>Ga0102591_1000053_pt1 | contig 303799 bp, 276 predicted proteins | sample AraplaCol_mCL_r2_2_FD_76860 | JGI IMG/M metagenome (GOLD analysis project Ga0102591, IMG submission 76860) | Arabidopsis root microbial communities from North Carolina, USA - plate scrape MF_Col_mCL_r2 (SPADES assembly) (version 2) | ecosystem: Host-associated > Plants > Roots > Endosphere...
TGTAGACCTCGGTGCCGCGGCGCAGGCCGTCGGACGAGCCCAGCGCGATGGTGCGGACCACGCCGTCGCCCAGCTGCTGCTGCACTTCCAGCGTCAGGGCCGAGCCTTCCATCTTCAGGGCGTCGAACACCTTCGGCATCTGGTCACGCGGGAACTCCACGTCGACCACGGCGCCGATGCACTGAACGATCTTGCCCACCGATTGAGTGTTAGCCATTTTTTCGTTCCTTCAATTCCAAATCTGTTGCCTGCGATCGATCGCCGGGATCAACCGCTGATGGCGGCCGCGCCGCTGACGATTTCCGACAGTTCCTTGGTGATCGCGGCCTGGCGGGTCTTGTTGTAGACCAGCTTCAGCTCACCGATCAGCGTGCCGGCGTTGTCGGTCGCGGCCTTCATGGCCACCATGCGCGCCGATTGCTCGGACGCCATGTTCTCCGCCACGGCCTGATAGACCAGGGCTTCGGTGTAGCGCACCAGCAGTTCGTTGATCACCGTCGGGGCATCGGGCTCGTACAGGTAGTCCCATGCGTGACCCGCGGCATCCGTCTCCAGCGACTCGGCCGTCAGCGGCAGCAGTTGCTGCACCACCGGCTCCTGCTTCATCGTGTTGACGAAGCGCGTGTAGCAGAGATAGACCGCCGACAGCCTGCCTTCCGCGTAAGCGTCCAGCAGCGTCTTGACCGGGCCGACCAGCTTCTCGAGCTGGGGGTTGTCGCCAAGCTGCGTCGCATGCGCGACGACCTTGGCGCCGATCCGGTTCATGAAACCCAGACCCTTGTTGCCGATCGCGACCACTTCCGCCTTCTGACCCGCCTGCTCGATTTCCTTGAGCTTGCTGGTCGTCGCGCGAAGCAGGTTGGTGTTCAGACCACCGCACAGGCCCTTGTCGGTCGTGACCACCACGAAACCGGCCGTCTTGGCGTCGGCATGCGACACCATGAACGGATGGCGGTACTCGGGGTTGGCCTTGGACAGGTTGGCGGCGATGTTGCCGACCTTCTCCGCGTACGGACGGGCCGCGCGCATCCGATCCTGCGCCTTGCGCATCTTCGAAGCGGCGACCATTTCCATGGCCTTGGTGATCTTCTTGGTGTTCTCGACCGACTTGATCTTGCCGCGAATTTCCTTGCCTGCTGCCATGATTTCTCCTGTGAGGGCCGGGTCTTGCCTGACTTCAGCGAGACCCGGTCATGGTTGCTTTAGGCGAAGGACTTCTTGAACGACGTGATCGCGGCGTTCAGTTCGGCTTCGGCGTCCTTGTCCATGGCCTTGTCGCTTTCCAGCTTGGTCAGCAGGGCGGCGTGCGAGGTCTTCAGGAACTGGTGCAGGCCGTGCTCGAAGGCCAGGACCTTCTTGACCTCGATGTCGTCCATGAAGCCCTTGTTGGCCGCGTACAGCGACGCGCCCATCAGGCTGATCGACAGCGGGCTGTACTGCGCCTGCTTCAGCAGTTCCGTCACGCGGGCACCGCGGTCCAGCTGCTTGCGGGTCGCGGCGTCCAGGTCCGAGGCGAACTGCGCGAACGCGGCCAGCTCACGGTACTGGGCCAGGTCGGTACGGATACCGCCGGACAGCGACTTGATCAGCTTGGTCTGGGCAGCGCCACCGACGCGCGACACCGAGATACCGGCGTTGATCGCGGGACGGATGCCGGCGTTGAACAGGTTGGTTTCCAGGAAGATCTGGCCGTCGGTGATCGAGATCACGTTGGTCGGGACGAAGGCGGACACGTCGCCGGCTTGCGTCTCGATGATCGGCAGCGCGGTCAGCGAGCCGGTCTTGCCCTTGACTTCACCCTTGGTGAAGGCTTCGACGTACTCGGCGTTGACGCGGGCGGCGCGCTCCAGCAGGCGGCTGTGGAGATAGAACACGTCGCCGGGGAAGGCTTCGCGGCCCGGCGGGCGGCGCAGCAGCAGCGAGACCTGGCGGTAGGCGACGGCCTGCTTGGACAGGTCGTCGTACACGATCAGCGCGTCCTGGCCGCGGTCGCGGAAGTACTCGCCCATCGTGCAGCCCGAGTAGGCCGACACGTACTGCATCGCGGCGGATTCAGAGGCGGAGGCGGCGACGACGATGGTGTATTCCATCGCGCCGGCGGCTTCCAGCGCGCGCACGACGTTCTTGATCGACGAAGCCTTCTGGCCGATCGCGACATACACGCAGGTCATGTTCTGACCCTTCTGGTTGATGATCGCGTCGATCGCCACGGCGGTCTTGCCGGTCTGGCGGTCGCCGATGATCAGCTCGCGCTGGCCACGGCCGACGGGCACCATCGAGTCGATCGACTTCAGGCCGGTCTGCACCGGCTGGTCGACGGACTTGCGGGCGATCACGCCCGGGGCGACCTTCTCGATGACGTCGGTCATCTTGGCGTTGATCGGGCCCTTGCCGTCGATCGGCTGACCCAGCGCGTTCACGACGCGGCCGATCAGCTCGGGGCCGACCGGCACTTCCAGGATGCGGCCCGTGCACTTGACGGTGTCGCCTTCGACGATGTGCTCGTAGGCGCCCAGGATCACGGCGCCGACGGAGTCGCGCTCCAGGTTCAGCGCCAGACCGAAGGTCTGCGAGCCATCGGCGGCGGCCGGGAATTCCAGCATTTCGCCTTGCATCACGTCGGACAGGCCGTGCACGCGCACGATGCCGTCGGACACGGACACCACGGTGCCCTGGTTGCGCACGTCGGTGGACGCGCCAAGGCCTTCGATGCGGCTCTTGATCAGTTCGGAAATTTCAGCGGGATTCAGTTGCATTGCTTGCTCCCAACGGCATCCCGCCGAAGCGGGACACCAGGGTGAATCGGGGGGATCTTTGGCAGTCGGGCTGGGACCGGAGGCTTGCGCCTCAGGCCGTCAGCGCCACTTTCATGCGTTCCAGGCGGGCCTTGACCGAGGTGTCCAGCACCTCGTCGCCGACCACCACACGGATACCGCCGATCAGGCCAGGCTCCAGCTCGACGCGGGCTTGCAGCTTGCGACCGAAGCGCTTCTCCAGCGACGCGACCACGTCGGCCAGTTGGGCCGGCTCGATCGGGTAGGCGCTGAAGATCTGCGCATCGGACACGCCGGAAGCGGCGTTGGCCAGTTCGTGGAACTGCTGGACCATCGCCGGCAGCGCCGACAGGCGGCCGTTGGCGATCACCTCGCGCAGGAAGTTCTGCACGCCGGGCAGCAGCGTCTGCTTGCTGGCCGCCGACATGACCTGGAACACCTGGTCGGTGCCCACCTTCGGGTCTTCGGCGAACTGGCGCAGCTGGCTGTCGCCGGCGACGAGCGCCAGCGCGGCCAACTGCTCGTTCCAGGCCTTCAGGTCCTGCGAGGACGCGACCTGGAACAGCGCTTCGGCGTAGGGACGGGCAATGGTTGCGAGTTCAGCCATGATTACAGCTCCGTCTTGAGACGGTTCAGCAATTCGGCGTGCACGCTGGCATTGACCTCGCGCTGCAGGATCTGCTCGGCGCCCTTGACGGCCAGCGCGGCGACCTGCTCGCGCAGGGCCTCACGGGCACGCACCGACTGCTGCTCGGCCTCGGCCTTCGCAGCGGCGATGATCTTGGCGCCTTCGTCCTCCGCGCGCTTCTTCGCTTCGTCCACGATGGCGGCGCCGCGCTTCTCGGCGTCGGACAGCAGCTTCGTGGTTTCGTTGCGGGTCTGCGCCAGTTGCTCGTCGACCTTCTTGTTGGCGTTGGCCAGCTCGGCCTTCGCCTGGTCAGCAGCCGCCAGGCCAGTGCGGATTCGCTCCGCGCGCTCGTCCAGCGCCTTCACGATCGGCGGCCAGATGAACCGCATCGTGACGAACACCAGGATGGCGAACGGAATCCACTGAATGAAAAGGCTAGCGTTGATATTCACGGCACGATCCTTTCAGTCGTGAAAGGGACGGGCCTATCAGCGAGCGATGGTGGACAGGAAGGTGGCGGCGAACGGGTTGGCGAACGCGAACAGCAGCGCGATGGCGACACCGATCAGGAAGGCCGCGTCGATCAGGCCGGCCAGAATGAACATCTTGGTTTGCAGTTCGTTCATCAGCTCGGGTTGACGAGCCGAGGACTCCAGGAACTTGCCGCCCATCAGCGCGATGCCGATGGAAGCGCCGATCGCGCCCAGACCAACGATGATGCCGCAAGCCAGAGCGACCAGACCGAGGATGTTTTCCATGTTTTGCTCCTGAGAGAGTTAGATAAAAAGGAAAGGGAAAGGGAATCGGGAAATCGAAGTAGCCGTGTCCAGCCGGATCAGTGCGCGTCGTGCGCCTGGCCCAGGTAGATCAGCGTCAGCATCATGAAGATGAAGGCCTGCAGCGTGATCACAAGGATGTGGAACAGCGTCCAGACCGTGCCGGCGAGCACATGGCCGATGGCCAGGCCGATGCCGGTGCCGGTCAGGGCCCAGCCGCCGCCCATCAGGGCGATCAGCATGAACACGAGCTCGCCGGCGAACATGTTGCCGAACAGCCGCATGCCATGAGACACCGTCTTGGCGATGAACTCGATGACCTGCATGGCGAAGTTGAAGGGCCACAGCACCGGGTGCGCGCCGAAGGGCGCGGAGATCAGTTCATGGCCCCAGCCGCCCAAGCCCTTGATCTTCAAGCTGTAGAAGAACACCAGCAGCAGCACGAACGTGGACATGCTCAGCGTGGTCGACAGGTCGGCGGTCGGCACGACGCGCTGATAGGCGTGGTGCGCGTCGTGGGCGACGTAGTTGGTGAACAGCGTGGGCAGCCAGTCCACCGGCAGCATGTCCATGAAGTTCATGAAGAAGATCCACACGAACACGGTCAAGGCGACCGGGCCGATGACCTTGCGGCTCTTCTCGTTGTGGATGACGGCCTTGGCCTGGTTGTCCACCATCTCGACCAGGATCTCGACGGCGGCCTGGAAGCGACCCGGCACGCCGGCATGCGCCTTGCGTGCGGCGCGCCACAGCAGGAACACGGCGAGCAGGCCCAGCACGGTCGAATAAATGAGCGAATCGAAGTTGAAGACGCTGAAGTCGACGATGTCGACCTGCTTGACGTCCTCGAACTGGAAGTTCTTCTGCCAATGCTGCAAATGGTGGGTGATGTATTCACCCGAGGTCGGCGCGTGCCCTTCTGCTGCCATGGTTGCTTTCCGTCTCTATTTTCTGATTCGACCCCGCCGAAGCAGGGCCAGCCAATTTGCCTTCAGGGTCACGACGAGGGTCGAGAGCAACGCTGCCCAACTCAACGACGGGAAACCCGCGGCGACCGCCACCAGGATGGCGACCGCCAGAATGATCTTCACCAGCTCCCAGACCGCGAACGTGAGCATCGGAGTGCCCGCGTCCCTCGCCGATCGCCGCGTCATGCCCCACGCCATCAGGGCGTTCGGCAGGACGACCGAGGCGGCACCGAACAGCGCCGACCAGGTTTTGTCGGCTTGCAGGGACAGCAGACCCCACAGCGCGACCATGACCGCTCCCGCCGCCGCCTGCCAGATCAACAAGGACCAGACGGACATCGCCGGAAGCCGGGCCCGCAAGTCCTGCGCTTGTTCTCGCGTCAGGGGCTTGAAAGCCGGTTCGCCGTCCGCATCTCCTTCGATTCCATCGTCCCAGGGATCCTGGCTGGCGGCGCCTCGGTCCTTCGCCTGATGGGGCGGAGTGGTCCGGAGCGGCTCGGCGGGCGGCGCAGTGGATGCGCGCGCTGGATCGGGATTCACGGCTTCAAGGGGCGAGCGGCAAAACCACGGGATTATAGGGGGTCTGACCTTACAGACCCTTAACAGGCTGCGGCGGCAGCGCATCGGCGCCGACTTGACAGGGCGTGCGAAGCCCGCATAGCAGGGCGCGCGCCGTGTTCATCGAGGCTGGCGGGGTGTCCGCCACGACGGGGCGCGAGGTGCGCACGCAACACCTGCCCCTTTGCCGCCACTCGGGATTGCCCTCGACCCGATCGGCGCAGGCCGCGCCGTCATGGCGCCACGGCGCCACCGCACCCTCGGTCGACCTCAGCCCGGCCAGCGCGCGAATTGCACCGGCAAGCCCGCCACCGGCACCCGCATCTTGAGCACGCATCCAGCCCAGGGCTGGGCGGCGAGTTCCGCCTCGCTGCGCTTTTCCCGTGCGGTGGTGACGAAGATGGTGCGCAGGTCCGCACCACCGAAGGTCGGCATCGTGGCGCAGCGCACCGGCAACTCGACGCGCGTCAGCAGCTCGCCCGACGGCGACAGGCGCAGCAGCTGCTGGCCTTCCATCATCGCGACCCAATAACCGCCCTCGACGTCGACCGCCGCGCCATCGGGCCGGCCGCCATAGGTCTCGAGCGGCTGGTCGGCGCCGCGCGGCGCGAATCGCGCGAACACCTCGCGCTCGCCAAGCGTGCCGCTGGCGGCGTCGAAGGCCAGGCGGTAGATCTCGTGCGCCTTGGTGTCGGCCCAGTACATCGAGCGGCCGTCCGGGCTCCAGCCCAGGCCGTTGGAGGTGGTGATGCCGTCCTTCATCGGGACGAAGACGCCCTCGCGCAGGCAATAGAGCGCCGACTCGGGTTGGCGCGCGTCATCGATCGTGCCGACCCACAGGCGTCCTTGCGCATCGGCCTTGCCGTCGTTGAAGCGCCGCTTCGAGGCGTCGTACGGCGGGTCGAGCAGCTTCACGTACTCGCCGGTGGCGGGATCGAAGCGCCACAGCCCGTTGCGCTGCGGGATCAGCAGGCCGCCGCCCGCCAGCGGCACCACACAGCCCGGCTCGTCGTTGAGCGCCCAGCGGGTCGGCGTCGCCGCACCGCTGTCGAGCCGGAACAACGCCTTGCCCGGGATGTCGACGTAATAGAGACATTGCTCTAGCGGATGCCAGAACGGCGATTCGCCGAGCAGCGCCGGCGTCAGCGACGCGGGCTCGAGGCGGAAGAACTCGTCCGTGGACGTCGTGGGGTCGGCATGAGGCTGCGAGGTCATGGCGCGATGCTATGCCGGTAACCCGGCGAAACCGGAAACCGCGCGGCCGACGGGGTGGACGCCTCGATCAGGCCAGGTCGACCTTCAGGTAATGCGCGCCTGCGATCGGATTGAAGTAGTACGGCGGAATCTCTTCGAAGCCGAGGCTCTCGTACAGGTCACGCGCGGCCTCCATGTCGTCGAGCGTATCCAGCAGCATGTTGGAGTAGCCGGCGCTCGTGGCGCGGTCGATCAGCGCCTGCGCCATCGTGCGGCCCAGGCCGAAACGACGGAACGCGGGGCGGATGAAGAGCCGCTTCATCTCGCAGGCGTTGGCGTAGTCCGAGTCCATGAGCGGCCGGAACCCGCCACAGCCGGCGACCTGTCCGTCCACCAGCGCGAGCAGCAGCGTGCCTTGGGGCGCGTCGTATTCCCCGGGGAGCGAGGCCAGTTCTTCCTCGAAGCCCTGGAAGCAGAGGTCCACGTCCAGGCTCTGCGCGTATTCGCGCAGGATCGCGCGCGCTTCTTCCCACAACGCAGGCGAATCGGGGCAGATCAGTCGTATGTCAGGGGTATCCACAGCGGGCGAGTGTAGCGAGGCCGCTCCCGCGTTCAAGCGCTTGGATTGGAGAGCGGCGTCGAGGACGACGGCGCTCAGGGGCCTGCGGCCGGGCCGTGCAAGGCGAATCCCGGGCGCGCCAGCAGGCGCTCGTACCAGGCGTCGATCGCCGGCAGGCTCGCATGCGCGATGGGCGCGGCGCGCCAGCGGTGCGCGGACAAGCCGAGCACCACGTCCGCCAGGGTGAAGGTCGCCCCCAGCACGTAGGGCCCGCCCGAGCGATCGAGCTGCCCGTCGAGCATCGTCATGTGCCGGTTCCATTGGGCGATGCCGGCCTCGATCTGCGCCGGGTCCTGATGCAGCGGGCTCTTGCGCACCAGGGCCATGAAGGCGTAACGCCAGCTGTTGTTCAGCTCGCCGCCCTGCCAGTCCATCCACATCTCGACCAGCGCGCGACGCCGCGGCTCGTCGGGCAGCAGGTCCTCGCGGCCCTCGCGGCGGGCCAGGTAGCGGCAGATGCTGTTGCTTTCCCACATCGAGAACGGCGTGCCGGCGTCAGCGCCCGGACCCGCCTGCGCATCGATGAGCACCGGCATCATCGCGTTGGGATTGAGCACGCGGAAAGCATCGGCCTTGACGTCGACGTCCTCGCGCACCAGGTCCAGGCCCAGCTCGACGCCGGTCCACAGCACCTTGCGCACGTTGATGGACGCCGCGCGTCCGAGCACGCGCAGCGCGCTCATGCCGAAGGCGCCGCGGCGGCGTCGCTGGCGAAGCCGAGCACCACGCGACGCGTCTTCGCCGACTTCTTCTCGATCTTGGTGACGACGACCGCGCCGATCTCGGCCGTGTTGGCCACGTGCGTGCCGCCGCAGGGCTGCAGGTCGACGCCGTCGATCTTGAGCACGCGCACCCGGCCCGAGCCGCGCGGCGGCTGGACGCTCATGCTGCGGACCAGTCCGGGATTCGCGTCGAGTTCCTCATCGCTGATCCAGCTGTGGCTGACCGGGCGCGCCTCGGCCACCAGCCGGGCGATGCCGGCCGTCAGCGCGTCCTTGTCGAGCGCGTCGGTCATGTGGAAGTCCAAGCGCGCATAGCCCGCCGTGATCGAGCAGCCATCGACCGGATGCGGCACCAGCGCGCACAGCAGGTGGGTCGCGGTGTGGAAGCGCATGTGGGCGTGGCGGCGCTGCCAGTCGATGCGGGCCGTCACCGGCGTGCCGACCGCCAGGCCGGCGAGGTCCTGATCCGGCGCGGGCAGGTGCAGGATCTCGCCGCCCTCGCCCTTGCGGGTGTCGGCGATCACCAGCTCGCGTCCGCCGGGCAGCGTCAGCGTGCCGGCGTCGCCGGCCTGGCCGCCACCCTGCGGATAGAACACCGTGCGGTCGAGCAGCAGGCCGCGCTCGTCGGCGCGCAGCAGCGTCGCCTCGCACTCGCGCAACTGCGCGTCCTCGCGGAACAGGTCCTGGGTGCCCATCAGGCCGGCACGTCGTCGAGATCACCCGACTGCGTCGGCGCGTCGGACAAGGTGCCTTCGATCGCCTCCAGCTCGACCGTGCCCTTGGGCGTCGAGAGCTCGGCGCGCAGGCCGTCGCGGGCTTCGAAGCTCAGCAACTGGACGCCGCTTTCGGGCAGCTTGTCGGTGGGATGGGCGTCGCCCTGCCACTCGATCGGCACCGGCAGGCCTTCCTTGCGCAGCCGGCGGCCGTCCTCGCGCAGCGCGATGCGCCAGCGCAGGTCGCCGCGTCCGGCCTCGACGGCCTCGCCCGCATCGATGCCCTCGCCGGACCAGGTCGCCAGCGTCGCATCCAGGCTGGACACGCGCGCCACCCAGTGCAGCAGCGCCGGGCCCTCCTGCGCCAGGCGCTCGCGCACGGCGGGCTGGTCCAGGTCGAACCAGCGGGGCCGGCCGGGATCCGGCGCCTCGGGATCGATGGCGATGATTTCCAGATAGCAGCGGGGATACGCTGGCGGCGCGCTGATGTTGAGCAGCAGGTTGTGCGTGCCCATCAGCGCATGGCGCCCGCCGGGTTGCGGCGTGACCCCGAGGACACGTTCACACCAGGCGCGCCCCTCCTCCAGGGTGTTCGCGGCGACAACGAGATGATCGACTTCCATGCTCATGGCTTCACAACCTCACCTGACCGTGGATCAACGGCGTGACATCGCCGCCAATCCAGCAATGCGCGCCTTCGCGTGCCACATGGATCCGGCCGGCGCGCCCGAGGGCGGCGCCCTGGGCGGCCACATAGCGGTCGGGCGCCAGACCGGCGCCCTGCAGCCATAGTGCCAGACCCGCGTTCAGGCTGCCCGTGACCGGGTCTTCCGGAACGCCGAGCCCGGGCACGAAGGCCCGGACCTCGAATTGCTGTGGCGAACCCGCAGGATAAGCGCCCACGACGCCCAGCTTCAGGCCGTCCATCGCGACGAAGTCCGGCTGCAGCGCGAGCACCGCCTCGGCCGAGCGCAGCCGCGCCGCCATCCACTGCGGGCCGTTGTCGACCCACACCAGGTCCAGCAGCTCGGCGGCCTCCAGGCGCAGCGCGCGCAGCGCCTGCTCGCGCAGGGCCGGCTCGACCGGCCCCTCGCGCTTGAGCGGCGGCGCCGCGAAGGCGAGCCGGCCGCCGTCGCGCCGGATGCGCACCAGCCCGATCTCGCACTGCTGGACGACCTCGCCGGGCTGCTTCGGATCACCGCCGCTGGCCAGCCAGGCATGGGCCGATCCCAGCGTCGGATGGCCGGCGAACGGCAGCTCGCCACCCGGCGTGAAGATGCGGACGCGATAGTCCGCGCCCGGATCCGTCGGCGGCAGCAGGAAGGTGGTCTCGGACAGGTTGGTCCAGCGGGCGAAGGCGGCCATGGTGGCCTCGTCCAGGCCCGCGCCGTCGACGACGACGGCCAGCGGGTTGCCCTTCAGCGCCTCGGCGGTGAAGACGTCGACCTGGACAAAACGGCGGAGTTCGGACATGAAGACCCTCGATCGGGAACGGTGAAGTCGGCCCGCCCCGCCTGACGTGCGAGTGACAGGCGGCATCGGGTGCCAGAAACAGGGGACATCGCCCCCGCGCCGGCCTCAGGGGGCGGCGCGGTAGACGTCGGGACGGAGCCGCTCCATGCCGCGGTCCGGCGCCGCCAGCGGCTGGAATCCGTGGCGCGCATACAGCGCGTGCGCGTCCTTGGTGAACAGCGAGAAGCGTCGCAGCCCCTGCAGCGCCGGGTGCGCGACGACCCGCGCGATCAGCCAGTCCCCCAGCCCCCGCCCCTGCCAGTCCTCGAGCACGAAGACGTCGCAGAGGTAGGCGAAGGTGGCGCGGTCGGTGACCACGCGGGCGTAACCCACCACCGCGCCGGACGGCCCGCGCAGCAGCAGGTTCAGCGAGCCCGCCATCGCTCGGCGCATCGTGTCGCGCGGGATGCCGGCCGCCCAGTAGGTGCGGCCGATGAAGCCGTGGATCACGTCCAGGTCGGCCTCGGTCCAGTGCTCGTCGAGCACCGGCTCGAAGGGCAGCGGCGGGCGCGCCTCGCTCATGGCGTGGTTTCGGCGGTCGTCAGCGCGAGCGCCTCGTGCAGCATGCGGCCGAGCTTGTCGACGCCTTCGGCGATCAGGTCCGGCGTCAGCGTCACGAAGGACAGGCGCAGCGTGCGCGGATCGGGCTGGTGCGCGTAGAACGCGGCGCCCGGCACGTAGGCGATGCCGGCATCGACGGCGCGCGGCAGCAGCGTCATCGCGTCCAGGCCCTCGGGCAGGCGGATCCAGAAGAACATGCCGCCCTCGGGCACCTGCCACTCGCAGCCCGGGGGCAGGCACTCGGCCAGCGCCTTGGCCATCGCGTCGCGATTGGCCTTGTAGCGGGCGCGGATCTTGGGCACGTGCTCGTCCAGGAAGCCGCCCTTGATCACCTCGTGCACCACGCGCTGGTTGAAGCCCGGCGTGTGCAGGTCGGCGGCCTGCTTGGCCTGCAGCAGCTTGGGATAGATCTCGCTGGGCGCGACGATGTAGCCCAGGCGGAAGCCCGGCGTCAGCACCTTGGAGAACGAGCCGAGATAGATGCTGCCCTCGGGCCACAGCGAGCTCAGCGAGGCCGGCGGCGGCTGGTCGAACCAGAGGTCGCCGTAGGGGTTGTCCTCGACGATGGGCACGCCGGCCTTGCGCGCGGCCGCGACGACGGCCTCGCGGCGCTGGGCGCTCATCACGCGGCCGGTCGGGTTCTGGTAGTTCGGCAGCAGGTAGGCGAAGCGCGTGCCCGGCGCGTCGTGCGGCAGCGCCTCGATGGCCGAAGGCAGCGGGCCTTCATCGTCGCTGGCCAGGCTGGCGAAGATCGGCTCGTAGGGCGTGAAGGCCTGCAGCGCGCCGAGGTAGGTCGGGGTCTCGACGGCCACCGGCGCGCCGGCGTCGCACAGCAGCTTGCCCACCAGATCCAGTCCCTGCTGCGAGCCGCTGGTGATCAGCACCTGGTCCGGCGAGGCCTGGATCCCCAGCGTCGCGACCTTGGCCGCGACCCACTCGCGCAGCGGCGCGAAGCCTTCGCTGGCGGCGTACTGCAGCGCTTCCTTGGCGTTGTGGGTCAGCACCCGGTCGCAGGCGGTCTTGATGGCCTCGACCGGGAAGGTGTCCGCGCTGGGCAGGCCGCCCGCCATCGACAGCACGCCAGGCTTCTCGGTGACCTTCAGGATCTCTCGGATGATGGACGGGTTCATGCGCGCGGCGCGGCGGGCTTGCGTCCAGGGACTGCGGTTCATGGGGGTTGTCTCCGGTTGAGCGGACCAGTCTAAGGGGTCGACCAGCACAGAACCAATACACTGAGCCATACCACCGCATCATCTGTATTGGCATGGACACCAGCACAGCCAACGCCGGCATGAGCGCCAGCTCCAGCGTGAATGTCGCGCCGGTCACCCTCTCCCGCAACGCCAGCCAGCCGCTCGCGCAGCAGCTGGCGCAGCGCTTCGCGGCGCGCATCCAGCAGCGGCTGCTGCTGCCGGGCGCGCGGCTGCCGTCGGTGCGGGACTGCGCGCGGCACCACGGCGTCAGCCCGTACACCGTGGTCGCGGCCTACGACCAGCTGCTGGCCCAGGGCCTGCTCGAGGCGCGCAAGAAGCGAGGGTTTTTCGTTCGCGAAACCCGCACGCCGCCGCGCGCGCCGCTGGCGATCGAGCCCGCGCCGGCGCCGCTGCCGCCGCCGGTCGACGCCAGCGCGCTGATCCGCGGCATGTTCCAGGCCGACGCGCGGCGCTCGCCGGGCCTGGGCACCCTGCCGGCGGAGTGGCTGGACCTGGGCCTGCTGCAGTCGACGCTGCGCCGGCTCGCGGCCAACGCCGACGACGCGCTGCTGTCGGGCTACGGCGAGCCGCTCGGCGACGAGCGCCTGCGCCGCGCGCTGTCGCGGCGGCTGCTGGACATCGCGATCCAGGCGGCGCCGGACCAGATCATGAGCACCGTCGGCGCGACCCACGGGCTGGACCTGATCACCCGCGCCTTCCTCGAGCCCGGCGACGCGGTGCTGGTCGACGACCCGGGCTGGGCGATCGAATACGCGCGGCTGTCGCAGGCCGGCATGCGGCTGCTGCCGGTGCCGCGCGGCGCGCAGGGGCCCGACATCGGCGTGATGCGCCGGCTGATCGAGGAACACCGGCCGCGCATGTACGTCACGGTGTCGGTGCTGCACAACCCGACCGGCGCGACGCTGGACCTCGCGCATGCGCACCAGGTGCTGCAGCTGGCGCACGAGCACGACCTGCTGATCGTCGAGGACGACACCTACGCGCTGTTCGCGCCCAACCACGCGCCGCGCCTGGCGGCGCTGGACCAGCTGCGCCGCACGATCTACGTCTCGGGTTTCTCGAAGATGCTGTCGCCGGCGTGGCGGGTCGGCTTCGTCGCGGCCAGCGCGGACCGCATGGCGCGGCTCACCGAGCTCAAGCTGCTGGCCTCGCTCACCACCAGCCCGCTGATGGACCGCGCGGTGGCGCTGTGCCTGGAGCAGGGCCTGCTGCGCAAGCATGCGGAACGGATCGCCTCGCGCCTGGCCACGGCCCGCCAGCGCTGCGTGCGGCTGGCCGAGGACGCGGGCTGCCGCTTCGCCGCGACGCCGGCCGGCCTGTTCGGCTGGGTCGACGTGGGCGTGGACACCGAGCGGCTCGCGCCCGCGATGATGGACCAGGGCTGGCTGATCGCGCCCGGCATCCTCTTCAGCCCGACCCGCACGCCGGGCACGCTGATGCGCATCAACTTCGCGACCTCGCAGGACCCGAAGTTCTGGCACGCCTTGGAGCGCGCCCGCGAGGCGCTCCGGCGCTGAGCCGCGATCGGCCGCCGATGACGCCACGACGGATGACCCGCGATGACGCGCCCCGAGGCGACGCGACGCGCGCCGTCAGCGGCGCTCGGGCGGCGGTGCGTTGTCCTCGCGGACCGGCGCATAGGGGCCGATGATCCGGTAGCTCTGCTGCAGGCGGCAGACCACCTCGACCGGCGTGCTCCACCAGGTGGCCGGCCGCACGCGCCAGTCCTTCATCGCCAGGTTGTTGTGGTTGATGAATGCGCGGGCCGGGCCCTCGGCGGCGGTCAGCGGCGTGACCCGTCCCTGCGCGTCGACGCGGAACTCGACGACCACGTCGCCGCTGTACGCGTTCATGTGCTGCGTGGCCGGATACATGGTCTTGCTGCCGAACTCGAGGTAGGGCGGGACGTCGTAGTTGCCCTTGCAGCCGGCGAGCGGGCCGGGCTGCAGCACGTTCTCCTCGTCGTAGGCGCGGCCGAACGGATTGAGCGGCTGCGTGGCGCAGGCCGCGAGCAGCGCGGACAGGAGCAACGCGGCGGCGCGCGCCGCTGATCCGGAGCGATCGATCATCTGGGGCCTCCCTGGCCGTGTTCCCTGTCGCGCGAGGCTCGCCCGACGCGGTGTGTCCTTGTCGGGCCGGATGCTAGCGGCGGCGCCTAAGATCCGCGCTCATGACCATCCCTAGCCCCTCCTCCCCCGCCGACCTGGGCGCCGCGCTCGCCCAGGCCTGGTCCGACGACACGCTGCTGGACGACACCGCCTGGTCGCTCCCCGACGAGGCCGCCGCCTACGCGGCGCAGGCCGAGCTCGCGCAGCGGCTCGACTGGCTGGCGCCGGGACGCGTTCAGTTCTGGAAGTGTGGCGGCTCGTCGCGCGATGGCGCGCTGGGCAGGTCGCCGCTGCCGCCCCTGCGCGCCCGCGAGGTGCGCGGCCTGCGCAACGGCGGCGACTTCGGTGACCTGTCCCTGATCGGCGCGGAGGCCGAGATCGCATTGCGCCTCGGGCGCGACGTCACGCCCGAGATGGCCGCTGCGCTGGTGCCCGGCCAGGCCGAGCACCTGATCGATGCGATGTGCGTCGCCGTCGAATGGCTGGGTTCGCGCTGGCAGCGCGGCCTGGGCGCCGACAACCTGCTGCGCCTGGCCGATGCGCAGACGCATGGCGCGCTGGCGCTGGGCCCGTGGCAGGCGTGGAAGCCGGGTCACGACTGGGCGAACCAGTCTTGCGAGCTGATCGTCGGCGACCAGGCGCCGATGGCGGGTACCGGCGGCCATGGCCTGAACGATCCCGCCTGGGTCGTGGCCGGATGGCTTCAAGCGGCGACGCGCACTGGCCTGACCGTGCCGGCGGGCAGTGTCGTCACGACGGGCTCCTGGCGCGTTGCCACGAAGCTGTCGAAGGGGGTGACGGTGACGGCGCGCTACGCCGGTCTCGGCGACCTCACGGTCAAGTCCTGACGCACCCCTCGGTCGCAAATCCGCCGCACGCGGTGATGTCTCGGGGCGCGGACAGGGCTTGGGGGTCCAGGAGGGAGCCCCCATGCCCTGGCAGTGCCGAGCTCGGTGCTGGCAGTCCGGGCACCTTGCTCCGTACCAGCACTCCGGGCGCCACGCTCGGTGCTGACAGTCCGGCCGCCTCCCTCACTTCGCCTCCAGCGCCTCCCACCGCTCCATCAGCGCCAGCAGCTCATCGTCGATCTCCGCCGCCCGGTTGGTGACTTCGGTGATCTTGGCGGCCCCTTGCTGGTAGAGCTCGGTGCTGTTGAGCAGCGCCTGCAGGTGCTTCTGCTCGGTTTCCAGCGCGCCGATCCGGGCGGGGATTTCGTCGAGCTCGCGCTGCTCCTTGTAGCTGAGCTTGCGCTTGGTCGCGACGACGGGCGCCGGTGCGGGCGCGGGCGCGGGCGCCGGAGCCGGCGCCGCGGCCGGCGCCTGGCGCGCCTTGATCTCCGCCGCGCGCTGCGACTGCTGCAGCCAGTCCTCGACGTCGCCTTCGTACTCGCGCCACTTGCCGGCGCCTTCGCTGACGATGGTCGAGGTCACGACGTTGTCCAGGAAGCGCCGATCGTGGCTGACCAGGAACACGGTGCCGTCGTACTCGGCGAGCAGTTCCTCGAGCAGTTCCAGGGTCTCGATGTCCAGGTCGTTGGTCGGCTCGTCCAGCACCAGCACGTTGGCCGGACGCGCGAACAGCCGCGCCAGCAGCAGCCGGTTGCGCTCCCCGCCGGAGAGGCTGGAGACCGGCGAGTCCGCGCGCGCCGGCGAGAACAGGAAGTCGCCCAGGTAGCTCTTGACGTGCTTGCGCTGGTTGCCGATCTCGATCCACTCGCTGCCCGGGCTGATGGTGTCGGCCAGCGTGGCGTTGAGGTTGAGCGCGTCGCGCATCTGGTCGAAGTAGGCGACCGTCATCTTCGTGCCCAGGCGCACCGTGCCGCTGTCGGGCGGCAACTCGCCCAGGATCATCTTCAACAGCGTGGTCTTGCCTGCGCCGTTGGGACCGATCAGGCCGACCTTGTCGCCGCGCAGGATGGTGCCGGTGAAGCCGTCGACGATCAGGCGGTCGCCGAAGCGCTTGGAGACGTTTTCCAGCTCCGCGACGATCTTGCCGCTGGACTCGCCGGTGGCCACGTCCAGCCGCACCTTGCCCTGCACGTCGCGACGGGCGTGACGCTCCGCGCGCATCTCATGCAGGCGCTGCACGCGCGCGACGCTGCGGGTGCGGCGGGCCTCGACGCCCTTGCGGATCCAGACCTCCTCCTGCGCCAGCAGCTTGTCGAAGCGCGCATTGGCCAGCGCCTCGTTCTCCAGCTCATAGGCCTTGGCGGCCTGGAAGGCGGCGAAGTTGCCGGGGTAGCCGCGCAGCTGACCGCGGTCGAGCTCGACGATGCGGTTGGCGACGTTGTCCAGGAAGGCGCGATCGTGGGTGATCAGCAGCAGCGAGCCCTTGAAGCCATTGAGCAGCTCCTCCAGCCAGCGGATCGCGTCCAGGTCCAGGTGGTTGGTGGGCTCGTCCAGCAGCAGCACGTCGGGCTGCGCCACCAGCGCGCGGGCCAGCGCGACCCGCTTCTTCAGACCGCCCGACAGCTCGCCGACCCGGCGTTCGCCGTCCAGGCCCAGGCGGTGCAGCGTCTCGTCGACGCGCTGTTCCCAGTTCCAGGCGCCGATCTGCTCGATGCGCTCCTGGACCCAGCCGAGGTCGTCGTTCTCGTCATGCGCCTCGTAGCGGGCGCGCAGCGCCTTGGCCTCGGCCACGCCTTCGCTGACGACGTCGAAGATGGTGGCTTCGGGGCGCAGTTCGGGTTCCTGCGGCACGTAGACGCTGGTCAGGCCCTTCTCGAGCTGCAGCAGACCGTCGTCGAGCTTCTCGAGGCCGGCGAGGACCTTCAGCATCGAGGACTTGCCGGTGCCGTTGCGGCCGATCAGGCCGACGCGGTCGCCGGTTTCGAGGGAGAAATTCGCGCCGTCGAGCAGCGGCACATGGCCGAAGGCGAGGTGGGCGTTGGAGAGGGAAAGGACAGCCATCGGGGGATTGTCCTCGATGGGCGGGGACGCCCCCTCACCCCGGCCCTCTCCCCCTCCCGGGGGCGAGGGAGTCCCGCCCGGGCGCTGCGGCGGTCAGACCCAGACGCGGTAGGCCCAGAAGGCTTCCTCCTCGGCGACGCGGCGGCGCAGTTCCTCGGGGCTGAAACCGCTCAGGCGCCGGGTCTCGCGGCACAGGTGCGCCTGGTCGGCGTAGCCGTGGTCCTGGGCCAGGGCGCTCCAGATCACGGCGTCGTCGTCCTCGTCGCGCCGGCGCACCTCGTGGAAGGCGGCCTCGGCGCGGCTGACCAGCCGCAGCGCGCGCAGGCTCTGGCCGCTCCACTGCTTGATGCGACGCTCGGCCTGGCGGACGCTGCGCCCGTGCCCCGCCGCGATCGCGCGCAGGGCCAGGCGCTGCATCCAGCCGGCGTAACCGCGCGGCGGCGGGTCGTCGGCAAGCACCGCCGCGCGCACCGTCCGCCAGCGCGGCAGCAGGAAGGCCTCGAGCGTGCGACGCGCCGTCGCTTCGTCGCCGGCCTCGCGCATCGCCGCGTCGAGCGCACGCCAGGCCGGATCGTCGATGACCGACAGCGGCACCATGCGGTCCTTCAGCGCGCCGATGTCCAGGCCGGTCATCGCCTGCAGCGCCTCCGGCCGGATCGCGACCATGAAGGCTCGGCCGTCCGGCGTCGACTGGAAACGACGGGGCCCGCTGCGCGGTCCGCCGAGCACGCCGGCCGGCAGCCAGTCGCCGGGCTCGCCGCCAAGGCCCAGCTCACGCACGCGGCCGCTGAGCGTCCAGCTCAGCCCGCACAGCGGCGTGGCGGGGAACCAGCTCTGGCACTGCGCCTCGGTGAGCGCGGGCGCGGATGGGCCTGCCACCTCTCCGGCGAGGTCGCGCCAGAGGTAGGCGTACACGCAGCCTTCCAGCGCGCGCGAAGGGATGCGCAGGCGGGCGATGGTGCCGGGGTGGAGGGAGGCGTCCATGGCGCCGCAGTCTAGGCGCGTCGCGTCCCCGGCGATGGTGCTCACTCGAAACCCCTGTCATGTCGCTTCGATTCAAGACGCGGCGCCGGGTCGCCGCCACGATGCCCTCCCATGAGCCATGTCCTGCCGATCCTCGCTCCCATTCCTGGTCCTCCCACCCGCTGGGGCGGGTTGCCCGAGGTCCTCGCGCTGCGCCGGGACTACCTGGGCCATCTCCGCCACTTGCAGCGGCGTTATGGCGACGTGGTCCACCAGCGGCTGCTCGGCCTGGACGACTTCTGCTTCTTCCATCCCGACCATGTGCGCGAGCTGCTGATCGCCGGCCACGAGGGGCTGATCCGCTGGGAGCGAGCGACCGCGGTGTTCGCGGATGCGCACGGCCACAGCGTGCTGGTGGCCGAGGGGCCCGCGTGGCAGCGCCAGCGCAAGCTGCTGCAGCCGGGCTTCTCGCCGCAGCGGGTGACCGGCTTCGTGCCGCTGATGGTCGAAGCCGCACGGCGCGCGCTGGAACGCCTGCCCGACGCGGCCATCGGCTCGGACGGCGGCGCGGACGGCGGCTCGGGCGAGGCCCGGGCCGTGACGCTCGACTTCGAGTCGCTCATGACGCTGCTCACGATGGACGTGATCCTGCGGACGCTGTTCTCCGCCGGCGAGGGCGATGCGGCGGTGGCCGAGGCGGCCTGGGCCGTGCACGAGCTCGGCAAGGTCGCGATGGGCGAGATGTACGTGCCGGTCAGCGCGCCGCTGTGGGCGCCCTGGAAGCGGGGCAAGCGCCGCGCGCTGCGATCGCTGGACGGGCTGATCCGCGGTCACCTCGCGATACGGCGCGAGCACGCCCGCCAGGGCGGTCCGGCGCCGGACGACCTGCTGGCGATGCTGATGGCGCTGCGCGACGAGCACGGCGCGCCACTCGACGACACCGCCCTGCGCGACGAATGCATGACGACCTTCCTGGCCGGCCATGAGACCAGCGCCGCCGCGCTGACCTGGTGGGGCTGGTGCATGGCCGCCCACCCCGACGCCCAGCGGCGCGCGGCCGACGAGGTGGACGCGGTGCTCGGCGGTCGTGAGCCTGGGGCGGCGGACCTGACGCGGCTGCCCTGGCTGAGCCTGTGCATCAAGGAGACGCTGCGGCTGTTCCCGCCGGCGCCGGCGCTGTTCTCGCGCCGGACCACGCAGCCGCTGGACATCGCCGGCCTGCGGCTGCCGCGCGGGGCGATGCTGCGCCTGACACCCGGCCTGATCCAGCGCGACCCGCGCTGGTTCGACGAGCCGGAATCCTTCCGCCCGGAGCGCTTCGATCCGGCGGCCGGCCATCGCGAGATCCCGCGCGGCGCCTGGATGCCCTTCGGCGCCGGCCCCCGGGTGTGCCTGGGCAGCCACTTCGCGCTGATGGAGATCACGCTGATCGCCGCGATGGTGCTGCAGCGGTATCGCCTCGCGCCCGTGCCCGGGGCGCCCGCGCCCGAGCCGGTGCTCAACATCACGCTGCGCCCGGCCACGCCCCTTCGCTTGCGGCTGCTGCCGCGCTGAATCTTTTATTCGTGGACGACCGCCCGGCCGGGCCCGTAGCGTGGCGGCCATGCGCTCGTCACGCCGCCCTGCCCGACCGCTCACCCAGCCGCACGCCCAGCCGCACGTCCGACCGCAGGATCAACCGTTCACCCAGTCACCCGCGCGGCGCCTCGCTCCGCACGCCGGGCGCCGCCTCCACCGCGCGCTCCGCATCGATGGCGGCATCGTCCTCGGCGACCGTCTCGGCCAACCGCACGAAGCTGCCGTCGGACAGCTGGAAGCGCACCCATCGCATCCGGCTCCGGAGGATGGGCATGTCCTGCTCGGTGGCCGCGCCGGTCTCGAACTCCACCGCGCCGGGCGCCGGCTCGTACCAGCCCAGCGCGTCCAGCCGGGCCTCCTGCGCCACGATCTCGGGCGTGGCGTAGCACCACAGCGCGCGGCCGATCAGTTCGGCGCGCGGCAGCCGGCAGTGCCGCTCCCGCGCGCGGGACATCGCCAGCAGCCGGTGGCTCAGGTCGCAGATCAGGTGCACCGGCACCGGCGCGCGTTCGACGAGGCGGCCGAGTTCGAAGTCAGCCGCGCTGTCCAGCCGCGCGGCCATCAACTGGCGCAGCGCCTGCTGCTCCTCCAGCGACGGCGCCGCCAGTCCCGATTCCCAGCGCGACACGGTCGTCTGCGAGACGCGCATCTCGGCCGCGACCGCGCCTTGCTTCAGGCGGCGCAGCGTTCGCCACAGCCGCAGGCTGCGGCCGAGCTGACGAGCATCGCAGGACAACAGCGGCGATTCATTCATGGCACAGGCACCGGGAAGTCATTGAGCAGTGGCGAGGCGGTCACGTCCAGCGCGCGCACCCCGTCGCCATCGAGGGAAACGGAGGTCGACACGCCTCGCGTCGACCGGATCGGCACGGGAGGGCCGAAGTGAGGATTCTGCTGTACTACCTCTGCGGCGTGTTCGCCGCGGCCCAACTGGGCAAGCTGGCGGCGCTGTCGCCGCCGATCGCGCGCGAGCTCCAGCTCGGGCTGGCGGCCATGGCCGCGCTGACCTCGCTGCTGGAGGTCTGCGGCGCGACGCTGGGCGGCGTCGCCGGACGCTGGCTGCCGCGTGTCGGGCTCCGATCCAGCCTGTCCGTGGCGGTGCTCGCGCTCGCCATCGGCGCGGCGGCCAGCGCCTTCGCGCAGGACCTCGTGACGCTGGCGCTGGCGAGGCTGGTCGAGAGCCTGGGTTATCTCGCGATCGTCGTCGCAGCGCCCGTGCTGATCGCCCGCGCGGCCGAGGGCCGACGGCAAGCGGCCGCGATGGCGCTGTGGAGCACCTTCGTGCCGGTGGGCATGGCCGTGGGCGCCTGGGCCTACGCATGGGCGGCGGGCGCGGTGGGCTGGCGCCTCGCGCAGGCGTTGAGCGTGGCGGGCGGCTTGCTGCTGTGGGTGAGCCTGCGCGCGATGGCAGCGGGCGACGCCGCAACAAGAAGAGCCGCATCGGCGACATCGGCGACATCACCCACATCACTCACATCGCCCGCATCGCCGATATCTTCCACGTCGCCGGCCGCACCGGCAGCGCTAGCGGCACCAGCGCCGCCGCCATCGCCTGGCGCGACCGGCGCTTTGCTATGGGCCCTGGTGGCGGCCTTCGGCGCCTACGCGGTGGCCGAGGTCGGCCTGCTCGCGCTGCTGCCCAGCCTGCTCACCCAGGGCGGCATGCCGCTGGCCACGGCCGGCGGCTGGACCGCCGCCGCCGCGCTCGCCAACGTGCCGGCCAGCGCGATCGGCGCGTGGCTGCTGAAGCGCCGCGGCGCGCTGTCGCCGGCCATCGCGGTGGCCATGGCGGTCTCGCTGGGACTGTCGGGCCTGCTGTTCCTGGCCGCCCTGCGCGACGGCGGCCAGGCGTCCACCCAGGCGCTGCTCGCGATCGCCGTCAACGCGGCCTCGGGCGTGTTCCCGAGCCTGGTCTTCGCGCTGCTGCCGCTGGCCGCGCGCGCGCCGGAGCGCCTCGCGCTGGCCAGCGGACGGCTGACGCAGTTCGGCGCCTCGGGCGCGCTGCTGGGTCCGCCGCTGATGGGCGCAGTGGTCGAGCGCTGGGGCTGGAGCACCGCCGGCGGGCTCGCGCTGGCGCTGTCGGCGCTGGCGATCCCGCTGGCGCTCTTCGCCTGGCGGCGGCTCGCTCAGTCGTCCGAGGAGAAGCCGGACGCCTGCACGATCGGCCCCCACTGCCCGCGCTCGGCCGCCAGCCGCCGCGCGTAGTCCGCCGGCGCCATCGCCAGCGGCTCGAACCCCAGCTTGGCCAGGCCGTCCACGACCTGCTTCTCGCGCAGCGCGACCCGGATCAGGTCGAAGACCTTGTCGACGACGGCGGCCGGCGTCCTCGACGGCAGGAAGATCCCGTAGCTTTCCAAGCCGACGATGCCCTTGAAGCCCTGTTCGGCGAAGGTCGGCACCTCGGGAGTGAAGCGCGAGCGCTCATGGTCGGTCACGCCCAGGATGCGCAGCCGGCCGCTAGCCAGGTGGGGCAGGAAGTCGCCGAGGATGAAGCAGCCCGAGGCGATCTGGCCGCCCATCAGGTCCTGCAGCCCGGGCGCCGCGCCCCGGTACGGCACGTGGGCCAGCGTGATGCCGGCGGCGCGCTTGAACTGGTCGCCGAGGAAGTGCGGCATCGCGCCCGCGGCGGGCGAGGCGTAGGACGACTGCTCCGGATGCGCCTTGGCCCAGGCGACGAAGTCGCCGAGCGTCTTCACCGACGCCGGCACCATCGGCCCGACGCCGAAGCCGCAGGTCGCGTTGCAGATCGGCGAGACCGCGATCGCGTCGCTCTCCGCCTTGTAGGCCAGCTTGCGATAAACATGCGGATAGATGGTGAACATCGAGGACGGGCTCAGCAGCATCGTGCCGCCGTCCGCCGGCGCGTCCTTGAGCGCAGCCACCGCCAGGCGTCCGCCCGCGCCGACGCGCTGTTCGACCAGCACCGCCTCGGCGAGCCGGCCGCGCCAGGCCTCGGAGAGCCGGCGCGCGATCACGTCGGTGGAGCCGCCGGCGGGGAAGCCGACCAGGATGCGCGGCATCGCCGCGGTCTGCGCGCGCAGCGGTCCGGTCAGTCCGGCCAACGCGGCGCCGAGCAGCAGGCCGGCATCGCGGCGGGTGAGCAGTCGTTCAGGGTCGTTCATCGCTTGTCTCCGTCGTCGTTGTTGTTGGCCGCCGCCATCGCGGCCAGCCGCTCGAGGTCCAGCTTCAACAGCGCGGCGCGATCGCCCAGGCCGCGCATCAGGCGCTCGTCGTGCGCGCGCACGCGGCGCTCGAGCTCCGCCAGCTTGCGCTTGCCGGCCGCCGTCAGGAACAGCCCCCAGCTGCGGGCGTCCTCGGCATCGTCCTGGCGCTCCACCCAGCCGCGGGCGGTCAGCCAGTCGGTCAGGCGCAGCGCGCCGCTGCGGTGCAGGCCCATCGCCTGCGCCAGCAGTCCCTGCCGCATGCCCGGGTTCCGGCCCACGAGCACCAGCGCCGCGAAGCGCGGCGGACTCACGTCCAGGCCGGCGGTGGCGCGGTAGAAGTCCACGTACAACGCGATCTGGGCCCGGCGCAGCGCGTAGCCGAGCAGATCGTCGAGCACCCCGTAGTCCAGCCCGGGAACGGGCAGCAGCGGCCCGCCAGGCGGCTCGGCGACGGTCTTGGGCGAGCGGGTACGACTCATGGCAATGAGCTTAGATACTGTTGCATAGCGCAACTATCTCGCTTACCCTGACCCGATCGATTCCCCCGGAGCCCGGAGACGCCCATGGCCCTCGACATCCTGATCGCCGGCGGCGGCATCGGCGGACTGGCCGCCGCGCTGGCGCTGCAACGCGACGGCCACCGCGTGACGGTCTGCGAAGCCGCTGCCGAACTCAAGCCGCTGGGCGTCGGCATCAACCTGCTGCCCCATGCGGTGGCGGTGCTGGACGAGCTGGGGCTGATGCCAGTGCTGGCGTCGATGGCGGTGCCGACCTCGGCGCTGGTCTTCGCCAACCGTCACGGGCAGACGATCTACGAGGATGTGCGCGGCCTGGCCGGCGGCTACAGCCATCCACAGTTCAGCGTGCACCGCGGCGAGTTGCAGCAGCTGCTGTGGCGCGAGGCGGCGACGCGGCTCGGCGCGGAACGGCTGGTGAGCGGCTGGCGCATCACCAGCGCGCAGCTCGATGGCGACGAGGTCATCGCCCACGGCGTGGACGCCACGGGCGCCCGGGTGGCGCGGCGCGCGAGCGTGCTGATCGCGGCGGACGGCATCCACTCGGCGATCCGGCGGCAGTTCCATCCCGATGAAGGACCACCGCGCTGGAACGGGATGATGATGTGGCGCGGCACCTCGCTGGCACGACCGTTCCTGGACGGCCGGACGATGGTGCAGGCGGGGCATCGGCGCGCGAAGTTCGTCGTTTATCCGATCGCACCACCGCGGCCGGACGGGCTGCAGTTGATCAACTGGATCTGCGACCGCCGGCTGCGCGAGGACGGCCTGGGTGGCGGACTGACGGCGCCGGGGCGCGAGGACTGGAACAAGCCGGGCTCGATCGATGACCTGATGCCGACCTTCGGCGGCTGGCGCTTCCCCTGGCTGGACGTGCCCGGCGTGATCCGGGGCGCGACGCAGCTGCTGGAGTGGCCGATGGTCGACCGCGATCCGCTGCCGCGCTGGCGGCATGGGCGCATCACGCTGCTGGGCGACGCGGCGCACCCGATGTACCCGATCGGCTCGAACGGCGCGACGCAGGCGATCCTCGATGCCGCCGCGATCGCCAGGGCGCTGCGCGAGGAGCGACGCGTGGAGACGGCGCTCGCCAACTACGAGGCCGAGCGCCGGCCGATGTGCGCGCGCATCGTCGAACTCAATCGGCAGGAGGGGCTGGACTACATCCTCGACATGGTGGAGGAACGCGCGCCGGACGGGTTCGCGCGACTCGAGGACGTGATCGATCCCGCGGAAGTCGATGCCTTCGTCAAGCGCTACAAGGCGGTGGCGGGGCATCGGCAGGCGGCGATGGGGGAGGCCGCGCTGCCTTCGCCCCGCTAGCACGCGGAACCGGCCCCTTCGTTCCAGTCACCCAAGCGCCCTCCATCGGGGACGAGGGCCGGATTTCATGCTGATCGAGGTGGCAGACGCCAAACAGCGGCTTCCGAAGAATCGCCAGCTTTCCTCACGCAGTTGCAGGAGTGGCGAATGTCCTACCTCCATGTCGAGCAGCCGATGACCTCGGACGAGTTCCTTCAATGGCAAGCGCTACAGGAAGAGGCCCATGAACTCATCGATGGCCACCCTCGTCCGCTGCCGCCGCGCGATTCCGCCTTCTTCCGCCTGCTGGTCAATCTGACTTCGGTGATCCAGGCGGCGTCGGGCGAGGAGTCACCCTGGGCCGCCTGCCTGGGCGCTGAACCCGTGATCGCCACCCATCTCGATGTGGTCCGGCCGGACGTGTTCTTCGCTCGATCCGACGAGTGTCTCTCTCCGGCGTTCGCCTGTACCTTTCCCTCCGCGACACCCGGCATCGCCGACGCCATGCGTCTGGGCGCCTTACGGCGCATCAACACCATGCAGGAGCTGTTGATCGTCGACCGTGGCACCCGAGGGGTCAGCGTGGAGCGGCGAAACGCGTCAGGCGGATGGGCCGCGACCCACCACGAGGCGGGCGGCGAGGTGCGCCTCGATTTCCAAGGGATCGCCTTTCCCGTGGCCGCCGTGTTCGCCGGCCTTGACCAGCCAAATGTCAGGCTCACCCTCGAGGAGTTCTGCGCATGGGAAGACCTTCAGCGACGCAGGCACGAGTTCTTCCACGGCCAGATCCTGGCGATGACCGGCGCTCGCCTCGACCACGGCACGGCGTGCATGAATCTCGCCGCGAGCCTGCATCAGCATCTGCGAGGCAGCCCTTGCCGCGTCTTCTCGGAAAACGCGGCGGTGCTGAATCCCATCGGCACCTACTTCTATCCTGACGTCGTCGTCACCTGCGAGCGGATCAGCGGGCATCAGCGGTGGATGCTGGCGCCCGTCCTTGTCATCGAGGTGCTGTCGGTCTCGACGCAACGCTTCGATCGGACCGAGAAGGCGCAGGCCTACTTCCGGATTCCTTCCCTGCGGGAGTACGTGCTGGTCGACCATGTCCGCCGCCGCATCGATCTTCACCGCCGGGAATCCGATGGCCGGTGGTCGCGCCATCCGTCCATCGGCGATGCGCCGCTTCACTTGGAATCCCTGGACCTCACCATTCCCGCCGAGGTCATCTACGAACGTATCGCGGCGAGCAATCAAGCCGCCGCGTAGCCCGTCCTCAACCACCTCGCCCAATCTTCACGCCCGTTGCGGGCCGCGATCCGCGCAGCGGCTTCGTGGTCATACGGCACGCTGATCGACGTCACCCGCCATCCCTGCGTCATCTTCTCCGCAATGGCATAGCGCGCATCCGGCGAGCCCATCTCCGCGACGTGCGGCTCGGGGTGATCGTCATCCCAGGCCTGCAAGCCCACACTGCCCGGATTCACCAGCCATTGCCCGCGTGCACTGCGCAGCACCCGGGGAATGTGGGTATGGCCGCAACAGACCAGCTCGGATCGCTCCTCGCCGAGGCGCTCGGCGACCTTTTCCGCCGACGCGAGCACCAGGCGTTCGCCGACCTGCGAGTCGAGGAAATACTCGATGTCCCGGCGCGGCGTGCCGTGGCACAGGAACACCTCGCCGGACGGCTTCGCGCAGCTCGAGGACATGATCGACCCCGCGGAAGTCGATGCCTTCGTCAAGCGCTACAAGGCGATGGCGGGGCATCGGCAGGCGGCGATGGGGGAGGCCGCGCCGCCGGCACATGCGCCGACCAGCCCCCGATCGTTTTCCTGATCGCAGTCACTCCGACGCCTTCGATCTGGCACCAGCCCTCGATTTACCGCCGATTGATGCGAGAGACAGCAGGCACCGGAATTCGAAGAATCATTGCTCCTCAACAACCCTGTAGGAGCGGTGAATGGCCTACGCACTTCCCGACCGCCTGATGCCGTCCAAGCCGATCCCTCCCTGCGCGCCGCCGGCTCATCCCGGCGAAGCCCAGGAGACTCCCCCTCTTCCACCATGGGCCGCTGTCGAAGACCGCCTGGCCGAACTGGCGGCGCTGCCCGCTGATTGGAACGACGACGGCGCGCCGCCGATCTCCGCGATCGCCCTGCGGGTCACCCGGCAGCTCCTGCTCGCGCGGCCCCCGCTCGTCGGGCTGGGCGACCTGTTCCCATCGCCCGACGGCGGCGTGCTGATGGAGTACATCCGGGGCACCTGGGACCTCACCGTGGAAGTCGGCGCCGACGGAACACTGGAGATCTTCGGCTTCGAGATCGGCGGCACCGGCAAGCTGTATCCCAAGCCCTACCCGGTCATGGCCACCGAGTTCCTCCGCGCACTCGACGCCGCAGGAGGCCCCGCATGGCGATGAGCTTGAGCAACGCGGAGGAGCTGCTGTTCCGCCAGGTCCACCCCAGCGGGCTGAACGCTGGATGCCCCTGCAGTTCGTGCTTCATGCCCTCGAAGTCGGACAACGGGCAGTTGTCGGTCGACCGGTCGTCCATCACGACCGCCGAAGGCGCGCATGAGCGCTACACACGTGCTGGCCGGCGGTCGGCTGCGGTTTTCGGCCTGAGCGTCGCCGAATTCCTCGCCTGCGGCATACCGTGCTTCGAGGACCCGACACACGACCATCCGACCTTGCCGGACAACCCGGCTCATGCGCTCGCGGACTTCTCCGCGCACGGTCTCTCGAGCAGGAGGATGGTGGCAAAGGAATTGAAGCGTCTGGCCATCACGCGTGGGCGCTTGTTCGGCGTCTCATGAGCAAAGAAGCCTCTACGGTTCCCCCTCCAGTCGGGGAACGGCAACGGCGTCATCGTCGGTGGCCAAGACCTTCACGCCCCTATCGCGGCGTGGGGCGTGGGCATCGCCGCGATCAAGCCGCGTAGCCCGTCCTCAACCACCTCGCCCAATCCTCACGCCCATTGCGGGCCGCGATCCGCGCAGCGGCTTCGTGGTCATACGGCAGGCTGATCGACGTCACCCGCCATCCCTGCGTCGTCTTCTCCGCGATGGCATAGCGCGCGTCCGGCGAGCCCATCTCCGCGACGTGCGGCTCGGGGTGATCGTCATCCCAGGCCTGCAAGCCCACACTGCCCGGATTCACCAGCCATTGCCCGCGCGCACTGCGCAGCACCCGGGGAATGTGCGTGTGGCCGCAACAGACCAGCTCGGATCGCTCCTCGCCGAGGCGCTCGGCGACATCTTTCGCCGACGCCAGCACCAGGCGTTCGCCGACCTGTGAGTCGAGGAAATACTCGATGTCCCGGCGCGGCGTGCCGTGGCACAGGAACACCTCGTCGTTGAGCCGCAGCGTCGCCGGCAGCGCGCGCAGCCAGTCGAGTTCCGCCTCGCCCAGGCATTCCCGAGCGAAACGGTCCGAGGCACCACCCGGCTTCGCCGCCGTGATCGCCAGCAGCTGCCGCTCATGGTTGCCGGCGATCGTTGGCCAGTCCTGGGACATCAGGTAGCGCGCCGTCTCCAGCGGCAGCAGCGGACCGGACAGGATGTCCCCGAGATTGACGATCGTGTCCACGCCGCGCGCGCGCAGGTCGGCCACGACGGCCTCCAGTGCCGGCAGGTTGCCGTGGATGTCGGACAGCAGGGCGATGCGCATTGGACTCTCCGGTGCTCTCGTTCATCCGCCAGCGACCGGCGAGCGACCGGGCGCCGGGCGCCGCACGCGGCGGCCAACGCAAACGCGAGCTGCAGACAGCGAGCGCCCCGAGTATCCGAGCGCCCCAGCACCCGATCGGCGCCGGGCCCGCAGGGACGCGTCATCTGTGACGGCGATCAGCCTCTGAACTGCCGGGCGTGATGCGCCAGATGATCGTCGATCACCGACGCGATGAAGTAGTACCCGTGGTCATACCCGTCGTGCCGGCGCAGCGTCAGCGGCTGCCCGATCGCCGCACACGCGGATTCGAGCGCCTCCGGGAGCAGCTGCTCGACCAGGAACCGGTCCGCCAGCCCCTGGTCGACCAGCAGGCCGCCCGGGTACGGTACGCGCGCCTGCGCCTGCATCAGCGCGCTCGCATCGTGCGCGGGCCACGCGTCGCGGTCGTCGCCGAGGTAGCCGGTGAAGGCCTTCACGCCCCACGGGCAACGGCTCGGCGCCGCGATCGGCGCGATGGCCGACACCGACGCGAAGGCGCCCGGATGCCGCAGCGCCAGCGTCAACGCCCCATGCCCGCCCATCGAATGGCCGGCGATCCCGGTCCGCGCCGCGTCCAAGCCCAACTCGGCCTGCACCTGCGGGATGAGCTCCTTCATCAGGTAGCTTTCCATGCGCCAGTGCGTCGCCCACGGCGCCTGTGTCGCATCGAGGTAGAAGCCCGCGGCGATGCCGAAATCCCAGGACGCGCTCGCCCCCGGCAGCGCGCTGACGGCCTCGCCGCGCGGGCTGGTGTCCGGCATCAGCAGCGCCAGGCCCAGTGCAGCGGCCTGGCGCTGGGCGCCGGCCTTCATGGTGAAGGTCTCCTCGGTGCAGGTCAGCCCCGCGAGGAACACCAGCAGGCCCTTCGCCGCGCGCGCCCCGCCCGGCGGCAGGTACAGCGCGAAGCGCATCGGCAGGCCGATCTCGACCGAGTCGTGGCGGTGGAAACGCTGCACGCCGCCGAAGCTGGCGTGCTCGCTGAGCAATTCAAAAGTCATGGCTGAATCCTGGTCCGTTTCGGCGATCAAGGCGCGATCAGAGCGCAAGCGAGGCGCGACCCGAGCCCCATCGAGCGCGTTCGAGCGCGTTCGAGCGCGGTCGTCACACGCTCAGCGCGCCGCCCTCACCGCCGCTTCCAGCGCGTCGATGAACACCGCGCCGACGTCGAAACCGGTCTGTTCCATGATTTCCTGGAAGCAGGTCGGGCTGGTCACGTTGAGCTCGGTCATCTTGTCGCCGATCACGTCCAGCCCCACCAGCAGCAGTCCGCGCGCGGCGAGCACCGGCGCCAGCGCCTCGGCGATGCGGCGGTCGTCGTCGGTCAGCGGCTGGGCCACGCCCTTGCCGCCGGCGGCCAGGTTGCCGCGCACCTCGGTGCCCTGCGGGATGCGCGCCAGCGAGTACGGCACCGGCTTGCCCCCGATCAGCAGGATGCGCTTGTCGCCCTGGACGATCTCCGGCACGAAGCGCTGCACCATCACCGACTGCGCGCCGTTCTTGTTCAGCGTCTCGATGATGCTGCCCAGGTTCAGCGCGTCGGCCTTGACGCGGAAGATGCCCATGCCGCCCATGCCGTCCAGCGGCTTGAGGATGATGTCCTGGTGCTCCGCATGGAAGGCCCGGATCGCGGCGGCGGAGCGCGTCACCAGCGTCGGCGCGATGAACTGCGGGAACTCCAGGATCGCCAGCTTCTCCGGATGGTCGCGCAGCGACGCGGCCTTGTTGAACACGCGCGCGCCTTCGCGCTCGGCCTGCTCCAGCAGATGGGTCGCGTAGAAGAACTCCGAATCGAAGGGCGGGTCCTTGCGCATCAGCACCGCGTCGACATCGGCCAGCGCCAGGTCCCGCGTCGCGGTGACCTCGTGCCACACGGCGAGCTTCGTGCCGGCCGGGCTGGCGGCGGCTTCCGGCGTCAGCGCCAGCTGCCGGGCCGCATGCGCCGTCACCCGGCCGCCGCTGACCCACAGCAGGTCGGGCACCTCGCACACCCACAGCTCGTGTCCGCGCCGGGCGGCCTCCCGCATCATCGCGAAGGTGGAGTCCTTGTAGGTGTTGAACGTGGACAGCGGGTCGGCGACGAACAGCAGTTTCATGGACAGGGCTTTCGACAAGGGATTCGGCAAACGCCGGCAATTCGGCGGCAATTCGGGCAATTCGGCGGCGAGGCCGGGGATTTCGGCAGGGCCCTTCGGACCTCGGGCATGAAGTCCCTCTCCCGCTTGCGGGAGAGGGCAGGGGTGAGGGCCAGCTCCCCAGGCAGGATCACTATCTGGGAGCCGCCCGGAAGTGTTGCACCAAAAGAGAAACCGCACCGGCGACCACGCCCCAGAACGCCGAACCGATGCCCAGCAGGCTCAGCCCCGACAGCGTGACCAGGAAGGTCAGGATGGCGGCATCGCGGTGACGCTCATCCTTCAGCGCGGCCGACAGCCCTCCGGCGATCGTGCCCAGCAGCGCCAGTCCCGCCACCGCCGCGATCAGCTCGCGGGGGAAGGCGGTCAGCAGGCCCACCACCGCGCCGCCGGCCAGGCCGATGGCGATGTAGAACAGGCCCGCCATCGCCGACGCCGTGTAGCGCCGGGCCGGATCCTCGTGCGCCTCGCGGCCCATGCAGATGGCCGCGGTGATCGCCGCGAGGTTGAACGCATAGCCGCCGAACGGCGCGAAGACTACCGAGGCCAGGCCGGTGGCGGCGATGCTCGCCGAGACCGGCGTCTGATACCCCGACGCCCGCTGCGCGGCGACGCCGGGCAGGTTCTGCGAAGCCATCGTGACGAGGAACAGCGGCAGCGCCACGCCGACCAGCGCCGGCAGCGAGAACGCCGGCGTGACCCAGACCGGCATCGCCCAGCCCCACTCGACGGCCTCGAGATGCAGCCGGCCCTGCGCCGCCGCGACGGCGACGCCGGCGAGCAGCACCAGCGGCGTCGCGTAGCGCGGCAGGAAGCGACGCGCCGCGACGTAGACGAGCGCCATCGTGAGGACCATCGCGGGCGCGGTCTTCGTCGCGAGCACGGCGTCCAGCCCGAAGCGCGCCAGCACGCCGGCCAGCAGCGCGGAGGCGATGGCGATGGGGATGCGGTCCATGATCCGTTCGAACCAGCGGGTCGCGCCGGCGATGAGGATCAGCGCGCCGCAGACGATGAACGCGCCGACGGCCTCGGGCATGGAGATGCCGGACACGCCGGCCAGCAGCGCCGCGCCGGGCGTCGACCAGGCGGTGAGGACGGGCTGGCGCGTCCACAGCGACAGGCCCAGGCTGGTCAGTCCCATGCCCAGGCCGAGCGCCCAGATCCAGGAGCTGGTCTGGGCCGGCGTCGCGCCCAGCGCCTGCGCGGCCTGGAACACGATGGCCACCGAGCTGGTGAAGCCCACGAGCACGGCCACGAAGCCCGCGACCGCGGCGGAAAGGGACAGGTCTTGCAGCCAGCGTTTCATGACGCGAAGCATAACGACCGCGCCCCGCGTCCCTGCGACCGTCAGATCTCGACCTTCGACCCCAGTTCCACGATCCGGTTGGTCGGCAGGTGCAGGAAGTCGGCCGCCGCAGCCGCGTTGCGGTGCATGCTCGCGAAGAGCTTCTCCCGCCACAGCGCCATGCCCGAGCCGATGGTCGGGATGACGATGTCGCGCGACAGGAAGTAGCTGGTTTCCATCTCGTCCAGGTGGACGCCGCGCTGCTCCAGCAGCTTGAGCGCGTCCGGCACGTCCGGTTCGTTCTTGAATCCGAAGTGCAGCGTCACCTGCCAGCAGTCGTTGTCCAGGCTCTCGACCTCGACACGTCTCTCGAAGCCGATCCACGGCACTTCGTGATGCTTGACGCTGACGAACAGGTTTTGCTCGTGCAGCACCTTGTTGTGCTTGAGGTTGTGCAGCAGCGCGTTGGGCGTGACGCCCTGCTCCGCCGACAGGAACACCGCGCTGCCCTGCACCCGCGTCGGCGGGTTGATGAACACCGCCTCGAGGAAGCTCTTCAGGTCGATCGCGTCCTCGCGCAGCTTGTCCGACAGCAGCCGGCGGCCCTGCTTCCAGGTCAGCATCAGCGTGAACATGCCGAAGCCGATCAGCAGCGGGAACCAGCCGCCGTGGGCGATCTTCAGCAGGTTGGAGGCGAGGAAGGTCGCGTCGATGACGAAGAACGCGCCGGTCGCCAGCACGCACAGCCACAGCGGATAGCGCCAGCCGAAGCGGATCACGAAGAAGGTCATGACCGTGGTGATGGTCATGTCGATGGTCACCGCCACGCCGTAGGCGCCGGCCAGCTTGCTCGACGAGCCGAAGAAGGCCACCGCCACGACGACGAAGGCGAACAGGCCCCAGTTGACGAAGGGCACGTAGATCTGGCCGATGTCCCGCACCGAGGTGTGCACGATGCGCATGCGTGGCAGCAGCCCGAGCTGCACCGCCTGCTTGGTCACCGAGAAGGCCGCCGTGATCAGCGCCTGCGAGGCCACGATCGCCGCCAGCGTCGCCAGCACGAACAGCGGGATCTCCGCCCAGCCCGGCGCCAGCAGGAAGAAGGGGTTCTTGATCGCTTCCGGCCGGTCCAGCAGCAGCGCACCCTGGCCGAAATAGTTCAGCGTCAGCGCCGGCATCACGAAGCTGTACCAGGCGATGCGGATCGGCTGCTTGCCGAAGTGGCCCAGGTCCGCGTACAGCGCCTCGCCGCCGGTCACCACCAGCACCACCGCTCCCAGCGCGACGAAGGCGATCCAGCCGTAGTGCGCGCAGAACTCGATCGCCCACATCGGGTTGATGGCCTGCAGCACATGCGGATTGCCGACGATCTTGGGGATGCCCAGCAGCGCCAGCGAGGTGAACCACACCAGCATCACCGGCCCGAAGGCCTTGCCCACGCCGCCGGTGCCGAAGCGCTGGACCGCGAACAGCCCCGCCAGCACCACCAGGGAGATCGGCACCACCGCGTCGTGGTACTGCGGCGCGTAGACCTCGATGCCCTCGACCGCCGAGAGCACCGTCATCGCTGGCGTGATGACCGCGTCGCCGAAGAAGATCGCCGTGCCGAAGAGCCCCACCAGCATCAGCCCGCGCCGCAGCGTGGGTTTCTCGCGCACGGCGGTGGTGGCCAGCGCCAGCATCGCGATCAGGCCGCCTTCGCCGTTGTTGTCCGCGCGCAGGATCAGCAGCACGTACTTGAAGGAGACCACGATGGTCATGGTCCAGAACAGCAGCGACAGCACCCCGAGGATGTTGTCGTGCGTCATGGGGACGTGCGCGCCGTGGAAGACTTCCTTGAGCGCGTACAGGGGGCTGGTGCCGATGTCGCCGTAGACGACACCGAGGGCGCCGATGGTCAGCCCGGCCAGGACGGCCGGCGAGCGGGGCGCGTTGTGTGAACTCACGAAAGGCGCGGCGGCCGCCCGGGCCGCCGGAAGTCGAAAGCGCGTATTGTCTGCCTTCCGTTGTGCAGTGCGTCAATCGCCACTCCCGCCGTTGCGGGGGCGGGCTTGACGGACGGCGGCGGTTGCGCTTGGACCGGGAAATCCGACCGCGGGCGCCACCGCCCGCCGGCCACCGTCTCCCGACGGCGCCGGCGGCACGGCGTTCACTGGAACACGTAGCTGGCGCCGACGGTGAAGCGGCGGCCCAGCAGGTTGGTCGCGCCGGTGTCGTAGTAGCTCAGCACCGTCGGGATGCCGTTGGCGCGGTCGTAGTCGTTGGTGAGGTTCACCACGCTGGCCGACAGCGTCAGGCCCTTGATGCCGCGGTAGGAGCCGCCCAGGTCGATGGTGCGGTCCCGGCCGACCCGGCAGCGGTTCAGGTTGCTCAGGAAGGCCCGCTGCGCCGCGGTCAGCGACGAGCAGACGGTGCTCGACAGCGGATCCGCGTGGTTGAAGCGCAGCCAGGCGCCCGCCTGGTCGGTGTCCCACTTGAAGGTGGCGCTGGCCCGGGTCTTGGAGATGTCCGACACCGTCGTGCCCACCTGGTGCTGCACCGCCTGGCCTTTCACCACCACCTGGTCGTAGCGCGCCGTGTAGGTGCCGTTGACGTTCAGGCTGAACTTGCCCCAGGCCGACGGCGGCAGCCGCAGGTTCAGGTCGTAGTCGATGCCCGAGGTCTTGGTCCACTCGTTGTTGCCGTACTGGCGCACCAGCATGATGATCGGCCCGCTGTTGTCCACGCCCGGCAGCCAGGTCTGCGGATTGGGATCGCGCACGACCTGCGTGTTGCCCGCCGGGTTGGCGTTGTAGTCGTCCATGATGTCCACGCCGCGCTGCGAGCGGATCTCGTTCTTGCGGTGGAAGTACCAGCCGTCGATCGCCAGGTCCGCGTACTGGCTCGGCGTGAAGATCATCCCGAAGGTGAAGGAATTGGACTTCTCCGGCTGCAGGTCCGGATTGGCGCTGATCACCGTCGGCAGGCTGCCCGGGCTGGTGGTGCCCGACGGCACCGCGGTGAAGCCCAGCACGTTGCAGTCGCGGTTGTTGGCCACCGGCGCCTTGCTCACCGGCGCGTTCGGGTTGCTGGTGTCGCAGCGCAGGCTGTCGAAGACGCGGCGCTCCTGGAAGCTGTGGAAGGACAGCGCGAAGGAGTTGCCGATCTGCGAGATCGCCGGCGCTCGGAAACCGGTGGCCGCCGTGCCGCGGAAGACCATCAGCGAGGGCAGCGCCGTCCACTTGAAGCCGGCCTTGCCGGTGGTGCTGTTGCCGAAGTCGTCGTAGTGCTCGTAGCGCGCCGCGGCCTGCAGCTCCAGCTGCTTGACCACCGGCAGGCTCAGCTCGGTGAACGCGGCGTAGGACTTGCGGCTGCCCGAGGCGCCATTGGCCACCAGGCCGATGTAGTCGCCGGTCGCGTAGACGTCATCGGGAATCGCCTCCAGCTTTTCCTTGCGCAGCTCGGTGCCGATGGCGATGGCCGCCCGGCCGCCGGGCAGGTCGAACAGCTCGCGGCTGCCGCGCACGTCCCAGGAGACCAGGCGCGACTTGCCCTCGTTGTAGGCCGTCGACGACACGCTGTTGATCGCCTCGCGCGAGTTGGGCTTGCCGAAGCGGTAGCTGCCGTTGGCGATCGCGGCGTTGAGCAGCGAGCTGCGCACCCGGCCTTCCTGGAAGCGCTCGTTGTCGTTCTGGCTGAACAGGATCGCGGTGTCGAAGTCCCAGCCGAAGGCGGTGCCCTCCAGGCCCGCGGTCAGGCGCGTGGAGCGCAGCACGTTGATGTCGCCGGTGGGCAGGTCCTCGAAGCGGTAGATCAGCTGCACCTGCTGCGGGTTGGCGGTACCGTTGGTCGGGTTGTCCGGGTGGCCGACGGGCAGGATGATCGCGTTCTGGCGCAGGAAGCTGCCGTCGAGCTTGGGCCAGGTCGTCGCGACCGGGTTGCCCGAGGTGACCAGCGAGGTGGTCATCGCATAGGGCGCGCGCTGCTCCACCGTCTTGGTCTTGGACACCATCAGGTCCGCATAGGCGGTCAGCGCGTCGTTGATCGCGAAGGTGCCGCGCACCATGCCGCTGGTGCGGTCCTGCTTGGCGACGACCTCGTCCGCATCGTCCAGGCTGAAGCGGCACATGCCGGTGGGCAGCGAGGCCGTGGTGGGCAGGAAACCCGCCGGCCGGTTCGGCACGCCCTGGCCGACGGTGCGCTCGGGCGGGCAGCCCGACAGCGTGCCCAGGTAATTCACCCCCGACAGGTTGCTGTTGGCGACGTTGATGCCATTGATCGAGGTGGTACCGGTGAGGCTGGTCGGCACACGGTAGTAGTTGCCGTAGAACGAGGCCGACGAGTCCGGCGTGAAGCGCGCCAGCGAGCCGTTGCTGGTCAGGTACTGGTTCTGCAGCGCCAGGTTGCCGCGGTCCTTGAGCTCGTTGGCCATCACGCTGTCGCGCTTGGAGACTTCCAGGCCGCCGAAGACGTTGAAGCGCTGCGTGTCCAGGTTGCCGAAGCCGAAGGTCAGGGACCCGTTCTTCGTCGCGCCGACGCCGCGGTCGTTGGCGCCGTAGGAGGCGCTGCCCTCGATGCCCTGGTAGTCCTTGCGCAGGATGTAGTTGACGACGCCGGCCATCGCGTCCGAGCCGTACATCGCCGAGGCGCCGTCCTTCAGGATGTCGATGCGCTCGATCGCCTCCTTGGGGATGGTGTTGACGTTGATCATCGAGCCGCGGCCGAAGTTCACGTCCACCGCCGCCACCGGCGCGGTGCGGCGGCCGTTGATCAGGATCAGCGTGCCCTGGGAGCCGAAGCCGCGCAGCGAGATCGTCGACACGCCGCCGACGAAGCCCGAGGCCGCGCCGTCGCCGATCGAGCCGATGTCCACCGCGGAATTCGCACGCAGCAGCTCCTCGACGTTGGCGTAGCCGGAGTTGCGGATCTGCTCGCGGGTGATACTTTGGACCACCGACGGCGTCTCCTTGTCGGTGCGCTTGATCAGCGTGCCGGTGATCTCCACCCGCTCCAGCTTCTTCGCATCGTCCGAGGGCGAGGACGGGGTGGGGGTCGTGGCCTGCGGGGCCTGGGGGGCCGGCGACTGGGCCTGGGACGGGCTGGCTAACGCCAGGGCCGCTGCGGCGGCGGCCCACTGCAGGACGTGCAGGCGTTGCGGACGGGAAAAACGACGGACCATGTGGCAATCACTCCTGTGACAAGACTCGGGGGAGGCGTGCGTCACGGTAAGGAGCGGTTCCCGATGGCCCATGAAGCTTTGTGATGGATTTGTGAACCTCAGGTTATGAACGCGTCATCCACCTCCCCGGAAGCCGCCGAACACTTCGTCATGCGGCGCATGTCGCTGCGGCATGCGCGGGTGCTGCTGGCGCTGCGCGACACCGGCAACATCAGCGCCGCGGCCGATCTGCTGCATGTCACCCAGCCCGCGGTGAGCAAGACGCTGGCGGAGCTGGAGCAGGGGCTGGGACAAACCCTGTTCGTGCGGCGCGGACGCAACATGCAGCCGACGCCGCTGGGCCGCCGGCTGCTGGTGCTGGCCGGCAAGCTCGACGCCGATCTGCAGCGGGCCGCCGGCGATGTCGCCACGATGGTGCGCGGCGCGTCCGGCGAGGTGCGCATCGGTGCGACCAACGCAGCGCTTGCACGCTTGTTGCCCATCGCGATCACCGCGATGAAGGGCGAGAACCCCGGCGTCACGGTGAGCGTGCGCACCCACGCGCTGCGCTCGCTCTTCACCGACCTGCTGGCGGGCACGCTGGACCTGGTCGTCGCCCGGGCGATGCCGCAGGACGAGCCGCTGGGCCTGGCGCGGGTGGCCCTGACGCCGCAGCCGGAGGTGCTGACGATGAGCGCGCAGCATCCGCTGGCGCGCACGCCCCGGCTGAGCTGGGAGGTGCTGAGCCGTCAGCGCTGGATCTGGCAGCTGCCGGGCACGCGCACCCGTCTGCTGATGGACCGGCTCTGGCAGGAGATGGGCCTGGCGCCGCCGACCGACCTGATCGAGAGCGGCGACGCGATGCTGGCGCTGAGCCTGATGCGCGAGATGCCGCTGGTCGCGGTGATGACCCAGGACATGGCGGTGGCGGCGGCCAAGCGCGGCGTGGTGGTCCTGCTGCCGCACGCGGTGGACCTGGGACTCGGGCCGATGAGCGTCTGGCATCTGCCGGACACGCAGGGCGAGGCGGTCGACCGCTTCAAGCAGCTGCTGGTGGAGGCCGCGCGCCCGGAGGGCGGCGCGGCCGGCGCTCAGGCGTAGTCTTCGGCGTCCGGATCGGTGGTCTCGAGCTCGTAGCTCGCCGCCAGCATCGCCAGGCGGCCGATCACGCCATACATGTAGAAGCGGTTGGGCGCGCTGGCGCCGGGCTTCTCGCCGGGCGCGGGCAGGTGCGACGAATGGGCGAAGGCCAGCGGCACGAAGCTCGAGCCCGGCGCGTTCAGGTTTTCATCCTCGGCCCGGTCCGCATGCACGCGGTAGAAGCCGCCGACGACGTAGCGGTCCATCATGTAGACCACCGGCTCGGCCACCGCCTCGTGGATGCGCTCGTGCGTGGCCACGCCTTCCTGCACCAGCACCTGGGACAGCGCCGGCACGCCCTGCAGCTTCGCCAGCTTCTCGCGCGCCTTGATCGCCAGCGCCTCGAGGTCCTTGGCGTCGCGGATGGTCATCACGCCCAGGCCATGGGTGCCGGCATCGGGCTTGACCACGACGAAGGGCTTCTCGTTGATGCCGTATTCCTTGTACTTGCGACGGGTGCGGGTGAGCGTCGCGTCCACCTGCGCCTGCAGCGCGTCCAGCCCGGCGCCGGTGTTGAAGTCCAGGCCGTCGACCGCGACCGAATGCGGGTAGATCAGCCACGGGTCCATGCCCAGCAGCTTGGCGAACTTCTTGGACACCTCCTCGTAAGCGCGGAAGTGCTGGCTCTTGCGGCGCTGCGCCCAGCCGGCATGCAACGGCGGCAGCAGGTACTGCTCGTGCAGGTGGGTGAGCGGGTCGGGGATGCCGGCCGACAGGTCGTCGTTCAGCAGGATGGTGCAGGGGTCGAAGTCCTTGAGCATCAGCCGCGAGCGCTGGCGCACCAGCGGCTCCAGCGTCAGCGCGCTGCCGTCGGGCAGCGCGACGGTGGTCGGTTCCTTGATCGACTCGTCCAGCGAGCCCAGCCGCACGTTCAGGCCGGCCATCGAGAAGATGCGCACCAGCGTCGCCAGGTTGGACAGGTAGAAGCTGCCGCGGTTCTTCGCCTCGGGCACGAGCAGCAGGTTCTTGGCCTCGGGGCAGATCTTCTCGATCGCCGCCATCGCCGCCTGGACGGCCAGCGGCAGCATCTCGGGCGTCAGGTTGTTGAAGCCGCCCGGGAACAGGTTGGTGTCCACCGGCGCCAGCTTGAAGCCGGCATTGCGCAGGTCCACCGAGCTGTAGAAGGGCGGCGTGTGCTCCATCCACTCGAGCCGGAACCAGCGTTCGATCGCCGGCATCGACTCGAGCACGCGCTGCTCCAGTTCATTGATGGGCCCGGTCAGGGCGGTGATGAGGTGAGGGACCATGATGGGCGGCGCCTGGACAGCCTGTGGGGCGGGTCTTCGGATTCTAGGCACGCCCACATGGGGGCTGTCCGCCCCATCTCAAGGGGAGGCCTCAGGGGGTGCCGTACCCTCCCCCGCCCGGGGTGCGGATGACGAAGACATCCCCCGGCGCCATCTCCACCTGGCCGATGTGGCCGAGCGCCTCGACCCGCCCGTCGGCGCGTTCGACCCGGTTCTCGCCCACCGCGCCCGGCGACCCGCCCGCCATGCCGAAGGCGCCGGCGCCGCGGCCGTTGCTCAGGATCGAAGCCGTCATCGGCGTCAGGAAGCGGATGCGGCGCTCGCCCCCCTGCCCGCCCTGCCAGCGGCCGGCGCCCGCCGAATCCCGGCGGATGGCGTAGCTGTCCAGCCGCACCGGGAAGCGGAACTCCAGCACCTCGGGATCGGTCAGCCGGGAGTTGGTCATGTGGGTCTGCACGACCGAGGTGCCGTCGAAGCCGGGCCCGGCGCCAGAGCCGCCGGAGATCGTCTCGTAGTACTGGTGGGTCGCGTCGCCGAAGGTGAAGTTGTTCATCGTGCACTGGCCGGCGGCCATCACGCCCAGCGCGCCATACAGCGCGTTGGTCACGCACTGGGAGGTCTCCACGTTGCCCGCCACCACCGCCGCCGGAGGACGCGGATTGAGCATGCAGCCCTCGGGCACGATCACGTCGATCGGCTTGAGGCAGCCGGCGTTGAGCGGGATCGCGTCGTCCACCAGCGTGCGGAACACGTAGAGCACCGCCGCCATCGTGATCGACTTGGGCGCATTGAAGTTGTTGGGCTGCTGGGCGCTGGTGCCGGTGAAGTCCACCGTCGCGCGTCGCGCCGCCGCGTCCACCGTCACCTTCACCTGGATGCGCGCGCCGTTGTCCAGCGGCAGCGTGAATGCGCCGTCCTTCAGCACCGAGATGACGCGCCGCACCGACGCCTCGGCGTTGTCCTGCACGTGCTGCATGTAGGCCTCGACGGTGGCGCGGCCGAACTGCGTGACCATCGCCTGCAGTTCCTGCACGCCCTTCTCGTTCGCTGCCACCTGTGCGCGCAGGTCGGCCAGGTTCTGCGCCGGATTGCGGCTCGGATGCGGCCCGGAGCGCAGCAGCGCCTGCAGTTCGGCCTCACGCAAGCGGCCCTGCGCGACCAGCTGGAAGTTGTCGATCAGCACGCCCTCCTCGGTGATGTCCCGGGAGAACGGCGGCATCGAACCCGGCGTGATGCCGCCGATGTCGGCATGGTGACCGCGGCTGGCGACGAAGAAGCCGGGGCGGACATCGTCCTCGTCCAGGAAGACCGGCGTGACGACGGTGATGTCGGGCAGGTGCGTGCCGCCGTGGTACGGGTCGTTGAGCACGTAGACGTCGCCTCGCGCCATGTCCGGGTTGCGCTCGATCACCGAGCGGATGGACTCGCTCATCGAGCCCAGGTGCACCGGCATGTGCGGCGCGTTGGCGATCAGCTGGCCCCGGCCGTCGAAGAGCGCGCAGCTGAAATCCAGCCGCTCCTTGATGTTGACCGAGTGCGCCGTGTTCTGGAGCCGCAGCCCCATCTGCTCGGCGATGTTCATGAAGAGGTTGTTGAAGACCTCCAGCACGACCGGGTCGGCCTCGGTGCCGAGCGCGCGGGTGCGGGCGCGCTCGCGGATGCGCGTCAGCAGCAGGTCGCCCGAGGACTGCAGCTCGGCGCGCCACCCGGCGTCCACGACGGTCGTCGCATTGCGTTCGGCGACGATCGCCGGGCCATCGATGCGGGCGCCCGGTCTCAACGCATCGCGGTGATGCAGCTCGGCGTCGCGCCAGCCGGCCGGCTGGTCGTCCGCGAGGCAGTACATGCGCACGCGCTCCAGCGGTCTTGGGTGATGCGTGCTGGCGATGCCGGCCTCGGCCGGTGTCTCCAGCGTCGCACCGGCGGCGAGCGCCTCCACCGACACGGCCTCGATCACCAGCGCGCGGTCCGGCATCAGGAAGGCGAAGCGCCGGCGATACGCCTGCTCGAAGGCCTCGCGGATCGCGCCGATCGCGGCGGGGGCCGGGCCGTCCAGCGGCAGCGGGCAGCTCAGCGCGGTGTCGGTGCCTTGGTAGCGGACCTGCGCCCGTGCGATCGTGCGCAGCGCGCCGTCGGGCACACCCTGCGACGCCAGCTCGCCGCCCGCCTGCGTCGCCAGCGACCGTGCGGTCTCGCGCGCCGCGGCCAGGCCGTCCTCGTCCAGCGGGCGCTCGATCGAGGCCTCGCGCATCGCGGTCTGGTCGGCCAGCCCCATGCCGTAGGCGCTGAGCACGCCCGCGAACGGGTGGGCCAGGATGCGCGTCATGCCCAGCGCATCCGCGACCAGGCAGGCCGCCTGGCCGCCGGCGCCGCCGAAGCACTGCAGCGTGTAGCCGGTGACGTCGTAGCCGCGCGCCACCGAGATCCGCTTGATCGCGTTGGCCATCGCGCCGACGGCGATCTGCAGCGCGCCGGCGGCTGCGTCCTCGGCCGTCATCGGCTTGCCGGCCGCGGCCATCTGCCCGGCCAGCTCGGCGAAGCGGGCGCGGACGACCTCGCCGTCGAGCGCCTGGTCCGCGGCCGGGCCGAAGACCTTGGGGAAATGCGCCGGCTGGATGCGGCCCAGCATCACGTTGGCATCGGTGGTCGCGAGCGGACCGCCGCGCCGGTAGCTCGCCGGACCGGGATTGGCGCCGGCCGACGCCGGCCCCACCCGCAGCCGCGCGCCGTCGAAGGCGATCACCGAGCCGCCGCCCGCCGCCACCGTGTGGATGCTCATCATCGGCGCGCGCATGCGCACGCCGGCGACCTCGGTGTCGAAGGCGCGTTCGAATTCGCCGGCGAAGTGGCTGACGTCGGTCGAGGTCCCGCCCATGTCGAAACCGATGACCTTGTCGTGGCCGGCCGCCTGCGCGGTGCGCACCATGCCGACGATGCCGCCGGCCGGCCCGCTCAGGATCGCGTCCTTGCCCTGGAAGCGGCGTGCCTCGGTCAGGCCGCCGGAGCTCTGCATGAAGAACAGCCGCACGCCGGGCATCTCGGCGGCGACCTGGTCGACGTAGCGGCGCAGGATCGGGCTCAGGTAGGCGTCGACCACGGTGGTGTCGCCGCGCGGGATCAGCTTCATCAGCGGGCTGACCTCGTGCGAGACCGAGATCTGCGTGAACCCGACCGCCTGCGCCAGCCGCTTGGCGGCCAGCTCATGCTCGGGGGCGCGCCAGCCGTGCAGGAACACGATGGCGCAGGCGCGCAGGCCGGCGTCGAAGGCCGATTGCAGGTCGACGCGCAGCGCGGCCTCGTCCAGCGGTCTGATCTCCACGCCCTGGGCGTCGACGCGCTCATCGGCCTCGATCACCCGCTCGTAGAGCAGCTCGGGCAGCTGGATGTGGCGCTCGAAGAGCTTGGGCCGCGCCTGCGTCGCGATGCGCAGCGCGTCGCGGAAACCGCGCGTCGTCACCAGCAGCGTGCGGTCGCCGCGGCGCTCGAGCAGCGCGTTGGTCGCGACGGTCGTGCCCATCTTCACGCAGTCGACGAGCGCGGCGGTGATCGCTTCGCCCGGCTTCAGGCCGAGCAGGCGACGGATGCCTTCGACCGCGGCATCGCGGTAGTGCTCGGGATTCTCGGACAGCAGCTTGAGCGTGTGCAGCGTGCCATCGGGCGCGCGGCCGACCAGGTCGGTGAAGGTGCCGCCGCGGTCGATCCAGAACTGCCAGCGATCGGGGGTGGGAGTGGCTTGCATCGTGAGGTCCAGGAGGTCCGTTCCAGCACCCGGCATCCAGCGCCGGGCGCCCGTGATTCGAAAGGTTCGGGCCGGTCAGGCGGCGGCCGGCGCCAGTTCGCGGCCGCGGGTTTCCGGCAGCGCCAGCGCCGCCAGGATCACCAGCCCGTAGCACAGCGCCGCCATCCAGCCCAGCGTCTGCCCCAGCGGGTACTGGGTGCTGAAGTGGCCGATCAGCGCCGGGCACGCGGCGCCGAGCGCCCGTCCGATGTTGTAGCAAAAGCCCTGGCCGGAGCCGCGCACGTCGCTGGGGAAGAGCTCGGCCAGGAAGGCGCCCATGCCGGAGAAGATCCCGGACAGGAAGAAACCCAGCGGAAAACCGAGCACCAGCATCGCCGCGTCGGTGATCGGCATCTGGGTGTAGGCCAGCACCAGCACGCCGCCCATCAGCGCGAACAGCATGAAGCAGCGGCGTCTTCCGATGGCATCGCAGAGCCAGGCGCTGGTCAGGTAGCCGGCGAAGGAGCCGGCGATCAGCACCAGCAGGTAGCCGCTGGTGCCCAGCACCGAGAGCTGCCGCTCGGTCTTGAGGAAGGTCGGCAGCCAGGTGGTCACCGAGTAGTACGCGCCCTGCATGCCGGTGGCCAGCAGGCTGGCCAGCACCGTGTTGCGCAGCAGCTCGGGCGAGAAGATGCGCAGGAAGTTGGCGCGCTGTCCGCGCGCCTTGGCACGCGCCTGCTCGGCCAGGTAGACCGGCGGTTCGTCCAGGTTGCGGCGGATGTAGAGGATCAGCAGCGCCGGCAGGATGCCGATCCAGAACAGCACCTTCCAGGCGGTCTCCGGCGGCAGCACCGAGTACAGCCCCCAGAACGCCAGCGCCGAGGCCGCCCAGCCGATCGCCCAGCTGCTCTGCACCAGGCCGGCGGCCTTGCCGCGGTGCTTGGCGTTGATCGTCTCGGCGATCAGCACCGAGCCCACCGCCCACTCGCCGCCCATGCCGAAGCCCTGCATCGCGCGGGTGAAGAACAGCTGCTCGAAGGAGGTGGTGAAGCCGCTGAGGAAGGTGAACAGCGCGAACCACAGCACCGTCCACTGCAGCACGCGCACCCGGCCGAAGCGGTCGGCCAGGACGCCCGCCGCCCAGCCGCCGACGGCCGAGGTCAGCAGCGCACCGGTGGCGATCGCGCCGGCCTGGCCCTTGCTCATGCCCCAGGCCGCGATCAGCGTCGGGATGAGGAAGGTGTAGATCATGTAGTCGAAGCCGTCGACGGCATAGCCGGCGAAGGTCGCGGTCAGCGTGCGCCGCTCGGGGGGCGTGGTGTCTCGGAGCCACATGGTGTCGTCTTTCTTCGATGCCGGCGACGCGCGCCGGCGGGGGACGGAGACGGCCGTCGCCTCGCGCGCGGGGCGGGCGGCGGCCGGGACGGTACTGCGGAGACGGGCGGATCGCGGCGGGAACTCAGGCCGCGAGCAACGCGCGATTCAGGAGATCGGTGACCAGCATGTGCCCCGGCGCATGGGTGATGCAGAACGGCGGACGGGCCGTGGCGATCGCCGACTGCGGCGTGACGCCGCAGGCCCAGAACACCGGCAGTTCGCCGTCGCGCACATCGACGGCGTCGCCGTAGTCCGGCGTCGCGAGGTCGCGGATGCCGATGCGCGCGGGATCGCCCAGGTGCAGCGGCGCGCCGTGCACCTGCGGCAGGCGCGAGGTGATCTGCACCGCGCGGATCGCGTCGGCGGCCGTCAGCGGCCGCATCGAGACCACCGTCGGCCCGCGGAAGACGCCAGCGGGCGCCGTCTCGATGCTGGTGCGGTACATCGCGACATTGCGGCCCTGCTCGACGTGCCGCAGCGGGATGCCCTCGGCCAGCAGGGCATGCTCGAAGGAGAACGAGCAGCCGATGGCGAAGGCGACCAGGTCCTCGCGCCACCAGCGCGTGACATCGACCGGTTCATCGATCAGCTCGCCGTCCCGCCAGACACGGTAGCGCGGCAGGTCGGTGCGCAGGTCGAGGTCGGCGCCCAGCGCCGCCAGGAACGGGCTTCCGGGCTCGCTCACGCCGAGCAGCGGGCAGGCTTGCGGGTTCAGCGCGCAATAGCGGCGGAAGTCCTCGGCCAGGTCCGCCGGCAGGATCGCCAGGTTGGCCTGCACGTGGTCGCTGGCCAGTCCGCTGGTGTGGCCGCTGAAGCCGCCATGGCGCGCGGCGAGGCGCACCTCGAGCGCGCTGGACGCGGCGTCCAGGACGGGAAGATCAGCGGAGGGAAGATCGGCGACGGGATCGAGGCGGGCGGTCGGCTGGTTCATGGCGGGATCGCGAAGGCTGTCGGGCGATGCGACGCATTGTGGGAGTCGCTCACCCGCTCGATCCAATGGAAATTTTGCGCGTCGCTTCATCGATTTTTTCGATGAGGCAAGTAGCGATTCCGCTTAGCGCCGCGCAGGGGCCGATGCCATGCGGGGTTTCCCGGACGGACGCTGGCGCGCGACGTAGTCGAGCGCGGAGTCGAGCACCGACTCGGTGAGCTGCGAGCTGGGATCCTCGCGGTAGCTCGCGTGCAGCGGCAGCGGCACCAGCTCGGCATCGCTGCGCAGCACGCGCAGCGAGAGCCGCTTCGCCAGCTGCTCCGCCACCGCCACCGGCAGCGTCGCGATGCCGAAGCCGCCCTCCACCAGCTGGACCATCGCCGAGATCGACGAGATCGCATGCACGCGCGGCAGCGGCAGGCCCGACTCCTGGAACATCTGCAGCAGCGCCTGGTGGGGCTGGGAGCCGCGCTGGAAGGTCAGCAGGTCGTGGCCGGCCAGGTCGGAGAGCCCATAACGCCGCTTCGTGTGCAGGTCGGCGCGGCCGACGAAGCCCATCGGCATCGGCGCCATCGCCCGCGTGCGCACGCCGCCGGCATCGGCGGCCGGGATCGCCGCGAAGACCAGGTCCTGCGCGCCGCGCCGCACCTGGTCCACCAGCACCGGCGAGGTCTCCACCGTCAGCTCCAGCTCGAAGTCCGGATTCGCCGCCCGCATCTCCTGCAGCCAGCCGGTCAGCCAGCTGTGCACCACCGATTCGATCGCGCCGATGCGCAGCACCACCGGCCGGCCGGCGCCGCCGCCGGTGCCGCCCATCTCCTCCTTCACCTGGCGCTGCACCTCCAGCAGGCGCTGCGCCAGCGTCTGGAAGCGCTGGCCCGCGACGGTGAGCCGGAACTGCTTGTCGCGGCGGTCCAGCAGCACGACGCCGAGTTCCTCTTCCAGCGAGGCGATGCGGCTGGACAGCGCGGACTGCGTGATGTGCAGCTTCTCCGCCGCGCGGGTGACGCTGCGCAGCGAGGCGGCCCAGTGGAAGGCTTCGACAAAGCGGAGGTTCATGGCGGCGGATTATGGGCAGCCGCAATGAAGAAGGCCGCCCCGAAGGGCGGCCTCAGCCATTGCAGGATCAGCGGATCAGGAGATCACTTGTGGTACGCGGTCTCGCCGTGGGAGCTGATGTCCAGGCCCTCGCGCTCTTCCTCTTCGGAGACGCGCAGGCCGATCACCAGGTCGACGATCTTGAACGCGATCACCGACACCACGCCCGACCACACGATGGTCAGCACGACCGCCTTGAGCTGCGTCAGCACCTGCGAGCCGATCGAGTAGGCGTCCGCGGTGACCATGCTCGCGGTCACCCAGTCGCCGACCAGCGACGGGCCGCCCAGGCTGGGCGAGTTGAAGACGCCGGTCAGCAGCGCGCCGACGATGCCGCCCACGCCGTGCACGCCGAACACGTCCAGCGAGTCGTCCGCGCCCAGCAGCTTCTTCAGGCCGGACACGCCCCACAGGCAGGCGAAGCCGGCGATCAGGCCGATGACCAGCGCGCCGCCGATGCCGACGTTGCCGGCGGCCGGGGTGATCGCGACCAGGCCGGCCACGGCGCCCGAGGCGGCGCCCAGCATCGAGGCCTTGCCCTTGAGCAGCGCTTCACCGACGCACCAGGCCAGCACCGCGGCGGCGGTGGCGAACAGGGTGTTGATGAAGGCCAGTGCGGCAAAGCCGTTGGCTTCCAGGGCGGAGCCGGCGTTGAAGCCGAACCAGCCCACCCACAGCAGCGAGGCACCGACCATCGTCAGCGTCAGGCTGTGCGGCGTGAAGGCTTCCTTGCCGTAGCCGATGCGCTTGCCGACCATGAAGGCGCCGACGATGCCGGCCACGGCGGCGTTGATGTGCACCACGGTGCCGCCGGCGAAGTCCAGCGCGCCCCACTGCCAGATCAGGCCGGCCTTGCCATTCATCTCATCGACGACGCCGGCGGCGGTGTAGGCATCCGGGCCCATCCAGAACCAGACCATGTGCGCGATCGGCGCATAGCTGAAGGTGAACCACAGGACCATGAACAGCAGCACGGCGCTGAACTTGATGCGCTCGGCGAAGGCGCCGACGATCAGGCAGCAGGTGATGCCGGCGAAGGTGGCCTGGAAGGCGGCGAAGACGATCTCGGGGATCACGACGCCCTTGCTGAAGGTCGCGGCATTGGCGAAGGTGCCCGCGGCGTTGTCCCAGATGCCCTTCATGAAGAGCCGGTCGAAGCCGCCGACGAACTTGTTGCCCTCGGTGAACGCCAGGCTGTAGCCGTACAGGGCCCACAGCACCAGGATCAGCGAGAAGGTCACCATCACCTGCATCAGCACCGACAGCATGTTCTTGCTACGGACCAGACCGCCGTAGAACAGCGCCAGGCCGGGGACGGTCATCAGGATCACCAGCAGGGTGGAGACCATCATCCAGGTGGTGTCGCCCTTGTTGGGGACCGGCGCCGGAGCGGCGGCGGCCGAGGCGGCTTCCGCGGGGGCGGAGGCGGCGGGCGCCGCCGCGGGGGCGACCGGCGCCGCCGTGTCGCTGGCGGTGACGGCGGGCGCGGAGGCCGCGTCCTGCGCCATGGCCGCGGGGGCCAGGCCGGTGAAGGCTGCCGCGGCCAGGGCCAGGCAGGCGAGTAGTTTCTTCATGATCGGGACTCTCTTCGTTGGATCTTGGGGATCGGCGGACGCGACGGGCCGGGCGGCGCGCGGCGCGGGACTGCAACGGACTGCGGAGCGGCCACCCGGGGGCGGCCGCGACGTTTCAGCGCTCGGCCGGCGCGCTTACAGCGCGTCCTGGCCGGTCTCGCCCGTGCGGATGCGGATCACCTGATCCAGCGGGGAGACGAAGATCTTGCCGTCACCGATCTTGCCGGTGCGGGCGGCGTTCTCGATGGCCTCGATGACCTGCTCGACGACGCCGTCGGCGACGGCCGCCTCGATCTTGACCTTGGGCAGGAAGTCGACGACGTATTCGGCGCCGCGATACAGCTCGGTGTGGCCCTTCTGGCGGCCGAAGCCCTTGACTTCGGTGACGGTCAGCCCCTGCACGCCGATGGCGCTCAGGGCTTCGCGCACTTCATCCAGCTTGAAGGGCTTGATGACGGCGGTGATCAGTTTCATGACGTTTTCTCCTCGATGCGCGGCGCGGAGGGCGGCGCGGCCATCCGCCCGCGCCCTCCTGGTTCAGATTCAGAAGACCTTCTTGACGGACACGACCACACCGTTCTTGCCCAGGTCCTTGCCCTTGCCGCCGATGTAGTTGTCGGTGTTGGTGGCGACGAAACCGGCGCCGAAGGTGAAGCCGGACCAGTCCTTGTTCACGGTGAGCGAGTAGTCGGTGTAGCTGAAGTCGCTGTTGTTCTTGACCTTCTGGTGGCCGATGTGCGGCGTCAGCGAGAAGCCGCCGCCGATGTCGAAGGTGGCGCTGAGGTCGAGGTAGCTGCTGTTCTTGGAGTCCGCGAAGCCGAACAGGTTGCTGATCGAGTGCGAGTACTTCAGCGTGGCGGGTCCGAAGGAGACGGCGCCGTACAGCTCATTCGTGTTGGCGCTGACCGGCAGGTCGTTGCCCGGATAGTTGTAGCGCAGGAAGCCCACGTCGACGGTGACGCCGGCGCCGACCTCGGTCTTGTAGCCGGCGTAGGTGTCGATCTCGACATCGGCATCGCCGCCGCCGTCCGAGATCCACTTGATCGTCGAGGCCCAGGCGCCGACGTAGAAGCCGCTCGAATGCGCGTAGTCGACGCCGCCTTGCAGCGCGGGCTTCAGGCGGGTCTGCGAGATGCCGCGATAGCGGTAGTCGGAGGTGACGCTGACGTTGAAGGACAGCGGGTTGGCCTCTTGCGCCAGCGCCGGGAGGGCGGTGGCGACGACGGTGACCGCAAGGGCGGCGGCGCGGGCGGCGGCGGCGAAGGGCTTCATGCGCGGGGGCTCCTGATTGTTGGGCGACTCGGGGCGACTGCTTCCGGACGAGGCTTTGCAGCTTTTGTGCCAAGCGGCGGTCCTCCCCCGAAAGAGCCCCAATCCGGCTCATGCCGCGACGAACGGTTGCCGATACCGCCCCGTCAAGCGTCAATGCGCACCAAAAACAGGCGCGACAGGGGGAGTGGTTAACCCTCAAAACGCCCCAACAGGGTGCTAGGCGTGAAATCCATCGGTGAGGACACTGCCGGCTTCATGACCCGAGTGGGTGCGGAGGGGATGTGGATGAAGGAGGCGGAGGCAGGCGCGGCATCGACGACGGCGGTCTGGCCGGTGGACCTGTCGCGCATGCGGCCGGAGACGGCGGCCGAGTGGGTCGCGGCGCGGTATGGGAACGGCACCATGCCGATCCGGCCGGAGCGGATTGCCAGGCGAATGGGCGTCGAGGTCTACGCGATGACCGCCGACGACCGCAGTGCGGTGTTCCTCGGACCCAATGGCCGGCCGTGGATCGTCGTCGACGTGACTGCGCGCGAGGACCACCAGCGTTTCGCCATCGCGCACGGGCTCGGCCACATCCTCCTGCGGCATGACCGTCCGCATCTGGAGACGCCGGCCTCCTTCGGGGCCGATGCACCGGATCACCGGGATCGCGCCGCCAACCAGTTCGCCGCCAGCCTGTTGGTCCCGACGGCCCAGCTGCGGTGGTGCGTCACCAGCGGCTGGATGAGAAACGTCGATCAGATCCTGAAGACGCTGTGGGTCCCCGAGGACCTGCTCTTGCTTCGATACCGGCAGATGCGCGCTGGGCGGTGACCCAAGGCGGATGTCCGGCGTCCATGGAGAAGGACATGACGACACCCCCCACCCCCTCCGAACTTCCGATGCGCGAGCCCGTCGATGAGGTGCAAGGCGCCACGGTCAACGGCGCGGCGGACCTCTCGAACGACACCATCGATGCGCGTGCCCGCCTCTGCTTCCGCGGGCTGGCGCTCTGCCTCACCGCGATGGTCCTGATCCTGAATGCGGTCAGCCTGCAGGCGGTCGTCGGCGCGTTCCTCGGTCATGCGCAAGGCACGCCCTTCGATTCGCCTCAGACGCCAGACGCTGGAATGATGGTCGAGGCCGGCGCCGCGGTCAGCCACGGAGCCGCCGCGCAGGAGTTCCACCGCACGGTCGTCGCGGTGATCTCCATCCTGCTGATCGGCGAGGTCGTCCTGACCCTCGGCCTGGTCCGCGCGACCTTCTCGATGCGCATCAACGCCGATGCGCACGTGTCGCCGGAACGCGAGGCGCCAACGGGCGGGCATGCCCTGCCGGGCGTCGAACTGCTGAAGGCGGTCACCGAAGCATTCGGCACCGTGCTCAAGGGCCTGCCCAAGCGCTGATCGGCCTTTGCGACGCCATGGCGATGTCCCTCGCGATCATCCACAGCCGCGCGCTGGACGGTCTGTCGGCCGCGGCGGTCGAGGTGGAAGTCCATCTGGCCAATGGGTTGCCGAGCTTCACGCTGGTCGGCCTCGCGGACCTGGAGGTCAAGGAGTCCCGCGAGCGCGTGCGCGCCGCGCTGCAGAGCAGCGGGCTCGAGTTCCCAGCGAACAAGCGCATCACCGTGAACCTGTCGCCGGCCGATCTGCCCAAGGAAGGCGCGCGCTTCGACCTGCCGATCGCGCTGGGGTTGCTCGCTGCCAGCGGCCAGATCGACGCCGAGCTGCTGTCCCACCTCGAATGCGCCGGCGAGCTCGGTCTGTCCGGTGAGCTGCGGCCGGTGAAGGGCGCGCTGGCGATGGCGCTCGCGCTGCGCGCCGCCAAGCTCGATCGCGAATTGATCCTGCCGCGGGGCTGCGCCGACGAGGCGGCATTGGTGCAGGGCCTGGTGGTGCGCGAGGCCGCCCATCTGCTCGACCTCGTCAACGCACTGCAGCCGCGCAGCGATGCGCCCTTGCCGCGCGTGCAGCGCGATCCGCCGCCGGTGGTCGACACGCCGCTCGACCTGCGTGACATCAAGGGACAGGCGGGGCCGAAACGCGCCCTCGAGATCGCCGCGGCGGGCGGACTGAGCGTGTTGCTGGTCGGGCCGCCGGGCACCGGCAAGTCGATGCTGGCCCAGCGCCTGCCGACGCTGCTGCCGCCCTTGTCGGAATCCGAGGCCCTGGAGTCCGCCGCGCTGCTGAGCGCCAACGGCCAGTTCCGGCCATCGCTATGGGCGCAGCGCGCTTTCAGGTCGCCCCATCACAGCGCCTCCGCCGCGGCGCTGATCGGCGGTGGCTCGCCGCCGCGCCCCGGCGAGATCACGCTGGCCCAGCATGGCGTGCTGTTTCTGGATGAACTCCCGGAGTTCCAGCGGCTGTCGCTCGAAGCGCTGCGCGAGCCGCTCGAGACCGGACGCGTCCATATCTCCCGCTCCGCGCATCAGGCGGATTTCCCGGCGCGCTTCCAGCTCATCGCCGCGATGAACCCCTGCCCGTGCGGCCATCTCGGCAATCCGACCAAGGCCTGCCGCTGCTCACCGGACCAGGTCACGCGTTATCAGAACCGGCTCTCCGGGCCACTGCTCGACCGCATCGACCTGACGGTGGAGGTGCCGGTGCTACCGGCCGCGGTGCTCTCGGCCGCACCGGACGGCGAGCCCAGCGCCACCGTCGCCGCGCGCGTCGCAGCGGCCCGCCGGCGCGCCGAAGCCAGGCAGGGTTGCGTGAACGGCCGGTTGGCTGCGGGTCAACTGGATGAGCACCTGCGGATGGCGCCCGACGCCGAGGCGATGCTGCATCGCGCGTCGGCGCGGCTGGCGTGGTCGGGACGCAGCTTCCATCGCGTGCTGCGGATCGCGCGCACCATCGCCGATCTGGCGGCCGAGGACATCGTTGCGCCGGCGCACGTCGCGGAAGCGATCCAGTGGCGACGCGCGCTGCCGGGGCGTGAGGAATGAGGCCCGGCGTGGTCGGGCCGGCGCCCCGCGCCGCCCCAGAACGCAGAAGCGCCGGACGATGCCGGCGCTTCGGGGGTTCGCGGCCGCGCGGGGCGGCCCTCGCGACCAGGGATCCGGCTTACTGGCGGATCAGCTGGCCGTCGCTGACGCGCACGACGTCGCCGCTCTGCACGCCCGGGTCATGGCTGAAGGTCATCGTGCGGTTGCTCTGGTCGGCGTTGCGCATCTTCACCACCCAGACGGTGGTGCTGCGCTGGCGCTTCTCGATCTCGTTGCCGGCGTAGCCGCCCGCCACCGCGCCACCCACCGTGGCGATCTTCTTGCCGGTGCCGCCGCCGACCGCGCTGCCCAGCAGGCCGCCGACCACCGCGCCGCCCACCATGCCGATGCCGGTGCCCTGGCCTTCACGGGCCTCGGTGCGCACCGACAGGACCGTCGCGCAGGACGCGCACAGACGGGACTCGGCCTGGCCGGCGCTGCCGTTGTTGTCCGCGTAGCCGGTCGAGCCGCCGTCGCGCGACTGCGAGCCGCGGCGGGGTTCATTGGACGCGTGCTGCTGCACTGCCTGGTCGCCCGAGCGGCGCGCGGCGCGCGCTTCGTCGGCGGCATTGGCGCCGTTGCGATCGACGATGTTGCCTTGCTGCTCGGCCGCCGCGACCGGCGTGTCCGGCATCGACGGCGCCGACTGGTGCCGCCCCGCGAAGAACGCTGCCACGACCAGCACGGTGGCCCCAACTGCACCCGCCGCGATCTTTTGATTGGTATTCAACGCCATGATTCACCTCTTATGGTTTTCCCCTACCTCGGGGGACGAGCGAAGAATGCCACGCTGTTACAAGTCGCGGGGGCCGGTTCTTGTTCCGTTTGTAAATTGGTGAAACGCGGCCTGTAGGACAAGGCCGCGTCCTGCGGGTTTCGTTGCTCCGGCGCGTCAGCCCAGCAGCGGCGCGAGCGCCCGCTGCGCGTCCTGCGGTTCCAGCGCCATGCGGGCCGCCCAGTCCGCCACCTGGTCGTCGCCGATGCGGCCCACATTGAAGTAGGTCGCCTCCGGATGCGCGAGGTAGAAGCCGCTGACGCTGGCTGCGGGCGTCATCGCCATGCCTTCGGTCAGCGCCATGCCGATGTCCTCGGCCTGCAGCACGCGGAACATGTCCCGCTTGACCAGGTGGTCCGGGCAGGCCGGATAGCCCGGCGCGGGACGGATGCCCCGGTAGGCCTCGGCGATCAGTTGCTCGTTGCTGAGCGCCTCGTCGGCCGCGTAACCCCAGAAGTCCATCCGCACGCGCTGGTGCAGCCGCTCGGCGAAGGCCTCGGCCAGCCGGTCGGCCAGCGCCTTGAGCATGATCGCCGAGTAGTCGTCCAGGTCGTCGATGAACTGCTGTTCCTTCTTGTCCACGCCCAGGCCGGCGGTGACCGCGAACAGCCCGATGTAGTCCGGCACCGTGCCCTTGGCCGCGATGAAGTCCGCCAGCGCCCGGTTGGGCCGGCGCACGCCGTCCACCACCGGCCGCTCGGACTGCATGCGCAGCCCGCGCCAGGTCATCAGCACCTCCGAGCGCGACTCGTCGCTGTAGATCTCGATGTCGTCGTCGTTGACCTGCGCGGCCGGGTACAGGCCCACCACGCCATTGGCCGTCAGCCAGCGACCTTCGATCAGGCGCTGCAGCATGCGCTTGCCGTCGCTGAAGACGCGCTGGGCCTCGGTGCCGACGACCTCGTCCTTGAGGATGGCCGGGAACGGCCCGGCCAGGTCCCAGGTCTGGAAGAACGGGCCCCAGTCGATGCACTGCGCCAGTTCGGCCAGGTCGTAGTTGCGGAACTGGCGCCGGCCGATGAAGCGCGGCGCCGGCGGGGTGTAGGTCGTGAAGTCGGCGCGCTGCTTGTTCGCACGCGCCTGCGCCAGCGTCACCAGCGGCGTCTGCTTCTTGTTGGCGTGCAGCTCGCGGACCTTCTCGTAATCGGACTTCAGCTCGTCGATGAAGCGCGTGGCGCGTTCATCGGACAGCAGGTCCGAGCACACGCCCACCGAGCGCGACGCGTCGGGCACGTAGACCACCGGCCCTTCGTAATGCGGCGAGATCTTGACCGCCGTGTGCACGCGGCTGGTCGTGGCGCCGCCAATCAGCAGCGGGATCTTCTTCACGCGGAAGTAGTCGTCGCGCTGCATCTCCGCGGCGACGTGCTGCATCTCCTCCAGGCTGGGCGTGATCAGGCCGGAGAGCCCGATGATGTCGGCGCCTTCGACCTTCGCCTTGGCGAGGATATCCTGGCACGGGACCATCACGCCCATGTTCACGACCTCGAAGTTGTTGCACTGCAGGACCACGGTGACGATGTTCTTGCCGATGTCGTGCACGTCGCCCTTCACCGTGGCGATGACGATCTTGCCCTTGGACCGGACGTCGGCGCCGGCGGCGGCGAGCTGGCGCTTCTCCTCCTCGATGTAGGGCACCAGGTGGGCCACCGCGGACTTCATCACCCGCGCGCTCTTGACCACCTGCGGCAGGAACATCTTGCCCGCGCCGAACAGGTCGCCGACCACATTCATGCCGGCCATCAGCGGGCCCTCGATCACGTGCAGCGGCCGGCCGCCCTTGGCGCGGATGCCCTGCCAGGCTTCCTCGGTGTCCTCGACGATGAAATCGGTGATGCCGTGGATCAGCGCATGCGACAGCCGCGCGTCGACGTCGCCCGCGCGCCAGGCCAGCTTGGCGCTGTCGTCCTTGGCCGCGCCCTTGACCGACTCGGCCACCTCGAGCAGCCGCTCGGTCGCGTCCTCGCGGCGGTTCAGCACCACGTCCTCGACGCGCTCGCGCAGGTCGGCGGGGATCTCGTCGTAGACGCCGACCATGCCGGCGTTGACGATGCCCATGTCCATGCCGGCCTGGATCGCGTGGTACAGGAAGACCGTGTGGATGGCCTCGCGCACCGGCTCGTTGCCGCGGAAGCTGAAGGACACGTTGGACACGCCGCCGCTGACCTTCGCTCCGGGCAGGTTCGCCTTGATCCAGCGCGTGGCCTCGATGAAGTCGACCGCGTAGTTGTTGTGCTCCTCGATGCCGGTGGCGATCGCGAAGATGTTGGGGTCGAAGATGATGTCCTCGGGCGGGAAGCCGATCTCGTCGACCAGCAGCCGGTAGGCGCGCTCGCAGATCTGGATCTTGCGTTCGTAGGTATCGGCCTGGCCGGTCTCGTCGAAGGCCATCACCACGGTGGCCGCGCCATAGCGGCGGATCAGCTTGGCCTGGCGGCGGAACTCGGCCTCGCCCTCCTTCAGCGAGATCGAGTTGACGATGCCCTTGCCCTGGATGCACTTGAGCCCGGCCTCGATCACCTCCCACTTGGACGAGTCGATCATGATCGGCACGCGCGCGATCTCGGGCTCGGCGGCGATCAGGTTGAGGAAGCGCACCATCGCGGCCTTGCTGTCGAGCATGGCCTCGTCCATGTTGATGTCGATGACCTGGGCGCCGTTCTCGACCTGCTGGCGGGCGACGCTCAGCGCCTGCTCGAAATCGCCATTCAGGATCATCCGCGCGAAGGCCTTGGAGCCGGTGACGTTGGTGCGTTCGCCGACGTTGACGAACAGCGTGCCGGCGCCGATGGCCACCGGCTCCAGGCCGGAGAGCTTCATCGGGGGGACGGCGGCGCGGCCCGGAGCGGTGCTGGCGTCGGAAGCGTCGGAAGCGGGAGGGAGGGCGGACATGGCGGCGGCGCTCTTCGAGGCTGGAGGAAGCTGGATCGAGACGGGGCCGCGCAACTCACCGCAACCCCGCGCGGGGCGGGACGGTGAGCGTCGTTGTTCAGCGGGGTCCCGGGGTCCGACCGCGCCGTTCCGAGCCTGGCGGGCGCCCGGATGACGGGACCTGTCGCAACGCTCCTCGGAAACCACCGCCGCCCCGATGCCGCGAATGCGGCATTGCTGGCAGCGGAAACGGCGTGCATTCTACCGGTCCGGCCCTGCTTTGTTCGTGCCGGAATGCCTGCCGAAGCCTCGCGCGGACCTATGCTCGCCCGCAGCGTGCCGCGGTGGAGGGAACCGGCGCAGGCACGGCGACATCCGACAACGACAACAACGAGGAGGCGACGTCCGGTCGCCGGGAAGGCCACGTGGATCTGGTCCAACTTCCTTCAAACAGCCTGCGCGTGGGACAGGTGCTGACCTTCTCGCTGCGCGACGCGGCGGGGCACCTGCTGTTCGCCGCCGGGCATCCGCTGCCCGACACGCCGCAGGTGCGCGAGCTGCTGGCGCGCGGGCCCTGGGTCCAGGCGCACGAGACGCGGGAGTACCAGCGCGCCCTCGCCCACAAGCTCGACACGATGATGCTGCAGGGGGCCTCGCTGTCCGCGCTGGCCAATGCCAAGGCCGAGTACAAGCCCACGCGCCCCATGCCACTGCCGACGGCGACGGGGCCGGCGCACACCGCCATCTGGGCCGACCTGCAATGGCATGCGCAGCAGGTGCTGCGCGATCCGCATCGGCCGGACTTCCTCCTGCGCCTGGCGCAGCTGCTGGACACGGTGCTGTCGCGTCTGACGCAGCAGCCCGATGCCTCGCTGGTGATGCTGGTGCACGACGCGGGCCAGGAGCCGCTGCAGTACACCGCGCGGCATGCGTTGCTGTCGCTGGTGCTGGCGGAGATGACGACCCGCCAGCTCGGCTGGAGCGAGGGCCGCCGGCGCACGCTGGGCTTGGCGGCGCTGACGATGAACCTGGACAGCGCCGCCCAGCAGGACCAGCATGCGCTGCGGCCCGAGGCGCTGGCCCAGGCGCAGCGCGAGCAGCTGGCCGGCCATGGCGACCGCGCGGCGGCCACGCTGCAAGGGATCGGGGTCGACGACGAGGCCTGGCTGGCCGCGGTCCGCCTGCATCACGACGCCGGGCCGGGCCCGCTGGCCGGCCGCGCGGACGGGGAGCTGATGGCGCGCCTGCTGCGCCGCATCGACGTCTATGGCGCGCGATTGAGCCCGCGACGCAACCGCCGGGCGCTGTCGGCGGCGCAGGCCGCGCGGGCGGTCTACCTGGACGAGCTGCAGCAGCCCGACGAGGCGGGCGCCGCGCTGATCAAGGCGATCGGCCTCTATCCGCCGGGCTCGCTGGTCCGGCTGGCCAATGGCGAGGAGGGCATGGTGCTCAAGCGCGGGCACAGCGCGAGCGAACCGCTGGTGGCGGCGCTGATCGGCCGCAGCGGCTCGCCGCTGACCGTGCCGGTGCTGCGCGACACGCGCTTGCCGGCGCAGGCGATCTCGGCCAGCCTCGCGCCGCATGAAGTCCGGCTGCGCGTCCACATGGACGCGATGCTCAAGCTCTATTGAGCTGGACTGCCCTGGCCGCTGCCCCGCCGGCCCTCACCCCCGCCCTCTCCCGCGAAGTGGGAGAGGGAGGGATCAGACGCCTTCAGTGATCAGTCCGCTGAACAGCTTGCTGCCCCACGGGCGCGGCCGGTAGGCGGCGACCTTCTGCGCGATCGCGCGGATGTGGTCGGGCGTCGTGCCGCAGCAGCCGCCGGCGATGTTCAGGAAGCCGGCCGCGGCGAACTCGCCCACCAGCCGGCCGGTGACGTCCGGCGTCTCGTCGAAGCCGGTGTCACTCATCGGGTTGGGCAGGCCGGCATTCGGGTAGCAGGAGATCGGCGTGTCGCCGGCGGCCTTGGACAGTTCCTCGATGTAGGGCCGCATCAGCGCCGCGCCGAGCGCGCAGTTCAGGCCGATCGCCAGCGGCCGCGCGTGGCGCACCGAGTGCCAGAACGCCGTCACCGTCTGACCCGACAGGATGCGGCCCGACGCGTCGGTCACCGTGCCGGAGATGATCACCGGCAGGCGCTCGCCGGTGTCCTCCATCAGCTCGTCCACCGCGAAGATCGCGGCCTTGGCGTTGAGCGTGTCGAAGATGGTCTCGATCAGGAACAGGTCGACGCCGCCCTCGAGCAGTCCCTTGGCCTGCTCGTAATACGCGGCGCGCAGCGTGTCGAAGTCGACGTTGCGGGCGCCCGGGTCGTTCACGTCGGGACTGATGGACGCCGTGCGCGGCGTCGGGCCGAGTGCGCCGGCCGCGAAGCGCGGCTTGTCCGGCGTGCTGAACGCGTCGCAGGCCTCGCGCGCCAGGCGCGCCGCGGCGACGTTCATCTCGTAGGCGAAGGCCTCCAGCCCGTAGTCCTCCTGCGCGACGGTGGTCGTGCCGAAGGTGTTGGTCTCGATGATGTCGGCGCCGGCGTCCAGGTACTGGCGGTGGATCTCGCTGATGACCTCGGGCTTGGTCAGCACCAGCAGGTCGTTGTTGCCCTTGAGGTCCTTGGGATGGTCCGCGAAGCGCGCGCCGCGGAAGTCCGCCTCGGTCAGCTTGTAGCGCTGGATCATCGTCCCCATCGCGCCATCCAGGACGGCGATGCGTTGCGCCAGGAGGGCGGGCAAGGCGGCGCCGCGGGTGTAGGCGGCGGCGGGACGGGCGGCGGTCGGGGCGTTCATGGGGCGCGATTGTAAAAAACCGCGCCCGGCCCCAGCCTTCTCATCCGCCAAAGACCTTCTTCAGGATGGCGCTGCCGGTGCCCACCGGGTCCTGGCGGATCTTCTTCTCCTCCTGGCCAATCATGAAATACAGCCCGTCCAGCGCCTTGTCGGTGACGTAGGACTGCAGGTTGGCGTCCTCCTTGCGGATCAGGCCGAAGCCCAGGGCCTTGCCGGCGACGGCGTTGTACTTCTCGCTCAGCGACTGGCGCTCGGTCGCCTTCGTCACGATCGGCAGGAAGCGGTCCGTCAGCGGCGAGCGCGTCTTGTCCTCGAAGAAGCGCGTCACCGCGTTGTCGCCGCCGCGCACGATCCGCACCGCGTCCTCGACGCTGATATTGCGCACGGTGTTGACCAGCAGCTGGCGCGCCTCGGGCATCGCCTGCTCGGCGGCGCGGTTCATCGAGGTCACCAGTTCGTCGATGCGCCGCCCCTGGCCGGTGGTGCGCAGCAGCCGGGCCGCGTCCTTGAGCGCGCCCGGCAGCTCGATGCGCACCTGCGGATTGCCCAGGAAGCCGTCGGTGCGGCCCAGGTTCGCGATCGCCGCCTGCGCGCCGCGCTCCAGGGCCGCGCGCACGCCGGAGGCGGCGTCGCCCTCGCTCAGGTTCAAGGCCATCGCCCAGGGCGAGGCGCAGCCCGCGCCCAGCAGCGCGATCAGGTCACGGCGAAGCAGGTTCATCGATGTCTCCTTCGGGGGTATCGGCCGCCGTGGTGGCGGCGGGCTCGGCGGGGTCGTCGCCCTCGGCCGGCGGCGTCGCGTCGGCATCGGCATCCGCGGCATCGATATCGGCGTCGGCATCGGCATCGGCCGCGAGGGACGAAGTCTGCTCCGATTCCGCGAGGTCCATGTCGATGGCGCCGAACGGGCCGGGTCCGTCACCGAGCTTGAACTCGATGCGCAGGCTGTCGCCGGCCTCGAGCACGACCGGCTTGCCCAGCACCGGCATGCCGGCGCCGACCAGCGTGCCGGCGCGCAGCGGCCGGTTGCGGGTGGCCTCGGCGAGCAGGTCGCCGAAGGACCACTGCATGCCGGCCTTCGCGTCGACGACGGCCTGCTTGCGCCCGTTGCGCATGATCTGCAGCTGCAGCGCCGCGCGACCGAGGTACCAGGCGCCGGGCAGTTCATCGGGCGTGAGGGCGACCGGCGCGAACTGCAGCGCCGGGCGGCTGTGCAGCGCCGGCCAGCCATTGGCCAGCTCCTCCTGCTGGGCCGGCCGCAGCACCCAGTCGCTGACCAGCATCAGCAGCCGGACCGATTCCAGCGCCTGCGACGGCACCGCGCCCTGCGCCAGATCGCCGGTGAGGACCGCGAGTTGCGCCTCGGGCTCCAGGCCCGGCGCGCGCAGGTCCAGCGGATCGGCCGGCCCGAGCAGCGCCTCGGCGCCGCCGGCGCGCAGCAGCGGCGCGCTCAGGCGCTCCGGCCAGGCCAGGCCGCGCTCGCGCAGTGCCTGCCCCTGTCCGGGATAGGCCTCGCCGGCGATCCAGCCGGCCAGGCGCGGCAGCGGCGCCATGCACTGCCGGGGATCGAAGGCGAACGCATGCCGCGCGCGGCCCTGGTTCAGCGACAGCGACAGCGTCTCCAGCTGCGGCGCCATGAAGTTCCAGTCGTCGAGCACTTGCTGCAGGCGCGTGGCGATGCCGTTGGCATAGCATGCCTGGCTCAGGTCGCGCGACACGACCACCAGTTGGCCGTCGCGAGATCCATCGCGGTAGGTTGCGAGTTTCATTGTTGTGGTCGGACAGTCATTCGTCGGGCGAGCGTTGGCGGCATTTTCACCTCAGGATCGGAAGGCGCTCGGCGTCGCGCTCGCGGCCGCGCTGCTGCTGCATGCGGCCGTGATGAATGCGCTGTCGCGACAGCCCGCGCCGCGCGCGGTCGACGCGAGCGCGATGGCGACCCGCCTCATCGACGCGCCCCCGCGGCCCGAGTCCTTGGCGGCGCCCATCGCGTCGTCTATCGCGCCGTCCATCACGCCGCCGGTTGCATCGCCTGTTACGCCACCTGTTGAGCCACTCATCGCGCCGCCCGCGACGACGCCGGAACGCGCGCCCGACGCGGTGCCCGCCATCGCGACCACAGCCCCGCGGCTCGCCGACGCCCGCCCCATCCCCGCGCTGCTCGCCCTGCCGCTGCGCGGTGAAGGATCGCTCGCCTATGCCTTCGTCATCGACGGCCAGCCCGGAGAGGCTTCGCTGAATTTCCGGATCGAGGACGGACGCTACGACATGACCCTGGAGCGCCGCGCCGGCGACCGTGAATTGCCGCTCTGGCGCAGCGAAGGTCGCGTCGGTCCGCAAGGTTTGCAGCCGGAACGTCATCGCGTGCGCCGTCAAGGCCGCGAGCGCGAGCTGCTTGTCTTCGACCAGGATGCCGTCCCGCCGCGTCTGCTTGTCGGCGCACGCGCCTACACGCTGTCGGCGGGCACGCAGGACCGCCTGTCGTGGTGGCTGCAGCTGGCGGCGCTGATGGCGGCCGAGCCCGCGCCGCATGTCGGCATGCGGCTGCGCATGCCGGTGGCCGGCGCGACCGGCGTGCACGACTGGGACTTCGAGGTGGTCGCGCGCGACGGCGACCGCTGGTTGCTGCAGCGCGCGCTGCGACGCGGCCCGGGTCGGCCCGCGCTGCAATGGTCGGCCTGGCTGGACGGACAGCGCGGTTTCCTGCCGGTGGACCTGCGTTTCAGCCTCGACGACGACGAGCAGTGGGCGCTCCGATTGCTGGATTGACCCTGCCGGTGTCGCGCGTGCCGGCACGACGGCCATGGCACGCGAACACGTTACGTTCCGTGAATCCGTGAAACCCTGTGCGGTTGGCACCACAAATGCTTGGGACCGGATGAATCCGTGCCGGCAAGTTCTGCCACCATGGGGTCATGGCCTGGTTGGGAGCGATGGGGCTTGAATCCATCGCGTCAGGCCATAACTCCTGTCACAAAGGAGTCCTTCATGCACATGCTCTACGACTCGCCGAGCTACATCGTCGTGCAGTTCGATGTTCCGGTCGACCCGTCCCCCGGTGACGCGGCGCATGCCGCGCAGGCGGACCACACCCACCTGCCCGCGCTGCAGCGCGATGGTTTCGAGATCGTCGACAAGTTCACCCGCAAGGAAATCTTCATCGAGGGCGCCCTGGCCCAGACCTTCCAGGAAGGCGTGGAGGCGCTGATCGAGCAAGGCCCGGACGTCGACGACCTCGACGCCTTCATCGCCACCTACGCCAACCTGGGCCAGCAGCCCGTCGTCATGCATTGACCCCCCGACCGGCCCCGGCGCCCTCCACCTGCGGGGGACCGGGGCTTGTCGCGCGGCACCCGCTGCGCCAAGATCGTGCGGCCATGCACCGCCCCAGGCGGTGAGGCCCTCCCCCTCCGCACGAATCATGGGCAAGCGCGCGCAGCCTCCGCTGGTGTCCCCGGGCCTGTCCGAGAGCCCGGTCCTGGATCGCATGTGCTCGCACTTCGTGCTGACGCTCACGGTCCGCCACGCCAACCGCTTCAACCCGCGCCGCGACCTCAGCGGCCTGCTCGCGCTGACCGCGCGGCACCTGGTCTGGCCCTCGCCGGTGCTGGCCCGCGTGCGGGGCTACCTCGCGCGCCGCTGCCAGGGGCATTCGCTCTGGGCCGGCCATGAGCGGCTGGGCGACGCCGCCTTCCTCGCGCGCCACGGCGTCTGGCGCGGCCCGTTCGCCGAGGCGACGCTGTTCTTCTACCTCGACGAATACATCAAGGACGCGCCCAAGGACCTGCTCGCGCTGCTGTCCTGCACCTGCGACGCGCTCGACGCGCAGCTGCGCAGCCAGTCCACGCTGGTGGAGCAGAACATCGACGTGCTGGGTCGCCTGCTGCAGCTCAACGCGGCGGAGCGCGCCCTGCTGCTCTACGGCACCCTCGCCCGCTACCAGCGCGAGCTGCGCGGCGCGTTGGTCGAGTTCAAGGTCAACACCGCGCAGGAGGCCTTCGCGGCGATCGCGGAGGTGGCGGGCGTCGATCCGCACGAGGTCGCGGAGGCCCTGCGCGCCGGCTCGCGGCTGGAGCGGGTCGGCATGATCGAGAACCTGATCGCCGAGCACAACATCACCGACCTCTCCGACCTGATGAAGGTCAGCGAGCAGCTGCCGCCGGTGCTGATGCGCGCCTACGACGGCCCGCAGGACCTGATGGCGGTGTTCACGCGCCCGGTCGCGCCCAGTCCGCTGCAGCGCGCCGACTTCGACTTCATCGCCGAGGACGTGGGCATCCTCGCCACCCTGCTGCGCCATGCGGTGACGCAGGGCCAGCCCGGCGTGAACGTGCTGATCTACGGCCCGCCGGGCACGGGCAAGACGGAGCTGGCCAAGGTCGCCGCGCGCGAGGCCGGGCTGACGCTCTACGAGGTCGAGTACGCCGACCGCGACGGCAATGCGCTGACCGGGCGCGACCGCTACCGCTCGCTGCAGATCAGCCAGGTCTTCCTGAAGGCCAGCCGCGAGGTGGCCCTGCTGTTCGACGAGGTCGAGGACGTGTTCCCGCACCTGAGCGGCGACGCGGCCCACCTGATGGCGCGGCTGGACGCGGCGCTGGAGGTGCCGGCGCCGATGGCCGTCAACGGCAAGGCCTGGGTCAACCAGATCCTGGAGAGCAACCCCGTCCCGGTGCTCTGGATCACCAACCGCATCGAGCACATCGACCCCGCCTTCCGGCGCCGCTTCCAGTACCACCTGGAGCTGACCTCGCCGCCGCCGGGCGCGCGGCTGGGCCTGGTGCGCAAGGCGCTGGAGGAACTGCCGGTGCCCGACGGTTTCGCCGAGCGCCTGGCCGAGCGCCGCGGGCTGACGCCGGCGCAGGTGCGCACCGCGGTGCGCTTCGCCCGCCTGGCCGGCGGCGAGGCGGCCGCGGACGCCGTCGCCAACGAGCGGCTGGTCAGCCGGCAGCTGCTGCATGCCGACAAGGCGCTCGGCCTGGTCGACGTCTCGCCGCAGGCGCGTCCGGCGGCGACGCGTTATTCGCTCGACCTGATCCACTGCGAATGCCGCTTCGCGCTGCCGCGTCTGATCGAGGCGCTGCGCCGTCGCGGTCTGGGCACGCTGTGCTTCCACGGACCGCCGGGCAGCGGCAAGACCGCGCTGGCCGAGCACATCGCCGCGGAACTGCAGCGGCCGCTGATGGTGCGGCTGGCCAGCGACCTGATGTCCAAGTACGTCGGCGAGACCGAGCAGAACATGGCCCGCATGTTCGAGGCCGCCGCCGCCGAGGGCGCGGTGCTGCTGCTGGACGAGGCCGACAGCTTCCTGCGCAGCCGCCGCATGGCCGAGCGGCATTACGAGGTCAGCGAGGTCAACGAGATGCTGGCGGGCATGGAGCGCCATGCCGGCCTGTTCATCTGCACGACCAATGCCTTCGACGACCTCGACGAGGCGGCGCTGCGCCGCTTCAGCTTCAAGATCCGCTTCAAGCCGCTGCGGCCGGACCAGCGGCTGACGATGTTCGAGCGCGAACTGGGCCTGCCGCCCGATGAGCCGCAGGCCGACCGGTTGCGCGCGCTGGACGCGCTGACGCTGGGCGACTTCGCCGCGGTGCGGCAGCAGGCCGAGATCCTGGGCGAGGCGCTGTCGCCGGATGAATTCCTGACGCTGCTCGAGGCCGAGCACCGCGTGAAGCCGGACGTCCGCCAGCGCCGCCCGATGGGTTTCCGCCGGGGCGAGGCCTGACCCCCACGCCATGTTCTATGGCATCGTGCCGGGCATGCTGCTCTCGTTCCTCTTCCGCTGCCTCGCGCGACTGGTGTTCCGCTGCCTCGCGCGACTGAGCCAGGTAGCGCGCCGAGCGGTGCTCCTGCCGCTGACGCTCGCTTTGCTGCTCGGCACCGCCGCGCAAGCCGCTCCTGCCGCGGCCGCGCCGCCGCCCAAGGCCAACTGCCCCGCCGAGCCCGCGCCGCTGCCCGCCGCGCGTCTGGCCGCGCTCGCCAAGGATCGCGGCGTGATGTGGACGCTGAGCCGCGACGGCCGCACCTCCTACCTCTATGCCAGCCTGCATGTCGGCCGTCCCGCCTGGGCCGCGCCCGGACCGCGCCTGCTCGCCGCTCTGGCGCAGGTCGACGCGGTGGCGCTCGAACTCGATCCGCTGGACCGCGATGCCTGGCAGATGCCGCCGATGCCCGAGCTGCCGCTGGACGCCTCGCTGCGCCGCCGCCTGGACGCCCAGGCCGCCGCGGTCTGCCTGCCGCCGGGCGCGCTCGCGACGATGCATCCGCTGCTGCAGACCAGCACCTACATGCTGCTGCGCGCCCGCGCGCTGGGGCTGGACGTGCGGTACGGCCAGGAGATGCTGCTGAGCCAGTGGGCCCGCGAGCGCGGCCTGCCGGTGCTGGCGCTGGAGACGCTGCAGGGCCAGCTCGAGGCGCTGCTGCCCGCCGATGTCGACGCCGCCCGCCACGAGCTGCGGGCCAACCTGCGCCAGCTGGAGCGCCCCGCCACGCTGCTGCGCACGCTGGACACGATGGTCGCCGTCTACGACCGCGGCGACCTGGCGCGGCTGAACCGCTACGCCGAGTGGTGCGATTGCGTCACCGACGCCGCGGACCGCACGGCGCTGAGACGCATCAACGACGGTCGCAACCCGGCGCTGGCCGAGCGGATCGCCGAGCTGCATCAGCGCGGCCAATCGCTGCTGGTGGCCGTCGGCGCGATGCACATGACCGGCCCGCGGGCGCTGCCCGCGCTGCTGCGGGAGCACGGCTTCGAGGTAACCCTGATGCCGCCCTCCGGATCGCGGTGACCGAGTTGCGGCACACTGGGCCGCCTTCGCGCCCGGCCCCGCCGCGGCGCCTTCCGCCAGACCCTTCCTTTTCCCTTCGGAGTTCCGCATCTTGGACCCCCTGCCGTCCTTCCTCCAATCGCTGTTCCTGGTGCCGCTGACGCTGCTGCCCATCATCAATCCGGTGGGCGTGGCCCCGATCGTCATCGGCGCGGCCGGCGGCGACGACAAGGTCCTCAAGCGGCTGTCGCGCCAGGTCGCGATCAACGGCTGGGTGGTGATCATGGTGTCGCTGCTGGTGGGCACCTACGTGCTGGACCTGTTCGGCATCTCGCTGCCGGTGGTGCGCGTGGGCGGCGGCCTGCTGGTGGCCTACAGCGCCTGGGTGATGCTGACCCGCAACGAGACCGACGACGTCCAGACCGCCGTGGTGCATTCGTCGCCCGGCGACATCAGCGAGGCCGAGATCGTGCGGCGCAGCTTCTTCCCCATCACCTTCCCGCTGACCACCGGCCCGGGCAGCATCGCCGCGGCGATCGCGCTGGGCGCGCAGATCCCGCGCTCGCCCATCCCCTACGTGATGCAGGCCGGCATCGCCGCGATCGGCGCGGCCATCACGGCGGCCGTCGTCTACCTGGTCTACCGCAACGGCGGCCGGCTGCTGATGCGCATGGGCGAGGTCGGCACCCTGGTCATGATGCGGCTGATGGCCTTCGTGCTGCTGTGCATCGGCATCCAGATCCTCTGGTCCGGCTGGGCCGACCTGAACCACATCCCGACCTGAGGCGACCCTCGCCCCGTCCTGCGCGGAGGCCTCCCGCCGCGGCGTAGGATCGACGCTCACGGCCGCGCCCAGGCAGGCGTCGCCGCAAGCCCACCGAGGAGACAGCATGGCGGACACCGACTTCAGCAAATTCGTTCCTGGCTTCGACTTCCTGCAGGGGCTGATGAAGAACGCCGGCGCCGCGATCCCCGGCTTCAACCAGTGGGTGGCCCCCACGCTGGACCCGCAGGAGCTGGACAAGCGCATCGACGAGCTGCGCACCGTGCAGTTCTGGCTCGAGAACAACGCCCGCATGCTGACCGCGACCATCCAGGCGCTCGAGGTGCAGCGGATGACGCTGTCCACGCTGCATGCGATGAACGTGCCGATGGCCGACCTCAAGGATGCGCTGAAGACCCCCGTGCCGCCGCCCTTCCCGGGGGCGTCGTCCCCTTCGTCGCCGTCCCCGTCGTCCGCGCCGGCCCCGGCATCGAAGGCCACGACGGCCGGGCCGTCCTCATCGCCTGCCGCCGAGCCCGCATCGAAGGCCGCGCCGGCCGAGGACGCCGCCGAGCCGGCCAAGGCGCCCGCGGCGCCCGGCGCCAAGCCCGCCGGCGCCGACCCGATGCAGTGGTGGAACGCCCTCACCCAGCAATTCACGCAGGTCGCGGCCAACGCGATGAAGAGCGCGCAGACCGCGGCGTCGGTCGCCACGGCGGCGTCCACGGCCGCCGCCTCGTCGGCCGCGCCGGCGGGCCGGCCCGCGGCGACGCGCCCCTCCGCCGCGAAGGGCACGGCGAAGGCATCGACGGATCGCGCGCCCAGAGCGCCGGCCAAGTCGGCGGCCAAGGCCTCGCCGGCCCGCAAGACGACCGCTTCCAAACGCAAGACTCCCTGAGCCTCCCGCAGTTCCCCCGAGGGCCGTCCATGCCTCGTTTCCTCCAGGCTCACGCCACCCATCCCGACCCCCACATGGCGCTGGCCCTGGCCGGCGCGCAGCTGGAGGGCCAGCGCGCCGGCATGACGCCGACGCTGGGCTTCCTCTACCTGACCCACCCCTACGTGCCGCAGGCGCAGGCGCTGCTGGACGAGGTCCGCCAGCGCTGGCCCGGCTGCGGCTGGGTCGGCGCGTCGGCGCTGGCGGTGAGCGCCAGCGGCGTCGAGTATTTCGACGAGCCGGCGCTGGTCGTCATGCTCTGCGACCTGCCGCCGGACCAGTGGCGCATCTTTTCCGGCCGCCAGCCGCTGCCGCCCGAGGGCGAGGCGCGCAGCCTGCTGTTGCACGCCGACGGCGGCACGCCCGATCTGCAGGAGCTGATCGGCGAGCTGGCCCAGCGCTGCAGCAGCGGCTACCTGTTCGGCGGCCTGGTGAGCGGCGGTGACGACGCGGTGCAGATCGCCGACGGCGTCTTCGCCGGCGGCCTGTCGGGCCTGGCGCTCGGACCGGAGGTGCGCTGGATCTCGCGCGTCAGCCAGGGCTGCCAGCCGCTGGGTCGCGAGCGCCGCGTCACCGCCTGCGACGGCCCGCTGGTCACGGAACTCGACGGCCTGCCCGCGCTCGACGCCCTGCTCGAGGACCTGAAGCTGCCCGCGTACACCGGCGAGTCCGGCTCGCTGCGCCAGGCGATGCCGCTGTTCCGGCGCACGCTGGTGGGATTGAACGACGAGCCCGGCGCCCGCCGCGAATACGGCCCCGAGGTCCGCGTCCGCCACCTGGTCGGCCTGGATCCGGGCCGCCGCGGCATCGCCGTCGCCGAGCAGCTGCGGCCCGGCGAGCTGCTGAGCTTCTGCGAACGCCATCCCGACGCCGCGCGCCGCGACCTGGTGCGCATCTGCACCGAGATCCGCGCCGAGGCCGAGGAGCGCGGCGCCCACATGGCCGGCGCCCTCTACGTCAGCTGCACCGGTCGCGGCGGACCGCACTTCGGCGCGCCCTCGGCCGAACTGCAGTGGGTGCAGCACGCGCTCGGCGAGGTGCCACTGGCCGGCTTCTTCGCCAACGGCGAGATCGCCCACGCGCGGCTGCATGGCTACACCGGCGTGCTGACCGTCTTCCTGGATCGCTGATGCCGGCGCGTCGCCACCTGCTCCAGGTCGCCGCGGCCTCGGCGCTGGGCACCGCGCTGCCGCTGCGGGCCGCCCGCGACGTCGCCGCCCGCCCCGGCGCGACGCCGCCCGACCCGCAGGCGTCGGGCGCCCCGGCGGCCGAGCCCGCCACCGTCGTCTATCCGCGCCACCTGCCCCAGCAGGACCGGCAGGTCGATTACTTCATCAGCCTGCTGCATGCCGCGCTGCAGCGCAGCGGCGCGCGCTACACGCTGATCCCGACGCAGTCGGAGATGGTCCAGAGCCGCGCGCTGCTGGAGATGGCCAGCGACGATCCCGGCATCGACGTTTTCTGGACCATGACCGACCCGCAGCGCGAGCAGACGCTGCTGCCGGTGCGCATCCCTCTGGATCGCGGCCTGATCGGCTGGCGCCTGTGCCTGACCCGCGACGACGACCGCGACCGCCTGCGCCAGGTCCGGAACCTGCGCGACCTGGCGCGCCTGACCGCCGGGCAGATGCACGACTGGCCCGACACCGCGGTGCTGCGCGCCAACGGCCTGCCGGTGCAGGTGAGCACGCATTACCAGGGCCTGTTCCAGATGCTGTCGCAGGGGCGCTTCGACTACTTCCCGCGCTCGATCTTCGAGATCGACGCGGAGCTGGCCAGCTTCCCCGAACAGCGCCTGGCCATCGACAGCGCGCTGCTGCTGCACTACCCGGCGGCGCTCTACATGTTCGTGCGGCCGGGCCGGCCACGGCTGGCGGCGGACCTCACGCGCGGCATGGAGGCGCTGGTCGCCGACGGCAGCTTCGAGCGGCTGTCGCGACAGCTGTTCGGAGAGCTCGTGCGGCGCCACCGCGTCGACCAGCGCCGCGTGCTGCGCCTGCGCAATCCGCTGCTGCCGCCGCGCACGCCGCTGGACCGCCGGGCGCTGTGGTGGCCGCTGCCCGGCGGGCGCTGAATCTCCCCCCGATGAGCGGGCTGAATCTCCCCCCGATGAGCGGTCGCGCTCCCCCCATCGCCGGCGCGCCGGTTCAGGCCCGGGTCAGCGCGCGCGGCTACAGTTCGACGCCATGACCGCCGTCCTCCCCTCGACCCACGAGCCGCCCGGCCAGCAGGCTGCGGCGCTGGCCGCGTTCCGCGCCGGGCGACGCGCGGCGCTGGTCCAGGCCCTGGGCGCGGTGGTGCCGCCGCACGCGCTGCTGTGGCAGGACGAGCAGACCCGCCCCTATGAATGCGACGGCCTGACCGCCTACCGGGAGCGCCCGCTGGCGGTCGCGCTGCCGGAGACCGAATCGCAGGTCGCCGGCGTGCTCAAGGCCTGCCACGCGCTGGGCGTGCCGGTGGTCGCGCGCGGCGCCGGCACCGGGCTGTCCGGCGGCGCGATGCCGCATGCCGAGGGCCTGACGCTGGCGCTGGCCAAGTTCAACCGCATCCTCGGCATCGACCCGCTGGCGCGGACCGCGCGCGTGCAATGCGGCGTGCGCAACCTGGCGATCTCCGAGGCCGCGGCGGCGCACGGTCTCTACTACGCGCCGGACCCGAGCAGCCAGATCGCCTGCACCATCGGCGGCAACGTCGCGGAGAACTCCGGCGGCGTGCATTGCCTCAAGTACGGCCTGACGCTGCACAACGTGCTGAAGGTGCGTGGCTTCACCGTCGAGGGCGAGCCGGTCGAGTTCGGCTCCGAGGCGCTGGACGCCGCCGGGCTGGACCTGCTCAGCGTGGTCGTCGGCAGCGAAGGCATGCTGGCGGTGGTGACCGAGGTCGTCGTCAAGCTGACGCCCAAGCCGCAGCGCGCGCGCTGCATCATGGCCAGCTTCGGCGACCTGCGCCGGGCGGGCGACGCGGTGGCCGCGATCATCGCGGCCGGCATCATCCCGGCCGGCCTGGAGATGATGGACAAGCCGATGACCGCCGCGGTGGAGGACTTCGTCCACGCCGGCTACGACCTCGACGCCGAGGCCATCCTGCTGTGCGAAAGCGACGGCACGCCGGAGGAGGTCGAGGAGGAGATCGGCCGCATGAGCGAGGTGCTGCGCGCCAGCGGCGCCACGCGGCTGGAGGTCAGTGCGGACGAGGCGCAGCGGCTGCGCTTCTGGAGCGGCCGCAAGAACGCGTTCCCGGCCTCGGGGCGGATCAGCCCGGACTACATGTGCATGGACTCGACCATCCCGCGCAAGCGCCTGGCCGACATCCTGCTGGCGATCCAGGAGATGGAGCGCAAGTACGGCCTGCGCTGCGCCAACGTCTTCCACGCCGGCGACGGCAACCTGCATCCGCTGATCCTGTTCGACGCCAACGATGCCGACCAGCTGCACCGCTGCGAGCGCTTCGGCGCCGAGATCCTGGAGACCAGCGTCGCGATGGGCGGCACGGTGACCGGCGAGCATGGCGTCGGCGTGGAGAAGCTCAACAGCATGTGCGTCCAGTTCTCGCCGCAGGAGCGCGAACGGATGCTGGCCCTGAAGCGGGCCTTCGACCCGCAAGGGCTGCTCAACCCCGGCAAGGTGATCCCGACGCTGCAGCGCTGCGCCGAGTACGGCCGCATGCACGTCAAGCGCGGCGCGCTCGCCTTCCCCGACCTGGAGCGATTCTGATGACGGTGCAAGCAGAGGATTTCGAGCGCGGGCCGGCGCCCGTCGCGACGCCGCCCGAGCCGGCGGAGTTCGTCCGCGCGACGCAGCTGATCGACGCGCTGGAGGCGATGGCCGAGCGTTTCCGCGAGGGCCGCCCGGTGCGCTTCACCGGCCACGGCAGCAAGGATTTCTACGGCGGCCCGCTCGGCGACGCGACGCCGCTGTCGACGCAGGCGCTCAACGGCGTGATGGCCTATGAGCCGAGCGAGCTCTACGTGACCGCCGCCGCCGGCACGCCGGTGGCCGAGGTCGAGGCGCTGCTGGCGCGCCACGGCCAGCACCTGGCCTTCGAGCCGCCGCGGTTCGTCGGTGCGGCCTCGGGCGGCACCGGCACCGTCGGCGGCATGGTCGCGACCGGCCTGTCGGGCCCGGCGCGCGCCAGCGCCGGCGCGGTGCGCGATCACGTGCTCGGGCTGACGCTGCTCGATGCCAAGGGCGAGCTGCTGCACTTCGGCGGCACGGTGATGAAGAACGTCGCCGGTTATGACGTCTCGCGCCTGATGGCCGGCTCGATGGGCGTGCTGGGGCTGATCGCGCAGGTCACGCTGAAGGTGCTGCCGATGCCGGTGGCCACGGTGACGCTGCGCTTCGAGTTCGGCCAGGAGGAGGCGCTGCTGCAGATGAACCGCTGGGGTGGGCAGCCGCTGCCGCTGTCGGCCACGGCCTGGTGGGATGGCGCGCTGGTGGCGCGGCTGTCCGGCGCCGAGGCCGCCGTCGCCGCGGCGGTGCGCAAGCTGGGCGGCGACGTCATCCCGGAGGCGATGGCCGCGCCGTTCTGGCAGGGCCTGCGCGACCAGAGCGACGAGTTCTTCCTCGGCGCGCGCCGGGCCGTCCAGGGCGGCGCGACGCTGTGGCGGATCGCGGTGCCGTCGACGACGCTGGCGATGCCGCTGCACGGCGAGCAGCTGATCGAATGGGGCGGCGCGCAGCGCTGGGTGGTCACGCCGATGGCGCCGGCGCAGCTGCGCGAGCTGGTCGCCGCGGCCGGCGGCCACGCGACGATGTTCTATGCGAACGACAAGACGGCCGGCACCTTCTCGCCACTCGGGCCGCAGCTGACGCGCATCCACAAGGAGCTGAAGCGGCAGTTCGATCCGGCGGGGATCTTCAATCCCGGCCGGCTCTATCCGGACCTCTGACCGCCGTTCGCCACGCCCCCAGCCCGCCGCAGCAAGCCCGCCGACCGCAAGCCCACCGATGCAGACCCACCTGGCCCCCGAGTTCCAAGGCACCCCGGAAGGCAGCGCGGCCGAGGCCATCCTGCGCCGCTGCGTGCATTGCGGTTTCTGCACGGCGACCTGCCCGACCTACCAGCTGCTCGGCGACGAGCTGGACGGACCGCGCGGCCGCATCTACCTGATCAAGCAGGTGCTGGAGGGCGAGACGCCGACGGCCGCCACGCAGCAGCACCTGGACCGCTGCCTGACCTGCCGCAACTGCGAGAGCACCTGCCCGTCCGGCGTCCAGTACGGCCAGCTCGTGGAGATCGGCCGGCAGGTCGTCGAGGCCAAGGTCGAGCGCCCGCGCGAGGAGCGCGTCAAGCGCTGGCTGCTCAAGGAAGGGCTGACCTCGCCGCTGTTCAAGCCGGCACTGCGGCTCGGCCAGGCGCTGCGGCCGCTGGTGCCGGGCGCGCTGAAGGACAAGGTGCCACCGGCGGCCGGCCCGCGCGCGCATCAGTGGCCACGGCGCGCGCACCCCCGCAAGGTGCTGATGCTGATGGGCTGCGTGCAGCCGGCCATGATGCCCAACATCAACGCGGCGACGGCCCGCGTGCTGGACGCCGCCGGCGTGCAGACCCTGGTGGCCGACGAGGCCGGCTGCTGCGGGGCGATCCGGGCTCATCTGAACGACCATCCTGGCGGCCTGGACGACGCGCGCCGCAACATCGACGCCTGGTGGCCGATGGTCGACGGCCACGGCGGCGAGGTCGAGGCGATCGTCATGAACGCTTCCGGCTGCGGCGTCCAGGTCAAGGATTACGGCCGCCTGCTGGCGCACGACCCGCACTACGCCGGGAAGGCCGCGCGCGTGTCGACGCTGACGCGCGACCTCAGCGAGTACCTGCCCGCGCTGGTCCCGGCGCTGCGCTTGCGGCTGGGGCAGGACCGGCCGGGCGCCCGTCCACGCCTGGCCTACCACCCGCCCTGCACGCTGCAGCACGGCCAGCAGCTGCGCGGCGGTGTCGAGGGCCTGATGCGGGAACTCGGCTTCGAGATCGCGACCGCGCCCTCGGAGAGCCATCTGTGCTGCGGTTCCGCCGGCACGTATTCCGTGCTGCAACCGGTGCTGTCCAAGCAGCTGCGCGAGCGCAAGCTCGCCGCGCTGGCGCCGCTGGCCGCCGATGCGATCGTCTCCGCCAACATCGGCTGCATCCAGCACCTGCAGTCGGGCACCGGCACGCCGGTGCGCCACTGGATCGAGGTCCTGGACGACGCGCTGTCCGCCTGAGCCGGGTCACCTCGTCACCGTCTTGTCACCGCGATCGCACGTCGCGCCGCGGATGGACCTGCGGAACGTCGCATCGACGCATCACTCGCCGCGCAAACCCCGCCCACTTGAGGAGGAGTTCTCACATCTGAGGCCCGGCCCCGGGCAAACCCGGGCATGCGCATTGCCTGCGGCCCGCAGAATCGCCTCCCATAACAGGAGGGGAGCGCGTCAAGCGATCCAACCAGAAAGTGAAGAAGGCCGGTCACCATGTGGGGACCGGCCTTTTTTCCGTCCAGGATCCGGCGTGAGGCGCCCAGGTTCAGGGTTTTCCCGTTGCGCAGGATGAGCACGGAAGCTGTCAGACGCCCGCCATGTGGCGGCCGGACGCGGATACTCCGCAGTCCTCCCTGCTTCAGCGGCTCCGCGGAGCCCCGACCCGCCATGACCCTGACCCGTCGCACCTGGCTGCTGGTGCCCGTCCTGGCCGCGCTGACCGCCTGCGCCAACGTGCCTGCTCCCTCCGCCACCGGACCGGTCGCGGCAAGCCCTGACCCCACCGCCTCCCCCTTCACGGCGAAGAAACCGCCCCGACTGGTGGTCTTCATGGTGATTGACGGCCTGCCCATCCGGCAGGTGCTGGGCTACCGCGACCAATTGCAGCCCGACGGTTTCAAACGCTTCCTGGACCGCGGCGCCTGGTTCGCCAACGCGTATTACGGCCATGGCTACACGGTCACCGCAGCCGGTCACTCGATCATGCTCAGCGGCGCCTATCCGCAGCGCAGCGGCATCATCGGCAACGAGTGGCGCGATCCGATGACCGGCACGCCGCAATACAACACCGCCGATCCGCGCTACCAGTACATCGGCAACAACACCGAGCCCCTGGCCGGCACCAGCCCGGAGAACTACAAGGTCGAGACCGTCGGCGACGTGCTGCGCACGCTGCAGCCCGCCGCCAAGGTGATCGGCATCTCCGGCAAGGACCGCGGCGCCATCCTGCCCGCCGGCCACAAGGGCACGGCCTACATGTACATGGGCGGCACTGGCCAATTCGCGTCGTCCACCTATTACATGGACCGGCATCCGGCCTGGGTCGACGCCTTCAACGCCGCCAAGCCGGCCGACCAGTTCTTCGGCAAGACCTGGGCCCCGATGCTGCCGGAGGCCGCCTACGCGCGCAGCGTGCCGGACGGCCAGCCCTGGCAGGCCAACAGCGGCAACGGCAACCGGCTGCCGGCCGTCCTGGGCGCCGGCATGGATGGCCCCGGTCCGCGCTTCTACGGCAACATCCTGCCCTCGCCGTTCGGCGACGAACTGACGCTGGCCTTCGCCCGCGCCGCCGTCGAGGGCGAGCGGCTCGGCGCCGACGACCAGACCGACCTCCTGTCGGTGAGCCTGTCCAGCCACGACTACATCAACCACGCCTTCGGCCCCGAGTCGCGGCTGTCGCACGATCACTTCCTCCATCTGGATGCCTACCTGCAGTCGTGGTTCCAATACCTGGACGCGAAGGTCGGCCGCGACAACTACGTCGCCGTGCTGACCGCTGACCACGGCTTCACCGACACACCCGAATGGGCGAAGTCGCAAGGCCGCGACGCCGGCCGGATCAATCCGGCACAGGCCGTGGGCTTCGTCAACGCGGGACTGGCGAAACAGTTCGGCGAAGGCCGCTGGGTGGTCGGCCTGTCCGGCACTGGCCTGATCTTCGACGAGGCCGCCATTCAGGCGAAGGGCCTGAAGCAGGACGAGGTCTATGCGGCGGCGCAGGCGCTGGTGCAGCAGGTCGAGGGCGTGCAGGTCGCGTTCACGCGGGCGCAGCTCGCCGGCACCGACACCGCGACGCCCTACCTCGAGCAAATGCGCAGGTCCTGGTATCCGGGCATCGCGGCGCCGCTGCAGGTGGTGCCCAAGCCGGGCTGGATCTTCGGTTCGCGCCTGATGGGCACGACCCACGGCAGCCCCTACGAGGACGACACGCACGTGCCGCTGCTGACCTGGGGCCCGGCCTGGGTCGGGCAGGGCCGCATCGAGCAGCGCGTGGAGATCGTCGACCTCGCACCGACGCTGTCGGCCCTGCTCCACATTCCCGCGCCGCGGCAGGCGCAGGGCCGCTTGCTGCCCCTGCCGGCGCGCTGATCGCCCCGCCGGGCCGGCGAATCCCCCCATTCACCGCACCCACCCGCCACCGAAGCGGGGGTGGGATGCGTCCGCCACACGGCTCCTGTAGGCTGCTCGGTCTCGCAGAAGTGACAGGGAGACCGCCGTGTTTGGCTGGTTCGAAAAACTCGTCGATCCGTTTCCGCAGACCCCGGCGCCGCAACCGCCCAAGGGGTTCTTCGCCTTCGTCTGGGCGGGCTCGCACGGGATGCGCCAGCTGATCCTGGTGCTGACCGTCCTGACCGCCGCCATCGGCGCCTTCGAGGCGCTGCTGTTCTCGATGCTGGGCTCGGTCGTCGACTGGCTCAGCGAGGTCCCGCCCGCGCAGTGGTGGTCGACCCAGCAGGACAAGCTGCTGCTGCTGGGCGGCATCCTGCTGGCCAGCCCGCTGCTGATCGCGCTGCAGGCGCTGAGCAAGTACCAGGGGCTGTCCAGCAACTTCCCGATGCGGCTGCGCTGGAACTTCCACCGCCACCTGCTCGCCCAGAGCATGAGCTTCTACCAGGACGAGTTCGCCGGACGCGTCTCGGCCAAGCTGATGCAGACGGCGCTGGCGGTGCGCGAGTGCTGGCTGATCGTCACCGACATCCTGGTCTTCATCACGATCTACTTCGTGACGATGCTGGGCGTGGTGGGCAGCTTCGACGCCACGCTGCTGCTGCCCTTCCTGGGCTGGCTGGCCTGCTACATCGTGGCGCTGACCTACTTCGTGCCCCGGCTGGGCAAGGCCGCCTCCGCGCAGGCCGACGCGCGCAGCCTGATGACCGGCCGCATCACCGACGCCTACACCAACATCAGCACCGTCAAGCTGTTCTCCCACTCCAACCGCGAGGCCGGCTTCGCCCGCGGCGCGATGCAGGACTTCCTGGGCACCGCCTACCGGCAGATGCGGCTGATCAGCGGCTTCGAGATCGTCAACCATGCGCTGTCGATGGGCCTGATCGCCTCCACCGCCGGCATGACGGTCTGGCTGTGGACGCAGGGCCAGGTGGGCATCGGCGCCGTCGCGGCGGCCACGGCGATGGCGCTGCGGCTGAACGGCATCTCGCACTGGATCATGTGGGAGATGGCCAGCCTGTTCGAGCACATCGGCACCGTGCAGGACGGCATCACCACGCTGTCGCGCCCGGTCGCGATCCAGGACGCCGCCGGCGCGACCACGCTCGCGGTGACCCGGGGCGAGGTCAGCTTCGACCACGTCGACTTCAGCTACGGCGGCCGCAAGACCGTGCTGCACGACCTGACGCTGACGATCCGCCCGGGCGAGAAGATCGGCGTGGTCGGCCGCTCGGGCGCCGGCAAGTCGACCCTGGTCAACCTGCTGCTGCGCTTCTACGACGTGGACAAGGGCCGGGTGCTGATCGACGGCCAGGACATCGCCACAGTCACGCAGGACAGCCTCAGACGCCAGGTCGGCATGGTGACCCAGGACACCAGCCTGCTGCACCGCTCGGTGCGCGACAACCTGATGTACGGCCGGCCCGACGCGACCGAGGACGAAATGCGCGCCGCCGCCGAACGCGCCGAGGCGGTGGACTTCATCGACGGACTGACCGACCCCAAGGGTCGCCAGGGCTACGACGCGCATGTCGGCGAACGCGGCGTGAAGCTGTCCGGCGGCCAGCGCCAGCGGATCGCGATCGCGCGGGTGATGCTGAAGGACGCGCCGATCCTGCTGCTCGACGAGGCGACCAGCGCGCTGGACTCGGAAGTCGAATCGGCGATCCAGCGCAGCCTGTACCGGCTGATGGAAGGCAAGACGGTGGTGGCCATCGCGCACCGGCTGTCGACCATCGCGGCCATGGACCGGCTGATCGTGATGGACCAGGGCCGCATCGTCGAGCAGGGCGACCATGCCTCGCTGCTGGCCCAGGGTGGCCTGTACGCCAAGCTGTGGGCGCACCAGAGCGGCGGCTTCCTGGTCGAGGACGGCCTGGACGAGGACGGCCAGGGCGATGCCAAGCGCCGGTCCGCCGGCGGCCAGGCCCGCGAGGACGCCGACGACCGTGACGTCGTGCATGACGAGGCGGAATGACGACGGACGCCGGCCGCGAGCGCTGTCGCTCGAACAGGGCGGGCGGCATGGCGCGTTCGGCTCAAGGCGCGGAGGCGCTTGCGCACCACGCCGGCGATGAGTCGTTTGGCCTCAAAGGATTCGCCGAAAGCCCGCGCTAACTTATCCATCGTCGGAGGGACGCCGCACGCCACTCGTTCAAGGGGTTGGTCGGGGTTTCCGGTCGGTGCCTTGTATGAAACACTGCGGTCGCAGGTCGGACGGGAGCGCCGATCCGCTTGAGCGTCCGCCCCTCCCTGGGGCCCGTGCACCACGAAAGCTGAGCTTATGGACAACAGCAGCGACACCCACCAGCAGCCCTCGGCCACCCCGGCAACCGCCGCGGGCACCGTCGTCTCGCAGCGCCGCCGTCGTTTCATCCAGGCGGGCGTGGTGCCAGTGGGCCTGACGCTGGCCAGCCGGCCGGCGATGGCCTGGCACTGCAACACCACCTCGGCCTGGGGCTCGGCGATCCTGCGCAACGGCGGCGCCAGCGTGCAGGCCCGCGCCGATGCCGCGGTGATCAACAACACCGAGTGCTGGTACATCGCCAACTGGAAGGACAACACCGGCCGGTCCCTGGTGCGCGGCGGCAACGCCCCCTGGAACTACGTGATCGCCCAGTGGTATTCCGGCAAGTCGCTCACCTACGCGCGCAACAACCTGACCGTGGCCAAGCTGTTCCCGGCCGGGTTGAAGAACGTCAGCGGCACCGCCAATGTCTACAACCTGCTGAAGAACGACTCGGCGGGCTACGGCACGATGATGATCGTGGCGCGCCTGAACACCCTGTTCGCCGGCAACAAGGTCAACCAGTGCGTGCTCTCGGCCACCGGCCAGGACATGCTGCTGCAGATGGCCTCGCAGGGCCCCGGCATCTTCAAGCCGGCCAACTCCACCGGCGCGGCCTGGACGCAGGCCGACTTCAAGAACTACCTGTACAGCAACTGGCTCGTGGCCTGATGGCCGGAGCCGCCTGGCACTGCAGGCCCTCGCTCAACGACGTGCTGCTCGCCTGGGAGGGCGAACAGCACGCGGTCTATTTCGACCCTGACACCGGGGACACCCACCTGATCGCCGCGCTCGGCGCGCAGCTGGCCGAATGGCTGGCCGCCGGGCCGCTGGACCGCGACCAGCTGCTGCAGCGCCTGGCCCGCGACATCGACTGGGACGAGCCGCCCACGCCCGAGGCGTTGGCCGAGCTGCTGGACCTGCACCTGCGCCGGCTGGCCGAGATCCACCTGCTGGCCGAAGGCCCGGTGGAGGAGCCGGCCGCTTGAGACTGCAGGACGTCGGCACCGCCGGGCTGCGGGCCCGGATGCGCGACGGCGGCGTGACGCTGCGGCTGTCGCCGTTCACCGTGCGCGTGCGCTCCGACATTCCGCACCTGGCCGCCGACGTGGCGACCATGTACCGCGACTTCGAAGTCGCCGGCGATGACGAATTCGTCGACTTCCACGTCGCCGTGCTGCGCAGTCCCCACTGGCTGAGCCGGCTGCAGGGCCGCGCCGAATTCTGGTTCGACGGCCAGCGCTCCTTCACGCCGCTGCCCGCCGCGCAGGCGCTGGCGATGCTGGAGTGGGGCATCAACTGGTGCATCGCCGCCCACGCCCACCAGTACCTGCTGATCCATGCGGCGGTGCTGGAGCGCGGCGGCCGCGCGCTGCTGATGCCGGCGCCACCGGGTTCCGGCAAGAGCACCCTGTGCGCGGCGCTGGCGCATCGCGGCTGGCGGCTGCTGTCGGACGAACTGGGGCTGCTGGACATGAGCACCGGCCTGGTCCACGGCATGGCGCGGCCGATCAACCTGAAGAACGCCTCGATCCCGTTGATCCGCGCCTTCGCGCCGGAGGCGGTGTTCAGCGCTTCCATGCCCAACACCGCCAAGGGAACAGTCGCGCTGGTGCGGGCGCCGCAGGACGCGATCGATGCGCGGCTCGCGCCGGCCCGCCCGGCCTGGGTCGTGCTGCCCGCGTGGCGCGCCGACGCGCCCGCCCACCTCGTCCCGGTGGAGCGCGCCCGCGCCTTCATGGACCTGGCGGAGCAGTCCTTCAACTACGACGTCCACGGTCTGGCCGGCTTCCAGGCGCTGGGGAGACTGGTCGACCGCTGCGGCTGCCACCGCTTCGAGTACAGCCGGCTCGACGAGGCCCTGGCCTGCTTCGACGCGCTCGAGGAGTCCGCGCCATGAGCGCCCGGCGCGACGATCGCCGCCGCCCGCTGCTCATCCGCGTGCTGCTGCAGCCCGCGGTCGCGGCCGGCTTGAGCCTGACCGAGTGGGACCTGCTGCTGCGACAGGCGCGGCGGTCCAACCTGGCCGGCCGGCTGGCCGAGCAGATGGAAACCGGCGGCTGGCTGGACACGCTGCCGCTGCCCGTGCAGCCCCACCTGCGCTCGGCGCTGCTGCTGTCGCGGCGGCAGGTGCAGATGCTGCGGCGCGAGGTCGAACTGCTGCGGCAGACGCTGGCCGAGCTGCCTGGCCCGCTGATCCTGCTCAAGGGCGCCGCCTATGCGCTGGGCGGGCATGCGCCCGCACCGGGCCGGCTGTTCAGCGACATCGACCTGCTGATCCCGCCCGAGCAGTTGCCGCGCTGCGAGACGACGCTGCTGGTGCACGGCTGGGATTTCGACGACGGCCTGGACGCCTACGACCAGCGCTACTACCGCGAGTGGATGCACGAGCTGCCGCCGCTGCACCACAAGCGCCGCGGCACCTCGCTGGACGTGCACCACACGCTGCTGCCGCCGACGGCACGCACGCCGCTGGACAGCCGCGCGCTGTTCGACGCGCCGCGCCCGCTGCCCGGGCTCGCTGGCGTCTTCGTGCTGCCGCCCGAGGACATGCTGCTGCACAGCGCCGCGCACCTGTTCCACGAGGGCGAACTGCCCAACGGGCTGCGCGACCTGTTCGACCTCGACGCGCTGCTGCGCGAGTTCGGCGCGATCGAGGGCTTCTGGCCGCGGCTGGCGGCGCGCGCGCGGCGCATCGGCCTGACGCGGCCGCTGTGGCTGGCGCTGCGCTACACGCGGCAGTTGCTGGACACGCCTTATCCGGACACGCTGCCGGAGGAACTGGGGCCGCCGCCGGGACCGCTGGCGCTGCGGCTGCTGGATGCCTGTTACCGGCGCCTGCTGCGGCCGGGCCATGACAGCTGCCGCCTGCCGGGCCATGCGATGGCGGAGGTCGCGTTGTATGTGCGCTCGCACTGGCTGCGCATGCCGGCCGGGCTGTTGGCGCGGCATCTGGCGCGCAAGGCCTGGTCGCGGATGACAACTGCCCCCGAAGTGCCCAAGGTTGAGACGCCTTAGGCCTTCGAAGACCCCCCTCACCCCTCCCTCTCCCCCTGAAGGGGGCGAGGGGGAACATGCCGCCCGGGGGCGGGCGCGGCCTTTGCCGCGAGGCCAAGGGCCTTCGCTTATGCTCGCTCCCCATGAACCGACCCAAGCCTTTCTCCATGATCCGCGAGTTCCATCTGGCGGACTGGTTCACCCTGGGCAACGCCTTCTGCGGCGTGGGCGCCCTGTTCTCGGTGATGACCTTCCTGCAGACCGGGCTGACGCAGCACCTGTACTACGCCTGCGCGCTGATCCCGGCCGCGCTGGTCTTCGACGTGCTGGACGGCCGCATCGCGCGCTGGCGCCAGAAGAGCTCCGCGATGGGGCGCGAGCTGGACTCGCTGGCCGACGTGATCTCCTTCGGCGTCGCCCCGGCCGTGATCGCCTATGGCTGCGGCATGCAGGGCCTGTGGGACCGCATCGTGCTGGGCTTCTTCGTGGCCAGCGGCGTGTCGCGCCTGGCGCGCTACAACATCACCGCCGAAAGCCTGTCCGCGGGCAGCGACAAGGTCGCCTACTTCGAGGGCACGCCCATCCCCACGTCGCTGCTGCTGGTGATCGTGCTGTGGATTGCCGCCTGGCAGGGCGCGATCGGCGACGCGCTGTGGTTCGGCGCCATCAAGCTGGGCGGCTTCACCCTGCATCCGCTGGTGCTGCTGTTCGCGGTCTCCGGCTCGCTGATGATCAGCCGCATCCGCATCCCGAAGCTGTGAGCTGGCGCTGAGCGCCGACGCGCTTGGACGTGCGTCCAGCGCTGGGCCCGATGACGACAAAGGCCGCCCGAGGGCGGCCTTTTGTCATGGCGCTCGCGCGTGGGACATCGACGGCGAATCAGGACGGGCCCGGCGGGAGGCCGAATCGGAATGGGCGCCCCTGTGCTGCGCCCCAACGCGCCGCCTCAGGGCCGCCTCAGGGCCGCCCGCCCAGGATGCGGTTGCTGCGCGCGGCCAGCTTCTTGAACTGCAGCGCCACGGCATCCTCGCCGCCGGCGCGCGTCACCATCGCGCGTGCCAGGCCCGTGCCGGACGCGCTCGCCGCCGGGCAGCTGCCGTTGGCGCGGTATTGCAGTGCCGCGGCCAGCATCGCCTCGCTGGCGTCACCCAGCGCGTGCTCGAAGTCGTCCGCCACCGCGCAGCCCTTCACGCCGGTGGCGCCGCTGCCCGCGGGCACGAAGCCGTCCGCGTAGTCGCCGAAGCCCTTGTTGTTGACGCCGACGAATTCGATCGGGAAGTAGCTGTAGCCGCAGTTGTCCTTGGCCGTGAAGCCATAGGGCTTGCCGCAGGTGGTGCCGCCCACCAGCACGACCTCCACGTCCACGCCGCGCAGGCTGTTGATCAGCGCCTCGCTGGCCGAGCAGGTGCCCGACTGCGCCAGCACGAACACGCGCCGCAGGTTCAGCGCCGGCAGCGGCTGCCGCGAGCTGCAACGGCCGTCCGCCGTCATCAGGCAGGACTGGTCGTAGAACGGCGTCTTCGAATCCTCGCTGTTGGTCTCGGCGCCGCGGCGGCTGTTGTAGCGCAGATGCTCGAAGGTCTTGCCGGAGGTCGCCGCGCTGCCCGCGATCATGTAGGCCAGCTCGCTGGCGATGAACAGGTAGCCGCCGCCGTTGTAGCGGAGGTCGACGATCAGGTCGGACACCCCCTGGCCGCGGAAGTCCTGCATCGCGGCGATCAGCTGCGCTTCCGCCGGAAGGATGTGGTCGTTGAAGACCAGGTAGCCGACCTTGCCGCCATCGGTCGCGGTCAGCACCTGCCGGGTCGGCACCGGCGTCTTGGTGACGTTGCCGGCGACCAGCGTGAGGTCGCGGCTCGCGCCGGAATTGGCGGTCAGCACGAAGCGGTGGCTCGCGCCGGCGGTGTCGGGGAACAGCGCGCCGTTGAGGGTCTTGACGCCCGCCGCGTCGTTGACATCGGCCGCCGCGCCGTCGGCGCTCACCAGCGTGTCGCCGCGGCGCACGCCGGCGCGGTCGGCGGCGCTGCCCGGTTCGACAAACGCGACGCGCAGGCCGCGCGGCGGCGTCGCCGACTTCATCCGCCATTCGATCCCGTAGCCGAGCTCGACGCCGCCCTGCGACAGCGCGTTCCACTCGCGGGTGCTCATCATGAAGCTGAACTGGTCCTTGCGTTTGCCGCTGGCGGTGGTCGCCGGCGAGCGCAGGTCGTCGAAGTAGTTGTCCAGCGCGGTCTCGACATCGCTGCCGCTGTAGCGCGGGGCCGAGGCATCGATCGACGGCACGTCCTCGCGCCACAGGTAGGCCTCGTCGAAGTAGGCGCGGATCCAGTTCTTCTCGGTCGCCAGCGAGCCGCTGCGCTGGCTGGCCTCCGGGTTGCCCGGCGCGCATTGCTGGGCATAGCTGGCGCTGGGCTGGAGCGTCGCGCCGGTGTTGCCGCCGTTGCCCGTGCCGCCGCCACCGACGGTGCCGCTACCGGTCTCGCCGCTGCCCACCACCGGCGTGCCGCTGCTTCCCCCACCGCCGCCGCATGCGCTCAGCAGCATCGCCCCGACGGCGCCGGCCACGGCCAGGCGCGTCACCCGCCACATCGCGGATCGATTCATGTCAACTCCCTCGCGGGACGGTGTCCCGTTGTTGTCGGTATCGCGGGCGCCCCCTTTTGGAAGGCGTCCGCCAGCGTCGAGGGCGGAGTTATAGCGGGAAACCGGCGGCGTATAGCCGCTCAAATGGGCGGTTCTGCTCTCAAAGTGACCAAAGACGCGCCCTCGCCACTGGCGAAGATCCGCCACCCGAACCAAGTCGGCGGCTCGGGCAGTTCGAAGACCTGGCCGGGCTCGAGCCAGTGGTCGTCGGGGCAGCCAGCGCGGGTGATCCAGGCGCGGCCGCCGAAGACCCGCAAGCGCACCGGCCGGCGCAGGCGCAGCGTGACGGGCCGGCCGTCGGTCGGCAGCACGATCGCCTCCAGGCCGGGCGCGGGTGGGACAAAGGCCGGCGCGGGCGAGAGCCGGGGCCGGAACAGCGGAGGGAGGAGGCGCAGCGGTTGCATGGCCCAACGATAGGAAGCGGCTGTGCGACGCTCCATCCACAGCGGCCGACCGATGCGGCGCATACAGCGCGCGCACGGCCGTGACCTGTGCTGGCCGGCTTGCCGCTGATCTGTATTGGTCATTGCCAACCCGGAACACACAGAATCGACGCATGGACGCGCCGCTGCTACCGCTGTATATGCAACTCGCCGACCGCATGGCCCGGTCGATCCGGGCGGGCACGCTGAAACGCGGCGAGCGGCTGCCCTCGGTGCGGGAGCTGGCCGGCCAGCACGGCGTGTCGCTGTCGACGGCGGTGCAGGCCTATCGCTGGCTCGAGGATGCCCGGCTGATCGAGGCCCGGCCGCGCTCCGGCTACTTCGTCGCCGCGCGGCCGCCGCGGCTGCCGGAGCCGCGGGTCTCCCGGCCCGACACCGCCTCGCGCATGGTGCAGCTGGACCAGCTCGGCGCGCAGGTGATGGCCCTGTCGCAGGATCCCGGCTTCATCTCCTTCGGCGCCGCCTGCCCGGGTCCGGAACTCTTCGACCAGGACCGCGTGCGCCGCGCGATGGCCCGCGCCGTGATGCGCCATCGCGAGCTGCTGTGCACCTACCCGATCGGCCCCGGCATGGAGGAGGCCCGACGCGCGGTCGCCCGCCATGCGCTCGGGCTGGGCTGCGTGCTGGACCCGGACGAGGTGGTCATCACCAACAGCTGCATCGAGGCGATCAGCCTGTGCCTGCGCGCCGTCTGCAAGCCCGGCGACGTGGTGGCGCTGGAGTCGCCGACCTATTACGGCTTCCTGGAGATCCTGCAGAGCCTGCACCTGCGCGCGCTGGAGATCCCGACGCATCCGCGTCACGGCATGTCGCTGGACGCGCTGCAGCTGGCCTTCGAGACGCAGCAGGTCAAGGCCGTGCTGACGGTGCCGACGCTGTCCAACCCGCTGGGCGCCTGCCTGCCGGTGCCCGAGCGGCGGCGCCTGGCCGCGATGCTGGCGCGGCACGACGTCGCGCTGATCGAGGACGTGCTCTACAACGACCTGTCCGAGCAGGAGGACAAGCGCCGCGCGGTGAAGTCCTTCGACACGACCGGGCACGTGATGATCTGCGGCTCCTTCTCGAAGACGATCGCGCCGGGGCTGCGGCTGGGCTGGGTCGAGGCGGGCCGCTGGGGCCGGGTGTTGCGGCAGACCAAGGCGGTGCAGTCGGGCGCGCAGACCAGCGTGCTGGAGCTGGCGCTGGCCGACCTGCTGACGCAGGCCGGCAGCGGCGCGGCGCTGCGGCATCTGCGCGCGACCATCGCCGCGCGCGTCGACGAGGCGCGCCAGCTGATCGCCGAGAGTTTCCCCAAGGGCACGCGGGTGTCGGATCCCGCGGGCGGCTTCATCCTGTGGGTGGAACTGCCGGAGGCGCTCGACTCGGCGCAGCTCTATGAAGCGTGCCTGGCCGAGCACATCGTCATCGCGCCGGGGATGATGTTCTCGGCGAGCCCGCGCTTCCGGAACTGCGTGCGGCTGGGCGTCGGCGGCAAGTGGGGCCCCGAGCATCCGCGCGCGCTGCGCCGCATCGGCGCGCTGGCCAAGCAGCTGCTGATGAGCCCGCCGGACGAGCTGGCCGCGTAGGCCGCGCGCCGGCGGCGCTCCGCGCGCTCAGCCCTGCAGCCACTCGTCGTCCGCGTCCAGGCCCTTGGGCGCCTTGAGCCGCGTCATCGCGGCCTCGTCGTCGAGCAGGCGCCAGCGCCACCAGTCGGTGCTGATCGACTTGACCAGCGCCGCGTGATGCGCGGCCAGCCGCTCCGGCGCGCGTTCACGCGGGCGTCCGAGCAGCCGCTGCCCGAAGCCGGCGCCGCGCTCGCCAGCGCCGCCCAGACTCATGTGATCGGCGCCCTCCAGCCACAGCTGGGCCTTGGCGCCGGCCGGCAGCGCGTCGTAGACGGCGCGGCGGTAGCGACCGTCGCGCTCCGGGCCGAGCGGATTGCCGTCGAGGCTGCCGGTCAGGCACAGCATCGGGCGGGTGATGCCCTTGATGCCGCCGGCGCCGTGCCCCACCGAGGGGCTGAAGGCCGCGAAGGCCTTGAAGTGCGATTCCGACAGGTCCGGCGCGCCGCGCACCTGGTAGTCGCGGCCGGCGACCGCCAGCGTGGTCTGCGCGCCGAAGGAATGCCCGGCCATGCCCAGCGCCTCCGGCCGCACCCGCGACCAGGGGCCGCTGCGGTCCTGCCGCAGCTTGAGCAGCTGCTCGACGGCGAACTGCACGTCATGGGCGCGCTCGACCAGTTGCTCGGCGCTGGCGGCGGCCTTGACCGCGGGCAACCCGCCGCGCCAGATCGCGCGGTCGCTGCCGGCATGCTGCAGATGCAGCGTCGCGACGCCGGCCTCGGCCCAGGCCCGCGCCCACTCGGTGCCGCCGTCAAGGCTGCCGCCCAGTCCGTGCGAGAACACCACCAGCGCGACCGCACCGTCGCCCTCGGGCAGGCGCAGGCGCCAGGGAATGTCGCGCAGGCGGGACCGGTCGTGCCAGCGGCCTTCGGTCACGCCGGTCTCGGCTTCCGCCTTTGCCTCGCCCTCGGGTGCGGCCCGGGCCGGCCAGGCGCCGAGCGCCGCGGAGGTCGCGCCCAGGGTCAGCGCCGAAGCGCGCCGCAGCAGCGCGCGCCGGGTCGGATGGGCATCAGGAAGGGATTGGGGGGACGGCCAGGTCAGCGACCGCGCCAGCGGTCGGGTGAACGTCTCGTCGAGCGGCTGGATGTGCGGCTCGTTGAGCGGCTCGTTGAGCGGCTCGTTGAGCGGCTCGTTGAGCGATTGGGCCTGACAGCGGGCGTGAGGTGGGGCGATGGGCATCCGTCGATTCTGCAGAGGCCGGCGCCGATGGCACCGACTTTTACCGGCCTCGGGGACGACGGCACGGGGGCCGCCGTCATGCCGACGAGGCGGGCAGATGCCGTTCCCGGGCCGGTGGCACCGGCTTGAGGCGCAGCGCCCAGCAGACGCCGCCGACCAGCAGCACCACGCCGGCGACGCCCATCAGCGGCGGCCAGGCGCCGCGGTGCACCTGGGCGTAGACCAGCGCGGCCAGCGTCTCGAAGACGATGAGCTGGCCCACCAGCGTCGTGGACAGGCGCTGGCTGGCCTCGTTCCAGCACAGCGTGCCGAGCCAGGACGCGAACAGCCCGACCGCCATCATCAGTCCGACATAGGGCCACAGGCGCGGCCCGGCGGGGAAGTCGAAGCCGGCGGGCAGCAGCGGCAGGCCGGCGCCGTCGGCGACCGCCAGCACCAGGAAGGCCAGCGCCGCCATCGGCAGCGTCACCAGCCCCTGGGCGGTGGCCCAGGCGCGGGGGCTGCGGTCGGCATGGGCGCGCAGCCAGTCGGCATTGCGGATCGGGTACCAGGTCCAGCAGGCCAGCGCGATCAGCGCCAGGCCGGCGCCCTGCAGGTAGCGGCCCAGCGCCTGCGGGGCCAGCGCCGCCTGCTCGACCTGGTTGACGCAGCCGATGCCCAGCGCGATCAGCAGCAGCGCCGGCGCCAGGTCGCGCCAGCGGTAGTGGCCGTCGCGCGCGGCGTTGCGGTGGTTGGAGCAGACCGCGATCACCACCGGCAGCGTGCCGATGATCATCGTGGGCAGCGGCCCGCCGGCGCGCTGGATCGCGGCGGCCAGCGTCAGGTAGTAGAGGAAGTTGCCGATCGCGCTGAGCTTGACCGCGTCCGTCCAGTCGGCCCGCGTCAGCCGCCGCAGCTCGCGCCAGTCGATCGACGCCAGCGGCAGCGCCAGCAGGCCGAAGGCCAGGTAGCGGCCGGCCATCAGCATGGCGGCCGGGTAGTCGGGCAGCAGCAGCGGCGTGACGAAGACCAGGCCCCACATGAGGCCGGCGGCGAGCGCGAACAGGAATCCGGACAGCATGCGGCGCAGTGTCGCGCCGCGTCAGGCCCGGCGTCTTGTACCGAGTTGCTGCTGGTAGCGCGCCGGGGTGAGGCCGTAGCGGCGCGCGAAGCTGCGCGTCAGGTGCGCCTGGTCGGTCAGCCCGACGGCGGCGGCGACCTGCGCCGGCGCATGGCCAGCGGCGAGCTGGCGTTTGGCCTCGTTGAGCCGCAGCGCCATCAGCGCCTGCTGCGGCGTCGCATGGTGCTGCGCCTTGAAGCTGCGCAGGAAATGGAAGGGGCTGAGCCCGGCGACGGCGGCCAGCCGGGCGGTGTCCAGCGACTCGTCCAGGTGGGCCCGCATGTGCTCGATCACCGGCGCGAAACGCGGCGCCGCGCCCTCGGGCCGCACCGGCGCGCGATGGGCGTGGCGGCTCAGGCCTTGCACCAGCTCGAGCAGCGCGCTGTCGAAGGCCAGCGGCTCGCGGGCGCGCCACAGCGCGGCGATCAGCGCCGCGGCCTGCGTCGCGGCCGCCGCGTCGTGCGCCACCGCGGCGTCGAAGCGCCAGGCGGGACCGCCGTACAGCTCGGAGAGCAGCTGCTCGTCGAGGTAGACCATGCGGTAGCCCCAGGCATCGGCGGTGGCGGCCTCGCCGGTATGGATGTCCTCGGGATTCATCAGCATCAGCGTGGCGCGCGGCGCGAGGTGCTCGCCGCCGCGCCAGCGGAAGCGGCCCACGCCGTCCGTGATCGCGCCCAGGCCGTAGGCCTCGTGCGTGTGCGGCTCGAAGCTGTGCCGCAGGATGTGGGCGTGGTACAGCTCCACGCCCGCGCGGTGCGCGGGGCGACGGTACTGGGCCTGATCCTCGGGATGCTCGAACGCCGTGGGCATGGGCGGGAGTCTATGCCCGGCCCGCCGGTTCAGAGCAACCCGGGCGTCATGCCGGTCCAGCGCTTGAACGAGCGCCGGAAGTTGCTCTTGTCGTGGAAGCCCAGCGTGCGCGCCACCGCCTCGCCGCGCTGGCCGCGCAGCAGCATCAGGTAGAGCGCCGCGTGCGCGCGGACCTGGTCGAGCTGGGCCTGGTGATGGGTGCCGAGCTGCGCGAGCTGCCGCTTCAGCGTCGCGGGGCTGATGCCGAAGCGCTGCGCGCTGCGCTCCAGCGACGGATCGCCGCCGACCTCGCCCAGCAGGTGGTCGTAGAGCACGGCGAGCTGCCCGCGCCAGGCGGCCTGCGGATCGGCGCCCTGCCCCAGCGCGCCGAGCGCTATCGCCGCGCGGCCGGCCGCCGCCGCCGGCCAGGGATCGACGGCCGCCGACAGCGGCAGCCGCATCGCGTCGACCTGGCAGCCGAAGTGCAGCGCCGGGCCGAGGTAGGCCGCGTGCCGCGACAGCTCACGCGGCCGCGTGCGGTTGAAGCTGAAGCGCCAGGGCAGCGACCGGCCGCCGCCCAGCCACTGCGCCATCGCGACGACCGCGCTCATCTGCATGTCCACCAGCAGCGGCTGCAGGCTGGGCGGCGCGCCGCAGGCCTCGGTCCAGACCAGCAGCAACTCGTCGGCGCTTTCCACCAGCCGCGGCGTCAGCAGCGGCGACAGCCGCGCGGGCCAGTCGCACAGCACGCGCAGCGCCTGGCGCAGGTCGCCAGCCTGCTGCAGCGCCTGGCTGGCCAGGCCGTAATGGCCCGGCAGGCTCAGTTGGCCGACGACGAAACCCACGTCGCCCGCCAGCGGCTGCAGGGCCGCCAGCATGGACAGCAGCTGGCGCGCGGACAGCGCCTGGCCCGGCACCACGCCGCAGCGGCCCAGCCACTCGGCCGGATCGATGCCGCGGCTGCGGGCGAACTCGGCCAGCAGCGCGCCCTGGTAGGCCCAGGGGATGAAGGCGTGGTCGGCGCCATAGGCGGTCGCGGCGCCCGCCGGCAGCGCCTGGCGCAGCGCGGAAAGCCCGTCGTCGGGCTCGGGTGCCGCGCTGGGGAGCGCGCTCACCGCAGCCGCTCCAGCAGGCGCAGCAGTTGCGCCTCGCCGTCCTCGTCGGGATCCAGCGTCGCGCTGGCCATGCGGGCGCCGAGTCGCGCCCGGGTGCGCCCGTCCGCGCAGGGATGCACATGCGCGGACAGCGCCGCCAGCAGGTCGCCCGGCAGCGCCCAGTCCGCATTCGGCAGCAGCGCGACGAAACGGTCCGCCGCGTAGCGGCACAGCAGGTCGCCCTCGCGCAGCTGCAGCAGCAGCAAGGGCCCGGTGGCCTGCAGCAGCCGCTCCGACTCCGCCAGCCCATGCTGGCGCGCCAGCGCCGGCAGGTCCTGCCAGCCCAGCATCACCAGCGTCGTGGGCGCGGCGGGCGCGCGCCGCAGGCGCTCGATCTGCGCGAGCAGGTAGGCGCCGTCGCCCAGCTGCGTCAGCCCGTCGATCTGCGCGTGTTCCCGGTAGCCGCGCTCGCGGCCGGCGCGCAGCGCGTTCAGCGCCAGCTGTTCCTGCCGCCACAGGTGCAAGCCGAAGGTCAGCCCGGTCATGCCGACGACGTGGCAGGTGGATTCCATCCCCATCAGCAGCGTGAACGCGCGCGGGAACTTCCAGAACTCGTCCATCAGGTCCGCCCAGCCGCCCAGCAGCATCCCCGCCAGCCCCAGGCACAGCCAGGTCGTGACGCGGCCGGCGGGCCGGCTCGCGCGCAGCTGCACCAGCCACAGCGCCAGCATCGCCACGATCAGCGATTCGCTGAGGATGTCGACCCAGCGCCACTGCGCCAGCGGCTTGGCGACGGCCCAGTAGCCGAAGGACCAGGTGACGGCCGCCATCGCCAGCAGCAGCCCATGGCCGAAATGGCGCGAGCCCGCGACCGGCGCGAGCACCAGCGGCGGACGCGGCAGCACGACTTTCATGGCGCGCGATGCTAGGCAGCGTTTGTGACAGTCGCCGTCACACGCGGCGCCGGGGGTCGGATCGGCTCACGCGCCGGGCCTGGCGGAGCCGTCCGGGCCGCGGCGCGTCGAGAATCCCACGCTGTCACGGACCCGCCATCCCGGCTTCCTAACGTGCGCCGCCATCCGTGACTCACCCACCTCCTCCCATGCGCACGCCGCCCCGCCCGACGCTCCTCGCCCTGTGCCTGTCCAGCCTCTTCGCCGCCACGCCCGGATGGGCGCAGCAGGCCGCCGACACCCAGGGCCCGCCCCGTCCTGACACGCGCCCCGAGGCCGCCGCCGGCCTCCGCAAGGACGCCCGCGCGGACGCCCCGCCCGCCAGGGACGCGAAGGCCGACGCCCGCCAGCTCGACACCGTCGTGACGGTGGGCCAGGCGGCGGCGCTGCGCTCCGCGCTGGACAAGCAGTCCGCGGCGCCCGGCATCGTCAACATCGTGCACGCCGACGGCATCGGCCAGTTGCCCGACAACAACGCCGCCGAGGCGCTGGCCCGCATGCCGGGCGTGTCGGTGGAGCGCGACCAGGGCGAAGGCCGCTTCATCCGCGTCCGCGGCCTGGGGCCGGACTACAACGCGGTCAACATCAACGGCGCGCTCACGCCCGCCTCCGAGTCCGACCGCCGCGCCCCCGGCCTGGACCTGGTGCCCGCGGGCCTGATCCGCTCGCTGGAGGTGCAGAAGACGCTGACGCCGGACCAGGACGCCAACTCGCTGGGCGGCACGGTGACGGTGCGCACGCTCAGCGCCTTCGACCAGCCGGGCCGGCTGTTCACGATGGAACTGGGCGCCAACCACGACGCCAACGCCGGCAGGACCCGGCCGCGCGGCTCGGTCGCCTTCGCCGACCGTTTCGCCGGCGGCACGCTGGGCGTGGCGCTGGCGCTGTCGGCCGACCAGCGCCGCTTCGCCAGCGACAACGTCGAGACCGGCGGCGACTGGGACGGCGACAAGCTGGCCAGCTTCGAGCTGCGCCGCTACACCATCACCCGCGAGCGCGTCGGCGCGGCGCTGAACCTGGACTTCAAGCCGGACGAAGCCTCGCTGGTCTACCTGCGCAGCTTCAGCAGCCGCTTCACCGACCAGGAGCAGCGCCAGTCGATCGCGATCGAGTTCGACGAGCCGCTGGCGCCCGGCGAGACCGGCGACGGCACCGTCAGCCGCGGCCTGAAGGCGCGGCGTGAGATCAACAAGTCCAGCGCGGTGGTGCTGGGCAGCGAGCTCAGCCGCGGCGACTGGAAGTTCTGGGCCGAGGCCGGTGCCGGCCGCGCCAGCGAGGACAAGCCCGACACGCTGGCCTCGTCCTCCTTCACCGCGGACTTCTCCGGCCTGGGCTACACCGACACCGTCCGGCCGATGCCCACGGCGGTGGCCGGCCTGGGCGACGCTTCGCGATACGCCTTCAACAAGGCCAAGGTGGAGCAGAGCAGCGCCACCGACCGGGTGCGCCACCTGAAGGCCGACGTGCAGCGCGAGTTCGACCTGGGCGGCTGGGACCTCGACCTCAAGACCGGCCTGAAGGCGATGCGCCGCGACAAGGACAACGCGCAGGAGACCTACGCGCCCAGCGCGAAGGTGCTGAAGAAGGCGCCGTACAACGTCCCCTCGGCGCAGCTGGGGCTGGGCCAGTTCGTCGGCGGCGGCGAGGTCGACTACCCGTGGACCGCCTTCGGACCCGGCATCGATGTCGGCAAGCTGCGCGGCCTGTACGGCGCCTATGACCTGAACGCGTTCCGCGACGCGGTCGACTCGTCGGTCAACGACTACGCGATGAAGGAGCGCACCGACGCCGGTTACCTGCAGGCGACGCTGGAGCGCGGCGGCACGCAGTGGCTGGTCGGCGTGCGCCATGAGCGCGTGCGCTTCACCGCCGACGGCACCGCGTGGAAGGACGGCGTGCTGAGCGCGGTGCGCCAGGACACGCGCTCGCGCCACTGGCTGCCGGCGGTGCTGCTGCGCCAGAAGCTCAACGAAGGCCTGGTGCTGCGCGCGGCGCTGACGCACGCGGTGGTGCGGCCGGCCTTCGGCCAGCTGAGCCCGGGCGTGACCGTCGACGGCGACGAGGCCACCGTCGGCAACCCGCTGCTCAAGCCGCTGCGCGCACGCAACCTGGACCTCGGTCTGGAGCAGAGACTGGGACGGGACGGGGTGCTGTCAGCCGCGCTGTTCCACAAGAAGATCCGCGACTTCGCCTTCCAGACCGACCTGGCCGGCACGCCGGGCTGGGAGGACTTCAGCCATGTCGAGTCCTTCGCCAACGGCGGCGACGCGACGGTGCGTGGGCTGGAGCTCTCCTGGAGCCAGGCGCTGAGCACGCTGCCGGCGCCGTGGAACGGCCTGGTCATCGGGGCAAACGGCAGCTTCGTGAAGTCGCGCGCGACCATCGGCGGTCATGACGAGGGCCGCTTCGTCAGCCGGCGCATCGCGCTGCCGAGCCAGTCCGACCGCAGCATCAACCTCAGCCTGGGCTGGGAGTCGCCGGCCTTCGGCGCGCGCATCGCGCTGAACCACAAGTCGCCCTACCTGCTCGAGGTCGGCGACGTGCTGGACGCGGCGCAGGATCGCAAGGTCGACACGCAGAACCAGATCGACGCGTCGATGCGCATCCAGCTGACGAAGCAGCTGCAGCTGCAGTTCGAGGCGCTGAACTTGAGCAACGAACGCTATTACGTCTACCAGGGCAGCAAGGCCTTCAACACCCAGTACGAGCAGTACGGGCGGGCCTACAAGCTCAGCCTGAAGCTGGCGATGTTCTGAAGGAGCAGCAGGTCATGACGATGCAGACGATGAGGACTCCCCGCAGCGCTGGGATGACGATCCGGGCGCTCCTGGCGGCGGCGGCGGCGGTCGCGGCTGCGGGCACGCTCGTCCCGATCGCTGAGGCGGCTTCTGGACCGGGAACGACAACGGGCACGGCGGCAACGGCGGCAACGTCGACCGCGCCGGTGCTCGAGCTGGGCAAGAACGGCCTGCGGCTGCTCGACGCCGCAGGCCAGCCGGTGGACGAGTTCAGCGTCCGGGCCAAGCGCTGGGATCGACGCCGACTTGCGGACGGCACGACCGTCGCGCTGCTGCAGGACGCCGACACCAGCGTCCTGCGCCTGATCGAGGTCCGGGACCAGCGCCTGCGCGAGCGCGGCCAGTGGGCGGCACCGGCCATCGACGTCGAGGCGATCTGCCTCTACCTCGAGCCGCGCCAGCAGACGCTCCAGGCCTTCCTGCTCGGCAGCGATGGTTTGTCGGAGCAATGGCTGCTGACGCCGCCGCCCGCCGACCCGGCCAAGCGCCGCGCAAGCAGCGCAAGCAGCCCAAGCAGCGCAAGCAGCACGAGCAGCGCAAGCAGCACGAGCAGCACGAGCGGCTTGACCGGCACGATCGGGCTCCAGGCCGCGCGCTCGCCGATGCCGGCCCAGGTGCTGCGTCAGCTGGCGACGATCCCCGACGCCAAGGGCTGTGCGGTGCGCGACGACGAGGCAACGCTGTACATCGCCGAAGCCGACGTGGGCCTGTGGGCCTTCGAGGCCGACGCCGAGCGCTCGGGCCGCGCGCTGGTCGCGCCGGGGCTGGCGCCCAAGGACCTGCAGCTCTGGCTCGAGGCCCGCGCGGCACAGCCCCGCCCGGTGATCCCGGTCGCGGTCCCCTCGGCGCAGACCGAGCCGGTGCGGGGCGGCGGCGACGCCGCGGACGATCCCGCCATCTGGGTCCATCCGACGCAGCCCGCCCGCAGCCGCATCCTGGGCACCGACAAGAAGCGCGGCCTGGCGGTCTACGACCTGCAGGGGCGCGAGACGCAGTTCCTGCCGGTCGGCCGCGTCAACAACGTCGACCTGCGGCAGCGCCTGCGCCACGACGGCCGCGACTGGGACCTGGCCGTCGCCACGCAGCGCGACCGTCACAGCGCGCTGCTGTTCGGCATCGACGGCGGCGGCCGCGTGAGCACCCTGGCCGAATTGCCGACCGGGCTGGACGAGGTCTACGGCGTCTGCGCCGGACGCAACCCGGCGGGCGGCCTCGACGTGTTCGTCAACGACAAGGACGGGCGCCTGCTGCAGCTGCGAGTGGCGCGCAGCGCCGGCGCCTGGTCGGCCACGACGGTCGCCACGATGCGGCTGGCCTCGCAGCCGGAAGGCTGCGTGGTCGACGAGCCGGGCCGGCAGCTCTTCGTCGGCGAGGAGAAGCGTGGGCTGTGGCGCGTCGCGCTGGACGCGGAGGGCCGGCTGGGCGACGCCGCGCTGATCCTGCCGGTCGGGGAGACGCTGCATGCCGATGTCGAGGGCATGGCGGTGCATCGCAGCGCCCAGGGCGCGTGGCTGGTTGTTTCCTCCCAGGGCGACGACAGCTACGTGTTGCTCGACGCGGACGCGCCCCATGCGGTCAAGGGACGCTTCCGTGTCGGCCTGAACCCGGCCCGCGGCATCGACGCGGCATCGGAGACCGACGGGCTGGACGTCAGCGCGGCCGCGCTCGGCGGCGAGTACAGCCAGGGGCTGCTCGTCGTCCAGGACGGCCACAAGCGCTGGCCGATGGGACGGCAGAACTTCAAGCTGGTGCCGTGGCAGGCGGTGATGCGCGCGGTTGAGCCCCCGGCGTCATGCGATGGTTGCCCGTCCTCGCCCGAAGCCCGATGATCGCGGCCCTTTCAACCGGGCCCCGGCCCACGCCTCGACTTCGCGCATGTCCTCTGAAATCGTCGTCCGCCCGATCGCCCCGTCCGACCTCGCCGCCTGGCGTCCGCTCTGGGACGGCTACAACGCCTTCTATGGCCGCGCCGGCGAGACCGCCCTGCCCGAGGCGGTGACAGCCTCGACCTGGGCACGCTTCTTCGAAGAACGCGAGCCGGTCCACGCCTTCGTCGCCGAGCTCGACGGGCGGCTGGTCGGCCTGACGCATTACCTCTTCCACCGCAGCACGACCCGCATCGAGGACACCTGCTACCTGCAGGACCTGTTCACCGCCGAGGACGTCCGCGGCCGCGGCGTCGGCCGCGCGCTGATCGCGGCGGTCACCGCGGCGGTGCAGGCGCGCGGCGGACATCGCCTCTACTGGCAGACGCACACGACCAACGCGGCCGGGCGCGCGCTGTACGACCGCGTCGCGGAGTACAAGGGCTTCCTGATCTACGGCCAGGATTTCTGAGCGGGGCTTCAGAGCGGGGCTTCTGAACGAGCCCGATGGCGGGCAGCGGCCCGCCGGACGGGTCGAGAGCAGGCGCGCGCTCAGCAGCGGCGCCGGCGCAGGTCCTGGCGGGCGCTCTCGGCCAGGTCGGCGCCGCGCAGGCCGCCCTCCGGGAAGGAGGCCGTGCCCATCTGCAGGCGCACCTGCAGCAACCGCGTGTCCACGCCGTACGGGCTGTTCAGCGCCGGGGCCAGGCGCTGCTGCACCAGGTGGGCCTCGCGCAGGCCGGCGTCCAGCAGCAGCACGGCGAAACTGGTCTCGCCCACCTGCAGGACCATGTCGGTCCCGCGCACCCGGCTGCGCAGGCGGCGACCCACCGCCGTCATCAGCTGCGACCGGGCCTCGAGCGCCGCGCCGCGGTCCGCGGCGCCCTCGCCCTCATCGGCAGCTGGCGGCTCGCCCGACGCCGGGGGGGCCAGGGTCGCGTCGTCCTCGGCATCGGCCGGCGCCGCCTCCAGCCAGAGCACCGACAGGTGACCGCCATAGCGGCGGCACTGCGTCAGCTGGCGCGAGATCATGAGGCCGAACTCGGCCAGCGAATCGACGCGGGGCAGCCACAGCGCCGGCGTCTGTCGCGCCGGCTTGGCAGGCACCGCCTGGCCCTCCTCCATGGCGGCGGACGCGACGATGGCGGTGGACAGGCTCATGCGCGACAGCTCCAGGTCGAGGACGGATCCACGCCCGCGTGCGGCACCAGGCCGACCTGCGGGGAACGAATGAATGGGGTTGAGGACACGACCTGCTGAAGCAGCCCGATCCATGCCGGCCTCCCTTGCCACACTGACCAGCCGTGCCCTCACCTATCTAAAACGGATTCCTCACCGCCGTCCCGACATCCGCTCACAAAAATCTGCTGGGTAGAAACCCTTAAATTGATGTCGAGACCCACCGGTTTGCGTCATCCGTCGCCCAGGCCCATGTAACAAGGTCATACACCCCCGCTAGAGTTCCGCCTCATGAAGGACATCACCCAACTGCTGCACGAGGCCGGCCAAGGCGACCGGTCCGCCGCCGACCAGGTGGTGGCGCAGCTGTACGGCGACCTTCAGCGCCTGGCGCGGCAGCGCATCCGGCAGGCCGGCGAGATGACGCTGCTGGACACCACCGCGCTGGTGCACGAGGCCTGGCTGCGCCTGGCGGGCGCGCAGGGCCAGACCTTCCCCGACCGGCGCCACTTCCTGGCCTACGCGGCGCGGACCATGCGCCACGTCGTCATCGACCTGGTGCGGGCGCGCCAGGCCGAGCGCCGCGGCGGCGACCAGCCCGACCTGACGCTCAACACCGCGGTGGTCGAGGGCGCACCGCAGTCCGACGACCACATCCTGCGCGTGCACGAGGCGCTGGAGGAGCTCGCCACCATCGACGCGCGGCTGGCGCAGGTGGTGGAGATGCGGTATTTCGGCGGCTTGCTGGAGCAGGAGATCGCGGAGGCGCTGGGCGTCACCGAGCGGACCATCCAGCGCGACTGGCAGAAGGCGAGAATCCTGCTCTCGATGAGCCTCAAGGACTGACCCCCGGGTCGGCACCGCGCGGTCCGTCGATACGGCGCAAGACGCCCAAGATGCCCACGACGCTCAAGAATCCCAAGACGCCCGACGATGGACGCACTCGATAAACAGCGCTGGATCGCGCTGAGTCCGCTGCTCGACGAACTGCTCGACCTGGAGGAGCCCGCCCGGGGTCGCCGCCTCGCGGAGATCCGCGCCGGCGACGTCGCGATGGCCGAGCACCTGGAGGCGCTGCTGGCGCGCGATGCCGCGCTCGACGACGACCGTTTCCTCGAGCAGCCGGCCGCCGAGGTGCTGCAGGGGCCGGTGCCGTCGGCGGTGCCGCCGCTGGACTTCCGCGGCGAGACCCTCGGGCCCTATGAGCTCGAGCGCGAGCTCGGCCAGGGCGGCATGGGCGCGGTGTGGCTGGCGAGCCGGGCCGACGGCCGCTTCGAGGGCCAGGTGGCGGTCAAGTTCCTGAAGTCGGGGCTGTTCGGCAAGGGCGACAGCGGCCGCTTCGAGCGCGAGGGGCAGATCCTGGCGCGGCTGTCGCATCCGAACATCGCGCGGCTGCTGGACGCGGGCGTGCATCACGGGCACCAGCCCTACCTGGTGCTGGAGTATGTGGACGGCCTGCCGATCGACCGCCACTGCCAGGTCAACGGGCTGGACGTGGAGTCACGGATCAAGCTGTTCCTGGACGTGCTGGCGGCGGTGGCGCATGCGCACCAGCGGCTGATCCTGCATCGCGACCTCAAGCCCAGCAACATCCTGGTCACGCACGACGGCCAGGTGAAGCTGCTGGACTTCGGCATCGCCAAGCTGCTGGACGACGCGACGCACTCGGGCGTGGCCACCGAGCTGACGCAGCGCGCCGGCAGCGCGTTCACGCCGCAGTACGCGGCGCCGGAGCAGGTGCAGCAGGCCGACGTCACGACGGCCACCGACGTGTACGCGCTGGGCGTGCTGCTGTACCAGATGCTGGGCGGCCGCCATCCGACGGCGGACGACACGCAGACCCACCTGGACCGGCTGCGGGCGGTGGTGGAGCTGGTGCCCAAGCGGCTGTCGGACGTGGCGAGCGACCAGCTCGACCCGGTGATCGCGCGGCAGGCCAAGCTGCTGCGGGGCGACCTGGACACGATCGTCGGCAAGGCGCTGAAGAAGAAGCCGTCGGAGCGGTATGCCAACGCGGAGTCGATGGCGGTGGACCTGCGGCACTGGCTGGCGCACGAGCCGATCACGGCGCGGCCGGACACGCGGCTGTACGTGCTGGGCCGCTTCGTGCGGCGGCATCGGTGGAGCGTCGCGGCGAGCAGCGTGGCGGTGCTGGCGCTGGTGTCGCTGACGGGGCTGAGCGTGCTGCAGGCGCGGCGGGCGGAACGCGCGGAACACCAGGCGCAGGAGCGGCGGCAGCAGGCGGAGGACCTGCTGAGCTACATGCTGGGGGAGTTCGCCGACAAGCTGCGGCCGGTCGGGCGGCTGGAGTTGCTGGACAGCGTGGGGAGCAAGGCGCTGACGTATCTGGCGCAGGATCAGAACGCCACGCCGATGGAGCGGCTGCAACGCGCCAAGGCCTTGACGGTGATCGGTGAGGTCCGTGTCTCCAAGCGGAATCTCAAGGAGGCGCTGGAGCCGCTGCAGGCGGCACGCAAGCTGCTCGAGGGCGCCCCGCCCTCGCCCGACCTGACGGGCGAGTGGCGCAAGGCGCAGGGCGCGGCGGCGTTCTGGGTCGGCCATGTCCATTACTACGCGCGCGAGCTCGACCGGGCGACCGAGGCCTGGCTCGCCTACCGGGACGCGGAACAGGCCTGGCTGGACGCGCAGCCTCGCAACCGCGAGGCGCTGATCGAGCTCTCCTACGCCTACAACAGCCTGGGCACCGCCAAGCTGGAGTTGGCGGACCTGCGCTCGGCGACGGCCTTCTTCCGCAAGTCCATCGAGCTCAAGAAACAGGGGCTGCAAGAACCCGCGGACGCCGGCAATGCCGCTGCGCGGATGGACCTGGCGGACAGCTTGAGCTGGCTCGGGACGACGCTGCTCTGGCAGGGGCTGGACCAGGCCGCCGCCCACACCTTCGCGGAAGGCGCGTCGCTGATCGCCGAAGTCCGACGCGACGCGCCGCAGGACGGGTGGGCGTACCGCGAGGCCATCATGCATCGCTGGAAGGCGGAGGCCCTGGTCAACACCGGTCAGCGCGACGCCGCCATCCGGGATGCCTCCGCCGCCAGGAGCATCCTCGAGACGCTGGCCGCCAAAGATCCGTCCAATGTCCAATGGCAGATCAACCGGATCCGGATGCAGCTGCTGGACGTGGACGTCCACGGCAGCCTGATGCCGCCGCAGGAGCGCAAGGCCCGCCTCCAGACCGTCCGGCAGGCTCTGGACCTGCTCACGAAGGACGCCGAGCGCATCGACGGCCGGGTGCTCGACGCCTGGATGGTCTGGTCCACCCAGCAGGCACGGTCGCTCAGCCAGGACGGCGACATTGCCGCCGCACAAGCGGTGCTCGCGAACGCGGTGCAGCTGGTGCAGCCGACCCTCGACAAACGGCCCCACGAGGTGCGGATCCTGAGCGGGCTGCTACTCGTCCGGCAGCTGCAGATCGAATTGCTGAAGGGACGCACCAGCCCGGAGCAGGTACGCGAGCGACAGGCGGTATGCCAGGACGTTGTTGACAGGATCGAGAAGATGGCCGGCCTGATTCGGGTTCATCAGCAGATCACTCGCGCATGGGTTGATGCCCAATCCTGCTTGGGACAGGGAGGACGCGGAGACGTCAGGCAATCTGCCGAGTGGCTCGCGCGGGATCGATCAGGCATCGCTCCGACCTGACCATTACCAAAAACTGCTCAAGGAGTGATTCGATGACCAACACGTTCTATGTCGCTGCCCAGGTCAGCGCCGATGGCAACTTCGCGGACTGCACGTACTACGCCGACCAGGCGGGCACCGAGCCCATCGAAGGTTCCACGCTCCACATCCCCCGCGACGCGGGCTCCTGCAACTTCGCGCAGGCCGACAACACCAGCCTGCTGCTGATCGGCGCCACCTTCAAGACGATCGGCTCCACGCCTGGCATGAACGGCAGCAATTTCGCGCCGGCCGATGACGAGAACGTCGTCACCTTCCCGATGCCGACGAACGGCTCGATCATCACCAAGGGCGTCATCCTGCTCTTCTCCACGCCGGGCCAGGTCGAGAACCTCTACCCGAGCAGCGATCCCCAGGTCCTGAACGACGGCCCGCTGACCTGCTGATCCCGTCGTCCGCGTCGATACGCAAAGGGCCGCATCGCGGCCCTTGGCTCATTCACGGGGCCCGACCAGCGCGGCCGCGGCCTCCTCCCCCATCACCCGTCCCAACCGGGACGGGTTCACCCGATCCATCACCCGCGCATCAAGGGTGAATTCCTTCTGCTGCGTATAGGCCACCGCGCCGATCCGCGGCTGGCTGCCGGCCGCCTGCGGACCCAGCAGCCCCAGCACCGGATACACCCGCAGCCGCGCGATCAGCAGCCCTTGCGCGACGTCGGCGAACAGCGCCGTCTCCAGCACCCGCGTGCAGCCGCGCCGCTGCACCTCGGCGAGCAGCCCTTGCAGGTTGCGCGGCAGGTCGGTCGCCGAAACCGGCAGCACCAGGTTGATCACCGGCAGCCCCGCGGCCGCCAGCGGCTCGCGCACGGCAAGGTTGAAGGCGCCGTTGGCCTCGTCCCAGCGACGATTGGCCGCCGGCTGCTCGGGATCGAAGTTGCGCCCCTGTCCGAACAGCAGCACACACGGCGCGCCCGGCGCGGCGCTCGACGCGGATCCCGCGCCGGTCACGGCGGGCGCCTGCGCCATCGCGGGCGCCTGCGCCATCGCGGGCGCGCCCGTCAGCAGGACGGTCAGGGCGGCGATCTGAAACGCCTGTCGGAAGTGCGGTCTCGGCATGGGGCGGATTGTGCGTCGCCGCGCTCGCCGCACAATGGCCGCTTCGTCTGGCAGGAGAGAACGATGCGCGAGTGGACGAGCCTGGGCCCGCTGGGCACGGCAGCGGTGGCGGTGGCGGTAGTCGCAACGGTGGCGCTGGGCGGCTGCACGACGCTGCTCAAGGACCAGCGCCTGCAGCCCGGCGTCACGACCGGCGCCCAGGTGCAGCAGCTCTACGGCCCGCCGAGCTACGTCTGGCCCGAGGCCGACGGCGGCCACACGCTGGAGTACGCCACCCAGCCCTTCGGCCGCACCTGCTACATGGTGCGGCTCGATGCGCAGGACCGCTTCGTGAGCGCGGTCGACGGCCTCTCGCCGGCGAGCCGCAACCGCATCGTGCCGGGCATGACGCCCGAGCAGGTGAACCGCATCCTCGGCCGCGAGCGCACCCGCGTGTTCTTCAAGCTCAGCGGCGAGGACGTCTGGGACTGGAACATCGAGCCCGAGATGAACGGCTACCTGCTGCGCTTCAACGTGCACTTCAAGAACGGCGTGGTGTTCCGCACCTCGCAGAGCGTGGTCTATCCAGACCGGCGGTTCTTGTGGGACGACTGAGGCGTCGGCAGGTGTGGCACTGCGCCAACGAACGCGCAGCTTCGAGTCGGTTCTTGGATAGACGGAGTCATTGAGCGGCCGCCGGGCCGGCGAGAGCATTGGCCCTTCGCGCGCTGCAGGCGGCATGTCGAAAGGGAATCGCGCCAATGACTTCAATTGAAATCCATCTCCCCGACGGACTGGCCCAGGCTGCCGCCCGCGCGGGCCTTCTGCATCCTGATCGGCTGATCCAGCTCATTGCCAGGCAGCTCCGCTCCCAAGCCCTGCTTGAACGGCTCGAACGTATTCGGGCGCCCGAGTCGGAAGCAATGTCCGCCGAGGACATCCAGGTCGAGATCGATGCGGTCCGGGCACAAAGGCGTCGTCCGGCTCGTGCTTGACACCAACGTCGTCGTTTCGGGTCTTGTCTGGCGCGGTATCACTGCAGACCTCCTCCCAAAGGGGGAACTCCACCCCGTCGCCTGTGACGGATTCAATACAGCGCCCACACCGCCACAGGACTGACAAGCGCCGCGGCGCACCCGCTCACTACACTCCCCGCCCTGGAGGGAGAGAAGGATGTCGAACCAATCCGTCGGCCTGGCGCCTCGCGCGCTGGCCATGGTCATCGACGGCGCGCTGATGCTCGCCGCGAGCACGCTGCTGATGTGGGCCGTCTATGGCGACCCGGTGTCCAAGTGGACCGACCTGCGTCCCGGCACGCTCGCCATCAACTGGCTGTTGCCGCTGATCGTCTGCGTGGTGTTCTGGAGCTGGCAGGGCGCCACGCCCGGCAAGCTGGTCGCCGGCATCAAGGTCGTCGACGCCCGCAGCGGCAAGCACCCGTCACCGCTGCAAGCCGCCCTGCGCTGGGCCGGTTATCTCGTGTCCGCGATCCCGCTGTTCGCCGGCTTTCTGTGGGCCCGCGTCGATGCCGAGGGCCGCACCTGGCACGACCGCCTCTCCCGCACCGCCGTCGAGCGCAGCCGCGAGGCGCCCGCCGACGGCGAAGGCCTGCTCATCGGCTACATCGCCAGCCACTGGCGCGGCGAGCAGAGCCTGGCCCAGAGCTTCTGGATCAACCACGTCCTGCTGACCTGGCCCGTCGCCGCCGGCGTGCAGGGCCTGGTCGCCTGGCTCGCGACCAAGAGCGAGGGCCTGCAGGGCGTCGCGATCGCGCTGCTGATCGCCTGGCCGCTGCTGATCGTCATCGAGGTCTGGAGCGCCGTCGGCACCTGGCGCTCGGTGCGCGGCTACGTCGACGCGGGCGGCTCCTACCTGATCTCCGGCCTGGCGCGACTGTCGCTGCTGGGCTCGTTCCTGCAGATCGCCTTCTCGCTCGCGCTGGGCGTGTTCTCCGAGTTCCCGGAGCTGTGGAAGCTCGCCCGCGGCATCGATCCGATCGGCAATGTGCGCCTGTCCGTCAGCGCCGACGGCCGCACCATGCAGTTCAATGGTCCGATCGGCGCCGGCGACGCGCATCGCCTGGGCACCCTGCTGGCGGCCTCGCCGGCGGTGCGCCTGCTCGAGGTCGCCTCGCCCGGCGGCCGCGTCACCGAGGCCGAACGCATGGTCGAGCTGATCCGCCAACGCGGCGTCGGCACCCGTGCGATCGGCAACTGCGAAAGCGCCTGCACGCTGGTCTTCCTGGCCGGCAACAAGCGCCAGCTCATGCCCGGCGCGCAGCTGGGCTTCCATCGCGCCAGCAGCGGCACCTTCAATCCGGCCTTCGACGAGATCGCCAATCAGGAACTCGCCCGCACCTACCGCCGCATGGAGCTGCCGGAGGACTTCATCGAGAAGACGCTCAGCACGCCGTCCAGACGCATGTGGTACCCCGCCGCCGAGGACCTGGTGCGCCATTCCCTGATCCTGCCGCCGCCGCGCACGCTGGACGTGGCGCTGCCGGAAGGCGACAAGCCCGGCCAGTACGCGCCGCTGGTCGACTACGTCAACGCGCTGCGGGCGAGCGACGCGTGGTTCCGGCTCGACCAGCGCTTCCCGGGCCTGATCGACGACGCCGCCGGCCGCATGCGCAATGCTCACATGGCGTTGGCGGGATCGGAACACGCCGTCGCCGGCGCGCAGATCGCGGCCCAGGCGGCGCTCGCACCGAACGTGCGGGAGATGCTGCTGAACGGCTCGCGCGACCTGCGCCGGCGTTATCTGCAAGTGCTGCGCGCGCAGCTGACCGCGGCGCAGGCGCTGGGGGCGGACACCTGCCAGTCCTGGCTGTCGGGCTCGCCGGTGCCGCGCCGCCTGCTGCCGGAGGAAGCCATGGCCCTTGAGGCGCGTTGGCTGACCGAGTCCTCCGCCGAGACCGCGCCGCTGCGCGCGCGAGCGCCGCAGGCGACGGCGCTGGAACTCGAGGTCGTGGCCCGGACCGTCGGCACCGCTGCCGCCGGCGCCTTCTCCAAGCTGTGGACCGACGGCGATGCCGGTCCCGCGCCCATCAGCTGCGAGCGCGCCAGCCTGGTGCTCAACCAGCTGCAGCGCAGCACGGCGGTCGCGCCGCGCGAACTGGCGGAACGCGTGGTCTTCCAGAACGTGCGCTGACCCACCCGGGCGAGGCGGTCGGGGCGAGCTTCGCCATCACCGAGCTCTCACCAACAAGAAGGCCCTCCTGCGGAGGGCCTTTCCATTTCCGGGCAGGTGGCGCGACCGGCGCCTCGGGAGAGGCGGATTCAGTCTTCGTCGCCGATCCCGGCGGCCGCCTTCGCCCGCATGCGCGCATGGACGTAGGCGCCTTGCGGGATGTGCAGCAGGTCGGCGATGCGCCACATCGTGTGGCGCTCGATGTCGCCGAGTCGGCCGTCGGCATAGGCCACGCCCCACATCAGCTCGAGCAGGCGCAGCTTCTGCGGCATCTCCCAGCGCTCGTCGATCGGCGAGGTGAAGGCGAACAGGTCGGAGGCCGTGCGCGCGGTGCGCTCGGCTTGCGCGGTCAGCGCATCGGCCTCGTCGTCGGAGATGGCGAACAGGGCGGTGAGGGCGCGGTGGACCGCGGCGCGCTCGACGCCGGAGAAGTCGGCGTCCGCTCGCATGACTTCGACCAGCAGCACGGCCGCCGCGAGCGGCAGCGACGGCGTGCCGCCCCGCGAGCGGCCGAACGCGTCATCCGGCGCCAGCGTGTCGAAGAGGTCGATCAGCGACTTGAACATGGGCCCATGGTGGCATGGGCGTCGGCGCGGGGCTTACGCCGTGCTTAAGTCGCTGGCCCTCACCCCGGCCCTCTCCCGCAAGCGGGAGAGGGAGTTCATTCGTGCGCCGGCCTGCTTGTCGCGCCCTACCGCTTGCGGGAGAGGGAGTTCATCCGCGCGCCGGCCTGCTTGTCACCCTCTCCCGCTTGCTGCGGGAGAGGGAGGGGTGAGGGCCAAGCGGCCGACGCCATGCGCGGTTGCGCTCAGCGCACCTTGCCTTCCTTCCAAGCCCCCAGCAGCTTCTCATAGGCGATCGTCTCGCCCTTGGGCTTCTCGTTGGCCAGCTTGGCCCACGGCGCGCCCTTGTCGGAGAGCCACTTCTTCGGGTCTTCCTTCTTGTTGAGCTTGGGCGCGCACTTGGCCATGCCGGCGCGCTCCAGCCGCGCCATCACCGCGTCCATCTCGTCCGCCAGCGTGTCCATCGCGGCCTGCGGCGTCTTCTCGCCGGTCACCGCCTGCGCCACGTTCTTCCACCACAGCTGCGCCAGCTTCGGATAGTCCGGCACGTTCGTGCCCGTCGGCGTCCACGCCACCCGCGCCGGCGAGCGGTAGAACTCGATCAGGCCGCCGTACTTGTTGGCGTTCTTGGTGAAGTAGTCGCTGCGGATGTCGCTGTCGCGGATGAAGGTCAGGCCCTGGATGCTCTTCTTCAGGCTCACCGTCTTGGCCGTCACGAACTGCGCATACAGCCAGGCCGCCGCCGTCCGGTTGGCGTCATGGCCGCTGAAGAAGGTCCAGCTGCCCACATCCTGGTAACCGTTCTGCATGCCCGCCTTCCAGTACGGGCCGTTCGGGCCGGGCGCCATGCGCCACTTCGGCGTGCCGTCGGCATTCACCACCGGCAGGCCCGGCTTGGTCATGTCCGCGGTGAAGGCCGTGTACCAGAAGATCTGCTGCGCGATCTGGCCCTGGGCCGGCACCGGGCCGGCCTCGCCGAAGGTCATGCCCGTCGCCTCCTTGGGCGCGTACTTCTTCATCCAGTCGACGTACTTCGTCAGCGCGTACACCGCCGCCGGCGAGTTGGTCGCGCCGCCGCGCGCCACCGACGCGCCCACCGGCGTGCACTTGTCGTCGGCCACGCGGATGCCCCATTCGTCCACCGGCATGCCGTTGGGAATGCCCTTGTCTGCCGAACCCGCCATCGACAGCCACGCATCGGTGAAGCGCCAGCCCAGCGACGGGTCCTTCTTGCCGTAGTCCATGTGGCCGTAGATCGGCTTGCCGTCGATGGTCTTCACGTCGTTGGTGAAGAACTCGGCGATGTCCTCGTAGGCGCTCCAGTTCAGCGGCACGCCCAGCTCGTAGCCGTACTTGGCCTTGAACTTGTCCTGAAGGTCCTTGCGCGCGAACAGGTCGGCGCGGAACCAGTACAGGTTGGCGAACTGCTGGTCGGGCAGCTGGTACAGCTTGCCGTCCGGTGCGGTCGTGAAGCTGGTGCCGATGAAGTCCTTCAGGTCCAGCCCGGGATTCGTCCACTCCTTGCCCGCACCGCCCATGTAGTCGGTGAGGTTCATGATCTTGCCGTAGCGGAAATGCGTGCCGATCAGGTCGGAGTCCGAGATCCAGCCGTCATAGATGCTCTTGCCCGACTGCATCGAGGTCTGCAGCTTCTCGACGACGTCGCCTTCCTGGATCAGGTCGTGCTTGACCGTGATGCCGGTGATCTCGCTGAAGGCCTTGGCCAGCACCTTGGACTCGTACTCGTGCGTGGTGATGGTCTCGGACACCACCGAGATCTCCTTCACGCCCTTGGCCTGCAGCTTCTTGGCCGCCTCGATGAACCACTTCATCTCGGCGGTCTGCTTGTCCTTGGACAGCGTCGACGGCTGGAACTCGCTGTCGATCCACTTCTTCGCCTCGGCCTCGCCGGCCCAGGCGGCGTTCGCTCCCAACGCCAGCAATGCGGCCACGGCCAGCGCGGAATACTTGCTCTTGTTCACGCTTGTCTCCTGTGTCTGTCGAATCTCCCCCTCTTGAGGACGAATCGCGGCTCCGGGGGAAGAGGAAGCCGAATTCCTTGAAGCTTCAATGAAGTGTCAGCCCTTGCGCAGGATCAGGCCCAGCACCAGCATCGACAGGACGAAGCTGATCCACACGCTGGGCTCGGCCTCGAGCTTGAACCACTCGGCCATCTTCGCGCCCAGGCCGACGAAGGCCAGGTTGATGTACGCCGCCGTCAGCAGGCCGATGAACAGCCGGTCCCCGCGCGTCGTGCGCATCGGCAGCCAGCCCTTGCGCAGCGTCGTCGGCGACTTGATCTCCCACACCGTCATCCCGATCAGCATCAGCACCACGCAGCTGAAGAAGATCGCGACCGGCGTCGTCCACACCATCCAATCAAACATCGCGGACCTCCCTTACACCCGGCCCATCGCGAAACCCTTCGCGATGTAGTGGCGCACGAACCAGATCACGATGGCGCCCGGCACGATGGTCAGCGTGCCCGCGGCCGCGAGCGTCGACCAGTCCATGCCGGACGCGCTCACCGTGCGCGTCATCGTCGCGACGATGGGCTTGGCGTCGACGCTGGTCAGCGTGCGCGCCAGCAGCAGCTCCACCCACGAGAACATGAAGCAGAAGAACGCCGCCACGCCCACGCCCGCCTTGATCAGCGGCAGGAACACCGTCAGGAAGAAACGCGGGAAGCTGTAGCCGTCGATGTAGGCGGTCTCGTCGATCTCGCGCGGGATGCCGCTCATGAAGCCTTCCAGGATCCACACCGCCAGCGGCACGTTGAACAGCAGGTGCGCCAGCGCCACCGCCAGGTGCGTGTCCATCAGGCCCAGCGTCGTGTAGAGCTGGAAGAACGGCAGCAGGAACACCGCCGGCGGCGTCATCCGGTTGGTCAGCAGCCAGAAGAAGACATGCTTGTCGCCCAGGAAGGAGTAGCGGCTGAAGGCGTAGGCCGCCGGCAGCGCCACGCTGATCGAGATCACCGTGTTGATCGCCACGTAGATCAGGCTGTTGATGTAGCCGCTGTACCAGGACGGATCGGTGAAGATCGTCCGGTAGCTGGCCAGCGAGAAGTGCTGCGGCCACAGGCTGAAGCTGGAGAGGATCTCCTCGTTCGTCTTGAAGCTCATGTTGACCATCCAGTAGATGGGCAGCAGCGCGAAGAGCAGGTAGGCGATCAGGAAGATCGTGCGCTTGCGGAATCGGCGTTCATCCATGGGCCACCTCGCTCTTGTCTTGGGTGCCGAGCGCCTGCATCCAGTTGTAGAGGATGAAGCACAGCAGCAGGATGATCAGGAAGTAGATCAGCGAGAACGCCGCCGCCGGGCCGAGGTCGAACTGGCCGACCGCCTTCTGCGTCAGGTACTGGCTGAGGAAGGTCGTGGCGTTGCCGGGACCGCCGCCGGTGAGGACGAAGGGCTCGGTGTAGATCATGAAGCTGTCCATGAAGCGCAGCAGCACCGCGATCATCAGCACGCCCCGCATCTTGGGCAGCTGGATGTAGCGGAACACCGCGAACTTGCTGGCGCCGTCGATGCGCGCGGCCTGGTAGTAGGCGTCGGGGATGGAGCGCAGCCCGGCGAAGCACAGCAGCGCCACCAGCGGCGTCCAGTGCCAGACGTCCATGATCAGCACCGTGACCCAGGCGTCGGTGGCATCGCCGGTGTAGTTGTAGTCGACGCCCAGCGCCTGCAGCGACGCGCCCAGCAGCCCGATGTCGGCGCGGCCGTAGATCTGCCAGATCGTGCCGACGACGTTCCACGGGATCAGCAGCGACAGCGCGACGATCACCAGCACCGCCGAGGCCTTCCAGCCCTGCGCCGGCATCGACAGCGCCAGGCAGATGCCCAGCGGGATCTCGACCAGCAGCACCGCCAGCGAGAAGCCCAGCTGGCGCAGCAGCGCGCCGTGGAGCTCCTCGTCGCGCATGACCGCCGCGAACCACTCGGTGCCGACGAAGACGCGCCGCTCGGGCGAGATGATGTCCTGCACCGAGTAGTTCACCACCGTCATCAAGGGCAGGATGGCCGAGAAGGCCACGCACAGCAGCACGGGCAGGACCAGGAACCAGGCTTTCTGGTTGATGGGTTTCATGCGAGATCCTCCTGGCGCGCGCCGGCGGTCGCCGCGCTGGCGGCGATCAGCCGCTCGTCCGCGCCATAGAAGCAGGTGTGGGGATTGAGCACGCGCAGCGCGACCGTCGCGCCCGCGGGCGGTGGCGAGGCCTGCGCCGGCAGCCGCGCCTTCAGCGTATGCGCGCCGGTGCGGGCCGTGAGCAGCCAGTAGGTGCCGATGTCCTGCACCTGCGCCACCACGCCGGTGATGCTGCCGGGCAGCGGCGGGACGCCGTCGCCGACCTCGTCGACCGCCACGTATTCCGGCCGGATGCCCAGCGAGAACGGCGTGCCGCGCGGCAACGCCGCGTCCAGCGCGACGCCGCCGGTCGCCACCGGCTGGTCGGCGACGCGCAACGCGCCGCGCTCGTCCAGCGTCGCGGGCAGGAAATTCATGCCCGGCGAGCCGATGAAGTGGCCGACGAAACGGTGGCTCGGCCGCTCGAAGAGCTCGCCCGCCGTGCCGACCTGCACCGCCCGTCCGCGCGTCATGACGACGACGCGATCGGCGAAGGTCAGCGCCTCGACCTGGTCGTGGGTCACGTAGACCAGCGTGAGCTTGAGCTCATGGTGGATCTGCTTGAGCTTGCGGCGCAGCTGCCACTTCAGATGCGGATCGATGACGGTCAGCGGCTCGTCGAAGAGCACCGCCGACACGTCTTCGCGCACCAGCCCGCGGCCCAGCGAGATCTTCTGCTTGGCGTCCGCCGACAGGCCCGAGGCGCGCTGGTCCAGCTGGCCGTTGAGCTCCAGCATCTCGGCGATGCGGCCCACGCGCGCCTTGATGCGATCCGCCGGCACGCCGCGGTTGCGCAGCGGGAAGGCCAGGTTCTCGGCCACGGTCATCGTGTCGTAGATGACCGGGAACTGGAACACCTGCGCGATGTTGCGCTGCTGCGGCGTCAGCGTGGTCACGTCGCGGCCGTCGAACTTCACCGTGCCGTGCGAGGGCCGCAGCAGCCCGGAGACGATGTTCAGCATCGTCGTCTTGCCGCAGCCCGACGGGCCCAGCAGCGCATACGCGCCACCGTCCTCGAAGCTCATCTGCAGCGGCAGCAGCGCGTAGTCGCTGTCCTCCTTCGGATCGGGCCGATAGGCATGGGCCAGGTCCAGGTCGATGCGGGCCATCAGCGGCCTCCCCGGCGCTCGGGCGCCCGTGTCAGCAGGCCGGCCGCGTCGAAGACGTGGACATGCGCCGCGTTGAGGTACAGCGTCAGCGGTGCGCCGAGCTCGAAGTCGTGCACGCCGGTCAGCTGGGCGACGAGCTCGCCGATCTCGGTGCGCGCATGGACGAAGGTGTCGGAGCCGGAGATCTCGGCGAGTTCGACCTCGCCCTTGATCGCGAGGTCGCCGGGCTGCGCGCTCACACGCAGCGCATTGGCGCGCACGCCGACGGTGACGCCGCCCTGCCCCGGCAGCGCGAGCTCGACGCCCGGCCGCAGCTGCAGCCGGTCGCCCAGGCCCTGCGCGATCACCAGGTTCATCGGCGGATCGCTGAAGGCGCGCGCGACGCGCAGCGACGCGGGACGGTGGAAGACCTCGGCGGTCGGGCCGTACTGCAGCAGCTCGCCAGCGTCCATCACCGCGGTGTAGCCGCCGAGCTGGAGCGCCTCGGCCGGCTCGGTGGTCGCGTAGACCACGGTCGACTCGCCGGCGGCGAAGAGCTGGCCGAGCTCCTCGCGCAGTTCCTCGCGCAGCTTGTAGTCCAGGTTCACCAGCGGCTCGTCCAGCAGCATCAGCGGCGCCTGCTTGGCCAGCGCCCGTGCCAGCGCGACGCGCTGCTGCTGGCCGCCGGAGAGCTGCGCGGGCAGCTTGTCCAGATGCATCTCGATGTGCAGCTTGGTGGCGAGCTCGTCCACGCGGCGGCGGATCGCGTCGCGATCGAGCGGGCCGCGCGAGGGGCTGTCCCCAGGGACGGCCGCGCCCCCCCGGGGGGCCGACCGCGTACCCGCGGTCGAGCGGCGCAGTCGAAGCGGCGACGCGATGTTGTCGCGCACCGTCATCGACGGGTAGTTGATGAACTGCTGGTAGACCATGGCCACGTCGCGCTGGCGCACCGGCCAGCCGGTGACGTCGGTGCCGTCGACCAGCACCCGCCCCTGGCTGGGCCGGTCCAGGCCCGCCATCAGCCGCATCAGCGTGGTCTTGCCCGCCTGCGTCGCGCCCAGCAGCACGGTGACCGCGTTCGGCACCAGCCGCAGGTCCATCGGATACAGGTGCTGCTGCGCGCCGACCTTGTGGCTCACGCCCTGCAGGCTCAGCTCCATGAGCTCGGCTCCATCGTTGTCTCTCTGTGCATGTCGTTGTCGTTTCGTCGCGCCTCGCGGCGTTTCCCGGCGCTGGCGGGCGCCGGTCGGCGCGCCGTTGCGCTTTATGGCGCGGGTGGCTCCCGTTGTCGCTCCCCGCGAACCCGCAGTCCCGACGGGCCACGGGGCGCGGGGTCAGGTCATGCGGCGGCGGCCGGCGGCTTGGCCCAGAGGTGCTCGCGCTCGGCGAACCACTGGACCACCGCCATCCGCTGCGCCTCGGTGTAATGCAGTCCCAGCTTGGAGCGCCGCCACAGCACGTCGTCCGCCGCGCGCGCCCATTCCTCGCGGACCAGGTATTCGAGTTCCGCCTGGTGCAGGCCCGGGGCAATCTCCGGGCCAAGGTCCTCCAGTCGCTCCGCGCCGCCGAGCACCCGGCCGACGCGGGCGCCGTAGGCCCGCGCCAGGCGCCGCGCCAGCGACGGCGGCAGCCACGGGTGGCGCTGGCCGATCGCGGCCAGCAGGCGCTGGAAATCGGTGTCGGGCCGCTGCGGCGCGCCGATCCAGTCGCGCAGGTCGCCGCCGGGCAGGTGCGCATGTTCGGTCCAGGCGCGGCGCCGGTCGCCCAGCAGCGCGCCGATCAGGTCGGCGGCATCCTCGGCCAGCTTGCGGAAGGTGGTGATCTTGCCGCCCCACACGCTCAGCAGCGGCGCGCCGCCGTCGGCGTGGGTCTCCAGCAGGTAGTCGCGCGTGACCGCCGACGGGTCGCCGGAGGCGTCGTCCAGCAGCGGCCGCACGCCGGCGTAGGTCCAGACCACGTCCGCGGCGCTGACCGGCTCGCGGAAGTAGCGGCTGGCCTGCTCGCAGAGGTAGGCGATCTCGCGCTCCTCGATGCGCGCCTTGCCGAAACCCGCCAGCGCATCGGGCGCGAGCTCCACGTCGGTCGTGCCGATCAGGGTGAAGTCGTCCTCGTAGGGGATGGCGAAGATGATGCGCTTGTCGGGGTTCTGGAAGATGTAGGCGTGGTCGTGGGTGAAGCGCTTGCGCACGATGATGTGGCTGCCCTTGACCAGGCGCAGGCTCTTGGTGGCGAGCGCCTCGCCGCGCGCCGGCGTGGCGACCTCGCGCAGGAAGCCCTCCGCCCACGGCCCCGCCGCATTGACCAGCGCGCGGGCGCGCACCGTGCGCTCGCCGTCGGCGCAGCGCAGCGTCACGATCCAGTGGTCGGCGTGCCGCCGCGCCGCGGTGACCGTCGTGCGGGTATGCAGCACCGCGCCATGCTCGCGCGCGTCCAGCGCGTTCAGCAGCACCAGGCGGGCGTCGTCGACCCAGCCGTCGGAATACACGAAGCCCTTCGTGTACGTGGCCTTGAGCGGCTCGCCGTAGGGCGAGTGGCGCAGGTCGACACCTGTGGAACCGGGCAGCACCTCGCGGCGCGCCAGATGGTCATACAGGAACAGGCCGATGCGGATCATCCAGGCCGGTCGCATCGCGGCGTCGTGCGGCATCACGAAGCGCAGCGGCCACATGATGTGCGGCGCGCTGCGCAGCAGCACCTCGCGCTCCTGCAGCGCCTTGCGCACCAGCGAGAACTCGTAGTACTCGAGGTAGCGCAGGCCGCCGTGGATCAGCTTGGTCGACGACGAGGAGGTGTGGGCCGCGAAGTCCGAGGCCTCCGCCAGCACGACCTTCCAGCCCCGGCCGGCCAGGTCCCGCGCGATGCCCGCGCCATTGATGCCGCCGCCGACGACGAACACGTCGCAGACGTTCGACGCGCTCGGCGCGCCCGGCGCGGCGGTGGCTCCGGGTTCGGTCGTCGTGGGGCTGGCGGTCATCGGGGCGGGATTCAAGCGGGTCTCCTGGGGAACGAATCGACGCGACGGCGGTTCGAAGGCCGTTGCGAAGTTCGCAATTCTGTTCTTCTTTTTTCTTTTTAGCGCGAATATGCGCGTTTCAGGCAAGGGTTTACCCGATCATTTGTTCGTTTTGGTTCCTTTAGCCTGCGCGCCATGAATCCCAACCCGCGTCAGAACGACCTGCTGCAAGAGGTGCGCGCCAATGGATCGGTGAGCGTCGAGGCGCTGGCCGAGAAATTCGGCGTCACCCTGCAGACCGTGCGCCGCGACGTGCAGCGTCTGGCCGAGGCCGGCCTGGTGCAGCGCTTCCACGGCGGCGTGCGCGTGCCCTCGTCGACCACCGAGAACATCGCCTACCGCCAGCGCCAGGCAATGCAGGCCGATGGCAAGGCCCGCATCGCGCGCGCCATCGCGGCGCGCATCCCGGCCGGCTGTTCGCTGATCCTGAACCTGGGCACGACGACCGAGGCGGTGGCGCATGCGCTGCTGCGCCACAAGGGCCTGCGGGTCATCACGAACAACCTCAACGTGGCGATGATCCTGAGCGACAACCCGGACTGCGAGCTCGTCATGGTGGGCGGCTCGGTGCGTCATCGCGACCGCGGCATCGTCGGCGAGGCGGCGGTCGACTTCATCCGCCAGTTCAAGGTGGACATCGGGCTGATCGGCATCTCGGGCATCGAGTCCGACGGCAGCCTGCGCGACTTCGACTACCGCGAGGTGATGGTGGCGCGGACCATCGTCGAGCATTCGCGCGAGGTGTGGGTGGCGGCCGACGCGACGAAATTCAACCGCCCGGCGATGGCCGAGGTGGCGCGGCTGCCGCAGATCGATGCGCTCTTCACCGACGAGCCTCCGCCCGAGCCCTTCCCGGCGCTGATGAGCGACGCCGGCGTGGAACTGGTGGTCGCGCCGTAGCATCGTGGCGGGCGCCCGCCGCCGCGCCGTTCAAGCGCCGTTCAAGCACACCACCAGCGAGACATGTCATGACCTACCTGCTGGCCCTGGACCAGGGCACCTCCAGTTCGCGCGCGATCGTCTTCGATGCGCAAGGGCGCATCGTCGCGATGGCGCAGCGCGAGTTCCGCCAGATCTATCCGCAGCCCGGCTGGGTCGAGCACGACGCCGACGAGATCTGGGACACGCAGCTCGCCGTCGCGCGCGAGGTGCTGTCCAAGGCCTCACTGAAGGCCGCCGACGTGAAGGCGCTGGGCATCACCAACCAGCGCGAGACCACGCTGGTGTGGAACCGCCGCACCGGCCGGCCCATCCACCATGCGATCGTATGGCAGGACCGGCGCGCCGAGCCGCGCTGCGCCGAACTGCGCGAGCAGGGGCACGGCGCGCGGATCCAGGAGAAAACGGGGCTGGTCGTCGACGCCTACTTCTCCGGCACGAAGCTGCAGTGGATCCTCGACCACGTCAGCGGCGCGCGCGAGCAGGCCGAGCGCGGCGAACTGGCCTTCGGCACGATCGACAGCTGGCTGATCTGGAAGCTGACCAACGGCGAGGTGCATGTCACCGACGTGAGCAATGCCTCGCGCACGATGCTGTTCAACGTGCGCGAGAACCGCTGGGACGAGGAACTGCTGGCGCTGCTGGGCATCCCCGCGTCCCTGCTGCCGGAGGTGAAGCCGTCGGCGCATGAATTCGGCAAGGCGGCGCCGGAGCACCTGGGCGGCGCCCTCACCATCGGCGGCATCGGCGGCGACCAGCAGAGCGCGCTGTTCGGCCAGGCCTGCTTCGAGGCCGGCATGGCCAAGAACACCTACGGCACCGGCTGCTTCATGCTGATGCACACGGGGACGCGCTTCCAGACCAGCGCGAACGGCCTGATCACCACCAGCGCCGCGCAGATCGACACGACGCCGCGCTATGCGCTGGAGGGCAGCGTCTTCATCGGCGGCGCGGTGGTGCAGTGGCTGCGCGACGGGCTGAACGCGATCAAGGCGAGCGGCGAGGTGCAGGGGCTGGCGGAGAGCGTGCCGGACGCGGGTGGCGTGATGTTCGTGCCGGCCTTCACCGGGCTGGGCGCGCCCTACTGGGACGCGGAGGCGCGCGGCGCGATCGTGGGCCTGACGCGGGGATCGACGGTGGCGCACATCGCGCGCGCGGCGCTGGAGAGCATCGCGTTCCAGAGCGCGGCGCTGCTGCAGGCGATGAGCCGGGACGCGGTCGCGGCGGGCGGCGCGCCGGTGAGCGAGCTGCGGGTGGACGGCGGCGCCTGCGTGAACGACCTGCTGATGCAGTTCCAGGCGGACCTGCTGGGCATCCCGGTCGTGCGGCCCAAGGTGATCGAGACGACGGCGCTGGGCGCGGCCTACCTGGCCGGACTGACGGTCGGCGTCTACCGCAACCTCGACGACATCGGCCGCAACTGGCAGGCCGAGCGCGTGTTCCGCCCCACCCTGTCGCGCGACCGCGCCCAGGCGCTGATGGCGCAGTGGGAGCGCGCGGTGCGGCAGGCGTCGGCGCGTTGAGCACTTCCCCATTCGGAGTGCCCCATCCAGAGGGGCACGCCCTCACCCCTCAATGACTGATTTGAGCAAGTGCGAGACGACATCGGCGTCCATAGAGTGGCGGGCTTCCGTTCCATTCAAGGAGATACGCCATGTCCGCACTCGATGCACTGGTCAAGATCGGCACATATGAAGAAGGCCAGGTTCTCAACATCCCGGATGACGTTCGCGACGAACTGCGCCTGGTTCCCGGGGACCGGGTGGAGTTTCTCAGGCTCGCCCCGCACGAGTACCTGATCTATTCGAAGGAGCATCCGCTCAGCCTGGAAGGCATGATCGGCAAGCCCAAGCGCAAGGTCACGATCAAGGACATGAACCGCGCGATCCGTGCGCGGGGAGGACATGTCCGATGAGGGGCGTCGATACCAACATCCTCGTCCGCCATTTCGTGGACGAGGATGATCCGCAGAAGGCCGTTGCGCGGGAGTTCTTGAATTCCCTCACGCCGGAGGATCCCGGCTACGTATCCACCGTGGCGCTCATGGAGATGTGGTGGGTCCTCAGCAAGATCTACGACATGGAACGGGCCGGCCTCATCCGTGCCATCGGCCGGATGCTGGCCAACCCTCACTTTCGCGTCGAACACGATGCAGAGGTCGCAGAGGCCGTGGACCGCTTTGCCATGGGCACGGCTGACTTCCAGGACTACCTGATCGAGAGGCGCTGCTCGGGCGCCGGCTGCCTCCGCACCATGACCTTCGATCGCGGAGCGGCAAACTCCGCTGGCATGACGCTGATCGGTCAGAACCCCATCGACGCGCCTGCCCCCAGAAGCGTGAGCAGGCCCAGCACCGCGAAGATCGCCGCCGCGATGGCGTGAACCAGCCGCACCGGCAGCTTGTGCGCGAGCTTGCCACCCACCAGCACCGCCGGCACGTTGGCGATCATCATCCCCAGCGTCGTGCCCGCCACCACCATCCACAGGTCATTGAAGCGCGCCGCCAGCGCCACCGTCGCGATCTGCGTCTTGTCGCCCATCTCGGCCAGGAAGAACGCCACGATCGTCGTGCCCAGCACGCCCAGCCGGAACCTGCCGCCGGTTTCCTCTTCCTCGATCTTGTCGGGGATCAGCGTCCACACCGCCATCGCGATGAAGCCCAGGCCCAGCACCCAGCGCAAGGTCTGCGCGGAGACCTGCGTCGTGATCCAGCTGCCGACGGCGCCCGCGCAGGCGTGATTGACCAGCGTCGCGATCAGGATGCCCAGCACGATCGGCCCCGGCTTGCGAAAACGCGCCGCCAGGATGAAGGCCAGCAGTTGGGTCTTGTCGCCGATCTCGGCGAGGGCCACGAGGCCGGTGGAGATGAGGAAGGCTTCCATGAAGGACTCAGCGGCCGGAACGAACCCATGACCATGCCGCCGCCGGCCGCAGGTCCGGGGGCATGGTCAAAGGTCTCGCCAGGCTGGGAACCCGCGGGTTCCTGGCTACCTCGCGCCATGAGCCGAAGCTCAAGTCTGTTGACGCGGGTCTGCTGAATCGGCCCGTCGGGCGACGGGCGGGGTGCAGCGGCTACTCCCCAATGACAGCGCGCATTGTAGTCAGCGCCAGCCCGGGCCAGGCGCGCTGCGCCGGCGCCGGTGGGCCCGCATCGCCCAGAAGCAGCAATTGCGTGCGGTTGTCGCGCCAACTCGCGGCCAGCAGCAGCTGCAGCACCGGCGCGCTGATCGCTCTCACGCGCTGGGGCCATTGCAGGACCGCCTCCAGCTCCCCCGCCGCCATCGCCTGCGCCAGCAGCGCATCCGGCGCCTCCGCCAGCTGCGCCTGCCAGTCCCCCAGCGCGAGGGCCTGGGCCAGCGCGAGATCCTCCGGCGTCACCGGCTCGTCCGCCAGCAGCGGCAGCTGCTCCCGCAAGCGCGCGAGTTGCTCCGGCACCGCCGCCACCGGCAGCGTCACGCCCATCCGCCAGCACAGCGCGCCGCCAAGCGATTCGATCTCGCTGTCCCAGGGCCAGGGGAGACGCGCGGCGATCCGTTGCTGCATCAGCGTACGCGCGAGTTCGCGCAGGCCCGGCGGCGTGCCGCGCGGCACTGGCGTCTGGACGATCAGCCGGCATCCCTGCCCTTGCGGCAGCTGCAGGAACTGGGCGACGGAGGCGGCGGGCGTCGCGGTCGCCAGCGCCGGTGCCGGCGCCGGTCCGGCCGGCGCCTTGGGCACCCGCCAGTCGCCCATGAAGTCCTCGGCCAGACCGCGCGCGGCCTGCAGGCTCAGGTCGCCGGCGAACAGCAGCACCGCGCGTTCCGGTCGCCAATACTGGCGGTGGAAGCTCAGCACCTCCTCGCGGCGCAGGCGCTTCAGGCTGGCCGTCGTCTGCACCGGCTGCGCGCGGCCCCAGCACTGCCGCCGTGCCGCCCAGGGCGCGAGCAGCAGCGCGTCGGCGCGCCGCAGCACCAGCGCGTCGAGCGCCCGGCTGCGGATGTGCTCGAGCGCCTCGAAGGCCAGCAAGGGCCGCTGCGTCAGGTCGGCCATCAGGTTGACCGCGTCGTCGCATTGGTCCGGCAGCGCTTCCAGTGCCAGCTCGCAGGTGGACGGCGTCAGCGCCAGCCGCAGCGGCAGGCCGAGCAGGTCGCCCGCGTAGGCGATGTCGGCCGATTCCATCTCGTCGCCATCGCGCTTCGCGCCCTGCGCGAGCATCGACAGCGCCACCTCCGCCAGGCCTTCCTTGCCGGCCGGATCGCGCAGCCAGCCGCCCTCGCCGATCAGGCGGATCGCGGTGCGCGGCGCCCCCGGCATCGGCAGCACGATGACGCGCAGCCCGTTCGGCAGCCTGGCCTGCTCGATCGCCAGCGGCGGCAGCGCGGTCGCGGGCGGCGCTTCCGGCGGGCGGTCGAAGCCGTCCTGCGCCAGCGCCGGCCAGGCCGTCGAGCCGGACGCGATCGCGGCGCCCAGCATCAGTCCGCGACGATGCAGGTCGACCGTCATGCCGCGACTCCCGCGGCGGCACCGACGTCCGCCAGCAGCGTCAGCACCGGCGCCTGAACGACCTGGCGGCGCCAGAACTGCTGCACGTCGGCACCGCCGAGCTTGATCCACACCGCCATGTCCTTGGCCGCCGCGCCGGCATCGCCGCGCACCGCCCAGGCGGTGCCGAGCGCCCGGGCGAGCCGGTCGGCGGTCCATTCGGTCGACAGCGTCTCGCGCCGCAGCAGGGCCTTGGCCTTGCCGAGTTCCTCGTCGGTGATCGCCTCGTCGGCCAGCCGCAGCACTTCCTGCTGCAGGGCCTGCGCCAGCGGCGCGGCGGTCTGTCCGTGCGCCGCCAGCGCCTGCGCGACCAGCAGCCCCGCGTCGCGGTGCGAATCCAGTCTCAGGCTGAGCTGATGCGCCAGCGCCTTCTCGTCCACCAGCGTGTCGGTGAGGCGGCCCGACCGCCCCAACCCCAGCAGCGCCTGCGCGAGCTGCCAGGTCGGCAGCGACGGATCGTCGGCGCGCGGCACCTGCCACACCAGCGCGGCCGCCGGCAGCGGCGCCTGCGCCAGCGACAGCTTGAGCGTCTGGCTCTGGGGACGACGGGATTCGCGCAGCTCGCGCGGCTCGGCCACCGATGCCACAGGCGATGCGGGCGACGCGGCGGCGGGCGGCGTGACCGGCATGGCGGCGGGCCCGGAGGAGGACGAGGCCGGCAGCCCTGACGCCAGCGTTGCCGAGGCGGTCGGCGACACCGCCGGCGCGGCCGTCACGGCCGTCACGGCCGCCACGGCGGACGGCGGCAACGGCGGACGGATCGAGCCGAAGTAGTGCATCACCCAGCGCGCGAGCGCGCCCTCGTCGAACGCGCCGGTCACCACCAGCAGCGCGCGGTCGCAGCCGAACCGGGCGGCATGGAAGGCGCGCACGGCGTCGATGTCCAGGTCCTTGAGCTGCTCCGGATCGCCGAGCGCGCCGCGCTGGTACGGATGCGTCAGGTAGCCGTGGCGCTGCACCGCGAGGTCCAGCCGCGCATAGGGATTGAGCAGCGGCTCCTGCACCGCCTGGCGCAGTTGCTGCCGCGCGCTGGCCAGCGTATCGGGATCCAGGCGGGGATTGCTCATCCGCTCGGCCTCGGCCCACAGCACGCGCTCGAGCTGCGGCGCGGGCACCACCGTCTGCAGCGCGGCGAAGTCCTCGTCGATCTCGATGCGGGTGCGCCCGCCCGCGCTGGCGATCAGGCGGTGGAACTGGCCCGGCTCCAGGTAGCGGCTGGCGCCGGCGATCAGCCGCAGCACCAGGTGCGACAGCCCGCTGCGGCCGGTGGGGTCGTCGCGACCGCCGCAGCGATAGACGACGCGCACCGCGACCTGCGAGCCCGGGACCGGGCGCGCCAGCCAGAGCAGACCGTTGGGCAGCCGTTGCGGCTCGAGGGGCGGGGCACTCATGGCCGGCATCCTAGCTGCCAATCCGCTGTCAGCAGCCGGTCCGCATCATCGGCGCGACATCGTCCTGACGGGCGGCCCACCCGAATCGGGGGCGCCCGGGCGGCGATCCGGGGCATGGGCCGCGCCGCTGCCCCGCCCAACGGGGACAAGCGCCCCGCTTTCATCGTCACTCCACGGAGGGCTTGCCATGAGCGCCATCAACTTCGCCTACACGATCGTCTACGTCGAGGACGTGGGCGCGTCGCTGGACTTCTTCGAACGGGCATTCGGCCTGACGCGCCGTTTCCTGCACGAGTCCGGCGCCTATGGCGAGCTCGAGACCGGCGCCACCACCCTGTCCTTCGCGCGCCACGACATCGCGCGCGGCAACCTCGGCCAGGACTACCGCAAGGCCGCGGACGGCGCGCCGCTGGGGATGGAGGTCGGGCTGTCCACGCCGGACGTGCCGGCCGCCTACGCGCGTGCCCTGGGCGCCGGCGCGCAAGGCCTGACCCCGCCGATGACCAAGCCCTGGGGCCAGGTGGTCGCCTACCTGCGCTGCCCCGACGGCACCCTGGTCGAGATCTGCACCCCGATCTGACCGGCGCCTAGGCGTCGTCCCGCGCGCCGGGCCGGGGCTCCACGACGATGCGCGCATGGCGCTGGAAGGTGAAGTACGCCCAGGCCCAGTCCGCGAAGACGCGGACGCGGTTGCGGAAGCCGATCAGGAAATAGACGTGCACGAACAGCCAGAACAGCCACGCGGAGAACCCGCTGAACTGGATCGTCCCCAGGTCGGCGACCGCCGCCTTGCGGCCGATGGTCGCGAGGTTGCCGTAGTCGCGGTAGCGGAACGGCGGCTCCGAGCGCCCCTGCAGGCGCGCGAGGATCTGCCGCGCCGCATGCCGGCCGGCCTGCTTCGCGCCGGGGCTGACGCCGGGCACCGGCTTGCGGCTGCCATCCTTCTCCAGGCTGGTCGCGGCGGCCATGTCGCCGACGACGTAGACCTCGGGATGGCCGGGGATGTTCATCTGCTCGTCGACGATCACCCGTCCCGCGCGGTCCAGCGGCACGCCCAGCGTGCGCGCCAGCGGCGAAGCGGCGACGCCGGCGGCCCACACCTTGGTGCGGGAGGCGATCCGTTCGCGGGTGCCGTCGGCGGTCTGGAGGTCCACGCCCTCCTCGTCGATGCCGACGACGCGGCAGCCGGTGCGCACCACCACGCCGATGCGCTCGAGCTGCGCCTGGGCCTGCGCCGACTGCGCCGGCTTGAAGGCGGCCAGCACCCGGTCGGACCCCTCCACCAGCAGCACCTGGGCGCGGCCCGGGTCGATGCGGCGGAACTCGTCGCGCAGCGTGTGGCGGGCGATCTCGGCCAGCGTGCCGGCCATCTCCACGCCAGTGGGCCCGCCGCCGATGACGACGAAGTTGAGCCAGGGCGCGCGGTCGGCGGGATCGGGCAGGGTCTCGGCGCGCTCGAAGGCGCTCAGCAGGCGCGCGCGCAGCTGGAAGGCGTCGGCCAGCGTCTTGAGGCCTGGCGCATGCGCCTGCCACTGGTCGTTGCCGAAGTAGCTGTGCGTCGCGCCGGCGGCGGCGATCAGGTGGTCGTAGCGCAGGCGCTGTCCGTCGCCGAGCACGACCTCGCGGGCCTGGACATCGATGGTGTCGACCTCGGCCATCAGCACCGTGAGGTTGCGCTGGTGGCGTCGCATGTGCCGGATCGGCGACGCGATCGACGGCGCGGTGAGGCCGGCCGTCGCGACCTGATACAGCAGCGGCTGGAACAGGTGGTGGTTGCTGCGGTCGATCAAGGTGATGCGGACCGGGGCACCGTCGAGGACCTTGGAGGCCTCCAGGCCACCGAACCCGCAACCAATGATCACGACATGGGGAAGCGCAACATGTGGGTCAGCCATGCGGCACATCGTAGCGGGGATGACGACTCGGATAGGTGGGGCCCATCGCTGACAATGGTGGGATGCGCCGCGCCGACCGCCTGTTCCAGATCGTCCAACTCATCCGTGGACGCCGTCTCACGACGGCCGAGTTCCTGTCCCAGCGGCTGGAGGTCTCGATCCGCACCGTCTATCGCGACGTGGCCGCGCTGCAGCAGCAGGGCGTGCCGATCGATGGCGAGGCGGGCGTCGGTTATCGGATGCGGGTCGGCTTCGAGCTGCCGCCGCTGATGTTCAGCGCCGAGGAAGCCCAATCACTGGTCGCCGCGGTGCGGCTGGCCCAGCCGCAGCTCGACGCCGTGCTCGGGCAGCGGGCCGAGGAGGCGCTCGGCAAGATCTTCGCGGTGCTGCCGGGCTCGGCGCGCGCCGCCGCGGAGAGCCTGACCGTCTACGCGCCGCAGCGCGGCCTGGACAACGCCACCCGCGAACGCCTGACGCAGCTGCGCCTGGCCACCGAGTCCCGCACCAAGCTGCGGCTGCACTACCTCGACCTGAGCGAGCAGACCAGCTCCCGCGTCGTGCGGCCGCTGGCCTGCTTCTTCTGGGGACCGGTGTGGACCTTCTCCGCCTGGTGCGAGCTGCGCGAGGACTTCCGCAGCTTCCGCGTCGACCGGGTGCAGCAGCTGGAACTGCTGGAGGAGCGTTTCCGCGACGAACCGGGCAAGACGCTCGCCGACCTGCAACGGCGCGAGAACGCGCGCGAGAACTGGGCCTAGCGGACGGCGAGCCTGCCGGGCCCCGGACGCGACGGGCGCCTCAGCGCAGCGCGACGCCCTGCGGCAGCGCCGCGGCGCGTGGCCGCCAGCGCAGCAGCGGCGCCTCGATCCAGCGATGGAAGGGCACCGCCGCCATGTTGCTCAGCAGCCAGGCCGCCAGCAGCGCCAGCGGCGCGAGCGCGTCCAGCATCAGGGCCGGGCTCTCGGCGCGGTGCTCGTAGATCGCGTTCACCAGCAGGCAGACCGGGAAGTGCACCAGGAAGAGCGCGTAGGCATGGCGCGCCAGCGTCTGCACCGGCGCCTGGCCGTGCCGCTGGAACCACGCCGGCAGCGTGCCGCGGTGCCACAGCGCGATGACCGCCGCGGTCAGCGCGGCCACGACCAGGCGCTCGCGGAACTCCAGCGCCAGCGCGACAGCCATCAAGCCGCCCAGCGCCAGCAGCCCGGCGCGGCGCGCCCGCGGCGTCCAGCCCTGGCACCAGCAGAGCAGCACGCCCAGGCCGTAGGCGCCGAAGAAGTAGACGGCACAGGCGTCCAGCTCGGCCATCCGGTTGAACTGCAGCAGCGACGCCGCGCACAGGGCGCCGACCAGCGCCAGCGCGAGCTCCTGGCGTCTGGCGCCGGGCAGCGGCAGGCAGCGCAGGCCCCACATCACCAGCAGCAGCAGCGCGAAGAGCTGGAAGTCGATCGCCACGTACCAGGCGCCGACGGTGAGCGCCTCGACCGGCAGCAGGTCCTGCAGCAGCAGCGCATGGGCCAGGATCTGCGCCAGTTCCACCTGTTCCGGCACCAGGTCCGGCAGCAGGGGCGCCACCAGCCAGGAACTCAGCAACGTCAGCCCGACGGCGGCCATGAACGGCGGCACCAGGCGCCAGTAGCGCTGGGCCAGCAGCGCCGGCGCCGAGCGGCGCAGCTGCGGCTCCTGCGCCGCGAGCGCCCGCGCGCTCAGGTAGCCGCCCAGCACCAGGAAGACCTGCACGGCCATGCGCCCGTAGTCGTAGAGCCAGCCGGTCAGCAGCGGGAACAGCCGGTGCATGGCTTCCGCGATCGGTCCGTAGACCGACAGGTGATGCAACACGATCAGTTGCGCGGCGGTGGCGCGCAGCGCGTCCAGCGGGAACAGGCGAGAGGCCATCGGGAATCGGGAATCGGCGGAAAGCAGTCGCCGACGAGCCTGGGTCTCGCTCGGCGCAAAAACGAAGCGGCCACCGCGAGGTGGCCGTTGAGGCGCCAATTCTATAAGCAAATCAACGAGTTACATCGAGTTCGTTTGCATCACGCCCGGCGCACCGCCGCATGACAGCGGACTCACATCAGGCCAACGCCACGCTCACGTCACGCTCACATTCCGCTCACGACGACCGCCACGTCGCCATGAGGAGGTCAATCGCTCACCGCTCACCGCTTGGCGCGCGGGCCGCGCGTACGGGGCTTGGGCGGCGGGAACAAGGTGCCGTTGAATATCGCGGCGAACCAGCCCAGGTACCAGTCGACGAGGCGCTGCGGCCACGGCTTGGGCGGCGCCTTCACCGGCCGCGGGCGGTCGGACGGATGGCGGCGCTCGACGGCGGCGGCGATGCCGGCGAGCCGCTCGCGCAGCGCCATCAGGCCGGCGACCTTGGTGGGGGTCTCGCGCTCGGCCTGGATCACGAGCGCCACATGCAGCAGCGCGCGGTCCTCGCCCAGCGAGGCCAGCCGCAGCTGCGCCTGGCCTTCGACCTTGCCGGTGCGAGGGCCGCGGCCGTCGATGCGCAGGCGCAGGCGGCTGGGGACCTCGAGGTCGAGGACGGTCACGACGCCCTCGAAGCCGGGCAGCGCCAGCGCGTAGGACCGCGGCGCGTCGCCGGCCGCGAGACGGGCGCCGTCGGGCAGGCTGTCGGCGAGCAGGGCCAGGTCATGCAGCGCGCGCCAGGCCAGGTCTTGGGACACGGGCAGGACGAGGTCGTCGTTGAGGGCGAGCGTGGGCATGGACCGGATTGTGGCCCGCCGCCCCCGGCCAAGGCAGGCCGCAACGAATTTCGCTATGGTGCGGGGATGGACAACATGGACCTGCAGGTGCTGCGCCAGGTGCAGCAGTGGCTAGACGCCGATCAGCGCGTCGTGCTGGGCACGATCACCCGGACCTGGGGCTCGGCGCCACGGCCGGTCGGGTCGATCGTCGCGGTGCGCGCGGACGGATTGATCGCCGGCTCGGTCTCGGGCGGCTGCATCGAGGACGACCTGGTCGCGAAGATCCGCGAAGGCGCGCTCAGCCTGCACACGCCGGAGCTGATCCGCTATGGGGTCGGCGCCGAGGCGGCGCAGCGTTTCGGTCTGCCCTGCGGCGGCACGCTGGAGTTGATGCTGGAGCCGGTGGGATCGCAATCGGCGATCGGCCCGCTGCTGGAGCGGCTCTCGCGCGGCGAGCGGGTGCTGCGCACGCTGGAGCTGGCCACCGGCGCGGTCACGCTGGCGGAGCCGCCGGCGCATTCGCGCGACGGCGCCGACCGGCTGGTGCTGAGCGACACCCGGCTGGTGACCCACCACGGGCCGCGGTGGCGGCTGCTGATCATCGGCGCGGGCCAGATGAGCCAGTACCTGGCGCAGATGGCGCTGGCGCTCGATTACCAGGTGCAGGTCTGCGATCCGCGCGACGACTACCCGTGGACGCTGATCGCGGCGCCCCTGACGCGCGAGATGCCGGACGACGTCGTCCAGCGGCTGCGGCCGGACGGGCACACGGCGGTGGTCGCGCTGACGCACGATCCGAAGCTGGATGACCTGGCGCTGATGGAGGCGCTGCGCAGCCCCGCGTTCTATGTCGGCGCGATCGGCTCGCGGGTGAACCAGGCCAAGCGCCGCGCGCGGCTGAAGGAGCACTTCGACCTGAGCGATGCCCAGCTCGACCGCCTGCACGGCCCGGTGGGCCTGCACATCGGCGCCCGCACGCCGCCCGAGATCGCGCTGGCCATCCTGGCCCACATGACCGCGGAACGCTACGGCGTGCAGGTCGTCAGCAGCGCCTTGCCGGAGGATCGCGGCGAGGCGGGATGCGTGGTCTAGCGGCGCACCCCGCGCTCAGCGCATGCTGTACCCGCGCCCGTCCATGCAGGCCTCCACCGCGCGGTTGAACACGCCGGCGTCGTTCATCGCGGTGGGCTGCGAGGTCGCCCAGCGGTTGCAGTCCTGGCGGTCGGCCTCGGTCTGCGCGGCGGACTGCCCGTGGCGCGGATAGATGATCGGGTCCGGCCGCGGCGGCGCCACCGGGGCCGGCGTCGCGGTGTCGGCGCCGGGCGGCGGCGCGACCACGACGTAGCCCGGCTCGCCGGTGGCCACCGTGTAATACGCGCCGTTGGCGTAGTAGTAGGGCAGCCCGCCGATGCGCAGCGTCACGTAGGCGCTGGGCAGGACCGGCACCACGAAGCCGATCGGCGGGGCGATGACACGGAAGCTCGGGCCCCAGGGCTGGTACCAGACGCCGCCGTGGTACCAGTAGCGGTTGCCGACGAACACCGCGCCGCCCGGCAGGCCGCGGGCCACGTAACCGGGCGCGGGGTAGTAGTGGTCGTGGTGGTAGCGGCTGTCGAAGCGCAGGCCGATGTCGACCCGCGCGCCGCCGCCGTGGTGCTGCGCCGAGGCGACGCCGGCGCTCAGCGCCAGCGCGACGGGAATCAACCAACGAAGCTTGCTCATGATCTGCTCGCGCCGCCGTGCGGCGCCCAGGAAGTCCGGAGGCCTATTGAACGCCGGGCCCTTCGGCCGCGTCTACGGAAGGGCGTTTCGCAGGGGTAAAGATCCATTGCCCGTGTCGGTCCGTGCACGGTCAGCGCACGAGCCGTGCATGGGACGGAAGCGGGCCGCGCGCGGTGGAGGAACGGTCGCGCGCGACGATCGGCGATGATGCGCGCCGCCGGGCATCCGCGACGTCACGACATGACGACACGGCCCTCACGCCCTCCCCACGCGCCGACGGGCGCACGCCTTTCCCGCGACCTCAGGTCGCCCCACCTCGACCCCGCCGCCATGATCGAGCTCTACTACTTCCCCAGCAACGCCAGCTTCGCCCCGCACGTGCTCCTGCAGGAACTGGGCGTGCCGTTCCAGCTCCGCCTCGTCGATCGCGATCGCGACGAGCACAAGTCCCCCGAGTTCCTGAAGCTCAATCCCAACGGCCTGCTGCCCGCGCTGCGCGACACGCGCCAGGGCGAGCTGGTGCTGTTCGAGACCGCAGCGATCCTGCTGCACCTGGCCGACACCCATCCCGAGGCCGGCCTGATGCCGCCGCTGGGCAGCGCCGAGCGCGCCCATGCCTACAAGTGGCTGATGTGGCTGACCAACACGCTGCAGCCGACCGTCATCACCTACTACTACCCGGACCGCTTCGTCGCCCCGGGCAACGCCGCCGGCAGCGCCGAGGTCAAGGCCCAGGCGCAGGTGCGCGCCGCGGCGCAGCTGGACCTGCTCGCCGCAGAGTTCGAACGCCACGGCGGTCCGTTCCTGCTCGGCGAGCGCTATTCGGTGCTGGACCCCTTCGCCTTCATGCTGTGCCGCTGGACGCGCAACTTCAGCCATCCCGCGCGCAACCGCCCCGCCCTCGCCGCCTTCCTCGAGCGCATGGCGCAGCGCCCGGCGCTGCTCCGCGCGATCGAGACGGAGCAGCTGCCCAAGCCCTGGTTCTGACCGCCCGCTCAGCGAGGCGGCAGCGCGCGCAGGTAGTCGTAGAGCCGCTGCGCGATGGCGGCCCGCTCGTCGGCGGACATGCCCTCGGCGAGCGCCGGCATCGTCGTGCCGGGCCGCACCGCGGCGGGCGCCAGCAGCCAGCGCTGCCAGGCCGCGGCGTCGTAACCGCGCACGACGACGTCCAGGTCCAGCGGCATCTTGTCGCCGCCGTAGCCGCGGATGCGATGGCAGCTCAGGCAGTGGGTGCGGGCGAGGTCGGCCGCATCGGCGTACCGGGCGGCCAGGCCATCCGGCAGCAGCGCGCGCGTCGAGGACGGCCCCACGCTCACCGACGCCACCTGGTAGGGCCAGAGCGCGCCGCCCTCGGCCTGCAGCGCCTTCGAGGCGCGGTTGTCCCACACGAGGTAATACGGCCCGAGCGGCACCTGCCGCTCGCCTTGCAGGTGGTTGTCGACCTGGAAGGGCCGGCCATCGGCGCGCGCGTGCACCAGCCACGCGCGATGCTGCGCGAAGCGCTCCACCGGAATGCGCGAGACGAAACCATCCAGCGCGCGGAATTCCAGTTCCTGCCCCGGCGCACGCCAACCCGTGCCAAGCACCGCCGTCAACGCCGCGTCGGCGGGCACGCCAAGGTAGCGGACCTCGGGCATGCGTCCGTCACGCATCAGGTGCGGCTCGAGCACGGTGACGGTGACAGCGGCCGTCGCCTTGGCCGTGGCCGCCGCCGTCGCCGGGCCGGACGCGCCGGTTGCCGGCCCGGCGGCCAGCCGCCGCGCGAGCTCCGCCGGTGCCGGCAGGTCCACCGCCAGGGCGGGCATCGCGAAGCAGGTCGCGGCGAGCATCGCCAGCGCCAGCACGGCGGCCCGCGCGCAAGGTGCCCCGCGTGCGCCCGACGTGGCCCTCATGGCTTGAGCACCAGCAGGCCGTTCGAATGCGCGCGCACATCGGCCTCGTCCAACCACTCGCGGCGATAACGGCCCTGGGCCAGCAGCGCGGCCTGGTCGGCGTAATGCGCGTCCGGCCAGACGCCGCTCTGCCCGACCGGATTGACGCCGAGCGCCTCCTGCGGCCGCGCGAAGTCGATCAACCGGCGCGTCGACGGTCCGTAGACCACCGGCCACGGCCCACTGCCGTTGCGCTGCGCGAAGTTGTTGGGCACCTCATGCCCGCCGGGCACCGGGAACGGACCGACGTTGAAGATCCGGTCCAGCGGCTTCTGTCGGCCCAGCGGATGCTCGTGCGTCAGCGTGTGCACCGCGTCCCAGCGCCAGGTCCCGCTGTCGGGGCCCAGCGTCGCCTGCAGGTGCGCGACCGTCGCTTTCCAGGCGCGGCGCACGATGTCGGTCTGCGTCTCGCGCTGCGGCGTCGAGCGGTCGTCCCACCAGGGCGAGTCCGCATCCGCCATCAGCCGCGGCAAGGCGTGGTCGAGCGCGCGGGTGCGGCGCAGGTTCTCGAACTGCGCCTCGCCGAGCTCGTCCTTGAGCGCCGCCCGCAGCAGCTCGGCGGTGAACTGCTGGAACAGCACCGGCGCCACCGCGTCCGCCTTGTAGGCGCCGTTCCAGCGCACCAGCGCCTCCACCAGCGGCTGTTCCTCGACCGAGGCCGATCCGCGCAGCAGCGGGATGATGGGCCGCAGCACGCGCGGGCCGTAGTCGGTCTGCACGTCCAGCTGCAGCGCCTGGCTGTTGTGGATGTCCCAGCGCTTGCCCTGGCTCAGCAGCCCGTCCAGGCGCCGGCCGCGCTCGGCCAGGTTGTAGTAGCCCGGCACCGGCGTGTCCCCGGTCGGCTGGAAATTGGCCGACACGATGTAGCCGCGCGCCGGGTTCTCTTCGTGCGGATTGGCCGAGAACGGCAGGAAGCCCGGCTTGTCGGCCTCGCCGGTCGCGCCGTCCAGCACGAAGGCCGGATTCACGCCCGGCGGCCGCTGCGGCAGCTTCGCGGCCGCCCACCAGGCGATGTCGCCACTGGCGTTGGCCCACACGATGTTCAGCCCCGGCGCATGCACCAGGCTCGCCGCGTCGCGCGCGCGGTCCAGCGTGTCGGCGCGGCCCAGCCGGTAGAAGCCGTCGAGCACCGGGTTCTCGGTCTCCAGGAAGGCCCACCACATCGCGACCGGGCGCTCGCCGCGGTCGCCCGGCAGCGCGTCGTTGACGATGGGCCCGTGCGGCGAGCGGCGCAGCGTCAGCACCTGGTCGGGCTGGCCCTTGACCTTGAGCGTCTCCTGCCGCGCGGTCATCGCGACCCAGCGGCCCTGGTACCAGACCTCGTTGGCGTTGGCCGGGTTGACCTTCTCGGCGATCAGGTCGACGTCGTCGTTCTGGAACATCGTCAGGCTCCAGCCGAAGCGCCGGTTGTGTCCCAGCAGCGCCATCGGGTTGAGCGCGAGGTGATGCCCGTAGAGCTCGAACTGCGGCGTGCGCAGGTGCGCCTCCCACCACACGGCCGGCGCCGAGTACGCGATGTGCGGATCGCCCGCCAGCAGCGGCTTGCCGCTGACGGTGCGGCTGCCCGACACGACCCAGGCGTTGCTGCCCTCGAACTGCGGCAGCCCGGCCAGCGCCGCGGCCTGGTCGCCGACCGCGGCCAGCCGCGCCAGCATCGGCGCCACGTCGGGGAAGCGCCCGCGCGGCGTGTCCAGCGCCTGCGGCTCCAGCACACCGGAGGGATGCCAGTCCAGGTCGAAGATGCGCAGGTAGTCGGGACCGAGCTGGTCCCGCACCGCGGTCAACGCCGGCTCGGTGCGGAAAGCCGCGGCGAAGCTGTAGGCCAGGTAGCCGGCGATGCTGTAGGTATCCGCGGCGGTGAACGGGCGCTTGGGAATGCCCAGGACCTCGAACTCCAGCGGCGCGGGCCGCGTCGCCTGGTACTGGTTGACGCCGTCCAGGTAGGCATACAGCGCGCGGGTCGCTCCCGGCTGGGCGGTGATGGCCGCGCTCGCCGCGGCGAGTTCATCGGCGCGCTGGCGGATGCCGAGCGCGCGGAACAGCCGGTCGGTGTCGACCAGCTTGGGCCCGAGCACCTCCGCCAGCTCGCCGCGCGCCAGCCGGCGCAGCATCTCCATCTGGAACAGCCGGTCCTGCGCGTGCAGGTAGCCGAGCGCGCGGTAGAGGTCGTCCTCGTTGCGCGCGTCGATGTGGGGCACGCCCCACTCGTCGTAGCGGACGGTGACCGGCGCGCTCAGGCCGGACAGCTGCAACTCGCCGTCGCGCTGCGGCAGCTTCTGGTGGACATGCCAGGCCGCGGCCGCGGCGCCCAGCGCCGCCAGCACGGCGACCGTGAGCGCGCCGCGCTTCAGCCAGCGACCCACGCTCATGAACGGACCGGTTGCCGCAGGTGGGACAGCGCCTCGACGCGCTTGATCAGCTCGCGGTCGTTCCAGGGCTTGTGGAACATGCCGTACAGGCCCTGCACCTGGTGCAGCCGGGCGTGCAGTTCCTCATGGCCGCTGATGGCGATGATGGGCAGGTCCTCGGTCGCCATCGCGCCCTGCACCGCCTTGATCAGCTCGAAGCCGTCCATGTTGGGCATCTCCAGGTCGGTGATCAGCACGCCGAAGCGGGTCTGGCCGAGCAGCTCCATCGCCTCCACGCCGTCGCGCGCGGCGACCACATCGTGGCCGGCTTCGCTGAACAGCTTCAGCAGCTTGGCGCGCACGACCGCCGAGTCGTCGACCACCAGCAGCGGCAGGCGCTCGGGCGAGGCGGTGGTCGCGGGGGACGTGGCGGCGGGCGCCGCGGCGGGGGCCGAGCTGGCGCGGGCGGCCGGGCCGGGCGGCAGGGGACGGGGCGATGGCGGCGGCGCGCCCACGTCGCGATAGTCGCCACGGCGCACCGTGATGATGATGATCACGATGGCCAGCGGGACCACGATCAGCAGCGGCAACAGGAACGGCTGCAGGGTCTCAGGCAATTCAAACGGCATGCGGCTCTCCGACTCCTCCCCAAACCGCGCACGCTACACCGGCCGCAAGACGGCCTGTAGAGGAAAAGCCCTCTCGGTGGACGGCCGGCGCGCGAGCTCCGACGAGCCGCCGTCGCGCCTCGCCGGCTGACGCGGCCACGCGACAGCGCGCCGCCGCCGCGTCCCTGCATCAGGGGGCTTGCACGGCTTCATGCCCAGCTCAGCGCGGACAGGTCGTTGGCGAACAGCGGGGTGCGGCTCCACAGGCCCTTCAGGCCGGCCCGCGCCACCGTGATCCATTGGGGCTGGTAGAGGAAGGCCGCGACCGCGTCCTCGGCGACCTGGCGCTGCGCCTGGCCGAAGAGCCGGGCCCGCTCGGCCGGATCGGCGCTGCCCTGCATGCGCTCGTACAGCGCGTTGAAGGCCGGGCTGCGGTAGCCCCAGTAGTAGTCCGCCCGGGCGAAGTTGCCGAAGTCGTAGGGCTCCACATGCGCGATGACGGTCAGGTCGTAGGCCTTGCTGCCGTAGACGCTGGACAGCCACTGGGCCCACTCGATCTGCTCGATCCGGGCGGTGATGCCGACCGCCGCCAGCTGCGCCGCGATCAGTTCGCCGCCCTGGCGCGCGTAGGGCACCGGCGGCAGCTTCAGCGACAGGGACAGCCCGGTCGCCTTGGCCTGGGCCAGCAGCGCCTTCGCGGCGGCCGGGTCGTAGGCGTTGATCGCGGTGCAGTCGACGTAGCCCGGCGCGTCCGGCGTGACGAAGCTGCCGATCGGCACGCCGTAGCCGTCGGCGCTGGCCTGGATGACGGCCTTGCGGTCGATCGCCATGGCGATGGCGCGGCGCACGCGGACGTCGCCCAGCGGCGGCCGCTGGTGGTTGATGGCCAGGATGGTCTTGGCGCGCGACGAGGCGGTGATCACCTGGAAGCGCCGCGGCTGCGCCTTGAACTGGGACAGCGCCCGGGCCGCGGCTACGCGCGGGAAGGCGTCCACGTCGCCGGCCAGCAGCGCGGCGACCTGCGCGGCCGGTTCGCCGATGAAGCGGAACTGCACCCGCGGGATCCGGATCGAGGCCGCGTCGCGGAAGCCCGGCCAGGCGGCGACGGTGAGGCTGGCGCCGCGCTGCCACTGGGCGACGCGGTAGGGCCCGGTGCCCACCGGGTTCTGCGCGTTGCCGGCGGCGCTGCCGGGCTCGACGATCACCGCCGTCGCCTGCGCCAGCAGCGCCGGCAGGTCGGGCTCCGGATGCCTGAGCGTCAGCACCGCGGTCAGCGGATCGGGCGTCGCGATCGCGGCGATGTTCTCGAAGACGCGACGGTCCTTGTTGAGGCTGTTCGGCGCGGCCGCGCGCTCGAAGCTGAACTTCACCGCCGTGGCGTCAAAGGGCGCGCCGTTGTGGAAGCGCACGCCCGGACGCAGCGTGAAGGTCCAGGTCTTCTGGTCCGCCGAGGCGCTCCAGCGCAGCGCCAGCAGCGGCCGGGCCGAGCCGTCCTCGGCCACCTTGGTCAGCGGCTCCAGCACGTTGTAGAGCACGATCTCGCCGATGGCGGCGGCGGCGCCGGCGGTCGGGTCCAGGCCCGGCGGCTCGAGGGTCATGCCCAGCACCAGCGGCCGCCCGCCGGGCGCCTGCGCGAAGGCCGGCAGCGCGGCGCCGAGGCTGGCGCCGACGGCGCCGATCGAGAGCCGGTGGAAACGGCGGCGGTCCAGGGAGGTGTCCATGGCCGCGGATCATGCCAAAGCGGCCAGCAGGTCCCGGGTGTAGGGATGCCGGGGATCGCCCAGCAGGCGCGCGGCCGGGCCCTGCTCGACCGCTTCGCCGCCGCGCAGTACCAGCGCGTGGTCGCACAGCACCTCGACCGCGGCGAGGTCGTGGCTGACGATGACCAGGCTGATGCCGTCGCGCCGCTGCAGCTCGCGCAGCAGCGCCAGGATCTGCGCCTGCACCGAGACGTCCAGCGCGGACAGCGGCTCGTCCGCGACGATCAGCCGGGGGCGCGTCGCCAGCGCCCGCGCGATCGCCAGGCGCTGGCGCTGGCCGCCGGAGAACTGGTGCGGGAAGCGCAGCGCCGCGTCGGGCTCCAGGCCGACCTCGGCGAGCACCTCCAGCAGCCGCGCCTGACGCTCGGCGTCGGTCATCGGCAGCGCGGCGAGCGGCTCCACCACGCTGCGGCCGACGCGCCAGCGCGGATCGAGCGAGCCGTAGGGATCCTGGAACACCATCTGCACGCCGGGCCGCAGCGCGCGTCGCGCGGCGGCGGGCATCGCGTTCACGTCCTGGCCGGACCAGCGCACCCGGCCGTGGCGCGGCCGCTCCAGCGCCATGAGCAGGCGCGCCAACGTGCTCTTGCCGGCCCCCGACTCGCCGATGATGCCGAGCGACTCGCCCGCCGGCAGCGTGAACGAGATGTCCTTGAGCACCGTGCGGCCGCCGTAGCGCTGGCCCAGGTCCTCGACCTCGAGCAGCGGAGCCGCTGGCGAGGACGACGGCGCCGGAGTCCGGCCGATGACCCCGCTCATGTCGACACCTCCCAGCAGGCGAGCCGGCCGTCGAAACGAGGCGGCTCCGCGGCGCAGCGGGCGGTCGCCAGCGGGCAGCGCGGCGCGAACGGACAGCCGTCGCCGAGCTGCGCCAGCGCCGGCACGTTGCCCTTGAGCGGATGCAGCGGCTGGTCCCGCCCGGCGCCCAGCCGCGGCCGCGCCGCCCACAGCGCCTGCGTGTAGGGATGGCGCGGGTGTGCCAGCAAGTCCGCCGCGACGCCCTGCTCCATCACTCGTCCGCCGTACAGGATCAGCAGGCGATCGACGCGGCGCGCCGTCAGCGCGAGGTCGTGCGAGATCAGCAGCAGCCCCATGCCGCGCTCGGCGACCAGCTCCCGCAGCAGTTCCAGGACCTGCACGCGCAGCCGCGCATCCAGGGCGGTGGTCGGCTCGTCGGCGATCAGCAGTTCGGGCTCGGCGGCGAGCGCCATCGCGATCAGCGCCCGCTGGCGCTGGCCCCCGGAGAGCTGGTGCGGATAGGCGCAGGCCTGCCGCTCCTCGAGGCCGACGCGCGCCAGCAGCGCCAGCGCACGCTGACGGGCGCTCGCGCGGTCCGGCGCGAGGCGGTGCAGGCGGATCGGCTCCATCACCTGCGCCAGCACGCGCTGCAGCGGGTTCAGCGCCGTCAGCGGCTCCTGGAACACCATCGCGACACGGCGGCCGCGCAGGCCGCACCAGTCGTCCTCGTCGAGCGCGAGCAGCTCGCGGCCGTCCAGGGCGATGCGGCCGGTGGCCCGCGCGCCGTCCGGCAGCAGCCCCATCACGGCCAGCGCCGTCAGCGTCTTGCCGCTGCCGGACTCGCCGATCAGCGCCAGGCACTCGCCGCGGTCCAGCCTCAGGTCGATGCCGCGCAGCGCATGCAGCGCCGCGCCACCGCGCCCGGCGAGCCACACCTGCAGGTCGCGGACCTCGAGCAGCGGCGCGCTCATCGCGGCAGCTCCTTGGGATCGAGGCGATCGCGCAGACCGTCGCCCAGCAGGTTCAGGCCCAGCACCGCCAGCGTGATCGCCAGGCCCGGCGCGAGCGCCAGCTGCGGCGCCTCGAACATCAGCGTCTGGGCCTCGGCGAGCAGCCGTCCCCAGCTGGCCTGCGGCGGCTGGGTGCCCAGGCCGAGGTAGGACAGGCCGGCCTCGGCCAGGATGGCCAGCGCGAAGCTGGTCGTGCCCTGCACGACCAGCAGCGGCAGCAGCTGCGGCAGCACGTGACGCAGCGTGATCGCCCACCGGCCCTGCCCCGCGACGCGGGCGGCCAGCACGAAGTCGCGCGCCCACCAGCTCTTGGCGCTGCCATTGACCAGCCGCGCGAAGGACGGCACCGCATGCAGGCCGATCGCCGCCATCGCCACCGTCATGCCAGGCCCCAGCGCCGCCGCCAGCAGGATCGCCAGCAACAGCGCGGGAAAGGCGTAGCCCAGGTCGGCGCCGCGCAGGATCAGCGCCTCCACCGCGCCTCGCCGCGCGGCCGCGACCAGCCCGAGCGCGGTGCCGGCCAGCAGCCCGATGCCGACGGCCACCAGGCCCACCAGCCAGGCACTGCGCGCCCCGGCCATCAGGCGGCTGAGGACGTCGCGGCCGAGCTGGTCGCAGCCCAGCCAGTGCGCCGGGCTGGGCGCGGCCAGGCGGCGGGCCATGTCGATCTGCTCGGGCGGCCAGGGCGTCCAGACCAGCGACAGCAGCGCCGCCAGCAGCAGCGCGGCGGTCAGCACGGCGCCCGCGAGGAAGCCGGCGCGCGTCATGCCCGACCTCACGCCGGACTTCATGCCGGACTTCATGCCGGACCTCACGTCGGACCTCATGCTGTCCTTGGCACCGTCCTTCATGCCGCGCCCTCCGCCTCGACGTCGGCCTCGGCCCGCGTGCGCAGCCGGGGATCGATCCAGCCGTGCAGCAGGTCGATCGTGAAATTCAGCAGCAGCACCAGCGCCGCCAGCCCCATGACGCCGTTGCGCACGACGATCAGGTCGCGGTTGGCGATCGCCTGCGCCATCAGGCGGCCCAGGCCGGGCAAGGTGAAGACGTTCTCGATGACGATGGTGCCGGCCAGCAGGTTGGCGAACTGCAGCCCGCCCAGCGTCAGCAGCGGGATCGCGGCGTGGCGCAGGCCGTGCCGCCACAGCGCCGCGCGGCGCGAGAGGCCCTTGGCGCGGGCGCTGCGCATGAAGTCCTCGCGGGCGATGTCCAGCAGCGCGGAGCGCGCGATGCGCGCCAGGATCGCCGCCTGCACCACCGCCAGCGCCGCCGCCGGCAGCAGCAGCGCGCGCAGGCCCGGCCAGAAGCCGCCGCCGAGCTCGGCGGACCAGCCGGGGAAACCGCCGGCGTCGACCCACTGCAGCTTCACCGCGAACAGCAGCACCAGCAGCATGCCCAGCCAGAAGCTCGGCACCGCCAGGCCCAGCTGCGTGAGGCCCATCACCAGGTGGTCGCCCGCGCGCCCGTGCTGGCTGGCGGCCCACCAGCCGGCGCCCAGCGCCAGCACCACCGTCATCGACATCGCCAGCAGCGCCAGCGGCAGGGTCAGGGCCAGGCGCTCGAGGATCAGGTCGGCGACCGGCGCGCCGTAGGCGTAGGACAGGCCGAGGTCGCCGCGCACCAGGCCGGCCAGCCAGGCGAGGTAGCGGGACCACGCCGGCTGGTCCAGTCCCAGCTGGCGGGCCAGCGCCGCGACCGCTTCGGGCGGGGCCTCGGGTCCCATGATCAGTTGGGCGGCATTGCCGGGCAGCCATTCCAGCGCGCCGAAGATCAGCGCCGAAGCGGCCAGCAGCGTCAGCAACAGCACCGCCAGGCGCTTGAGCAGGTAATTCATCGCGGGCGGGATCATAGGCGCCGCGTCCGCGACGGCGTTGCCCCACACGGGCGGACGCAACGGCAACCGGCGTGCCCGCCGCGTCGCATTTTTTTACAGTTCCGTGCGCGGATTTATCAGATCAATGGAAATTTGACGGCGGATCAACGGCTTGGCGAAGTGGCCCGGCTTATGCATAGGGGAGGCAGGGGAGAACAACAGCCACGTGCATCGTCCGGGAAGGGATCGATCATGAAGCCAACAATGATCCATGGGCTCGCCGCCGCCGCGGCTCTCCTCTTCTGCAGCCAGGCGCAGGCCACCGCGGTGGTGTTCGGCGGCCTCAACGACACCACGACGCTGCTCTACACCAGCACGCTCGACGGCGCCACGCTGTCGGCCACGGTGAAGTTCACGCTGACCAGTTGGTCCGCGACCACCGCCACCTTCGCGACCATCGTCACGAACAACTCCTTCGGGCCGGGGCAGAACGCGCTGCTGTCGTTCGGCATCGACGTCGTCACGCCGGCGCTCCAGGGCGCCACCGCCGGTTCCGGATGGTCCGCGTCGATCGACGACAACTTCCCGAGCTTCAAGAAGGTCGACCTGTGCGTCTGGGCCGGCAACAACTGCTCCGGCGGACCGATCGGCGACGGGCTGGGCGAGGGAATGATGTCGTCCTTCAACCTCGTCCTCACGGCCGAGGCCGGCGGCGATTTCACGCAGGGCATCACCTTCACCAGCCCCTACTCCGCGAAGTTCCAGAGCGTGGGCACGCGCGAAGTCTCGGTGGAATTCGCCGGTTGCGTCGCCAGCCAGCCGGGCTGCGGCGAAGGCGGTGGCGGCGGCTCGGGCGGCGGCGGCGGCAACGTGCCGGAGCCCGACGCGCTGGCGCTGATCGCCATCGCGGCACTCGCCGCCGGGCTGTCGCGCCGGGTGCTGACACGCCCGCTGCGCCGCGCGTCCTGAGACCTGGCCTCGGCAGGGGGCCCTCGACAGAAAGCCCGCTTCGGCGGGCTTTCTTGCGTTCCGGCGAGCACTCGCGCGGCTTGGGCGTCGTCGCAGGCCCCGATGCTGTCGCTGCGCTCGAGCGGCGGCGCGGGCCCCCGCCCCGGATCAGCGCAAGGCGAAGCCCCGCGCCGGCCCGCCTACTTCGTGAAGGACGTCGTCGCCACCGCGGTGTTGCCGGCGGCATCCTTCGCGACGGCCTGGATCGTGTGCGTGCCGGCCGAGGCCTTCTTGAGGTTCCAGGTGAAGCTCAGGGTGGCGCCGGTGCCGCTCGCCACCTGCGCACCGTCGACGTAGAGGGTCTGGCGGATGCCGGCGTCGCCGGCGTTGTCGCTGGCGCGGGTCGAGATCGTCAGCGTGTTGCCGGCCAGCTTGGCATTGGCCGCGGGCGTCGCGATCGCGATCTCCGGCGGCTGCGTGTCGACCAGCGCCGCATTGGCCACCGTCAGCGTCACCGCCGCGCTGGTGCCGGCATTGCCGGCCGCGTCGACCGCGGTGGCGGTGAGCGTCACCGCGCCGTTGGCGACCCGGGTCGAGTCCCAGCTGAAGCCATAGGGTGCCGAGGTGTCCGAGGCGACGACGCTGCCGTTGACCCGCAGGTCCACGCGGGCGATGCCCTGGTTGTCGGAGGCGCCGACATCGACCGCGACCAGCCCGTTGACCGTCGCGCCGTTGAGCGGCGCGCTGACCGAGACGGCGGGCGGCTGGGTATCGGGCGCGGGCGCGGCCAGCACCGCCTGCATCGCCGCAGCAGCGTTGACGCGGCCCCAGCCGAAATACGGATCGCGCCCGGCGGTGCCGAGATCGACGGCGGTGGTGAACAGCGCGTTCTGGATCGCGCTGCCGCTGAGCGTCGGCCGGGCCGACATCAGCAGCGCGACGGTGCCGGCCACGACCGGGCTGGCCAGCGAGGTCCCCCACCAGGCGCCGTAGCTACCGCCGCGCTGGGTGGTCCAGATGTTCTGCCCGGGCGCGGACAGCGCGACGAAGTTGCCGTAGCTCGACCAGCTGGTCCTGGCATCGGTCTCGTTGGTGGCGGAGACCGGGATCATGCTGGCCGTGGGCGTGATGCCCTCGTCGATGCCGTTGTTGCCCGCCGCGACCACGACCAGCCCGCCCTTGCTGCGCAGGTAGTCGGCAGAGCTCTGCACCGAGACGCTGCCCGCGACGCCGCTGTAGCTGATGTTGGCCACGCGGGCGCCCTGGTCCGCCGCCCAGCTCAAGCCTTGCGCGACGGTGCTCCAGTAGGCATAGGCATTGGGATCGGCGATGCGCACCGGCATCAGCTGCGCCTGGCCGGCGACGGCCGCGACGCCGATGCCATTGTTCAAGGCCGCCGCCGCCGCGCCGGCCACCGCCGTGCCGTGGCCGTGGACGTCGCTGGTGTCGGCGTTGCCGTCATAGAAATTCCAGCCCGGGACCATGCGGCCGGCCAGGTCGGGATGGCTGGCGTCGATGCCGGTGTCCAGGATCGCGATCTTGATGCCGGCGCCCTGGGCGGTGTCCCAGGCCTGCGGCGCATTGATGCGCACCAGGTGCCACTCGCTGCCCATGTAGGGATCGTTGGGCGTCATCGCGGGCGACACCCGCATGTCCAGCTCGGCCGTCTTGAGCTGCGGATGGCGGGCCAGCGTCATCGCCACCGCGGTCTCCGAGGCGTTGGGCGGCAGGTCGACGATGGCGACCTGCGTGCGGCCGATGCGGCGCGCCTTGCCGCCGTGCGGGCCGAGGATCCTGGCCAGTGCCTTGTCGTCCAGGCCCGCCCGCGTCTGCACCAGCAGCCGCTGGCGCGCCCAGCCGTTGGCCGTGCCGGCCGCGGGCGGCGGCAGCTCGAGCTCCGTCTGCGGGCCGCCGGGCCGGATGCGCAGCGCCTGCGCGAGCGCGTCGAAGGCATCGGGCTTGCGCCGGCTCAGGCGCGTCAGCACGCGGCCGTCGACGGTCAGGGCGACGCAGGTGTCGCCCTCGCAGAACACCAGGGCGCTGGCCTCGTCGGTCGCCTTCCACGACGACAGGTCGAGCCGGTCGCAGAGCAGGTTGCCGATCAGCGCGTGGCGGATCTCGTCGTCGTAGCGGTACTGGCCGTTGACGCCGGCGCGGCTGAGCATCACCAGGTCGTCGATGCGCAGCTGGTCGATGCGGCGGGCGAGCGCCTCGCGCACGGCGGGGCTCAGGTCGGTGTAGCGCCCCAGGCCCTGCGACGGCGACAGCTCGTTGCGCAGTTGCTCCGGACGCGCGGGCGCGCAAGGCGGCGTCGAAGCCGGCGTGGCCGCGGCGGCGGCAAGGACGAAGGATGCAAGCACGGACATGGCGGTCTCCTCCGCCCCGAGCGGCGGTCCCCGGCCTGCGGAGCCGTCCCTGCGGAGCTCGTTGTCGTCCCCCTGACGGCGGCCGGCGCGTCTGCGCGCGCACGGTCGGTCTCTCGCAGCAAGGCCCGGGCCAGAACTGCAAGTGGCGACGGCGATTGAGGTTTTTCCGTCGCCCCCGGCGGGACGGCGTGCGAGTGTCAAATCCGTCGACAGCGCGGAGGCGTCATGGCCTCACGGCCGCGCCGCATTGCCGCCCGCGTCAGTGCGCCTGCGCGGCCAGGCGCAGCCGGCGGTGCACCGCGCGGGCCTGCGGGACCCAGCCCAGTCGCGCCCAGCGGCGCCACATCAGCAGTCCGCGGATCCATTCGTCCGCCGCATAGGCGATCCACAGGCCGACCAGGCCCAGCCCGAACACCTCGCCCAGCAGCCAGCTGCCGCCGGCCAGCACCACCAGCATCGAGCCCGCGCCGACCATCACCGGATACTTCGCGTCGCCGGCGGCGCGCAGGGCGTTGATGACCACGAGGTTGAAGGTCCGCCCCGGCTCCAGGATCACCGTGATCCACATCAGCACGGCCGCGCTGGCGAGGATGGCCTCGTCGTGGGTGAACAGCGTCAGCAGCCACGGCGACGCCGCCGCCGCCGCGCCCGCGACCACCACGCTGATCGCCAGCCCGCGCGCCAGCGCGCGGCGCACCAGCCGGTGGGCCTCGTGCAGCTGGCCGGCGCCGATCAGGTGGCCGACGACGATCTCCGCCGCGAAGCCGGTCGCCAGGCCGGGCAGCAGCACGAAGTACATCAGCTGCGAGGTGTAGCTGTGCGCCGCCAGCGCCGACGCGCCCAGATGCCCGGCCACGGCGATGCTCACCATGTAGGCCAGGCGGTAGGCGATGTTCTCGGCCGCGCCGGGCAGGCCGATGTGCAGCACCGCGGCGAGCTCCGCGCGCGGCAGCCGCCACCAGTCGGAGGCGCGCGGGCGCAGGTCCAGGCGCGCGCGCCACAGCCAGACATGCAGGCCCAGGCCGAAGGCGCGGCTCAGCGCCAGCGCCAGCGCGAAGCCCGGCAGGCCCAGGCGCGGCATCAGCAGCACCGACAGCAGCAGCTGCGCCACCTGCATCGCCACCAGCACCAGCAGCGTGTCGCGGCTGCGCAGGTGGGCGCGCATGACGCTGGCCATCGAGGCATTCCAGGCGTCCAGCATCAGCGCCGGCGCCAGCGCCATCAGGAAGGGCTGCGCCAGCGGCAGCACTTCCGCCGGGGCATTCATCAGGCGCAGCAGCGGGCCGGCGAACAGCAGCGCCATCACCGCGGTGGAGCCGCCCAGCCAGCTGCTGGCGCCGAGCGCGGCGCGCGCGGTCGCGTCCGCCACCGCGCGGCGGCCGCTGCCCAGCGCCTGCGTGATGACCACGCTGATGCCGGCGCCGATGATGCGGAAGAGGATGAACAGCGTGGCCGCCAACTGGTTGGCCAGCGCGAAGGCGGCCCCGGCGGGATCGGAGATCCGGGCCGCCATCATGGTGCCGATCACGCCGACGGCGATGCCCAGGCAGAGCTCGAGGAACAGGGGCCAGGCCAGCGAGAACAGGCGGGGCGACGGCGGCGTGTGCGAGGGGGACGACATGGTGCGGCGGCGGGAGGCGGACGCGCGCCGCCGCTGACAGCGGTGGACACGAGCGCGGGATTCTCTCGTGGCGTCGTTGCGCTTGGGGCCGTAACCGCGATGAAACCGACCGGGCCGTCGACGTTGTCGTTTCGCCGCCACCGGGCGGTGGCGAGGCCGGGCCGCGTGCGCCGTATTGGCCGTATCGGTCGGGTGGGGACCGCGTGCGCCGGGGGCGCCGCTCAGGCGGCCGAGGGTCCGGCCGGCGCAGCCACCGGGCACATCGGCAGGCCGCCGGCGAGGAAGGCACCGCGTTCGGCGTCCAGGGCCGGGCGCAGCGAGACCAGCGTCGCGCGCTCGCCATAGAGCTCGTCGAGCTCCTCCAGCAGCAGCGCGCGCACCGCCGCCTCCGCCGAGGGCGGCAGGGCGCGGACCCATTGGCGCTCGCGGCCGTCCAGGCGATAGAGCACCACCCAGATGACGCAGGTGTCGATGAAAGCGGACATGCGCGCAGCCTAGTCGAGCCGCCGCGCGAAGGCGATGGGGGCGGGCCGCGCGGGGTGCGCCATATTCATCGAAACCGGGCCCCGTGACGCGGCGGCGGCGCCCGGTCGTGACGGAAGTCCGGCCGGCGGCGGCCGGTCGCGAGGAGCGGCCGCGCCTAGCGCCATTCGATGACGGACACGCCCAGCCCCACCCGCGATTCGCGGAAGTTGTAGTCGATCAGGCTCTCGCCGTAGCCGCTGAACAGCTGCAGGTAGCCATGCAGGCCGCCGCCGATCGGGAAGGCCCATTCCAACTGCGCGGAGCCGCGCGAGCGGTCGCCGAAACGCAGGCTGTGCCGCGCCGTCAGCGCCAGCACGTGGCGCCCCAGCTTCTGCGTCACCAGCACCTCGCCGCGGCCGACGTAGTCCTGGATGCGCGGGTTGTCATCGCTGCCGCCGTTCAGGATCCGCCACCAGGGCCGCAGGCTGACGGTGGTCTCGCCGTGTTCCAGGCTCAGGTCGCCGATCAGCCGGTTCCAGCTGCGCGACAGTGGCGCCGCCCGGCCGTTGGACTGGTGGTTCAGGCTCAGGCCCACCATGCTGGCCTTCCAGCCGAAGGGCAGCGCCACGTCGGCGCCGTGGGTCACGATCAGCTCCGGCTCGTAGTTGGTCTCGCGGAAGGGCCGCGACACGCGCCCGTTGTAGACCTGCCAGCGCGAGCTCTGGGTGTAGGCGCCCCAGACGGACAGGCTGCCGTGGTCGTCGAGCGACCAGATCTTGGACTTCAGGCTGATCTGGAACTTGGCTTCGTTCTTGTCCAGGTCCAGCGCCTGCACCACACCGTTGTCCGGCGTTTCGGACGACGGCGCCGGCGAGCGGTTGGAGCGCGAGGTCCAGGACACCGGCAGCAGGTAGACCGGCTTGTAGGGCCGCGGCAGGAAGCGCGGGAGCTGGTCACGGCAGGACAGCTCCCAGCGCTCGGACAGCGTCGAGCCCAGGTAGTTGCGGGCGCTGCCCGAGGCCTCCGGCAGGCGCGAGCACGGATCGTCCACCCGCGGCACGCTGGCCGCGGCCGCCACCGGCAGCGCGGCGGGCACCGGCACCGGCGCCGCCTGCGCGACCGCCGACGGCGGCGCCGCGTCGGGCGCGCGGCCATGCAGGCGGTCGTAGCAGGCCAGCCGGGCGTCGTTGTCCGCGATGGCGGCGCACTCGGACGGCGTCTTCGCCGCCGCGGCGGCGTTCAAGGCCGGAGTCTGCGCCGGCAGCGCCGCGACCTGCGCCGACGCCTCGTCCGACCAGGCGGCGATCAGTGCCGCCAGCACCGCCGCCGCCCACGTCATCGCCTTCGCGAGGCGCAGGCGCCACGTCCTCATCGACACCATCGTGCATCCGTCCTAGTCCAGTCGAAGCGGGCGGGATGCAAACGGCGTTCCCGGCCCAGGCGGCAGAACTTGCCGAGGCACGCTCCCTAGAATCGGCCGCCATGCAGCCGTCCACCGCCCCCGTTTCCTTGTCGACCGCCCCGGCGCCGGGCAAGTCCTGGCCCCACCAGCCCCGCTGGCCTGCATGGGCCGCCCTGGCCGCGCCGCTGCTGCTGAGCGCCTGCGCCCAGTGGTCGCGCGCGCCCCAGGCCCCGGCTTCCACGCCTCAGGCCGTGCCGGGCGGGCCCTTCGCCCCCGCCGCGCTGCAGGCGCTGCGGCCGGAGCAGTTCCGCTCCACCGTCGGCAGCGGCGCCGACGCGCAGGCGCGCTGGATCAACGACCGCGCCCGCATCCGCACCGCCGCCGCGCAGGCACTGGCCGCGCCGCAAGACGGCGCCGCCTTGCGCGAACTGGCGCAGGCGCTACGACTGGTTGCCCATTACCGGGCCGAGATCGACACCGCCCGCCCGGCGCTGCTGGCCGCGCTGCCCGCGCTGGACAGCCAGCCGGCGGAGGTCCAGCGCCCGCTGCTGACGGCCGCCTTCACGCTCTACGCCTTCGACGCGGCGCCGCTGCTGCGTCCGCTGCTGCCGCGCCTGGCCGCGCCGCGCGAATTCGCGATCGCCGCCTATGCGCTGATGCAGACCCGCCAGCCGGCGGACCTGGCGCTGATCCAGTCGCAACTGGCGCAGCGCGACCGAGACGAGCCGCGCCTGCAGGCGCTGGCCCAGGCCCTGGCGACGGCGCAGGGCGTGCCGCAGCCGGCGCGTCCGCCGCTGGCGGACCTGCTGGCGATCCGCCCCGGCTACCCGGTGGTGTTCAGCTTCCAGCGACCGGGCCGGCAGCAGATGGGCCTGGCGCTGGTGCGGCAAGCCGACGGCCGTTTCGTGCGACGCGCCGATGGCGGGCTCTTCAACATCGAGCAGCTGGCGCTGTCCAGCAGCGGCCTGCCGGGCACGATCACGCTGGGCAACACGCCGCAGGGCCTGTTCACCATCCAGGGCGCCGGACGCGCCGCCTCCAACATCTGGATCGGCCCGACGCCTTACCTCCACACCAAGGTGCCGGGCGAAGCCAGCGTCGCCGAGTACGAGCAGCGCGTCCCCGGCGCCGACGAGCCGGCCTGGACGCTGGACCGCTACCGCGCGCTGCTGCCTGCGTCCTGGCGCGACTACGCCCCGTTGCAGGAGGCCTGGCTCGCGGGCCGCGCCGGTCGCGACGAGATGCTGATGCATGGCAGCACCATCGATCCGCGCTACTACGTCGGCAGCCGCTTCTACCCGGGCACGCCGTCGGACGGTTGCCTGGTGGCGATGGAGTACTGGTCGCCGGAGGGCACGATGGTGCACAGCGACCAGATCGCGCTGCTGCAGGCCTTCACTGCCCAGGGCCGTGACCGCGGCTACATGGTGCTGGTCGAGCTGGACCCGGCCCCCACGCCCGTCGCCCTGGCCGAAGTGATCCAGTCCGTGCTCGACGCCGAGGCCCGCACGCCCGGCCGCCGGTGAGGCTCGAACAGGGCGTGAGGTTCGCGGACGCGAGGCCTCATGCCCTGGTCGGGCCTGCGCGCCGAAGGTGGCAGTCCTTGCCAGAGCCCTTGCGATCACCACCGGTTATGGCGTTCCCGCGCCGTTTCATTGGCAGCCGCCGGGCGCGCCCACTAGAGTAGGCCGCACCATGCCCGATTCCCCGCAGCCTCTGAACACTGAAACCCCGAGCGAGCATCACCCGGATCTGGACCTGTATGACAGCCTCCGCCTGATGGAGGTTTTCATCGACGACCAGCGCGCGGCCGTGGCGGCGGTGCGCGCGGCCGCCGGGGCGCTGGCGGCGGCCGTGGACGCGGCGCTGCCGCGGCTGGTGGTCGGCGGGCGGCTGCTGTACGCGGGCGCGGGCACCTCGGGCCGGCTCGGGGTGCTGGACAGTGTCGAGCTGGTGCCGACCTTCTCCTGGCCGCGCGAGCGCGCCGTCGCGGTCCTGGCCGGCGGCGAGGGCGCGATGTTCGTGGCCGTCGAGGGCGCGGAGGACGACGAGCCGCAGGGCCGCCGCGACCTGGAGGCGCTCGCGCCGACGCCGGACGACGTCGTCATCGGCATCGCCGCCTCGGGTCACACGCCGTATGTGCTGGGCGCACTGGCGGCCGGGCGCGCGGCGGGCGCGCTGACGGTGGCGCTGGCCAACAACCCGGGCGCCGCGGTGCTGGCCGCCAGCGATCATCCGATCCTGCTGGACACCGGCGCCGAGGTCATCTCGGGCAGCACGCGGCTGAAGGCCGGCACGGCGCAGAAGATCGCGCTCAACAGTTTCTCGAGCGCGCTGATGGTCCGCCTGCACAAGGTCCACGGCAACCTGATGGTGGATATGAAGGCGACCAACGCGAAGCTGGTGCGCCGTGCGGTCGCGCTGACGATGCGCGCCAGCGCTGCGGACGAGCCGGCGGCGCGTGCCGCGCTCGAGCGCTGCGGCTTCCACGTCAAGACGGCGATCGTGATGCTGCGGCGCGCGATCGATGCCGATGCGGCCCGCGCGCTGCTCGCGCGCCATGCGGGCGATCTGCGCCAGGCGCTGGCCGAGCGTTGATCCGCAAGCGGCCCTCGCACGCAAGCGCGGCAATCCCCATGCGGCCGCCGCTGCGTTTGCACCGACACTGAGGCCCATGTCCGCCGCGCCTGTTTCTTCCGCCTCTCCCGCTGCTCCCGCTTCGCCGTCGCCGCGAGGTCCCTGGGCCTGGGTGCCCACGCTGTACTTCGCGCAGGGCATGCCTTACGTGGTCGTGATGACGCTGTCGGTCATCATGTACAAGAACCTGGAGATCTCGAACACCGACATCGCGCTCTACACCAGCTGGCTCTACCTGCCCTGGGTCATCAAGCCGCTGTGGTCGCCGCTGGTCGAGCTGCTGGGCACCAAGCGGCTGTGGATCGTGACGCTGCAGTTCGCGGTCGGCGCGGCGCTGGCGATGGTGGCGCTGACGCTGCCGATGGAGCGCTTCTTCCAGCTCTCGCTGGCGGTGTTCTGGCTGATGGCCTTCGCCTCGGCCTCGCACGACATCGCCGCCGACGGCTTCTATCTGCTGGCGCTGGAGAAGCATCAGCAGGCCGCCTTCGTCGGCGTGCGCTCGACCTTCTACCGCGTGGCCAACATCGGCGGCCAGGGTGGGCTGGTGTGGCTCGCGGGCGAGCTGCACGACCGCGGCGGCAGCTGGGCGCTCGCCTGGCAGGGCGTGATGGCGGTGCTGGCCGGCGCCTTCCTGCTGCTGGCCGCCTGGCACCTGTGGCGGCTGCCGAGACCGGCCATCGACGCGCCGGTGCCGCCCGCCGAGCGCCGCTGGGCCACCTTCTTCGAGATCTTCCGCGCCTTCTTCCGCAAGCCGGGGCTCGCGGTCACGCTCGGCTTCCTGCTGCTGTACCGCTTCCCCGAGGCGCAGCTGCTGAAGCTGGCCACGCCCTTCCTGCTCGATCCGCTGGACCAGGGCGGCCTGGCGCTGAGCAACAAGGAGGTCGGCCTGGCCTACGGCACGATCGGCCTGATCGCGCTGACGCTGGGCGGGCTGCTCGGCGGCTGGATCATCTCGCGCGTCGGACTCAGGCGCGCGCTGTGGCCGCTGGTGCTCGCGACGCACCTGCCCAACGTGGTGTTCCTGGCGATGGCCTGGGCCCATCCGGGCAGCCTCGCCCTCATCAGCGCGGCCCTGGCGGTCGAGCAGTTCGGCTACGGCCTGGGCTTCACCGCCTACCTGATGTACATGGTGCTGGTCGCCGAAGGCCCCCACAAGACCGCGCACTACGCGATCTGCACCGGCTTCATGGCGCTGGGCATGATGCTGCCCGGCATGTGGAGCGGCTGGCTGCAGGACCAGCTCGGCTACCTGCACTTCTTCGGCTGGGTGCTGCTCGCGACGATCCCGTCGCTGGTCATGACCGCGCTGATCCGCATCCCCGAGGGCTTCGGCCGCAAGGAGCCCGGCGCGTGAGCGCGGCCGCGCCCGGCACGCGACCGGCGGCCGGCGAGCGGCTGCTGTCGCTGGACGCCTTCCGCGGCTTCGCGATCGCGGCGATGCTGCTGGTCAACAACCCGGGCGACTGGTCGGCCCTGTACGCGCCGCTCGGCCACGCGCAGTGGCACGGCTGGACCTTCACCGACTGGATCTTCCCGTTCTTCGTCTTCATCAGCGGGATCTCGATGAGCTTCAGCCTGGCCCGACGCGGCCGGGTCGACGACCGCGGCGCGCTGCTGCGCCATGCCTGGCGGCGCGGGACGACCATCGTCCTGATCGGCCTGCTGCTGAACCTGTTCCCGTTCTTCCACTTCGAGACCGTGCGGCTGCCGGGTGTGCTGCAGCGGCTCGGACTGATCACGATCCTGGCGGCACCGATCGCGCTGTGGTGTGACTGGCGCGCGCAACTGGCCGCGTTCATCGGCCTGCTGCTGGGCTACGGGCTGATCCAGACCTTCGTGGCCGTGCCCGATGCGCAGGGCGTCTGGCACCGCGGCTCGCTGCAGCCGGGCGAGGACGTCGGCGCCTGGCTGGACCGGGCGCTGCTGGGCGGGCACCTGTGGGCGAAGAGCAAGACCTGGGACCCCGAAGGCCTGTTGAGCACGCTGCCGGCCGTCGCGAGCCAGATAGCGGGATTGCTGGCGGGCCGCTGGCTGGCACGACGCGGCCGCGATCCCGCCGAGAAGGCGATGTGGTTCATGGTGGCTGGGCTGGGCTGCCTCTGGGCCACCCAGGTTCTCGATGCCTGGACGCTGCCGATCAACAAGAATCTGTGGACGCCCGCCTTCGTTTTCCTGACCACCGGCTGGGGGTGCCTCGTGTTCGGCGTGTTCTACTGGCTCCTCGATGCCGCGCCATTGCCCCGGATGCGCGACGCAATGGCGCGGCGCTTGCAGCCGCTGGTGGTGTTCGGCATGAACGCGCTGTTCCTGTTCGCGCTGTCCGGTCTGGTGGCCCGGCTGCTCGGGCTGGTCCACGTCGCCGCGGGCGTGTCGCTCAAGGCCTGGCTCTTCGCGCCGCTGCGCGCGCTGCCGGTGGATCCGCGTTTCGCGTCGCTGCTGTTCGCCGTCGGCTTCGTGGCGGTGTTCTACGGCATCGCGTGGGCGATGTGGCGGCGCGGCTGGATCGTGAAGGTGTGAGCGGGCCGCACGGCGCCGCCGGATGAAGTTTCGATGCGACGACGACAGTGGATGACCGCGGCCCTGGCCGCACCGGTGTTCGGCAGCCTGGGGACGGCGCTGCCGGGTTGCTCGACGGGACGGTCGAGCGCCGTGCCGGCCCGGACCGAGGCCGCCACCGCCGAGGACGGCCCGCCGCCCGCGCCGCGCGAGTTCCGGGCCGCCTGGGTGGCGACGGTCGCCAACATCGACTGGCCCAGCCGCCGCGGCCTGAGCGACGCCGCGCAGATCGCCGAGATCCACGCGATCCTCGACCACGCCCGGGCGCTGCGCCTGAATGCGATCGTGCTGCAGGTCCGCACCAGCGCGGACGCGCTGTACCGCTCCACGCTGGAACCCTGGAGCGAGTACCTGTCCGGCGTCCAGGGCCAGGGACCGGGCTACGACCCGCTGGCGCTGTGGATCGAGCAGGCCCGCGCGCGCGGTCTCGAGCTCCACGCCTGGCTGAACCCGTATCGGGCGAAGCAGAGCGGCGGCAAATCGGCGCCCGCCGCCACGCACCTGAGCCGCACGCGGCCGGACTGGGTGAAGAAGTACGGCGACCAGCTCTGGATCGATCCCGGCGAACCGGGCGCCGCCGACCACACGCTGGCGGTCTGCCGCGACCTGCTCACCCGCTACGACGTCGACGGCCTGCACATCGACGACTACTTCTATCCCTACCCGGTCCAGGACGCGGCCAAGCAGGACATCGACTTCCCCGACGACGCGAGCTGGCTGCGCTACGTCCGGGGCGGCGGCACGCTGGCGCGGGCCGACTGGCGTCGCGACAACGTCGACCAGCTGGTGCGACGCTTGTACGAGCTGGTGCGCGAGCTCCGGCCGGCGGCGCGCGTCGGCATCAGTCCCTTCGGCCTGCCGCGGCCCGACCTGCGGCCGGCGGGCATCACCGGGTTCTCGCAGTACGACAAGCTCTACGCGCACGTCGAGCATTGGATGGCCATGGGCTGGCTGGACTACCTGGCGCCGCAGCTCTATTGGCCGCGCGCGCAGAAGCCGCAAGCCTTCGAGCCGCTGATGCGGGCCTGGCAAGGGCTCAATCCGCTGGGGCGGCACGTCTGGCCGGGACTGTTCACCAGCCGCGCCGGCAACGAGGCCGATGGCTGGCCGCTGGAGGAAATCGCCGAGCAGGTGGCGCTCACGCGCGCCGCGCCGGGCACTGGCGGTCACCTGCACTTCAGCATGGTGGCGCTGCTGAAGAACCGCCGCGGCATCGCCGACGCGCTGCGCGACGGGGCCTATGCGCAGGCGGCGCTCGCGCCCGCCACGCCCTGGCTGTCGGCGCCCGCATGCGGCGCCGTCTCGCTGGCGCGCGAGCCCGACGGCGCGCTGCGGGCCTCCGCGGCGGGCGCGCCGGCACGCGGCTTCGCGCTGTGGCGCCGCCCGGCCGGCCAGGCTTGGCGCTTCGAGGCCCTGCCGCCGGACGGTCGCATCCCGCGGCCCTCGCCGGGCGAGGCGCTGGTGCTGTCCGCGATCAATGCGATCGGTGAGGAAGGCCCTCGCGCTTCGTTCGTCGCCTGAACGCAGGGCCTTCACTGTCGATTCGGCGCAACGACCGACCCCGGCGGCGTGCGCTCATCAGCCCTAGGGGAAACCCTCGAACATCGACGCCGATCGGCGGGTTGCGCTACGGGGCGCGCGCCCCGTCCCAGGGCGCTGTTGCGCTTCGGTGTGGCGTCAGTGCCTCACCTGAAAACGCCAGTGAACACTTGTCACAGCTCCTCAACATTGGCTATCCAGACTGCGCCGCTGACGCGTTGGTGAGGCCGCCGTGAGCGCCCCGAAAAAGGGCTCGAATGAGGCATTGACGACGCGCTGTGAAGGAGAGGTCTCCCGATATTGCCGCATTGATGCGGCAGGTTTCGGCTGGTAGGCTTTTTGCTTCATAAGCGGAGATGGCGCGCCCAAGAGCGCGCCCGACGCAACAACAAACGAGGGCGGGCATCGCCGCGACGCGCACCACATCGCGTTGAAGTCGGCGACGGAAAACGTTTGCGGAACGTTCACAGCCCCCTCGGAACGGGTTTCGGTCTGACGTCGCACAGGAGCACAGGAATGAATCAGAAGGATTGGTTGGGTTTTTCGCGGACGGCGCTGGCCGCCGCGGTCGCCATCGTGGCGGCCGCGCCGGTGATGGCGCAGAACACCACCTCGGCCATCGGCGGCCGCGTGGTCGGCGCTGACGGCAAGCCCGTCGCGGGCGCCACGGTGGTGATCCTGCACAAGGAGTCCGGCTCCTCGAACACGCAGACCACCGATGCCGACGGCCGCTACAACGCGCGCGGCCTGCGCGTAGGCGGTCCCTACACCATCACCGTCACCAAGGGTGGCGACCGCGAGGTCAGCGAGAACGTCTACCTGGCCCTGGCCGAGACGCTGGGCCTGGACGTGCAGCTGGGCAAGAGCTCCACCCAGCTCGAGACCGTGGTCACCACGGGCAGCGCCACCGCGGCGAAGTTCAACAACTCGACGATGGGCTCGGGCACGCAGATCAACCGCGCCGAACTGGACGCCTACGCGTCGATCGCGCGCAACCTGCAGGACTACGCCCGCAACGATCCCCGCCTGGCGCAGACCGACAAGGAACGCGGCGAGATCTCGGCGATGGGCCAGAACTCGCGCTACAACTCGATCACGATTGACGGCGTCGCCATCAACGACAGTTTCGGCCTGGAAGCCAACAACCTGCCGACGGCCAAGCAGCCGATCTCGATCGACGCGATCCAGTCGGTGCAGGTCAACCTGTCCAACTACGACGTGACCCAGAAGGGTTACACCGGCGCCAACATCAACGCCGTCACCAAGTCGGGCACCAACGAGTTCAAGGGCAGCGTCTATTACGTCTACCGCAACGACGACATGGTGGGCAAGCGCTTCGACCGCGGCAACCAGCGCTATACCGATTTCCTGCCCTTCAAGGAAGACACCAAGGGCTTCACCCTGGGCGGCCCGATCCTCAAGGACAAGCTGTTCTTCTTCGTCAACTATGAAGAGCTCAAGAGCAACCGCGCCCAGCCCGAGTTCGGGCCGATCGGCAGTTCGCTGACCAACAACGCGATCTCGCAAGGCCAGCTCGATGCGATCACCCAGACCGCAAAGAACGCCTACGGCATCGACACCGGCTCGGTGATCGGTCAGTCGCAGCTGTCGGTCAAGGACTATCTGGCCAAGATCGACTGGAACATCAACGACAACCACCGCGCCAGCATCCGCGTCGCGCGCACCGAGCAGTCGGACACCAACAACGGTTCCTTCGGCGGCTACAGCGCGACCGGCCTGCAGATGACCTCGCAGTGGTGGCAGCAGAAGAAGAAGATCGACACCGTCGTCGGCCAGTGGTTCGCCGACTGGACGCCGGACTTCTCGACCGAGCTGAAGATCTCGAACCGGGACTACAACAGCGTTCCGCAGAACAACAGCAACCTGCCCGCGATCGGCATCCGCTTCAACGGCGCGCTGCCCGACGGCGCCCCGGCCGGCGCGAGCACCGGCAACCGCTTCGTGAACTTCGGCACCGAGCAGAGCCGCCAGTTCAACGTGCTGGACACCAAGACCCTGGACGCCTACTTCGGCGCGACCTGGATCAAGAACGACCACGAGATCAAGTTCGGCGGCGACCTGCAGCGCAACAAGATCTACAACGCGTTCTTCCAGAACGTGAACGGCAACTACACGTTCGGCTGCGAAAGCGCTTGGACCTACAGCTTTGGCGCGATCAACTGCAACACCGCCTCCGCGGCGCAGGTGCAGGCGGCGGTGCTGGAGAACTTCACCCGCGGTCGGCCCTCGAGCTACCAGGTCCAGGTTCCCGTGGCCGGCGGCACGCTGGATGACGGCATCGCCAAGTGGACGCTGGGCCAGACCGGCGTGTTCGTGCAGGACACCTGGAATGTCTCCAAGGACCTGAACATCACGGCCGGCTTCCGCGTCGACCAGCTGAGCACCAACGACAAGCCGACCTACAACGCCGCCGCAGCCGCGGCCGTCGTGCCGGGCGCGGTGACGGGCGCCAGCAGCGTGACGCGTGCCACGGGCGGTTTCGGCCTGGACAACTCGACCACCGTCGACGGCGAAAACCTGTTCCAGCCGCGCTTCGGCTTCAACTACGCGCTGGACAGCCGCACCGGCCACAAGAAGCAGATCCGCGGCGGCGCGGGCCTGTTCCAGGGCGCCGCGGCATCGGTCTGGCTGACCAACCCGTACTCCAACACCGGCATGGCCACGCGCCTGGTCGGTTGTGGAACGGCCGGTCTGAACGCCTGCTCGGGCACCGCCTCGGGCGTGTTCAGCGCTGATCCGAACAACCAGCCGATCCTGGCAGGCGCAACGCCGGCCGCCAACGTCGACTTCATCCAGAAGGGTCTGGGCCAGCCGTCCGTCTGGAAGATGAACCTCGCCTACGACGCGGAGCTGCCGTTCTTCGGCATGAACTTCGGCGTCGAGTGGGTCTACACCAAGGTCAACACCGGCATCTACTACCAGCACCTGAACCTTGGCGACCCGACCGCCACCGGTCCTGACGGCCGCTCGCTGTACTACACGCCGCAGAGCTACAGCCCGAACTGCTGGACCAACACGAACGGCAGTCTGAGCACCACCGGCGCTTGCGCCAACGGCCGCTCGCGCGCACTGTCCAACGCATCGTTCGGCAACGTGACCCTGGCCACGAAGACCAAGAAGGGCGACGGCAACGCCATCACCCTGTCGTTCCAGCGTCCGGCCCGTGACGGCTTCGGCTTCGGCGTCGCCTACACCTACACGGAAGCGTCGGAAGTCAGCCCGCTGACCTCGTCGGTGGCGAACTCCAACTTCAACTCGCGCGCCGTCTTCAATCCGAACGAGAACGTGGCCGCCAACTCGGCGTACATGATCCGCGACCGCTTCACCGCCAACGTGACGTGGCAGAAGGCCTTCATCAGCAACCTGAAGACCAACGTCGGCCTGTTCTGGGAAGGCCGTCGCGGCAAGCCCTACAGCTGGACCTTCCTGAACGACATGAACGGCGACGGCGTCGCCGGCAACGACCTGCTGTACATCCCGGCTTCGCGCGGCGCCCCCGGCGTGCGCTTCGCCACCCCGGCGGACGAGGCGGCGTTCTGGAACATCGTCGACAACAACCCCGACCTGTCGAAGTACAAGGGCGCCGTGGTGCCGCGCAACAGCTCGTTCTCGCAGTTCGTGAACAGCTTCGACCTGCGCGTCAGCCAGGAAGTCCCCGGCTTCTTCCCGCAGCACAAGGGCAAGGTCACCTTCGACATCCTGAACATCGGCAACCTGCTCAACAAGAAGTGGGGCCGCATCGACGAAGTCACCTTCCAGTCCGCCGGTGGCAACCGTCGCAGCTTCGTGAACTTCGCCGGCATCGATGCCCAAGGGAACTACGTCTACCGCACCAACGCCAACGCGATCAACGACAACCTGGCCATCCGCCAGGTCAAGGGCGAATCGCAATGGGCCATCCAGGTGACGGCCGCCTACGAGTTCTGATCGACGCACGATCGATCACGCTCTCTGCGGGCGACCGGCCTCGACGGCCGGTCCTCGCGGACACCACGGGCTCCTTCGGGAGCCCGTTTTTCATGGCGGCCATGAGCCCAACTCATACCCGCCCCGCGCATTGACAATGGCGGGCCCGCGACGCGCCTCTTAAGCTGCGCGCGCCACGCCCTCCCCCATGAGCCTCACCCCCCACGCCACCGCCTCCGCCCACGCGCCCGACCGGCCGGGCAGCGCGCGCGCCGGCGCCGGGCTCGGCCTGGGGCTCGACGCCGGCGGCACGCAGACGCGCTGGGCGCTGTCGCGGCCCGACGGCACGCTGGTGGCGCGCGGCGAGGTCGGCGGCTTCAGCGCGTTGCTGCTGGACAGCAGCGCCGGCCGCGTCGCGCTGGCGCAGACGCTGCAATCGCTCGCCGCCGCGGTGATCGCGCACGCGGCACCGGGCGCCCTGCGGGGCCTGCAGGCCGGCATCACCGGGCTCGGCGAACCCGACGGCCCCGCCGGCCGGCAGCTGCGTGCGCTGCTGGCGCAGCAGTTGGGCCTGGCGCCGGCGCAGATCCATTGCGACAGCGACATCGCCCAGGCCTGGCATGCGCTCTACCTCCCCGGCGAGGGCTACCTGGTCTACGCCGGCACCGGCGCGATCGCGGCCTTCATCGACGCGGACGGCACGCTCCACCGCGCCGGCGGCCGCGGTCCGCTGCTCGGCGACGAAGGCGGCGGCCAGTGGATCGCCCGCGAGGCACTGGCGCTGGTCTGGCGACGCGAGGACGAGGCCCCCGGCGCCTGGACGGATTCGGCGCTGGCGCGCCACCTGTTCGACGAACTCGGCGGCGCGGACTGGCCGACCACCCGCGCCTTCATGTACGGCGGCGACAACGCGGCACGGCGCGGCTCGATCGGCCGGCTCGCGCTGGCCGTCGCGCGCGCGGCCGAGGCCGATGATCCCGACGCCCTCGCGCTGCTGCACCGCGCCGGCCGCGAGCTCGCCCGGCTGCCGCTGGCGCTCGTGCGCCGCCTGGGCGTGCGTCCCGTCACCGCCGCCGGACGTGTGCTGCAATTGCACCCGGCGATCGAGGCCGGCCTGCGCGCCGCGCTGCCGCACGACCTGCCCCTCGCCGTTCAACAACCCGACACCGCCCTGGCCGCCGCGCGGCGCGCGGCCCTCGCCCCATGAAGACCAAGCTCCTGACCCTCGCCGCCGCCGCGCTGCTCGCGGCCTGCGCCTCGCCCACGCTGCAGATCGACAAGACGCATGTCTCGGAGAACCAGGACAGCCGCGCGCAGTTCCTGATCCTCCACTACACGGTGCTCGACTTCGACAAGTCGATGAAGGTGCTGACCACCGGCGGCAAGGTCTCCGCTCACTACCTGGTGCAGGACAACCCGTCCAAGGTCTACCAGCTGGTCGACGAGAACCGCCGCGCCTGGCACGCCGGCGTCAGCTACTGGGGCGGCGCGACCAACCTGAACTCAGCCTCGATCGGCATCGAGATCGTCAACGCCGGCTTCACCGACACGCCGCTGGGCCGCGTCTACGCGCCCTATCCGCAGAAGCAGATCGACGACGTCATCCAGCTGACCCGCGAGATCGTCGCGCGCCACGGCATCCGTTCCGATCGCATCCTCGGCCACAACGACATCGCGCCGGGACGCAAGCAGGACCCGGGTCCGGAGTTCCCCTGGAAGCAGCTCGCCGACGCCGGCCTGATCGCCTGGCCGGACGCGGCGCAGGTGCAGGTCAAGCGGGCCATCTACGAGGTCGGCCCGGTGCCCGACGTGAACTGGTTCCAGCAGCGCCTGGCGCAGGTGGGCTACCAGATGCCGCGCACCGGCGAGTTCGACGTCGCCACCCGCGAGGTGATCAGCACCTTCCAGATGAAATACCGTCCGGCCAACTTCGCCGGCGACATGGATGCCGAGACCGCCGCGCTGCTGGAGGTCGTCACCACGCCCGGCGGCATGCTCATGAAGCAGCCGCGCGCCGCGGATTCGCAGGTGCGCTCGGCGTATTGACCTGGCGCCTGCCTTGCTGAACTTCTTCCTCCGCCGCCTGGCCACCTTGCTGCCGACGCTGATCGGCGTGACGCTGGTCGCCTTCGGCCTGATCCGGCTGGTGCCGGGCGATCCGATCGCGATCATGATGGGCGAGCGCGCGCTGGACGAGGCCACGCATGCGCGGCTGATGCACGAGCTCGGCCTGGACCAGCCGCTGTGGCGCCAGTACGCGGACTATGTCGGCGGCCTGCTGCACGGTGACCTGGGGCGCTCGCTGGTGTCGCACGAGCCGGTCTCGCACGAATTCCGCGCGCTGTTCCCGGCCACCGCCGAACTGGCGCTGTTCGCGCTGCTGCTGGCGATCGTGCTGGGCATGGCCCTGGGCATCGCCGCGGCGCTGCGTCGCGGCTCGTTGCTGGACCAGGGCGTGATGGGCGTGGCCACGGTGGGTTATTCGATGCCGGTGTTCTGGTGGGGGCTGATCCTCATCATGCTGTTCTCGGTCGGGCTGGGCTGGACGCCGGTGTCTGGCCGCATCGCCGTCGAGTACGACGTGCAGCGCGTCACCGGCTTCATGCTGATCGACGCGGCGCTGCACGACGAGGCCGGCGCCTGGCGCTCGGCGCTGCGCCACCTGCTGCTGCCGGCGCTGGTGCTGGGCACCAGCACGACGGCGGTGATCGCGCGCATGACCCGCTCCAGCCTGCTGGAGGTGCTGCGCGAGGACTACATGCGCAGCGCCCGCGCCCGCGGCCTGTCGCCGGCGCGGGTGGTGCTGGTGCACGGCCTGCGCAACGCGCTGATCCCCGTCATCACGGTGATCGGGCTGAAGGTCGGCAGTCTGCTGGCCGGCGCGGTGCTGACCGAGACCATCTTCAGCTGGCCCGGCATCGGCAAGTGGCTCATCGACGCCATCGCGCGCCGCGACTATCCGGTGGTGCAGGCCGGCATCCTGATCTCGGCCTGCACCTTCATCGCGGTCAACCTGCTGGTGGACCTGCTGTACGGCGTGGTCAATCCGCGCATCCGCAAGCAGGGCTGAGATGAGCATGAGCGATCCCACCCGCCCGGCGCCGACGAGCCTCCCACCCGAGGTCCCGCCCGTCATGGCGCCGCCGGTGCTGCCGCCCGGCCCGCTGGCCGAGTTCTGGCGCGGTTTCTCCGCCAACCGCGGTGCGCTGGTGGCGCTGGTCGTGTTCACGCTGCTGGCGCTGGCGGCGCTGCTCGCGCCCTGGATCGCGCCGCACGATCCGGTGAGGCAGTACCGCGAGGCGATGCTGACCCCGCCGCTGTGGATGGACGGCGGCCAGGCGCGCTTCCTGCTCGGCACCGATGAACTCGGTCGCGACCTGCTGTCGCGGCTGCTGCACGGCGCGCGCGTGTCGCTCGGCATCGGGCTCGCCTCGGTCGTGCTGTCGCTGATCCCCGGCGTGCTGCTGGGGCTGCTGGCGGCCTTCCACCAGCGGCTGCTCGCGCCGGTCGTGATGCGGCTGATGGACGTGATGCTCGCGCTGCCCGGCCTGCTGCTGGCGATCTGCGTGATCACGGTGCTCGGGCCGGGCCTGATGAACACGGTGATCGCGATCGCCATCGGCAGCCTGCCGGAGTACGTCCGGCTCACCCGTGCCGCCGCGCTCGCCGAGCTCGGCAAGGACTACGTCACCGCCAGCCGCGTCGCGGGCGCGTCGACCTGGCGGCTGATGTTCTCGACGGTGCTGCCCAACTGCCTGGCGCCGCTGATCGTCAACGCCTCGCTGAGCTTCTCGGCCGCGATCCTCGAGGCCGCCGGCCTCGGTTTCCTCGGCCTGGGCGTCCAGGCGCCGATGGCCGAGTGGGGCACGATGCTGTCCTCCGCGCGCGACTACATCGTGCGCGCGCCCTGGGTGGTGACGCTGCCCGGGCTCGCGATCCTGGTCTCGGTGCTGAGCGTCAACCTGATGGGCGACGGCCTGCGCGACGCGCTCGACCCGCGCTTGAAGAGGGTCTCGTGATGCTGGAGATCCGCGACCTGCGCGTGCGCTTCGGCGCCTTCCCGGCGGTGGACGGTGTCGACCTCGATGTCGCGCCTGGCGAGGTGCTGGGCATCGTCGGCGAATCGGGCTCCGGCAAGTCGGTCAGCATGATGGCGCTGATGGGGCTGATCGACGCGCCCGGCGTGACCAGCGCCGCCTCGCTGCGCTTCGAGGACCAGGACCTGCTGGCGATGCCCGCGGCCGCGCGCCGGCGGCTGGTGGGCAAGGACATCGCGATGGTGTTCCAGGATGCGCTGGCCTCGCTCAACCCGAGCTACACCGTCGGCCACCAGATCGAGGAGGTGCTGCGGGCGCACCTCGGCCTGCGCGGTGCGGCGGCGCGCCAGCGGGCGCTGGAGCTGCTGCAGCAGGTCGAGATCCCCGATGCGGCGAGCCGCCTGGGGGCCTATCCGCATGAACTGTCGGGCGGCATGAACCAGCGCGTGATGATCGCGCTGGCAATCGCCTGCTCGCCCAAGCTGCTGATCGCCGACGAGCCGACGACCGCGCTGGACGTGACGATCCAGGCCCAGATCATGGATCTGCTGCTGCGCCTGCAGCGCGAGCGCGGCATGGCGCTGGTGATGATCACGCACGACCTCGCGGTGGTGGCGGAGATGGCGCAGCGCGTGGCGGTGATGTACGCCGGCCAGGTGGTCGAGACGGGCCGGCTGCCCGATGTCTTCGAGTCGCCGCGGCATCCCTACACCGCGGCCTTGCTGGCCGCGATCCCCGAGCACAACCGCGGCGGACGACGCCTGCAGGCGCTGCCGGGCATCGTGCCGGGCGCGCTCGACCGGCCGTCGGGTTGCCTGTTCTCGCCGCGCTGCCCGCGTGCGCAGGACCGCTGCCGCGCGCAGCGTCCGGCGCTGGACGCCGGCGTGCGCTGCTTCTATCCGCTGAGCGAGGAGACCGCCGCATGAGCGCCGCGGACGACGCGCCGATGCCGGCGTCCTCGATGCCCGTGGCGGACGCGACGACAGGCGCGGCGCCGGTGCTGCAGGCGCGCGACCTGGCTCGCCACTACCGCGTGAGCCGCGGCTGGTTCGCGCCGGCCGCAACGGTGCGCGCGCTGGACGGCGTGAGCTTCGAGCTGGCGGCGGGCAGGACCCTGGCGGTGGTGGGCGAGTCCGGCTGCGGCAAGTCCACGCTGGCGCGGGCGCTGACGCTGATCGAGGCGCCGAGCGCCGGCACGCTGCGCATCCACGGCCGTGATGCCGCCGACGCGGCCGCGCGCAAGGCCTTGCGGCGCGAGGTGCAGATGGTGTTCCAGAACCCCTACGCCGCCTTGAATCCGCGCAAGACCATCGCGTCGACGCTGGCGGAGCCGCTGGTGATCAACACGACGCTGGGCCGCGCCGAGCGGCGGGAGCGGATCGAGGCGCTGGCGGCCAAGGTCGGCCTGCGGCCGGAGCACCTGCAGCGCTACCCGCACATGTTCTCGGGCGGCCAGCGCCAGCGCATCGCGATCGCGCGGGCGATGGTGATGCAGCCCGGCATCGTGGTCGCGGACGAGCCGACCTCGGCGCTGGACCTGTCGGTCCAGGCGCAGATCCTCAACCTGTTCATGGACCTGCAGGAGGAGTTCGGCACCGGCTACGTGCTCATCTCGCACAACCTGGCGGTGGTGGAGCATGTGGCCGACGAGGTGATGGTGATGTACCTGGGCCGCGCGGTGGAACACGGGGACAAGCGCCGCATCTTCGCGCGGCCGCTGCACCCGTACACGCAGGCGCTGATCAGCGCGACGCCGGCGCTGCGTCCGGCCGACCGCCGCCAGCGCATCCGCATCCACGGCGAGCTCCCGAGCCCGCTCAAACCCCCGACCGGTTGCGCGTTCCACCAGCGCTGCCCGCTGGCCCTGCCGCGCTGCGCCGAGGTCCGCCCCGAGCTGCGTGAGCTGGACGGGCGGCTGGTGGCGTGTGATGTGATCTGAACGCCAGTCCGCGCTCAGCGCCCGAAGAGCTCCGCGTGCGTCCCCGCGCGCACGAAGACGATGGTGTCGCCGCGCAGGTGATAGATCAGGAGGAAGTCGCCACCGATGTGGCACTCGCGGTGATCCCGCATGTCGCCCAGGAGGGCGTGGTCCTTGTACTCGGCGGGCAACGGCCCGTCGTTGGCGATCAACAGGAGCATGGCCGCCTTGAGGCGGCCCATGTCGTACCGACCTGAATGCGAGAGCCGTTCCCAGTCCCGCAGGAATTTCGCGGCGTAGTCGGTGACGCGCGGGGGCTCAGCGCGTTTTTCGCGGGCGGGCCTTTTTTTCAAGATCATCGATCAGTTCCTTTCCGGAACCGAACCGAGCTCGGGTGACGGCACGGGCTTCCTCCATCGCCGCGCGGGTCTCCGCGTTGGGCACCTTCACCTCGAAGGGAAGGCCGTTGTGCAACACCACCTGCGTGAGGAAGAGACGGATCGCATCGCTCAGGGTGAGGCCGCATTGGGCCAGCACTTCGGCAGCGGAATCCTTGAGTTCGGGCTCGACGCGGGATCGCAGTTCGGTGGATTTGATGGCCAGGCTCATGATGGACTTCTCGCTCAAACGTAGCGACATTGTGGCTACAAATGTGGAGTCTACGCCAGCATGGGCCCGGAGGGAATCGCGCATCCTCCACGAGGATGCTGCGTTCGTCGCCCCGAGCGCTCGGGCGTTTGACGCCTTCGATGTACGAGACCAGGCGTCAGGGCGCATCGAGCGCCCGCATAACCCGGTGTTATGGTCCAACCGCCCCATTTCAGTTGTGACCGTCGCGCCCGCGTTTCGACAATGCGCCGGCTAGCCCTCCCCCCGATGCGCCCTGCCCTTTCCCTCTCGCTGGCCGCGTGGCTGCTCGCGGCACTGCCCGTCGTCCAGGCGGCCGATGCCGCCGCGCCCAAGCCGCTGGTCTACTGCACCGACGCCAGCCCCGAGGGCTTCGATCCCGGCCTGTGGGATTCCGCCAGCACCAACAACGTCAACAACCAGATGTTCCAGGGGCTGGTCCGCTTCGAGCGCGGCGGCACCGCGCTGCAGCCGGCGCTCGCCACCGCCTGGACCATCAGCCCCGACGCCCGCGTCTTCACCTTCACGCTGCGCGAGCACGTCCGCTTCCACGCCCGCCCGTGGTTCACTCCCACGCGGCCGATGAATGCCGACGACGTGCTGTTCACCTTCGGCCGCTTCCTCGACCGCGAGCACCCGTTCAACAAGGCCTTCCCCGCCAACTTCATCTATCCGCAGAACCTGGGCCTGGCCAAGGCGATCACGAAGATGGAGAAGCTCGACGACCGCACCGTCCGCTTCACCCTCGCGCAGCCCAACGTCACCTTCGTCACCTGGTTCGCGATGGCCTTCGCCGGCATCCAGTCGGCCGAGTACGGCGCCCAGCTGCTGCGCGAGGGCAAGGCCGCGCAGATCAACCGCCTGCCCATCGGCACCGGTCCCTACCGCTTCCGCAGCTATGCCAAGGACGACGTCGTCCGCATGGAAGCCAACCCCGACTACTGGGGCGAACCGCAGAAGACGCAGAAGCTGATCTTCACCATCAGCCGCGAGGCCGCGGTGCGGGTGCAGAAGCTGCTTGCCGGCGAATGCCAGATCACCTCGCCGCTGCGCGACATCGACGTCGGCGCCATCGACCGCCATCGCGAACGCATCCGGCTGGAGAAGATCCAGGCGCTCAACATCTCCTACCTGTCCTTCAACCTGCGCAAGCCGCCGACCCACAACCGGCTGGTGCGCGAGGCGCTGGACATCGCCGTCGACCGCGACGCGATCTTCCGCGCGCTGTTCCCGCGCGGCGACGCGATGCAGGCGGTCAACCCGTTCCCGCCGGCCATCCCGGGCTACAACCGCACGCTGAAGAACGAGTACGACCCCGAGCGCGCCAAGGCCCTGCTCCGGCAGGCCGGCTTCCCGGACGGCCTGGACATCGACCTCTGGGCACTGCCCGTCACGCGCCCGACCAATCCCAACGGCCAGTTGATGGCGCAGCTGATCCAGCAGGACTGGGCCCGCATCGGCGTGCGCGCGCAGATCCGCACCTACGAATGGGGCGAGTACCTCAAGCGCGCCAACGCCGGCGAGCACTCGGTCTACATGAGCGGCTGGTCCGGCGAGAGCGGCGACGCCGACGACTTCCTGACGCCCAACCTCAGCTGCGCCACCAACAAGTCGGGCGTCAAGTTCTGCAACCCCGAGTTCGAGCGCCTGATCGACGCGGCCCGCGCCACGCCCGACCAGGCGCGGCGCATCGCGCTCTACGAGCAGGCGCAGGTGATCTTCAAGCGGGAGCGCCCGTGGATCACGATGGCACACTCGACGGTCTACATCCCCACCAGCAAGGACCTGCGCGGCTTCAGGATGCAGCCCAACGGCGGGGTGGTCTTCGAGAACGTCTACCGTGAATAAGCCTGCTCTTCCTCTTCGCGCGCCGGCCCGAGCGCCGGGCCGCCCCCGGCCGGGCCGGGCCCCCTCGGGGGGCCGGACGACGTATTCGTCGGACGGGGGGCCGACATGAGGCTTCGTCACATTGAAGTCTTCCACGCCATCATGCAGGCCGGCACGATCAGCGGCGCGGCGCAGCTGCTGCACATCTCGCAGCCGGCCGTGACGAAGGTGCTGCAGCACTGCGAGCTGCAGCTGGGCATGCCGCTGTTCGACCGCGTGCGCGGCAAGCTGTATCCGACGCCGGAAGCGCAGCGGCTGTTCGTCGAGATCGACAAGCTCAACCGCGACCTCGTCGCCATCCGGCGCCTGGCGGCCAACCTGCGCGGCGGCGAGTCCGAATCGCTGCGCCTGATGGCCACGCCGACGCTGGGCGCCGCGGTGATTCCGGCGGCGATGACGCACTGGGCGCAGGCCTTCCCGCGCAGCCGCTGCCAGCTCAGCACCAACCACACCCGCGAGATCGTCTCGGCGCTGCTGCTGGGCGAAGCCGACCTGGCGCTCAGCCTGCAGGACCCGCGCCATCCCGGCATCAAGGCCGAGGTGCTGGCCAGCGGCACGATGATGGCGCTGTGCCCGGTGCAGGGTCCCGAGGCGCAGGGCAGCGGCCCGCTGCCGCTGGAGGAGATCCAGTCCGAGCTGATCGCGATGGCCGAGGACGACCCGCTGGGCCACATGCTGCACAACGCCAGCGAGGCCGAGGGCCGGCACCTGGACAGCCGCATCACCGTCCAGACTTACCAACTCGCCCGCGCGCTGGTGGAGGCGGGCGTGGGCATGACCGTCGTCGATCCGTTCACCGCCGCGTCGGCGGACCCGACCCGGGTCAAGGTCCGGCCGCTGGCGCCGCCGATGGCCATCCACCTCTACCTGCTGACCTCCGCCAGCGCGCCGCTGGCCCAGGCGGCGCGCCGGCTGGTCACCTACCTGCGGGACGCGGCCCGCGCCAACCTGGACAGCCTCGCCGGATGAATGCCATTCCCTGCGAAGAGATCGCGGCGCACACCGAGTTCCGCTCGCTGCTCACCATCCCCGGCATCGCGGTGGACCTGCGCTACGCGACGCCGGACAACTTCGTCGGCCGCAACGTCTACGGCGGCCTGGACTGCGCCTTCCTGCGCCGCGAGGCCGCCGATGCGCTCGCCGAGGCGGCCGCCTGGCTGGCTCGCCACTGCCCGGGCATGACGCTGGTGGTGCTGGATGCGCTGCGACCGCAGCGGGTGCAGGAAGCGCTGTGGGCCGAACTGGAGGGCACGCCGCTCACCAGGTACCTGGCCCACCCGGCGCGGCGCTCGATCCATTCATTCGGCATGGCCGTCGACGTGACCCTGCTGGACGATCAGGGCCGCGAACTCGACATGGGCACCGGCTTCGACGAAATGACGCCGGCCTCGCACCCCGAGTTCGAGGCCGAGCAGCTCGCCGCGGGCGGCCTCACCGCGGACCAGCTGCGCCATCGCGGCTGGTTGCGCGCGGCGATGCGCCATGCCGGCTTCCAGACCATCACGACCGAGTGGTGGCACTTCGACTTCGGCGACCGCGAGCGCGTGCGCCGCGAACTGCCGCTGGTGCTGTGAGCGGTGGCCGGCGTCGCTCGCGTGCTGCGACAGGCGCCTGAAACCCTCGTACGTCGCTGCTTCCGGAGATCCTCATGACCGCTTCCCGCCGCCACCTCCTCACCGGCGCCGCTGCGGCGGCCGCACTGGGCGCGCTGTCGCCGGCGCGGGCGCAGACCGCCGCGCCGGCCCGCGCCGCACGGCCCAATGCCGCGCCAGAGCCGCTGCGCGCACGCCGACTGCGCCCCGGCGACACGATCGCGCTGGTCAGCCCCGCCAACGCGACCTATGAGCGCGAGCCGCTGGAGATCGCCGTCGAGTCGCTCGAGGCGCTGGGCTTCAAGGTCAAGCTCGGGGCCAACGTGCGCGGCCGTTACGGCCAGTTCGGCGGCACCGACGTGCAGCGCGCCGCCGACATCAACGACGCCTTCGCCGACGACGAGGTGGCCGGGATCCTGGCCCTGACCGGCGGGTCGGGATGCAACCGCATCGTCGACAAGCTGAACTACGCGCTGATCCGGCGCAAGCCGAAGTTCTTCGGCGGCTTCTCGGACCTGACCAGCCTGGTCAACGCGATCCACAAGCAGACGGGGCTGATCACCTTCCACTGCCCGGTCGCGGGCTCGGAGTGGAACGAGTTTTCGCTCCAGCATTTCCGCGCCGTGGCGATGGACGCGCAGGCCGACCTGCTGCAGAACCCGCAGGGCGAGCGCGGGGCCCACCTCGTCCAGCGCGAGGACCGCATCAGCACGCTGCGACCGGGCCTGGCGCGCGGACCGCTGGTGGGCGGCAACCTGGCGGTGCTGAGCTCGCTGGCCGGCTCGCCCTACTTCCCCGACACGCGGGGCGCGATCCTCTTCCTCGAGGAGGTCAACGAGTACATCTACCGCGTCGACCGCATGCTGTCGACGCTGCGGCTGTGCGGCGCGCTGGACCAGCTGTCGGGCGTGGTGCTGGGCAAGTTCACCCAGTGCGGGCCCGGGGATGGGAGCTACGGCACGCTGACGCTGGATGAGGTGTTCGACGACTACTTCCTGCCGCTCAACATCCCGGTGTACCGCGGGGCGATGATCGGCCACATCAAGCGCAAGTTCACCGTGCCGGTGGGGCAGCCGGCGGAAATGGACGCGACCGCGGGAACGGTGCGCTTGCTGTCGCCGGCGGTGAGCTGAAGAACCTCACCCTCTGCGCTCATTGCCGCGCCACCCAGTCGACCAGCGCGTCGATGGCGGGGCGCGCCTTCATCGCCTGCTCGTCGTTGACGATGGCGACGACGATCCAGGTCCGGCCGGTCGAGTCCGGCACGTAGCCCGCCAGCGCCACGACGTCGCGCAGCGTGCCGGTCTTCATGCGGGCTCGGCCCTCGGCCGCCGTGCCCTTCATGCGCCGCGCCAGCGTCCCGTCGACGCCCGCCACCGGCAGCGTCGCCAGCAGCTCCGGCCCGTGCGGCCCGCGTGCCGACGCCCCCAGCATCGCCGCCAGTTGCGCCGCGGTCGCCCGCTCGGTGCGCGACAGGCCTGAGCCGTTCTCCAGCGTCATGCCCGTGCTGTCGATCCGCTGCGCCGCGAACCAGTCGCGCACGACGCGCGCGGCGGCCTGGCACGTGTCCTCGCCCGGCTGCGCCGCGGCAGCGCCCAGGCGCAGGAACAGCAACCGCGCCAGCGCGTTGTCCGAAGCCTTCATCACCGGCCGCAGCAGCTCCGCCAGCGGGCGGTCGCGATGCTGGACCAGCACGCGCGCGCCCTCCGGCGTCGCGCCCTCGCGGATCTCGCCCGACAAGCTCCCGCCGAGCTCACCCCACAACTGGCGCAAGGCCTGCGCCGTCTCCCACTGCCGGTCCAGCACGTTCAGCGACTGCGTCACCTGGCAGCCGCGCGGGAACTCGCCCGCGAGCACCAGCCGGCCCCCACCGCCGGGCAAGGGCTCGAAACGCGACGGCATCCAGCCATCGTCCCAATCCTTGCAGGGCTTGTCGTTGAGCCTCACCGCGCTGGTGTCGATCACCAGGGCGCCGAACTGCGGGAAGGGCCGCACCGTCAGCCCGCGCTCATCGGCGGCGAGGTCGTACTGCAGCAGGCTGCCGTTGAGGTGCAGCGCGTCGGGGATGACGTTGTAGGGAAATTCCGCCTGCTCGTCGAAGCGCGGCGCGTCGATGTCCAGCCGCGACGGCTGGAACAGGCCGCGGTCGACGACGATGCCGCCGGCCAGTTCGCGCACGCCATGGCGCTCCCGCAGCTCGCGCAGCATCGCCCACAGCGCGGGCCAGTCCAGGTCCGCGTCGGCCCCGCCCTTGAGCACCAGCGGCCCGTCGAGTCGCCCATCACGGACCTCGCCCGCGGCCAGCAGCTGCGTCTGCCCGCGGCTGCTCGGCCCCAGCCGGTCCAGCGCGACCACCGCGGTGATCGTCTTCATCGTCGAGGCGGGCGCCATCGGCCGGTCCGCGTTCAGGCGCAGGCCGGTGCCGGGCGCCTCCAGCGGATGGGCCACCACCGCCAGCGAGGCGGCCGGCACGCCGGCCTCGCGCAAGGCGGCCTGGACCGGCGCGGGCGGCGTGTCGATGAAGGTGGCGCAGCCGGTCGTGGCCAGCGCGGCGACCAGGAGGGCAAGGGCGGTGATCGATCGCATGAGGGGCGACTGTATCGGCCCGGCGCCTTTGCATTCCCGCAGGTTATGGCCGCGCGACAAGCATTCATCGGGACGGAAGCAACAAATGGGTGAGGTTCCTAGGACCTTGAAATCGTCTCGTGCTTGAAGATCGTTCGCAGCTCGCAACAGGTCGATCGCCAATGGTCGCGCCTCCGTCGTTGGCGGCGTTGCAGGACGCCGGGTCCGGTTAACAAGGAGAAGGTCGTGAAATTGAATCAACTCGCTCGCTGTCTCGTGGTGGTGGGGCTGGGCGCCCATGCGGCGGCCTGGTCGCAGGAGGTCCAGAAGATGGAGCGGGTGGAGATCACCGGCTCGAGCATCAAGCGCATCCAGGACGAAGGCGCGCTGCCGGTGCAGACGATCTCCCGCCGGGACCTGGACCGCCAGGGCATCGTGTCGGCCGAGCAGCTGATCGCCACGCTCTCGGCCAACGGCAACGGCCTGGACAACCTGGCCTCCAATGCCGACGTGGTGTCGGGCCAGGCGCGGGGCAACAACGGCGCGACCTCCGCCAACCTGCGCCTGCAGGGCGCCAACGCGACGCTGATCCTGCTGAACGGCCGCCGCATCGCCGCGCACGGCCTCAACGGCGGCGTCGTCGACCTGAACCAGATCCCGATGGCCGCCATCGAGCGCGTCGAGGTGCTCAAGGACGGCGCCTCCTCGACCTACGGCACCGATGCCGTGGGCGGTGTCATCAACTTCATCCTGCGCAAGGACTACCAGGGCCTGCAGGCCAGCGCCTTCACCGACGTGACCGAGCATGGCGGCGGCAACATCTACCGCGCGTCGCTGACCGGCGGCGCCGGCAACATCGACAAGGACGGCTTCAACCTGCTGGCGGTGCTGTCGGTGACCGACAACAAGCGCCTGGACGGCTCGCAGCGCGATTTCGTCAACAGCTTCCAGCCCGAGCGCGGCCTGTCGCCTGACACGCGCGGCACGCCCTTCGCGACGCTGTTCCTGCCCACGACGACGGGCACGACCATCCGCAACGTGCTGAGCCGCCCGGGCTCCAACGCCAACACCGGCCCGCTGTACAACGGCGCCGCGATCAACAGCGTCAACATCCTGGACCTGCCCGGCCAGGCCGGTTGCGCCTCGCAGCCGGGCATGGGGCCGTATGCGGAGAAGCTGTGGAACTCGGCCTCCGCCTCGCCGGCCAACCAGTTCGGCTGCGCCTGGGACACCGGACGCGCCGCGGTCATCCAGCAGCCGGTCAAGAACACCAACCTGGTCACCCGCGGCCAGCTCAAGCTCGGCGAGCACCTGCTGACCGGCGAGCTGCTGCTGGGCAAGTCGGAGTCGACCAAGTACTTCTCGCCCAACCAGATCAGCAGCGCCGCGTCGACCTCGACGCTGGGCCTGCCCAATGGGACGACCACGCGCAACCCCTTCGCCGACCTGGCCTATCCGTCCAGCGGTGCCGGCTACCAGCGGGTGTTCGACGCGCTGGTGGCGCAGTTCCCCTCGCTGGCCGCCAACCAGGGCCTGCCGATGACCTTCCGCTGGCGCTGCATGGAATGCGGCGAGCGCGCCATCGGCACCGACACCGACACCGGCCGCTACCTGCTGAGCCTGGACGGCCCGCTGCCCTTCCTCAAGGACTGGGACTACAAGGCCGGCGCCTCGCACGCCTACAGCAAGAGCACCTCGACGCTGGGCAGCGGCTATCACAACTACGTCGGCCTGGCCAACCTGATCAACACCGGCGTGCTCAATCCCTTCCTGCTGGCGGGCGAGTCGCAGACGCCCGCGGCGCTGGCGGCGCTCAACGCCATCTCGGCGGCGGGGACGGAGCTCTATGGCGGCAAGTACACGACCGACCAGTTCGACGCCACCGTGTCGGGCCCGGTCTTCAAGCTGCCGGCGGGCGAGGTGATGGCGGCGCTGGGCGTGGACTACCGCATCGAGAAGTACCGCTTCGACGGCAACACCTCGGTCAACACCAACGACATCAACACCTGGGTCTACAACGCGCCGTTCGACAACATCAACGCGCTGAGCGGCGTGAAGCGCAAGGTGGGCGCGATCTTCGGCGAAACCATCATCCCGATCGTCAAGAACCTCGACCTGAACCTGTCGGTGCGCTATGACAAGTACACCGGCTTCGGCAGCACGACCAACCCGAAGGCGTCGGTGCGCTACCAGCCGCTGGAGAGCCTGGTGTTCCGCGCCTCGTACAGCACCGGCTTCCGGGTGCCCACCTTCAACCAGCTGTTCAATGGCGTGACCGAGTCGCCCTACACCGGCGCCGGCGTGCCGGATCCGGCGACCTGCCCCGGCAACGTGGTGAGCAACGCGCCGGGCTGCCAGGCGATCACCTTCAACACGCTCTTCGGCGGCAAGCCGGACCTGCGGCCGGAGGAGTCGAAGATGTCCAACATCGGCTTCGTGTGGCAGCCCTCGCCGGCCTTCAACATGAGCGTCGACCTGTGGGACATCAAGCGCGACGGCCAGATCCAGAGCCTGACGCTGTCGCAGATCCTGAACAACTACCAGCTCTTCCCCGAGGCCTTCCTGCGTGACAGCACCGGCGCGCTGAAGATCGTCGACACGCGCTGGATCAACACCGGCGAGACGCGCACGCGCGGGCTGGAGCTGTCGATGCGCGGCAGCACGCCGCTCAACGGCGGCCGCCTGACGGCCGGCCTGGATGGCACCTACCTGCTGGAGAAGAAGTCCAAGCTGCTGGACAACGTGCCCTTCGGGCCGAGCGAGGTCGGCCGCTTCACGCGCTCGAGCGAGCTGGGCCTGCGCTGGAAGCACAGCGCCTACATCACCTACGCCTATGGCGACTGGGCCTGGTCGCTGCGCCAGCAGTACTCGACGGGCTACTACGGCTACGTGCCGCCGGGCATCGCCAACGGCAACGCGACGGCCCCGGCCTTCGACCCGTGGGTCAAGCCGTACTACCTGCACCACGTCAGCGTGGCCTACACCGGCATCAAGAACCTGACGATCACGGCCGGCATCAAGAACATCCTCGACCAGGACCCGCCGTTCGCGAACAGCTACGACAGCAACACCGGCTCGGGCAGCTCGTGGGAGCCGCGCGTCGCCGACCCGCGCGGGCGCTCGTTCACGCTAGGCATCGACTACAAGTTCTTCTGACCGCTCCGATGGCCTGCCGCCTCGCGCGGCGGCCTCGGACACACGAAAGCCCGCCGGGGAACCGGCGGGCTTTTTTACGCCTTGCCGCCCAGTGCGGCCGAGGTCAAGGGGAAGATGCGCTTCACGCCCTGCTCCCGGATCGTGTGCAGGAATCGCAGGAGCGGACCGGTCGGTCGATCCAGCCCTTGCTCGTAGCGGCGCAGCAGCCGCGCTGTCGTGCTGAGCATGTTCGCGAAGACATAGAGGCTGAGGTCCGCCTCCTCCCGGATGGCCCGGACCTCGTCGGGCGTCAGCGGCGCCGGCGGTGCAATGCCGCACCAGGCCAAGCGTTGGAAATGCTCACCGCTGACCAACCCGCAGGCGTGCATGCCGCGTCCGGTCTTCACCATTCGATCAATCGAGTCGTACTTGCGCTTGCGCATCACAGATCACCTCCGTCAGAAATCCAGAATTGATTGCGGCATCCCGCTGAACGATGTCCATCGCCGCCAGGGAGACGTTCATCGCCTTGAAACCTTGAAGCTGCCGGTCGTCGATATTGGCGAGGACGTTCTTCGCATAGCCCTCGATGAAGAACCACGGTGCGCCCGGTCGATGGGCGACGATCACGCGGAAGCCATCGCGTTTGCCGGCGCCGGATCGTGCAATCCGCTTCTTGAAGAGTCCACTACCAAGATCTGCATCGATCAGGCCGCGTTCCATTTCAGCCACGGCACGGCAGGGATCACCGTCTGCGCATGCCCTGCTTGCGCCTCCACCTTTGAAAGCCTGGGACCAGATAGACGGCTCGAGCCATGTCGACCTCCTCGCATCTTCGTGGACGAGAAGAGTGCCAGGTCTTGCGTGCCAAGTCGTCGCCTTGATGTCGGGCCTCCGATGGGGGCAACCTGTTCAGGCTTCGAGCGTTCTCGCGACCGGATTCAGCGTGATGGTCACACCGATCGGCAGCGGAAGGTTCGGCGACGTATGGCCGCTTGGCCAACCGGCAAGCACCGGCACGCCGAGCCCGCCGAAGTAATCGGCCAGCACCTCATCCGGCGAGTCCGCATCACTGAAGCTGCCCAGCAGCACGCCCGTCAGCTGGTCGAGCCCTCCGCTCAGACGCAGCTGGCACAGCAGGCGATCGATCTTGTAGGGATCCTCCCCGACGTCCTCGAGGAACAGCACCGAGCCCCGCAGGTCCGGCATGAACGGCGTGCCCAGCAGCGCCACGAGGACCGCGAGATTGCCTCCCGTGAGCACGCCGCGAACGGGTGCCGTCCCGCGATTCAGCGGGTGCGGTGCGAGCGCAGGCCCAAGCCGCTCCCCTTCCCGCAGACCCCGCCGGAGCCGCTGCGCGAGCGCGACGGCATCGGCCCATCCCGACTCCCCCTTGCACCAGTCCGAGGCTGGCATCGGCGCATGCCAGCTGGCGAGGCCCTCCTGTTGTCGCAGCGCCATCAGCGCCGTCAGGTCGCTGTAGCCGATCAGCGGCTTCGGGAAGCGGCGCAGCAGCGCGCGATCGATCCGGTCCAGCAGCCGCATGCAGCCGTAACCGCCGCGCAGGCCGATGACGGCGTCGACGTCGGGATCGGCCAGCGCCGCCTCCAGGTCGTTCAGCCGCCGGTCGTCGTCCGCCGCGAGATGGCCGAGGAAGGCGGGACCCGCGCAACCCGGGAACACCTTCGCGCGAAAGCCCAACCGCTCGATCATCGGCACGACCTGATCGAGCCTGCCTTCGCGCGGCGGACCGGCGGGGGCGATGATGCCGAGGCAGGCGCGCTCGGGCAGGGGAGGCAGCAGCATGGTGGTGGAAGGCATCACGATCAACCGTCGAGTTCAGGCCTCGAGCCACGCCGCCATCCGCGCGTCGATCGCGGCGCCGAGCGCCGGGATGCGCCACGTCGTCGGGCAGCGGGGATCGGGAGCGTAGCGCGACCCGAGGCTGGTCAGCAGCGCGATCAGGTAATGGCGCCGGCGCGGCGCGATGCCGCGCACGATGCCGGCATCGGACGCGTAGTTCTCCGTGTTGCCGGTCTTGTGCGCGAACCAGACCTCGCCGCCGGCCGCGAAGCGCCGCAGGTCGCCGGGCAGCGACACCTCGCCCGCGTGCAGCGATCCGTCGGGCTGCAACCACCGCGACGGCAGCCGCGCCGGCAGGCCCGGCACCCAGCCCGGCACGCCCGCCAAGGCGCCACTCGACAGCACCTGATGCAGTGCTTGGTCCTGCAGCGCATGCATCGCTTGGTTGCGGCTCTCGGGCGACAGCCGCGGCGCGTCGGCCGCCAGCCAGGGCGCGCAGGGCGCGGTCGGGTCCAGCCACCAGAGCAGGCGCACCGTGTCCCACGCCGTCATCTGGATCTGCCCGACGCCAGACCGCGCCGCGTTGCCCCAGCCGCCCTCGGCCGTCGTGTTGGCCAGGCGCAGCGTCGTCAGCCCGAGCGACGCGAACAGCGCATGCAGCTCGTTGCGCACCTCGCGTCCTCCGTCGCGGCGGATCGCACCGGCCGCATGCATCAGCGTTACCAGCGCCGAGGTCGCCTCGTTGCTGCTCCAGGTGACCATGTCATAGGCCCAGTCGGCCACCACGCGCTCGCGGCCGCCGTATTCCAGCGACTGCCACCAGCCAGCGCGTCCCTGGTCGACCAGCCGCCCGATGCCGACCAGCACCATCAGCTTCAGCAGCGACGCCGGATAGGGCGCGACCACGCGGCCGCCGCCCTCGCCCACGGCGCCCGCGAGCGGCACCCAGTCCATCGCGGACCAATCCGAGCCCGGGCGCCACGCGATCGAGTTCCCGTCGGCATCGCGCTGGTCCGCCAGGAAGCGCAAGTTGCGCACCGGCCCGCCATCGGCCGGCAGCTCGGCGATCAAGCCCTGCGGATGCTCGCGCGAGAACGCCACGTTCGCCCACACCGGCGGTCCCGACTCGGGGAAGGCCGCGACGGCCAGGTCGATGCTGGGGAAGTGCCGGATCGGTCGCCCCTCGTCCTGCGGATCCAGCGTCGCGCCGAAGTCCTGCGCCAGGACCGCCTCGCGCAAGGCCTGGGCCAGGGCGGCTTGGGTCAACGGCTGTGCGGGACGGGCGCCTGGACGAAGCGGCGCGCGGCCGTCCGCCGGCGCGGCGGGCGATGGCGCGGCGGGCGAGGGCGCGCTGCGTCCGTCCGTCACCGCGAGCCCTCAGGCAGCGCGCAGCTGCAGGCCGTCCAGCGCGATCGGGCTGGGCTTGCCGGACACCAGGTCGGCCACGATGCGGGCCGAGCCGAAGGAGAAGGTGAAACCCAGTGCGCCATGGCCGACATTCAGCCACAGCCCGCGCAGCGGGGTCTCGCCCAGCATCGGCGCGCCGGACGGCGTGGCCGGCCGCAGCCCGGCCCAGGGCACCGCGCGGTCGTAGTCGGCGGCCTTCGGGAAGGTCTCGCGCACATTGCGCTGCAAGGCCGCCAGGCGCTTGGGATCGATGCGGGTGTCCTCGCCGACCAGGTCGACCATCGCCGCCACGCGCAGCTGCTGACCGATGCGGGCGTAGAGCGTCTTGCGTTCGAAGTCGGTCACGCTGACCGTCGGCGGACGGTGCACGCCGTTGATCGGCGCGGACAGGCTGTAGCCCTTGAGCGGATACAGCGGCAGCCGCAGGCCGACCAGTTCCGCCAGCGCCGCGCTCTGCAGCCCGGCCGCCAGCACGACCCCGCCGGTCGCCAGTTCGCCCTGGTCGGTGCGCAGCGCGACGACGCGCTCGCCCTCGACGACGAAGCCGGTCGCATGCGCCTGCAGCCGTCCCTGGAAATTCGGATGCCGCGCGAGGCGCTCGCCCAGCTGGACGCTGAGCGCGTGGCAATCGGCCACGGCCTCGCCCGCGGTGAAGATGCCACCCGCGAGCCAGTCCGCGCCGCCATCGCCCAGCGCGGGTTCGATGGCGAGGCATTCGTCCCGGGTCAGCGCGCGTTCCGGTCCGCCCGGCGCGCGCGCGGCCACGCGGGCGAATTCCTCGGCCTTCCGGTAGACGACCAGCTTGCCGGGCGTGCGCAGCTCGATGGCGTCGAGCGCCGCGTGGCGTTGCAGCTCGCCGAAGCATTGCTGGCTGAAGGCGCCCAGTTCGAGCAGGCGCTCGGTGGTGCGCTGGTTGATCGGACCGCGGCAGTGGGCGAGGAAGGCGGCCAGCCAGCGCCACTGCGCGGCGGTGCCATCGGGCTTGAAGCGCAGCGGGCCGTCGGGGTCCAGCAGCCAGCGCAGCGCCTTCAGCGGCACGCCGGCATCGGCCAGCGGCGACACGTAGCGGTAGCTGAGCTGCCCGCCGTTCGCCCGGCTCGCGCCGGTGGCGAGCGCGGCCTCGCGCTCCACCAGCGTCACCCGGTGCCCCGCCTCCGCCAGGGCCCAGGCGGTGGTGACGCCAACGACGCCGCCACCGATCACCACGAGTTGCTTCATCCCGGACGAATTCATTCTTGAATGGTCCGGGAGGGTACGGATTCGCGCCGCCCTCAGCCAATGAAAGCGAGGCCGCCACCCATAACCCTGTTGAATGCGCGCAAATGCGGTGCCAACCGGGTTACTCCCTCTCCCCGCCGCGCGGGGAGAGGGCGGGCGTGAGGGGTCTTTCGATCTGCCGCAGCGCTACGGCAAGAACCCCCTCACCCTACCCTCTCCCCCTCCCGGGGGGAGAGGGAATGATGCGGGCGCGAGGGGTGTCGAGAGAGGGGATGAATCCCAGGCGAAGGGACCAGACGGAGACGTCGGTCAGGCCAGCACGGCTGCCATCGCGTTCGCGGTGGCTTCGACGTTGCGGGTGTTCAGGCCGGCGATGCACATCCGGCCCGAGCGCAGGATGTAGACGCCGAATTCCTCGCGCAGGCGGTCCACCTGCTCCGGCGTCAGCCCGGTGTAGCTGAACATGCCGCGCTGCGTCAGGAAGTAATCGAAGTTGCGCCCCGGAATCTTGGCCGTGATGACCTCGAACAGCGCGTTGCGCATCGCCAGGATGCGCTCGCGCATCTCCTCGACCTCACCCTCCCACAGCGCGCGCAGCGCCGGGTCGCCCAGCACCTTGGCCACGACCTGGCCGCCATGCATCGGCGGGTTGGAGTAGTTGCGGCGGATGGTGAACTTCAACTGGCCCAGCACGTTGGCCGCCTGCGCCGCGTCCGGGCACACGACCGACAGCGCGCCGCAGCGCTCGCCGTACAGGCTCATGTTCTTGGAGAAGCTGTTGGCGACGAAGAAGCTCAGCCCCTCGGCGGCCAGCGCGCGGATCGCGAAGGTGTCCTGCTCCAGGCCATCGCCATAGCCCTGGTAGGCCAGGTCCAGGAAGGCGATCAGCTCGCGCTCCTTCAGCACCGGGATCAGCGCGTCCCATTGCGACTGCGACAGGTCCACGCCGGTCGGGTTGTGGCAGCACGCATGCAGCAGCACGATGCTGCGCGCCGGCGCCTCCGACAGCGCCTGCAGCATCGCGTCGAAGCGCAGGCCGCCGGTCTTGGCGTCGTAGTACGGGTAGCTGCGGCACTCCAGCCCCGAGCCCTCGAAGACGGCGCGGTGGTTGTCCCAGGTCGGGTCGCTCAGGTAGATGGCGCTGTCGGGGAAGTAACGCTTGATGAAATCCGCGCCCACCTTCAGGCCGCCCGACGAGCCCACGCCCTGGATGGTCGCCACCCGGTTGCTCTTGAGCGCCTCGCTGTCGGCGCCGAACAGCAGCTTCTGCACCTCGGTGCGGAAATTGGCGGCACCTTCCATCGGCAGGTAGGGCCGGGCGCCGGCCTGCTCCACCACGGCCAGCTCGGCCCGACGCACCGAATCCAGCATCGGGATGCGGCCGTCGTCGTCGAAGTAGATGCCGATGGACAGGTTGATCTTCTGCGCGCGCGGGTCCTTCTGGAAGGCCTCGTTCAGGCTGAGGATGGGATCGCCCGCGTAGGCGTCGACGTGCTGGAACATGCTGGGAACTCCAGGTTGGACAAACGGCGGCGGCCATTATCCCCAGCCGGAACCGTCCCCACCGCAACAGCCCCGCCGCCGGCGCACCGGTACAGCACGACGACAATGCCGGCTTCGCATCACCTGCCCCACCGAATCACATGATCACCGACTTCAACGCGCGTGGCGCCGCCTGCCTGCCGGGCCACCTGGGCATCGAGATCGTCGAGGTCGAGAAGGGCCGCGTCCACGCGCGGCTGCCCGTGCGTCAGCAGGTCATGGCGCCCAACGGCTACCTGCATGCCGGCAGCGTCGTCACGCTGGCCGACACCTGCTGCGGCTACGGCTGCATCGCCTCGCTGCCGGACGGCGCCAGCAACTTCACCACCGTCGAGCTCAAGTCCAACCACCTGGGCACCGCCCGCGACGGGGTCATCGAATGCACCGCCGTGGCCGTGCACATGGGCCGCACGACGCAGGTCTGGGACGCGACCGTCAGCCACGAGGGCAAGACGATCGCGCTGTTCCGCTGCACGCAGATGGTCCTGTATCCGAAGGCGTGAGCCGTCCCTGAATCGCCGAGGGGTTCGTCAGAGCGCCTTGCCGCTGCCGATGGCCATCACCAGGCGCGTGACCAGCACGAGCTTGGGCGCGATGGCGTCGATGACGACGAACTCGCTGTCGCTGCTGTGCGCGCCGTAGCCGCGCACGCCCAGGCCCTCGATCACCGGCGCCTTGGTCGCCAGCGCGGCGTAGGCCGCATCGGTGCCGCCGCCGGTGGGACGGTCACGGACGACCAGCTCCAGCTTCTGCTCGTCGGCCAGCGCCTTGGCCTTGGCGGCCAGCGCGCGCGAGGCCTCCGTCGCCTGCAGCGGCGGCCGGCGGCGGTCGAAGCTCAGCGTGATCTCCGACTCCGGCAGCAGCTTGTTCTGGATGCGCTTGCGCAGCTCGGCCTCCATGCCGTCGAAATCGGCGACGCGGTCCGCGCGCGCGTCGCCGTTGGCCTCGGCCCGCTCCGGGATCGCGTTGCGGACCGAGCCCGCCTTGGCCATCGTCCAGTTCAGGTGCTTCCCGTTCTTCGGGTCGGACAGGTCGCGGGTCTGCATGATCTGGTGGGCCATCTCGTACAGCGCGTTGACGCCCTTCTCCGGCGCCGCGCCCGCATGCGACGAGCGCCCCTTGACCTTCAGGTCCACCGACGCGATGCCGCTGGTGGCCAGCCGCACCGTGTCCGGCGTCGTCGGCCCGCCGCCGCCCTCGAAGGACAGCACCGCGTCGTGCTCGCCGCCCAGCCGGGTGATCAACGCGTTCGATCCAGGCGAGCCGATCTCCTCGTCGCCGTTGATCAGCACGGTGATCTCCGCGTAGTCCTTGAAGCCGACCGCCTTGAGCATCGCCAGCGTGTGGAGGATGGTCGCCACGCCCTGCTTGTCGTCGGCGATGCCCAGGCCGTAGGCATGGTTGCCGTCGATGCGGAAGGGCTGCTGCTTCAGGCCGCCACGCTGGTAGACGGTGTCCATGTGCGCGATCAGCATCACGCGCTTGCCGGTGGCGCTGCCGCCCTTGAACGACGCGCGCACGATCTGGCCCACCTTGGCCGGGCCGTCGCCGGCGTCGGAGGTCGGCGACGCGATGGTCGTGTCGGGATCGATCAGCTGCACCTGCCCGCCGAGCTCGCGCAGCCGCTGGGCGATGAGGCCGGCGATGCGGTCCAGGCCCTGGCGGTCGGAGCTGCCGGACTCGATCTCGACGAGTTGCTGCAGCGTCTTCATCAGATGGGGCTGCTCCCTGGCGGCCAAGGCCTGCAGCTCGGGCACGGTCTGCGCCTGGACGCCGAGGGCGGCCATCGCGGCCAGGGCGAGCGCCGCGCGGCGCCAGACAGGGAAGGAAGCCAGCATCGTCGAGGTCTCCGATCGGTGGGGTGCTTGTCGTCGCCGCTCCGTCGGGGGAGCGAAGGAAGGGCCGATCCTATCGGCAGACCGCTCCGCCGTCCGCGCTGAAAGTGTTTCGTGTGCGGAGCGACGCAAGCGCTCGCGGCATCCCTGGCGGCGTTACCGATGCGCTGAGGCCCTTCAGCCGTCGCGGCGGCCCTGGCGGCCGGGCGCGCGTTGAGGCAGGCTCGCGCTCATGCCATCGACACGCTCGCCCGTCGGCCGCTCCCCTGTCACGGATTTCCCGCGCCCGGCACCGGCACGGCGCCGGCGGCTCGGGAGCGTCGTGCTGGTCCTGGCCCTGGCCACCGGCCCGGCGCTCGGCGACGACGTCCGCCGCAATGTCTTCGACGATCCCTTCGTCCAGTTGACGTCGGCGATCCCGCCTTCGGTGTGCCCGGTCCCGGCGGGCCCGCTGCTCACCGAGGCTGAAGCCCGGGCCCAGGCCCACGGTCGCATCGAGCGCGGCACGAGCTGCTTCCAGAGTGGCCGCTGCCGCCTGCCCAACGCCTATCTCTACGACAAGGAAATCATGCCGCGGGTGCAGAAAGCCATCGCCGCGGACGGCCGTTTCGCCGCCACGACCAGCGTCTGGGCGCTCGGCCAGCGGCGTTGGATCTGGCTGCAGGGCTGCGTGCGGAGCGCCGGGGACGCCGCGGCGCTGGAAGCGCTGGTGAAGCAGCTGGACGATGTCGAGGCCGTCATCAACGAGCTCCAGGTCGTGCCGGGCGGACCGGCCGCGGCGGCCTCTCACTGAACCGGCGGTGGAGGCGCCAGCGCCAGCCGCCAGCCTCGAACGCCGGATTTCAAGCCTCCAGCCACTCGATCCACCGGCCATGGGGGTGGGACCACGCCAGCGCCCCGGTCCGCGGCTCGCCGCCATCGGCCCACTGCAGCGTCCACAAGGTGCTGCTGCCCGGCGACTCGCCCGGCGGACAGTCGGGCGGCGACGGCAGCGGCGCCAGCTTGCCGATCTCGCCGCTGATCCAGGCCAGGCCGCGCTCGCGGACCAGGCGTTCGATGCGCTCGACATGCGCGCGAAAGGCCTCGGCGTCGAAGTAGGCCAGCACCCAGACATTGACGAGCACCGGCGTGACGCCGGCCGGCAGGTCCGCCATCCAGCGCTCGAGCACTGACAGGCCGTCCGCCGAGCGGACCAGCGGCACCGGATGCCGCCGCGCATCGGCGAGCGCACGGTCCAGGCGCTCGCGCCGGGCGGCGTCGCCGGGCCACAGGCAGGCGCGCAACCAGCGAGCGGCGGTTTCGTCGGCGGGGTCGGCCGGGTTCAGGTCGACGCCCATCCGCCGCGCCGCCCGCCAGCACGGCGCGCCCAGCAGGCCGGTGGGGCGTTCGCCGCGCCAATGCGTCCGGATCACCGGCGCGTCGGGGCTCGCGCCCGGCGTGACCTCGACACCATCGTCATAGGCATAGCGGTCGACGCCCAGGTTCAGGCCGGCGCTGCAACCGAAGTCGAACAGCGCGAGTTCCACCGGCGCCGACGCCGTCCCGCCCAGCCTCGTCGCGAGCGCCTGCAGGGCCGGCCGCAGCACCGCGCAGCGACCGGTCTCGTTGGTCTGCGTCGTGCGGGTGCGGATCAGCGCGCGCAGCGCCGGGTCCTCCCGCTGGATGAAGTCCCGCAGCGTCGCCGGCAAGGCGTCGTCCGGCGAACGCGTCCCGCCGACGCTGGCGTAATACGCCGCCAATGGATGGGGATCGCCCGCGAGGATCCGCTCATGCAGCGCCGCCAGCAGCAGCACGGGCAGGCGCTGCGTCGGGGGCGCCTCCAGGAGCAGGCCCATCAGCGCGGCATCGCCGCCGATGACCGTCGCGAGGGCGCGGTACAGCGGGTCATCCTGGCCGTCGATCTCGGCGAAGCGGGCGAAGTGGTGGGCGATGCGCCCGAGTGCGTCTTCCATGGCGATGGACTCCAGGCCGTCGTGCGCGGCCAGAACGTCGGCCATCCGACAAATCCGCGTTGCCGGATCGGTCCGGTCGCGGCCGGCCTTACCGAACTCTGAGCGAACGCTGAGGCCGCTCAGCCGCCGAGCGCCGCCTCGATCTCGCCGCGGATCGCCGCCGGCGCGTCGTTCGGCGCGAAGCGCTTGAGCACCTGCCCATCGCGCCCGACCAGGAACTTGGTGAAGTTCCACTTGATGGCCTGCGTCCCCAGGATCCCGGGCTTCTCGCCCTTGAGCCACTGCCACAGCGGATGCGCCTCACCGCCGTTGACCTTGATCTTGGCCATCATCGGGAAGCTGACCCCATAGTTCAGCTGGCAGAACGAGGCGATCTCCTCATTGCTGCCGGGATCCTGGCCGCCGAACTCGTTGCTCGGGAATCCGACGATCACCAGCCCGCGGGCCTGGTAGTCGCGCCACAGGTCCTCCAGGCCCTTGAACTGCGGGGTGAAGCCGCACTCGCTGGCGGTGTTGACGATCAGCAGCACGCGGCCGCGGTACTGCGACAGCGCGACCGGCTCGCCAGCGATGCTGACGGCGTCGAAGTCGAAGGCAGTCTTGCCATTGGCGCTCATGGGGGACCTCCTCGTTGGGGCCGGGTGGGCCGGGGTGCATCCTAGCGCGGCGCGGCGGATCAGGCGCGGTGGCGCTCCAGGGCCGCCAGCATCGCCGCGCCCAGGATCGCCGCACCGCCCAGCGCCGTCTTGCCGTCCAGCGTGCCGCCGCCCAGCAGCAGCGCCGAGATCGCCGCCACCGGGACCTCGGTCAGCATCACGACCGCCGTGACGTTCGCCGGCAGCCGCGCCGCGCCGTACTGCAGCGACAGGTTGGAGACGAAGAACAGCAGCGCCATGCCCGCCAGCGGCAGCAGCCAGACCGCGTCCGGCAGCGAGGGCCAGGGCGCCAGGCCGTGGCCCGCCATGGCGACGGCCGACAGGCCGGCCACCAGCACGCCGCCGGTGAACATCGCCAGCGCCCGCGCCCCCGGGCTGCGGGCGGCCTCGCGGCGCAGCATCACGTTGTTGAACGCGAAGGTCATGCCGCCCACCAGCCCCAGCACGTCCGGCAGGCTGGACGGCACCGGCCAGCCGCCGTCCGCGGGCGCCAGCACGGCCAGCGCGCCGCCCAGCGCCAGGGCGATCCGCAACCCCGCCATCGCCGTCAAGGGCTCATGCAGGACCACCCGCGCCAGCAGCACCGCCCACAGCGGCATCAGGTAGAAGAGCAGCACGACCCGCACCACGTCGCCGGTCGACACGCCCCAGTTGAAGGCGGTGTTGGTCATCCCGGCCGCCAGCGTCACCACCCACAGGCCGGGGGAGCGCAGCCATTCGGACACCGCCCCGCGCTGGCTCAGCAGCACCACCGCCCAGGACAGCGCGTACATGATCACCGTGGTCCAGAGCGGGTGCATGCCCGCCCCCTCGAATTGACGGAATGGCCACCAGGACAGCCCCCAGATGGTGGCGTTGAGCATCAGGGCGAGGATCGGCATGCAGGAGCGGGGCGAGAGCCAGGGGACAGAGGGAAGGGACAGGGGTGGGGCTTGCGCAACAGTCCCGGGGGAGGGACTTGGAACCGGCTCGCGGCGCGGCCAACAATGCCCAGGGTTTGTAGCATGGCGCAAGGACTGACCCTGCCCTCCAATCGGGGCGCCGTGCGCCTGTCATGCACGCGGCCTACCCTGTCGCGTGTGACCCGTCCACCAAACTAGGGAGAGCTTCTCTTGGATCACCTGGCCTGTTTCGCCCCCGAGGATCTGCAGTCCACCCCCGGGCCCGACCTGCAGGGCTACCACTGGCGCCTGCTGGCCCAAGGGGACTCCTGGTTCTCCACCGCCCAGGCCAAGCTCAGCGCGCACGCGAACCTGCTCCAGGAACTGGTGCTGACCAAACCCGCCGTCGCGATCAACTGCGCCGGCCAGCGCGAAAGCCTGTCCAAGGTGGTCGAGCTCGAATCCGCGCCGGACTTCGTGCGCCTGCTGACGGCGCCGGAATCGCCGGTGTGGGACGGCATCCTGCTGTCCGTCGGCGGCAACGACCTGATCAAGGCGGCGCAGACCCCGACCCAGATCGACGGCGCCGAGGTGCCGCTGCACCTGCGCCTGCTGCGCCGCCAGACCGAATGGGGGCCGCCGTCGGCGGGGGTCGGCCGCTACTTCTCGGAGCCGGGCTGGGCGACCTACGCGGACTACCTGAAGGCCAACCTGCGTCACCTGCTGACGCTGCGCGACCAGGGGCCGTCCGCCGGCAAGCCGGTGTTCATGCATTGCTACGCGGTGCCGATGCCGAGGCCGGCCGGCGCGGAGGATGCGGGCCACGGGCCGTGGCTGTATCCGGCGCTGAAGGCCTACGCGATCCCGGCGGCCGACTGGGCCGCAGTCAGCCGGCTGATGGTGATGCACCTGGCGCAACTGCTGAAGTCGCTGATGGCGGACAAGGAGCAGTTCCCGGGACTGTTCGTGTTCGATTCGACCGCCGTGCCGCTGGCCGCGGCCGCGCCCGGCGCCAGCGGCATCAGCGGCGACTGGCACAACGAGATCCACCTCAACCACAGCGGCTGCCTGAAGATCGGCCGCGCGTGGTCGGAGCACATCGAGCAGGTGCTGACCACCGGCGGCCTGGTCGTCGAGACGCCGCCCAGCGGCCGAGGCCGCGCGCGGCGCTGAGCCGCCCGGCCACCGCCGCTGGCCCTCACCCCTGCTCTCTCCCGCAAGCGGGAGAGAGCGGCCTCAGTGCTTGTCGCTGCGCGCGATCGCGAGCAGGCGCTCGAGCTCTTCGGTGTGCTCGCGCTTGTTGTGCGCATGCCAGCGCCCGACGACCCACATGATCCCCGCCACCAGCAGGCCGAAGATCGTGATCGAGCCGAAGGCCGAAGTGCCGAAGCGGGTCAGCATCGTGTACAGCGCGCCCAGCCCCAGGATGCAGGCCTGCTCGTTGAAGTTCTGCACCGCGATCGAACGCCCGGCGCCCATCAGGTTGTGGCCGCGGTGCTGCAGCAGCGCGTTCATCGGCACCACCAGATAACCGCCGATGCCGCCCAGCAAGATGAGGAACGGGATGGCCAGGTAGAGGTTGTCGATGAAGTTCAGCACCAGCATCAGCAGCCCCATGCCGATGCCCAGCGGGATGACGCTGGTGGCCTTGTCCAGCCGCACCGCCACCGAGGCGACCACCGCGCCCACCGCCGTGCCGATCGCCACCACGCCCGCCAGCGCCGACGCCTGCGTCGTGCCGTAGCCCAGCGCCGCGGCGGCCCAGGCGAAGACGATGTAGCGCATGTTGCCCGACACGCCCCAGAACAGCGTCGTCATGCCCAGCGAGATCTGGCCCAGCTTGTCCTGCCACAGCCGCGAGTTGCAGGCGGCGAACTCCCGCACCAGGTCGGTCGCGCTGTGGGCGATGGGCTGGAGGGGGGCCTCCGTGCGGGGGATGCGCAGGTTGAAGAGCGCCGCGATGAAATACAGCACCACCATGAAGGCGATGGCCGCCTCCGGCGGGGTGTCGATGCCGGTGTCGATGAAGGGCACGTCGATCGCCAGCAGCACCGCCGAGGCCTTGGCGCCGATCAGCTGCCCGCCGAAGACGGCACCCAGGATGATGGAGGCGATGGTCAGGCCCTCGATCCAGCCATTGGCCTTGACCAGCTGGGACGGCGGCAGGAGTTCGGTCAGGATGCCGTACTTGGCCGGCGAATAGGCGGCGGCGCCCAGGCCCACGATCGCGTAGGCGATCAGCGGATGGACGCCCACCAGCATGCTCAGGCAGCCCAGCACCTTGATGGTGTTGGAGATGAACATGACCTTGCCCTTGGGGACCGCGTCGGCGAAGGCACCGACGAAGGGCGCGAGCACCACGTAGAACAGCGCGAACATCGGCACCAGCGCGGCGCGTTGCCATTCGGCGGCTCCGCTGGTGCGGAGCAGTTCCACGGCGGCGACGAACAGCGCGTTATCAGCCAGCGAGCTGAAGAACTGCGCTGACATGATGGTGTAGAAGCCTTTTTTCATCGACCCGGCATACCTGGAACTGCGGTGATCACGCTGGGTCCACGGGGTGGGGAAAGGCAGCGCTGCGGCGGGTTTATAGCACGCGCTCGTTTTCGTAACAGACCTTCCCGGGACAGCGGCTCTGTGCTATTTCGCACCGCTTTTCCGACCCTTGCGACCTCTCCCCCCTCGCACCGCCGCGGGGCGTGAAACCGTTCCTGCGCGGCACAATGCCGACCCATGCCGCGTCCGATCGAAGCCATCGTCCACCAGCCCGCGCTGGCCCACAACATCGCCTGTGCCCGCGCCCGCGCGCCGGACGCGCAGGTCTTCGCCGTCGTCAAGGCCAACGCCTACGGCCATGGCATCGAGCGCGTGTTCGACGCGCTGCGCTCCGCCGACGGCTTCGCGCTGCTCGACCTGGACGAGGCCCAGCGCCTGCGCGACCTGGGCTGGCGCGGCCCGATCCTGCTGCTGGAAGGCTGCTTCGAGGCGCGTGACCTGGAGCTGTGCTCGCGGCTCAAGCTCTGGCACACCGTCCATCACGAGCAGCAGGTGGACTGGCTGGCGATGCACAAGACGCACGAGCCGCACCGGGTGTTCCTCAAGCTCAACAGCGGCATGAACCGGCTGGGTTTCACGCCCAGCGCCTTCCGCGGCGCCTGGACGCGGCTGAACGCCCTGCCGCAAGTGGACGAGATCTCGCTGATGACGCATTTCTCGGACGCCGACGGCCCGCGCGGCATCGCGCACCAGACGGCGGTCTTCAAGGAGGCGACGGCCGACCTGCCCGGCGAGCGCTCGCTGAGCAACAGCGCCGCGATCCTGCGCCATAGCCAGGACCCGGCGGTGCGCGCCGACTGGGTGCGCTCCGGGATCATGACCTACGGCAGCGCGCCGGACTTCCCCGAGCACGACATCGCCCACTGGGGCCTGAAACCCACGATGACGCTGCGGGCCAAGGTGTTGGCGGTCCAGCATCTGCGCGAGGGCGACAGCGTCGGCTACGGCAGCAGCTTCGTGGCGCAGCGCGCGATGCGCATCGGCACGGTGGCCTGCGGCTACGCCGACGGCTACCCGCGCCACGCGCCGCACGGCACGCCGGTGCTGGTCGGCGGCCAGCGCAGCACGACGATCGGGCGCGTGTCGATGGACATGCTGGCGGTCGACCTGACGGACCTGCCGGCCGAGGGCATCGGCAGCGAGGTCACGCTGTGGGGCCAGGGCCCGCAGGGCGCGGTGCTGCCGATCGACGAGGTGGCCCGCGCCGCCGGCACCATCGGCTATGAGTTGATGTGCGCCTTGGCCCGGCGCGTGCCGGTGCACGTCGAGACCCTGGGCTGAGGCCCGGCGAGCGCCTGGTCGCGTCGGCGTCATGCACCTGGACTGGACGCCGGCCGACTGGGAGCTGGAGATCTCCGCGATCCGTGCCAGCGGACCCGGCGGGCAGAACGTCAACAAGGTCAGCAGCGCCGTCCACCTGCGCTTCGACATCCGGCGTTCGACGCTGCCGGCGGTGATCAAGGAACGGCTGCTGGCGCTCAGCGACCAGCGCATCACGGCCGAGGGCATCGTCGTCATCAAGGCGCAGGAGTCGCGCAGCCAGGAGCAGAACCGCGCCGACGCGATCGCGCGGCTGGTCGCCCTGGCGCAGAGCGTGGCGCACACGCCCAAGAGCCGCCGGCCGACGCGGCCGACGCACGGCTCGCAGAAGCGCCGCCTGGAGGCCAAGTCCCAGCGCGGCGACATCAAGGCCGGACGCGGCAAGGTGCGCATCGACTGACGCCATTCACGAGGGAGAACACATGTTCAAGGCACTCCGCATCCTGGTCCTGCTCGGGATCCTGGTGACGGTGGCGGGCACGACGCTGGTCGGCCGCTGGCAGGCGCAGTCGTGGAAGCGGCCGCAGGTGGTGACGCTCTATCCGATCAGCGCCGGTGGCGACGCCGAGACCGAGGCCTACCTGGGCCGGCTGGACGAGTCGGCCTTCGCGCGGCTGGAAACCTACTTCCAGGACGAGGCGCAACGCTACGGCGTGCCGCTGGCGCAGCCGGTGCGGGTGGTGCTGGGCAAGCGCGTGCGGGTGGCCCCGCCGCCGGCGCCGGCCAGCGCCGATCCGCTGTCGGCGATCGCCTGGAGCCTGCGGATGCGCTGGTGGGCCTGGCGCCAGACGCCGGCGAGCTCGCCGGTGCCCGATGTGAAGCTGTTCCTGATGTACCACCCGCCGGACTACGCGGGCGCGCTGCCGCACTCGATCGGGCTGGAGAAGGGGCGACTGGGGCTGGTGCATCTCTTCGCCGCGCGCGGCCAGCAGGTGCAGAACGAGGTGGTGATCGCGCACGAGGCGCTGCACACCTTCGGCGCGACGGACAAGTACGACCGCTCGACGCTGGCGCCGGTGTTTCCGGACGGCTATGCCGCGCCGCGGCAGGAGCCGCGCTACCCGCAATCCGCCGCGGAACTGATGGCCGGCCGCATCCCGGTGCGCGAGGGCGAGGCGCGCATTCCCTCGAACCTGGGCGAGACGGTCATCGGTCCGGCGACGGCGGCGGAGATCGGCTGGGCGAAGTGACGATGCGCGAGCAGCCCCCTGCGAATGCGGGGGGTGATCGGCGGCTTTGCAGAACTGACACGAAGAGAATCCCCCCGGTTCGGGAGGGACCTCATGCACAAGAAGATGGGCGGACGGATGCTCGCCGTGGCGGCGCCGGCCGCAGCCTGCGCCAGCTCGATGCGGCGGTGGTGCCGGAGCCGGCGAGCTAAGCGCTGATGCTGGCCGGCGTCGCCGCGATCGGCGTGGCGGCGCGCCGGCGCAAGGCGGGCGCCGCGGTCAAGGCCTGAGGTCCTCCAGCGGATCCTGCGGCGGCTGAACTCAGCGCTGCGGCCGCGTCGCCGCGTAGATGCTGCCCAGGCACAGCACCATGCCGGCCAGCGCCAGCAGCGTCGGCCGCCAGCCTTCGAAGATCGCGGAGATCCCCAGCGCGATCACCGGGATCACCACCCCGGTCAGCGCCGCGCGCGCCGTGCCCTGGCGCTGCGCCAGCTTGAAGTACAGGACGAAGGCGATCACCGAGCCGAACACCGCCAGGTACAGCAGGCTCAGCACATAGGACGAGGTCCAGGCGAAGTTCAGGCCCTGCCCCGTCGCCACCGACGCCACCAGCAGGAAGACCGCGCCGTAGCCCATGCTCCAGGCGAGCACCGGCACCAGCGGCAGCCCGCGCCGGGTCAGGGTGAGCGTCAGCACGTTGCCAATGCAGGCGGCCAGCACCGCTGCCAGTCCGATCGCCAGGCCGTAGGCCGCCGTCGGGCGCGCGCCGGTCGAGGCGATCTCCGGCCAGAAGATCATCACCACGCCGGCGACCGCGCCGGCCGAGGCCGCCAGGAAGCGCCCCGTCACCCGCTGGCCGAAGAAGATCCGCCCGGACAGGGCATTGCCGAACACCATCAGGCAGAACAGCACCGCAACCAGGCCGCTGGGGATGTGGCGCTCCGCCTCATAGACGGAGAAGTAGTTGCCGCTGTACTGCACGATGCCGGTCGCCAGCATCAGCCCGTGCGCCGACAGCGGCAGCTTCAGCGACAGCTTCTGCCAGCGCGCGAAGCCCGCGAGCATCAGCGCCGCCAGCCCGAAGCGCCAGCCGACCGAGTTCAGGATCGGCACGCCCGAGCCCAGCTGGTAGAGGATCACGTGCCAGGTGCTGGCCCAGATCAGCGTCGGGCCCCAGAACAACCAGCGGTCGGAAACGGTGGACATGATGTGCGGCAGCGATCTGTACCGGCCGCCCGCGCGGGGACGCATTCAGCGGGCCGGGGAAAACAACAAGGCCGCCCTTTGGGGGCGGCCTTCGGTGGGAGGCGGTCCTGACGCGGGCCGCCGGGGGGAACTTCGGAAACCTGCGGAATGGGGGCGCGTCGGCCCTCAGTCGGCGGCCTTCTTGAAGGTCGCCAGCAGCGCGCCGGCACCGACGAACAAGGAGCCGAAGATCCGGTTCATCGCCTTCAGGTGGGACTCCGAACGCAGCGCCCGCAGCACCCGCGCCGCCAGCAGCGTGTAGCCGGCCATCACGACGGCGTCGGTGAAGGCCAGCGTCGCGCCGATCACCGCGTACTGCTGCGTCAGGCTGTGATGCAGGTTCAGGAACTGCGGCACCACGGCCAGCAGGAAGACGGTGCCCTTGGGGTTCACCGCGTTGATCGCCCAGCCGCGCAGCACCAGGTCACGGCGCGAGACCTGCCTGGCCTCGGCCTGCTCCGCCACCAGCGGCCGGGCCGGCGAACGCCACTGCTGGATGCCCAGGTACACGAGGTAGGCCACGCCGGCCCACTTCACCACGGCAAAGGCCTGCTCGGAGGCTGCGATCAGCGCGCCCAGGCCGGCGCCCACCACCACGATCTGGGTCAGGATGCCCAGGATCAGCCCGATGGTCATGAAGTAGCCGCGCTGGAAGCCGTGATTCAGTCCGGCACTCATCGCCGCGATGGCGCCCGCGCCCGGGGACAGGCTGATGGCCCAGGAGGCCGCGAAGAACCCCAGCCAGACTGACAACTCCATGATCGACTCCTTCGAAGGACCCGAGGTTGTAGCACGCCGCCCGCCCGCCGACGAAGGTCAGGGTTAACGCCAGGCGCCTCCGGATCGCCCTCTCCGGCCGGTTATGTCCCCCGTCCGATTCGGAATGCGTCCGTGGCGGCGGCGCTCCAATAATCCCGCGCCATGTCCGCCACCGTGCTGCTCGTCGTCATCGCCGCCTACTTCGCGCTGCTGCTGGCCGTGGCGTGGTGGACCTCGCGCCGGGCGGACAACGACAGCTTCTTCATCGGCAACCGCAGCAGCCACTGGGGCCTGGTCGCCTTCGGCATGATCGGCACCTCCCTCTCCGGGGTGACCTTCATCAGCGTGCCGGGCTCGGTCGGCAGCGGCGCGTTCAGCTACTTCCAGATCATGCTGGGCCAGGTCGCCGGCTACGCGGTGGTGGCCTTCGTGCTGCTGCCGCTGTACTACCGGCTCCAGCTCAGCTCGATCTACCGCTACCTCGGCGCCCGCCTGGGCGTGTCGGCGCATCGCACCGGCGCGGGTTTCTTCATCCTGTCGCGCACGCTGGGCGCCACCGCGCGGCTCTACCTGGTCGTGCGCATCCTGCAGGACCTGGTGCTGGCCCAGTTCGGCATGCCGTTCTGGCTGAGCGCGCTGCTGGTGCTCGTGATGATCCTGCTCTACACGCTGGAGGGCGGCGTCAAGACCATCGTCTGGACCGACACGCTGCAGACCACCGGCATGCTCGCCGGCCTGGTGATCTGCGTGGTCTTCCTGCTGCACGCGCTGGGCCTGGACCTGGCCGGCGGCTGGCAGGCGATGCGCGCCGCCGGGCTGGCCGAGGTCTTCGTCACCGACCCGATGAGCGCCGCTCACTGGGCCAAGCAGCTGCTGGCCGGCGCCGCGATCGCGGTGGCGATGACCGGCCTGGACCAGGAAATGATGCAGAAGAACATCTCGGTCCGGCGGCTGGCCGACGCCCAGAAGAACATGATGGTGATGGCGGCCATCATGACCGGCGTCGTGCTGCTGTTCCTGTTCCTGGGCGGCCTGCTGAGCCTGTACGCGCGCCAGCAGGGCCTCGCCGCGCAGGGCGACCGGCTGTTCCCCGCCGTGGTGATGGACCACCTGCCGGCGTGGGTGCAGCTGATCTTCGTCGTCGCGCTGATCTCCGCGCTGTTCCCCAGTGCCGACGGCGCCATCACCGCGCTGACCTCCAGCACCTGCATCGACCTGCTCGGCCTGCAGGAGCGGCGCGACTGGGACGAGGCCCGCAAGCGCCGCGTCCGCAAGGCCGTCCACCTCGGGTACGCGGCGGTCTTCCTGCTGTTGACGCTGGGCTTCCGCTGGCTCGACGACCCCAGCATGGTCAACCTGATCCTGAAACTGGCCGGCTATACCTACGGCCCGCTGCTGGGCCTGTTCGCCTTCGGCATCCTGAGCTCGCGCACCCTGCGCCCGGGCGTCCTGCCCTGGATCGCCCTGGCGGCCCCGGCCCTGTGCTGGATCGTCGACGCCCATCAGGCCACCCTCTTCGGGGACTACCGTATGGGGCTGGAATTGCTGCTGGTCAATGCCGCCCTGACCTTCGGGGGGCTGTGGCTCGGCTCGCGCCCCGCTGCTTATCCCCAGCCGAAGGCCGCTTGAACACAGGCTGGCCCCAGCCTGTCCACAGCTCCTCCCCCGCGGCGACGCCGCTTGCCCACCGCTTGCCCACAGGCGGGGGCCTGGTTGTCCCCCGCTCGCCCACACCCTGCCCACATCCCGCCCACAAGCCGGTCACAGGCGAATCACAGCCGCCGCACAGCGAATTCACAGGCTTCTCAACAGGGTTGTCCACAGCGCGGGCGGCGACAATCGCGCCCCATGGCTGCTCCGAAATCCCATTACGTCTGCTCCGAATGCGGCGCCACCAGCGCCAAGTGGCTGGGCCGCTGCCCGTCCTGCAGCGCCTGGAACACCCTGGTCGAGACCGCCGCCGAGTCCACCGTCGGCAAGAACCGCTACCAGGCGCTGGCCCGCAGCCAGCCCGTGGCCACGCTGTCCGAGATCGAGGCCCGCGACTTCGACCGCACGCCGACCTCGCTCGAGGAGCTGGACCGGGTGCTGGGCGGCGGCATCGTGACCGGCGGCGTCGTGCTGATCGGCGGCGACCCGGGCATCGGCAAATCGACGCTGCTGCTGCAGGCGGTCGAGGCGCTGTCCAAGCAGATGAAGGTGCTGTACGTCACCGGCGAGGAGTCCGGCGCGCAGGTCGCCATGCGCGCGCGCCGGCTGGGGCTGGACGGCTCGCAGGTGCGCGTGCTGGCCGAGATCGGCCTGGAGAAGATCCTCGCCACGCTCGAGGCCGAGCGCCCCGACTTCTGCGTCATCGATTCCATCCAGACGCTTTATTCCGAACAGCTGTCCTCGGCGCCCGGCTCGGTGGCGCAGGTGCGCGAATGCGCCGCGCAGCTGACCCGCACCGCCAAGGCCACCGGCTGCGCGATGGTGCTGGTCGGCCACGTCACCAAGGAAGGCGCGCTGGCCGGGCCGCGGGTGCTGGAGCACATCGTCGACACCGTCCTGTACTTCGAGGGCGACACCCACAGCAGCTACCGCCTGGTGCGCGCGATCAAGAACCGCTTCGGCGCGGTCAACGAGATCGGCGTCTTCGCGATGACCGAGAAGGGCCTGAAGGGCGTGACCAACCCCAGCGCCATCTTCCTCTCCACCCATGGCGATCCGGTGCCGGGCTCCTGCGTGCTGGTCACGCTGGAGGGCACCCGGCCGATGCTGGTCGAACTGCAGGCGCTGGTGGACGGCGGCGGGCCCAACCCGCGGCGGCTCTCGGTGGGCCTGGAGCGTGACCGGCTGGCGATGCTGCTGGCGGTGCTGCACCGCCATGCCGGCGTGGCCACGATGGACCAGGACGTCTTCGTCAACGCGGTCGGCGGCGTGCGCATCAGCGAACCCGCGGCCGACCTGGCGGTGCTGCTGGCGATCCAGAGCTCGCTGCGCGGCAAGCCGCTGCCCAAGGGCTTCATCGCCTTCGGCGAGGTCGGGCTCGCCGGCGAGGTGCGGCCCGCGCCCCGCGGCCAGGAACGCCTGAAGGAGGCGGCCAAACTGGGCTTCTCGATCGCGGTCGTGCCGCAGGCCAACGCGCCCAAGAAGCCGATCGACGGGCTGACGGTGCACGCGGTGGCGCGCATCGAGGACGCGATCGAGATCCTGCGCGGGATGTGACGCCGCGTGGGGCGACGACAATGCGCGCTCCGCCCGACGCCCACCGCCACGGACCTCCCCATGAGCGCCACCGACCTCCCGCCGCCCGCCTCGCCGTCGATCCGGCCGCCGTACTACGCGGTGATCTTCTGCAGCCAGCGCACCGACGCCACGCCCGACGACGGCTACGGCGCGATGGCCGAACGCATGGCGGCGCTGGCCGCAGCGCAACCGGGCTACCTCGGCGTGGAGAGCGCCCGCGGCGCGGACGGCCTGGGCATCACCGTCTCCTACTGGCGCAGCCTGGAGGACATCCGGGCCTGGCGCGCGGTCACCGAGCACACCGCCGCCCGCGACCAGGGCCGGCGCGACTGGTACCGCCATTACGAGCTGCGCATCGCCAAGGTCGAGCGCCATTACCACTGGGACGAATCCGCCGGGACCGACGATCCGGTGCCCGCCGCCCAGCGCTGAGGCGACACCGCGCCGCTCCTCCCGCTGCCCCCCGCTTTCACCCCTTTCTTCCCCCTTCGGAGTTCCCTCGCATGAACCGCCTCGCCGGCATCCTCCTCGCCCTGGCCGCCATCGTCGCGGGCAGCGTCTTCTTCGGCTGGAAGGGCGCGATCCTGGGCCTGTCCTGCGTCGTCTTCTTCCTGCTGCTGCAGTTCTCCCAGCTGATGCGCGTCATGCGCACCGCCCAGAATGCGCCGCTGGGCCATGTCGCCAGCGCGGTGATGCTCCATTCGAAGCTGCATGCCGGCATGAAGCTGCTGGACCTGATCCGCATGTGCGGCTCGCTCGGCGTCAAGGTCGACCCGAACACCTACCGCTGGACCGACGCCGGCGGCGACGCGGTGGACGTGGTGCTGGCGCGGAGCCTGGTCACCCGCTGGACGCTGATCCGCGCGGCGGACGCGCAGGCGCACACGGGCGCCCCTTCCGACACCCCGGCCGCATAAAATCCACGACCTTTGCAGCACCCGGCCGATTCGCGGCCGAAAAGGAAGACCCATGTCTCTGGACGATCGCGACGGCAAGATCTGGATGGACGGCGAGCTGGTGGACTGGCGCGACGCCAAGATCCATGTCCTGACGCACACGCTGCACTACGGCTGCGGCGCCTTCGAGGGCGTGCGGGCCTACCAGACCGACAGGGGCACCGCGATCTTCCGGCTGCGCGAGCACACCGAGCGCCTGTTCAACAGCGCCAAGATCCTGCGCATGAAGCTGCCCTTCTCGATCGAGCAGGTCGAGGAAGCGCAGAAGGCGGTCGTCCGCGAAAACAAGCTGGCCAGCTGCTACCTGCGCCCGCTGACCTGGATCGGCAGCGAGAAGCTGGGCGTCAGCCCCAAGGGCAACAAGGTCCACCTGATGGTCGCGGCCTGGGCCTGGGGCGCCTACCTGGGCGAGGAAGGCCTCAAGCGCGGCATCCGCGTCAAGACCTCGAGCTACACCCGCCACCACGTCAACATCACGATGACGCAGGCCAAGACGGTGTCCAACTACACCAACTCGATCCTGGCCAACATGGAAGCGACCGAGGACGGCTACGACGAGGCGCTGCTGCTGGACGCCTCGGGCTTCGTCTCCGAGGGCGCGGGCGAGAACCTCTTCATCATCAAGAACGGCGTCGTCTACACGCCGGACCTGTCGGCGGGCGCGCTCAACGGCATCACCCGCAACACCATCTTCGCGATCTGCCAGGACCTGGGCCTGAAGCTCGTGGAGAAGCGCATCACCCGCGATGAGGTCTACATCAGCGACGAGGCCTTCTTCACCGGCACCGCCGCCGAGGTCACGCCGATCCGCGAGCTCGACCGCATCGAGATCGGCATCGGCAGCCGCGGCCCGATCACCGAGAAGATCCAGGCGGCCTTCTTCGACATCGTCAACGGTCGCAATCCCAAGTACGCCCACTGGCTGACGCTGGTCTGATCGGGATCCCCCGTCCGGACGCGCCCGCCTTCGCCAGCCCGCAAGAACAAGATCATGAGCACCACCACCACGCCCAAGGCCACCGTCGAAGTCACCGCGCAGGACCTGCAAGGTCCGGGCGTCGTCTTCTGCCCGAATCCCAAGATGCCGCTGTGGAGCAACCACCCGCGCGTCTACATCGACCTGAGCCACGGCGGCGAAGGCACCTGCGCCTACTGCGGCACGCTCTACAAGCTCAAGGCCGGCGAGCAGCTGCCCTCCGGCCACTGATCCCCCGGCCGTCCCCCGACGTGGGGGATCCGGTCATTGCCCCGCTCCCTTGAACAAGGAACGAGATCCATGGTGCGCAAGCCTCAGACCGCCCTGCTGCTGGCCTCTCCCGAGGACACCGAAGCGCAGTTCTACGAGGCCTTGCAGGCCGGCGACCTGGAACGCCTGATGGCCGTCTGGGGCGATGAGGACGAGGTCTGCTGCGTGCATCCGGGCGGACCGCGCGTCGTCGGCGCGGCGGCGATCCGGGCGAGCTTCGAGCAGATCTTCGCGCGCGGCGCGATCCCGGTGCATCCCGAGTGCCAGCGCCGGCTGGTCAACGGCGACACGGCGATCCACCAGGTGCTGGAGCGCGTCGAGATCACCGACGAGGACGGCACGCAGAGCGCCTGGGTCGTGGCCACGAATGTCTACCTGAAGACGGCGCTGGGCTGGCGGCTGGTGGCGCACCACGCCAGCCCCGGCACCTCGCAGGACGTGAAGCAGGAACTGTCGATCGTGTCCGTGGGCGCGCCCACCACCCTGCATTGAGAGAGGTCCGCTGATGCAGTACCAGGCGCCTCCCTGGTTGCCCGGAGGCCATGCCCAGACGATCTGGCCCGTGCTGTTCGCGCGGCGCTACGACGGCCCCGCGCCGCGCTTCCGACGCGAGCGGTGGCACACACCGGATGGCGACTTCATCGACGTCGAGTGGCTGATCGATCCGGCCGCCCCCACCGATGCCACCCCTTCCGCCGCCACGGCTGCCACGGCTGCCGCGGGCACGACCGGTCCGCATGCCGCGGGACCGGAGCGGCCCTTGCTGGTGCTGTTCCACGGGCTGGAGGGCTCGGTCGACAGCCAGTACGTGCAGGCCTTCGCCGCCGTCGCGCAGCGGCGCGGCTGGGCCTTCGCGATGCCCTACTTCCGAGGGTGCTCGGGGGAGCTCAACCTCGCGCCGCGGGCCTACCACTCGGGGGACTACGTCGAGATCGGCTGGATGCTGTCCCAGTTCCGCGCGGCCCACCGCGGGCCGATGATCGCGGCCGGCGTCTCGCTGGGCGGCAATGCGCTGCTGCGCTGGGCGCAGGAGGCCGGCGACACGGCCGCGGACACCGTCAAGGCGGTCAGCTCGATCTGCTCGCCGCTGGACCTGACCGCCGCCGGCCATGCGATCGGCAAGGGCTTCAACAAGCTGGTCTACACCCGCATGTTCCTGCGCACGATGATGCCCAAGGCCATGAGCAAGCTGAAGCAGCATCCGGGGCTGTTCGATGCGGAGCGGATGCGGCGGGTGCGCAATCTCTACGAGTTCGACAACCTCTTCACCGGGCCGCTGCACGGCTTCCGGGATGTCGACGATTACTGGCTGCGCGCCTCGGCCAAGCCGCACCTGGCGCGCATCCGCGTGCCGGCGCTGGTGCTGAACGCGCGCAACGACCCGTTCGTGCCGGCCCACAGCCTGCCGGCGCAGAGCCATGTGGGCGCGCATGTGACGCTGTGGCAACCCCGCGAGGGGGGCCATGTCGGATTCCCGTCGGGTCGCCCGCCGGGCCACGTGCGCACGATGCCCGAACGGGTCACCGATTGGCTGGCGATGCGGCTCTGAGCCGCCCCGCACAAGGACCGAAGGAGCGCCCATGGATCCGATCGTCGAGGCCGCGCTGAAGAAGTGGCCCAACGTGCCGCACTGCTACGGCTGGCTGGCGCTGGATGCGCGCGGCGACTGGTACATGCGCGACGAGCGCATCCAGGCGGCGGGCCCATTCCCGGCCGTCAAGGGCAGCCGCATCGTTCACGACAAGCTGATCGGCTTCATCGACCGCAACTACGGCGTCGACGACACGGGGGCATGGTTCTTCCAGAACGGGCCGCAGCGGGTCTACGTGCAGCTGGAAGCGGCGCCCTGGATCTGGCGGCTGCAGCCCGACGGCCGCGTGCTGAGCCACACCGGCCGCGAGGCGCAGGTCACCGGCGCGGTGCTGGACGATGCGGACCGCCTGTTCCTCGAGACCGACCTCGGCCTGGGACTGGTCCACACGCAGGACATGGGGCCGGCGGCGGACGCGATCGAAGCCGGTCGCTGGTCGATGACGAACGCGACGCACGCCGAGCTCGTCACCCGTCATGGGGTGGTGCTGTCCCCCCTCGACCCGAAGGGGGCCGTCGCCCGGGGGTGAGGCTGGCGCCACGCGTGAAAAAGCCGACCCGCGGGTCGGCTTTCCTATTGGCGCGAGTAGGGCTTACTGCGAGGCCGCGTTCGCCGGCGCCGAGGCGCCTGCATCGGCGCCGGAAGCGGCCGCGGCCGGCAGCTTGGGGTCGTCGAACTTGGCGCCGCCCTGGTTGGCCATGTAGACCACCGCGCGGGAAATCTCGAAGTCGCTGAAGTCGCCGCCGCCTTGCGGGCCCATGTTGCCCTTGCCCTTCAGGGCGGAGTGCACCAGGGTGTCGAAACCGGTCTTCACGCGCGGGCCCCAGGCGTCATGGTCGCCCAGCTTGGGCGCGCCGGCAGCGCCGGTGGCGTGGCAGGCGGCGCATTGCGCCTGGAAGACCTGCTCGCCGGACTTCATCGCGGCGGGGTTGGCCAGGTCCTTGAGCTCGATCGAGCCCACCGGCTGGATGCGGGCGGCGACGGCCTGCTCCTCGAGTCCGCTGCCGCCGGCGCCGGGCTTGATCTCGCTGGACACGTAGTTCGCGAGCATCACGATGATCACGATCGGGATCACGAACGCGAAGAAGACCGCGACGATCAACTGCTTGGGTGTCTTGATGGGCCCTTCGTGGGCGTCGTGACCGTCGGCGTGCGTGTCCTGGGCGTTGGCGTGGTCCTGGGTTCCGCTCATGAATTCCTCGTGAATCGAATCGACTACGGCAGAAGCGCGTCCGTGTTTCGCAGGGGGTTTCGCGGCTTGATCGGCCCTCGGGAAACCGGACGGGGGAACAGCAAATCGGCGCAGTATAGCCAGCCCCCTGGCGCCCCACCCTGGGGCTTTCGTCAAGGTCGGCACGGGGGCGGGCCAGGTGTTGCGCGAGGGTCGCGCAGCGGGTTCGCCCTGGTGCCGTTTCAACGACTTGAATCGGCTTGGGTCGAGCGGGGCCAGAACGAGGCTAGAATGCGCGCTTCCCATGGCGACCGTGGTGAAGTGGATATCATTGGGCCCTCCGAAGGCCTAGTCGCAAGTTCGATTCTTGCCGGTCGCACCAGAACACCGAGAAGCCGGTTGTCACACGCGTGGCAACCGGCTTTTTCATTGCCACTCGTCGTTGCGAAGGCGTGCTGACGGCGGCGGATACTCCGCCCTGTCCCATCGCGACGCGAGCTCCCCATGCGACTGCTCATCCTCGGCGGCACTGTCTTCCTCGGGCGCCACGTCATCGACGCCGCGCTTGCGCGAGGCCATGCGGTCACGATGCTGAACCGCGGCCGGCACGGCCGCGGGCTGTTCCCCGAAGTGGAGCGCCTCGTCGGCGATCGCGACGGCGACATGAGCGCTCTGCGCGGCCGCGCGTTCGACGCCGTCATCGACTGCACCGCCTTCACTCCCGCGCAGGTCGAGCGCAGCCTCGCCGCGCTCGACACCGGCGCCCCGCATGTGGTCCTGGTTTCGTCGATCTCGGCCTACGGCGTGTTCCCGCCGCACCGGGTCTTCGACGAATCGGCGCCGCTGGCGCCGGGCCACGAGGGCTACGGCCCGCTCAAGGCCCGCGCGGAAGAGGCGCTCACGCGCGCCCTGCCCGATCGTCACGCCATCGTCCGGCCCGGGCTGATCGTCGGACCGCACGACCCAACCGGCCGCTTCACCTACTGGCCGACGCGCGTCGCGCGCGGCGGTGAGATCCTCGCGCCCGGTCGGCCGGAACGTCCGGTCCAGGTCATCGATGTCCGCGACCTCGCGGCGTTCTGCCTGGCCCTCGCCGAATCGCGGGTCACCGGCAGCTTCAATGCCGTCGGGCCGCGGATGCCGATGCACGCACTGCTCGACGCCTGCGTCCAGGCCGCGCCGGAGGCCGGCGCGCGCTTCACCTGGCTGCCGGACGACCAACTGCTGGTGCTGGGCATGGCGCCCTGGACGCAACTCCCGCTCTGGCTGCCGGAGAACGACCCGACCCATGGCGGCATGCTGCTCGGCGACGCCACCCGCGCGGCGGCCGCGGGCCTGACCTGCCGCGCCATCGAGCACACCGCCGCCGACACACTGGCCTGGGCGCTGGCACCGCGCGAGCCGGACTGGGACACCAGCAAGCTCGTGGCCACGCTGACCCCGGCGCGTGAGGCCGAGTGCCTCGGCGCCCGCCCGGTCACGCCAGCCTGAACACCGCGATCGCGGCCGACAGCCGCTTCGACTGGTCCTTGAGGCTCTCCGCCGCCGAGGCGGCCTGCTCCACCAGCGCCGCGTTCTGCTGCGTCATCTGGTCCAGGTGGCCCACCGCGGCGTTCACCTGGTTGATGCCGTCGCTCTGCTCCTGCGAGGCCGCGCGGATCTCGGCAATGATGTCGGTCACCCGCTGAACGCTGGTCACGATGTCGGTCATCGTCGTGCCCGCGTCGGTCACCAGGCGCGAGCCCGATTCCACGCGGTCCACGCTGGTCGCGATCAGCGACTTGATCTCCTTGGCCGCTTCCGCGCTGCGCTGCGCGAGCGAGCGCACCTCGCCCGCCACCACCGCGAAGCCGCGCCCCTGTTCACCCGCGCGCGCCGCCTCCACCGCCGCGTTCAGCGCCAGGATGTTGGTCTGGAAGGCGATCCCGTCGATCACGCCGATGATGTCGGCGATGCGCCGCGAGCTGTCGCTGATCTCGCCCATCGTCGTGACCACCTGCCCCATCACCGAGCCGCCGCGCTGCGCCGTCTCCGCGGCCGAGCTCGCGAGCTGGTTGGCCGTCAGCGCCGCATCCGCCGTCTGCCGCACCGTGCCCGTCAGCTGCGTCAGCGAGGCCGCCGCCTGCTGCAGGTTGGACGCCGTCTGCTCGGTGCGCGCCGACAGGTCCATGTTGCCGCTGGCGATCTCGGCGCTGGCGGTGCCGATGCTGTCCGTCGAGCCGCGCACCTCGCCGATCAGCCGCAGCAGGGATCCCTGCATGGCATCCAGCGCGCGCAGCAGCTGCGCGGTCTCGTCGCTGCCGCGGGTCTCGATGCGTCCGGTCAGGTCGAAGCGCGCGATCGCGTCGGCCACCTGCGCCGCCTGGCCCAGCGGCCGGGTGATCGAACGCGTCAGCCACACCGCGAGCGCGCCGCCCGCCGCGAGCGCCACCAGCCCGAACACCACCAGCGCGATCCGGGCGCGTTCGTTGGTCGCGGCCAGCGCCTGGATCGCCTGGTCCAGCTGGTCGCGCTGCTGCTGCGCCACGGCGCGGATGCCGTCCAGGTAGGCGCTCGACGCCTTCTGGAACTGCTCGTCGAAGATCTGCTTGGCCTGCGCCATGTCGCCCTGTTTCTTCGCCGCGGTGATGGCGTCCCGCACCGTCAGGTAGGTCTTGCGCAGCTCGGCCACCTTGTCGAAGGTGGCGCGTTCCTCGGGCTTCGTCAGCAGCTTGTCGAGCCGCTGCTGCAGTTCGGTCGAGACCTTGGTCGCCTCGGCGGCGGCCTGGGTGAAGAAGGTCGCCAGGCCCGGGTCCGCGCTGACCGCGATCGCCGTGGTGCGCGTCGTGCCGTTGAACACGTTGCGGTACCAGTCGGACGCGGTGCGCTCGGTGACGATCGCGTCGGTGTACATCGCGGCGGTCTGCTCCGCGACGCGGTTCAGGCCCCAGTACCCCAGCGCCGATCCGATCAGCGCGATCACCAGGACGCCGGTCTGGACCATTCCCAGACGACGACCGATGGACCCCCGGGCGTTCGTGTTGGACATCATGTGGTTCTCCTCGGACGCGGGCCCGAAGGGAGATCGGACCTCGACGTGGCACGATGTGGCACGCGCAACCGTACTCCGATCTCCGGCTGGCGTTAAGGGGCCGTCCCCTCGATCCCGGCGGACCGGGTGCGCTGTCACTCAGACGCGTGGCACGAGGCGCGCCTGCGGGATCGGCTTGAGCGAGCCGACCTCCAGCGTGCGCGGCTGTCCCGACTGCTTCAGCGGCACGGCCGCGCCCAGGCCCTGCAGCCCGGTGAGGAACCGGGTCGCCTCCGCCCGCATCGCCGACGAGCGCCGATAACGCGGATCGTCCTTGAGCAGCGCCAGCCAGTCCGCCGGCGCGCCGGCCGCCACCACCCCGAGCGCGGCCGGCTGCATCACGCCCAGGAAGGTCGTGAGCCGCGCGCGGCGATGGTCGTCCCAGCCCGCGCCGCCTTCCGCGCCCAGCGGATGGAAACGCGCGATCAGGCGCTGCGCCGCGAGGCCGCCCGCGTCCGCCAGGGCCGCGATCGTGCCGGAGGCCATGGTCAGGTTGAGCCCGCCCTCGTCGGGCTTCTGGCTGATCTGGACGATGCGGTCGCGGAAGCCGGGCGTCGGGAACAGGATCTCGTCGCGCCAGTTCTGCATCGTCCCGACGATGCTCCAGAGGAAACCCGCCAGCCCCGCCAGCGGCGTCTTCTCGCGCGCGGCCGCCTCGCGCTCCTCCCAGTCGGGGACCAGGTCGGGCTCCGGCCAATAGCGCAACCGGCCGCCGCGATCGTCCTCGGGCAGGTAGACGCGTCCGCCCTCGTTGCCCGCGACGGCGGGCTGGATGCCATGGTCCGGATGCGGCGGCTTCAGGCTCACCGCGAAGGTCGGGTGCCGCGGCAGCATCGCGTCGAAGAGGTGCAGCGGCATGTTGCTGCCGATGCCGCCGTCGGAGAACCAGATCCGCGTGGCCCGCAGGCGCAGCTGGCGCCGGGCCTCGGCCGTCTCCGCGGCGCGCACCTGGGCCTGCGCGCGCTGGTTCGCGGTGCGCGACCAGTCCACCGCGTACAGCGGCACCGCCGACAGCAGCAGCGGGAAGCTCAGGCTCATCCGGACCGCGACGACGACCGGCAACTCGCCATGCCGCGGCAGCGGTCTCAACTCGCGCCCCTGCGCGTTCTCGATCACCGGCCCGTCGTTGCCGCCGGCGAAGGGCGCCGCCAGCGCGGCCATCACCGCGGGCGGGAACAGCCTCGACCACTCCTGGGGGTCGTAATAGAACATCGGCGTTCCCGGCCGGAACGGGATGCTGTAGACCATCTGCTGGCTCACCGCGCTGGTGATCACCTCCAGATGGATGCGCCGCGTCGTGGGGTCGGGCCCCCACAGATCGCCGAAGCTCAAGGGCGGCCCATCGATGCTTTTGCCCGCCAGTTGGTTGAAGTAGCCGTGCAGCCAGTCGGTGAGCGCGGTCCGGCCGCCCTGGTCCGGCTGCGTCAGGCCGCTGCACAGGCCGTAGCCGTTGTCGCGCAGGCCGCGCGCCAGCCCACGGACGAACAGCGCGGCCGTCGCCCCGACCGCGGCCGCGGCGGTCAGCGCCGCAATGCCCACCACAGCCACCGCGGCCAGCCAGCGCAGGCCCGGCGACGCGCCAGTCCCGTCGATCAGCAGATGCAGCGCCGGCCAGGCCAGCAGCAGCCCGCCCGCAGCCACCCCCAACGCGGCCCTCGCATGGACGGTGAGCATGCCGCCCACCACCGCGGCGACGGCCTGGCCGCGGGACTTGCCCAGCGCGCGCGACAGCACGTCGAAGTGGCGACGCAGTGCGGGCACCGGCTGGAACAGGGTGAACAAGCGGCTGCGGCCGGGCTGGCGCCGATCCGCAGCGACCTCCGCGCCCAGTTCCTCGGGCAGCTTCGCGAGCTGGTCGAAGGCGCCGACATGGCCGCGCTGGCGGCCGAGCTCCGCGGCCGCGCTCGCCCCGGCCGCGATCGCGCCGGCCGAGGTGCCGCCGATGTTCTTGAACCGGTACCGGTCGGCCAGCGCCGCCACCAGTCGCGGATAGATCACGCCACTGGTCACGCCGCCCTTCATGACGAGGTCGCAATGGCTGACGTCGTCCGCCTCCGGCTGCCGCTGGTCGTCGCTGTGCATGACGCCGATTCTCGGCGCCCTGGCGACCATCGGTGTCAGGAGCGCTCCGACCCGTCCCCGGACGTCGCCAGCGCCTGGACGACGCCTTCGCGCAGCATCACGCGCCGGTCGCCGAAGCGGGCCACGTCCTCCGGATCGTGCGTGATCATCAGCATCGGCATGCCGATGCGCGCCAGCAGCGTGTCCAGCTCCGCGCGCATCCGGCCGCGCAGCTCCGGATCGAGCGCCGAGAACGGCTCGTCCAGCAGCAGCGCACGCGGCTCGTTGACCAGCGCGCGGGCCAGCGCGGTGCGCTGCCGCTGACCGCCGGACAGCTGGTGCGGCCGCTGCTGCGCGACGCGTTCCAACTCGAAGGCCTGGATCCAGCGGTCCACCGCCTCGCCGCCCTCGTGGCGCGACGGATTCAGCCAGCCCCGCTTGAGCGCGAACGCGATGTTCTGCCGCACGGTCAGCTGCGGAAACAGCGCGTAGTCCTGAAAAAGGAAACCGAGGCGGCGCTCGCGGGCGGGCACGTCGATGCCCGACGCGCTGTCGAAGACCGGCTGGCCGTCGACGCGGATCGACCCCTCGTCCGGCTTGAGCAGCCCCGCGATCGCCAACAGCGTCAGGCTCTTGCCGGCGCCCGACGGGCCGTGGATCACCGTGCGGCGAGCGTCGGTGGTGAAGGCGACATCGAGCTCGAAGCGGCGGCCGCCGCCTTCCACGTGCTTGCGGATGCGCACCTCGAAACTCATGCGCCACTCCTTGGACCCGCCAGCCGGCCCGCCACCAGCAGCACCGCGACGCAGGTCAGCGACACGATCAGCACCAGCAGGTTGGCGGTGTCGTCCTGCCCGGCCTGCACCGCCTCATACACCGCCACGGACAGCGTCTGCGTCTTGCCCGGGATGCTGCCCGCGACCATCAGCGTCGCGCCGAACTCGCCCAGCGCGCGGGCGAAGGCCAGCAGCACGCCGGCCAGCACGCCGCGCCAGGCCATCGGCAGCGTCACGCGGAAGAACAGCGCCCACTCGCCCAGGCCGAGCACGCGGGCGGCGCGCTCGAGCTGCGGATCCACGCCCTCGAAGGCCGCGCGGGCCGACTTCATCACCAGCGGGAACGCCACGATCGTCGCCGCGATCACCGCGCCCTGCCAGGTGAAGATCAGGTTGATGCCGAAGCTCTCCCACAGCCAGGCGCCCAGCCAGCCGCGCTTGCCGATGATCACCAGCAGGTAGTAGCCCAGCACCGTCGGCGGCAGCACCATCGGCAGCGTCAGCACCGCGTCCAGCAGTTCCCGTCCCGGGAACCGGAAACGCGCCAGCGCGAAGCCCGCCGCCACGCCGAGCACGAGGTTCAGCGCCGTCGCCCAGCCGGCGACTTTCAGCGACAGCGCGAGCGCGATCCAGGCGGGTTCCACGTGCGCTGCGCTCCCGGCCGATCAGGGCTTCTGGAAGCCGTGCCGGGCGAGCACCGCCTGGCCGGCCGCCGAGGTGACGAAGTCCAGGAAGCGCTTGCCGCCCTCGGCATTCGCGCCGCCGGAGGTCACGGCGATCGGGTAGGAAATCGGCGCTGGGGTCGGCACGCCGAACAGGACGCGCACCTTGTCCTTGAACACCAGCGCGTCGGTCATGTAGACGAAGCCGGCCTCGGTCTCGCCGCGCGACACGTAGTCCAGCGCCTGCCGCACGTTCTGCGCGAAGACCGCCTTGGGCTCGATGGCCGACCACAGCCCGGCCTGCTCCAGGGCGGCCTTGGCGTAGCGGCCGGCGGGCACGCCCTCGGGCCGCCCGACCGCGACGCGCTTCACGGCGGACTGCTGCAGGTCGGAAAGGGTCTTCAGCGCCACGCCGCCTTCCGCAGGCGTGATCACCACGAGTGCGTTGCTGACGAAGTTGCGCCGCGTGCCTTCGACCAGCAGCTTCTGTTGCTGGGCCTTGTCCATCGTCTCCTGGTCGGCGGAGGCGAAGACGTCGACTGGCGCGCCCTTGGCGATCTGGGCGAGGAGTGCGTCCGATGCGGCGAAGTTGAACTGGAGCTTCGTGCCCGGATGCGCGGCCTCAAAGGCTGGTGCCAGTTCCCTGAACGCGTTGGTCAGGCTGGCGGCTGCGGAGACGGTGATCTCGGCCGCCTGCGCCAGGCCCGAGGCCATCAGCGCGAGGGCCAGCGCGGCGACGCGTCGGGTGATCGAAAGGGAGGTCGAGCGCATGGCGATTCCTCGTAGGAGCCGTCGACGAAACGAAGCCACGCAATATATCCCAGGATATTGCGCACCCCTTCGCCGACCGACTCCCTCCCCCGCACTGCGCCTCGTTGAAGGGCTCCCCCACCGCACTGCGCTTCGTTGAATGGCTCGGTGTGTCGACGCTGGCGGCGCCGGTGCCCCTCCGAGCGATTGCCGAGCGTGCGGAGGCGCTTGAGCGAGGAGGGGCACCGGCGCCGCCGGCGTCTGCTCGGTCTGCGCCCAGCCTCCCCGCGCCCGCCGGAGCCGTGCCTCAAGTCGCCAGCAGCTTCATCAACTGCCGGATTTCCGGCTTGGCAGCTTGAAGTGCGGTGTCCTCGATCTGTCGATAGAGCGTGATCAGCGCCCGACCTGACTCGGTCAGCGCGCTGCCACCGCCTTTGGCGCCGCCGGCCGCGGTAGCGACGGCGGGCGTTTTCAGCGCGCGATTGAGTTCATCGATCAGCAGCCAGGCGCGTCGGTAGGACATGTCCAGCGACTTGGCGGCTGCCGTGATGGAGCCGGTTTCGTCGAGCGCCTGGAGCAAGGCGATTTTTCCGGGCCCGATGGCGATGATGTCGCCGACGGTCACGCGCATGCGGAGTTTGAGGCTTGGCTTGGGCGCGAGCTTGGGCGCCAGTTTGGGCTTCACGTGAGGAGGAGTCGAGCGGGCCACCATGCCGCGCATTAAACCTGATGCCGGCGCGCTCAATCGGCCAGTCGCCAGCAGCCGCGGCCGGCCGCCTTCGCCGCATAGAGCGCATCGTCCGCGCGGCCGAGCAGCGCCACTTCGCCTTCCTGGCCGCCGTCGTGGCAGGCGATGCCGATGCTGGTGGACAGCTGCAGCTGCTGCCCCTGCAGCGTCAGCGGCGCCTTCACCGCGTCCAGCACCTTGCGCGCCACGCCGGCGGCTTCGTCCGGCGCGTTCAGGTTCTCGAGGATCAGCACGAACTCGTCGCCGGCCAGGCGGCAGAGCTGGTCGGTCTCGCGGATCGCGCCGCGCACCCGGTCGGCGAAGGCGCGCAGCACCGCGTCGCCGGCCGCATGCCCCAACGAATCATTCACCTGCTTGAAGTGGTCCAGGTCCAGGAACATCAGCGCCAGCGTCCGGCCGCTGCGGCGGTTGCGCGCCAGCGATTCCGACAGGCGGGACTCGAACTGCCGCCGGTTCGGCAGCCCTGTCAGCGGATCGACGCGGCTGAGCTGGTCCAGCTCCCGCTCGACCTGCTTGAACGCGGTGATGTCGGTGGCCAGCGTGTAGACGCCGGCCACGCTGCCATCGGGCTGAACGTCGGGCACGTATTCGGCCAGCAGGTCCCGCACCACGCCGTTGGCTTCGGAGCGCGTCTCGAAGCGCTGCCGCGCGCCGGCCAGCGCCGCCTTCAGGAAGGGCAGCCGCTGCTCGTGCAGCACCGGCCCGATGACCTCAGCCAGCGGCCGGTCCAGCGCCTCCTCCGGCGCCATGCCCATCCAGGCGCGGAAGGTCGCGTTGAGGAACCGGAGCCGGTGCTCCGAGTCGATGTAGGAGATCAGCACCGGCAGGTTGTCGGCGATGGTGCGCAGCCGGCGCTCGATGGACTCCTGGCGCAGCAGCGCGTCGTGCAGTTCCAGCGTGCGCGCCTGCACGCGCAGCTCCAGCGACGCGTTCAGCTCGGCCAGCGAGCGGTCCTGATCGGCCTGGCGGTGCGCCAGGTCGTTCAGCGCCTGCGACAGCACCGCCGCCTCGCGGTAGCCACCGACGGCCGGCAAATGGTCCTCGCTGAGATGACGGCGCTGCGCGATCGCGGCGGCCAGCTCGCGCAGCGGCCGGCTCATGCGCCGGGCCAGCCACCAGCTCAGCGGCACCGCCAGCGCCAGCATCAGGATCGCGCTCAGCGCGATCTGACGCCGCAGGCCGTAGTAGTCGGCCAGCGCCACGGCCACCGGCTGCCGCACCAGCACCGTCCAGCCCAGTCCCGGATACGGACCGTAGCCCTGGCTGGGCACGCTCACCGCGAAGTACTCGACGCCGCCGGCCTCATGGTGACGCAGGCCCTGCCCGCTCTCCGCGCCGATCGGCATCTTCCTGCCCTCCTGGTCCGAGGGTCCCAGGATCACCACCCCGTCCTTGCCCAGCACCAGCGCGTCGGCCTGGTGGGAGGCCATGGTCGCGTCGATCAGCTCGCTCTTGATCTGGCGCGCCCAGCCCCAGCTCAGGTGGACGCCGAACACGCCCTGCAACTGCCCGCGCCCATCCAGCAGCGGCACCGCGAAGTCGACGAAACGCCAGGGCTCGTTCTGGCGCGGCAGGAGTTTTTCCAGCAGCAGCGCCGCATGCACGTCGCCGACGAAGGGCTGACCGCTCCGCGCGCCCTGCCACCACGGTCGCTTGGAGACGTCCACCCCGTCCAGCAGGCCGCCGGCGGCGGCGAGCACCTTGCCCTGCGCGTCGGTCACGCCCAGCCACGCGAAATGGTCGAAGCCGACCTGGACCTGATCCAGCGCGCGGCGCATCGCCTCGGGATCGTCGAAGCGGCGGAAGGGCTCCAGCTGCGCCAGCACCCGCACTTCCTTGAACTGCTGCGCCATGCCACGGTCGAGCGCGTCGCGGAAGTCCACAGCCACCTGCCGCAGCGACTCCACCGCGCGACGCTCGGCGTGGGCGCGGGCGAAGTTCTCGATCAACAGCGCGGTGATCAGCAGCGCCGTGGCCACCGCAGCCAGCACCATCGCGGTGAGCCAGCGGCCGAGCGAGGCCCGCGAGCCGCGCGGCGGAATGAAACCATCGTGACCGCCGGCGGCGGCGGCGGCGCCCGGTCGTCCGGGCGTGGGAGGCGGCGGGAGCGCCTGGGAGTGATCGTGCATCACGGGGTTGTATCGAGAGCGGCGACCGGCCGCAACGCGGGATAGTGCCACTGCACCAGCGGTGGGCGATGACGGAACCTGCCGAGGCACCGTCACGGGGCAGGCTTTGCAGGCGCACCAAAACCGGTCAAGCTCGGGCCCGTGCCGGCCCCACCAGGGCGTCGGGCTGGGCACGGGCCTTGCAACCTGCCCCGCCGGGCCGCCGCCCGGAGGCGGTCCGTCCCTGGAGACCCCATGCATGCGCTGACTTTGCCGGCCGCCGGCCATTACGACGAGATGCTGCTGCAAAGCGGCGCGATCCGGCCCAGCTACCAGGCCTTCGCGGACTGGCTGCACGCACAGACGCCGGAGGCGCTCGCGAAGAAGCGGGCCGAGGCCGACCTGCTGTTCCACAAGGTGGGCATCACCTTCGCCGTCTACGGCGACGAGGCCGGCGCGGAGCGCCTCATCCCCTTCGACACCGTCCCCCGGATCGTCCCAGCCGACGAATGGCGGATGCTCGAACGCGGCCTGCGCCAGCGCGTCACCGCGCTCAACCGCTTCCTGTGGGACATCTATCACGAGCATGAGATCGTGAAGGCCGGGCTGATCCCAGCCGAACAGGTCTTCGCGAATGCGCAGTATCAGCCGGCGATGCAGGGGCTGGACCTGCCGCTGGGCGTCTACGCCCACATCACCGGCGTCGACCTGATCCGGCACGCCGACGGCGGTTATTACGTGCTCGAGGACAACCTGCGCGTCCCCTCCGGCGTCAGCTACATGCTGGAGAACCGCAAGATGATGATGCGGCTCTTCCCCGAGCTGTTCGCGAAGTACGCGATCGCGCCGGTCGCCCACTACCCGGCGCTGCTGCTCAACACGCTGCGCCAGGCCAGCCCGGCGGACAACCCGACCGTCGTCGTGCTGACGCCGGGGCCGTTCAACTCGGCCTACTTCGAGCATGCCTTCCTCGCGCAGCAGATGGGCGTCGAGCTGGTCGAGGGCCAGGACCTGTTCGTCAAGGACGGCTTCGTGTTCATGCGCACCACGGTCGGCCCCAAGCGCGTGGACGTGATCTATCGCCGCATCGACGACGCCTTCCTCGACCCGCTGGCCTTCCGCGCGGATTCGATGCTGGGCGTGCCGGGGCTGCTGTCGGTCTACAAGCAGGGCCACGTGGTGCTGGCCAACGCGATCGGGACCGGCGTCGCGGACGACAAGTCCATCTATCCCTACGTGCCGGACATGATCCGGTTCTACCTCGGCGAGGAGCCCATCCTGCACAACGTGCCGACCTGGCAATGCCGCAAGCCCGAGGACCTCGACCATGTGCTGAACCACATGGCGGACCTGGTGGTGAAGGAGGTCCACGGCGCCGGCGGCTACGGGATGCTGGTCGGGCCGGCGTCGACGGCGGCCGAGGTCGCCGACTTCAAGGAGCGGGTCAAGGCCAACCCGGCCAACTACATCGCGCAGCCGACGCTGTGCCTGTCAAGCTGCCCGACCTTCGTCGAGCGCGGCATCGCGCCCCGCCACATCGACCTGCGGCCCTTCGTGCTCTCGGGCCGCGAGGTCAACATGGTGGCCGGCGGCCTGACGCGCGTCGCGCTGAAGGCTGGCTCGCTGGTCGTCAATTCGTCGCAGGGCGGCGGGACGAAAGACACCTGGATCCTGGAGAGAACATGATGCGCGCACGCCCACTTCCTTCGCTGGCCGTCGACGCGGCGCCAGCATCCCTGGAGCGCGGCCCGGCAGGAGGCTCGACATGTTGAGCCGCACCGCCGCCCAGCTCTACTGGATGAGCCGCTACCTGGAGCGCGCCGAGAACCTCGTGCGCATGCTCGACGTGACGCATTCGCTGTCGTTGCTGCCGCAGTCGCGCGGCGCCGCGACGGAGCTGGCCGCGCCGCTCGCGGTGACCGGCACGCTGGAGGCCTACCAGGCGCGCCATCCCGGCCTGAGCGCCGAGCAGCTGTTCCGCTTCATGGGGCTGGACCTGGACAACCCGGCGTCGGTGCTGTCCTGCATCCGTCAGGCGCGGGAGAACGCGCATGCGGTGCGCGGCCAGATCACCGCCGAGATGTGGGAAGCCATCAACACCAGCTGGCTGGAAGCGCGAGGACTCGCGCGCAAGGGCTTCGCCGAGCCATCGTCCTTCTTCGACTGGGTGAAGGAACGCTCGCACCTCTTCCGCGGCGCCACCTACGGCACGCTGCAGCGCAACGACGCCTACTGCTTCATCCGGCTCGGCACCTTCGTCGAGCGCGCCGACAACACCGCGCGCTTGCTGGACGTGAAGTCCCAGCTGATCGCGCCGGCGGTGGACACGCTGGCGCCGGTCGACGCGCCCAGCGAGAGCGCGCCCGACTTCTACGCGTGGAACGCGCTGCTGCGCTCGCTCTCGGCCTTCGAGGCGTATCACGCGGCCTACCGCGACAGCCTCAACGGCCGCCGCGTGACGGAGCTGCTGATCCTGCGCCCGGACGTGCCGCGCTCGCTGCGCGCCTGCTGCGACGAGATCCGGTCCATCCTGCCGCAGATCGAGGCCCGCGGCGGCGCCGAGGACGCCGGCCGCACCGCCAAGCAGAGCGCCAGCCGGCTCGCGCTGCGGCTGGAGTACGGTGCGGTGGACGAGATCCTCGAGCAGGGCCTGCATCCGTGGCTGACGGGCTTCCTGGAAGACTCGGCCCGCCTGAGCCTGGACATCCAGCAGGCCTACTTCGAAGCGCAATGACCTCGGCGCCGACCGCGTCGTTCCGACGCGGCGGACGCCCCCCGGAGACAAGGCATGCACCTGCACATCTCGCACGAGACGGTCTACGACTACGACGCGCCGGTGGCGCGCAGCACGCAGTACCTGCGCCTCACGCCGCGCGCGGGCCGTGGCCTGCGCGTGCTGCACTGGCATCTGGAACTGCCGGCACCGGCGAGCGCCTGCAAGGACGCGTTCGGCAACACCATGCATGTGTTGAGCCTGGACGGTCCGCGGCGCGACATCGTCCTGCGCGCGGTCGGCGAGGTCGACACCAGCGATGCACCGCCCACGCCCGATCCCGAGGATGAGCTGCCCGCGCCGCTGTTCCTGCGCGACAGCCCGCTGACGCGCGCGGACGAGCCGCTGCGGCAGTTCGCCGCGAGCTTCGCCGACGCCGCCACCGCTGACGCCCACGGCGCGCTGCTCGCGCTCATGGCGGCGCTGGGCGAGCGCATGCCCTACGTGCGGGGCTACACCGATGCGGCCACGCCAGCGGCGCAGGCCTTCGCCACCGGTCACGGCGTCTGCCAGGACCACGCGCAGGTCTTCGTCTGCTGCGCGCGGCTGCTGGGGCTGCCGGCGCGATATGTGTCGGGTTACCTGGCCACCGACTTCGAGCACGTGGCCAGCCATGCCTGGGCCGAGGTGCGGCTGCCCGACGCCGCAACGACGGCGACGGCGGCGACGGACGGTCGTGACGCATCGCACGGCATGGCGGGCGGCTGGCTGGGTTACGACATCAGCAACCAGTGCCTGGCCGATGGTCGCTACGTGAAGCTGGCGATCGGCGCGGACTATCTGGACGCCTGTCCCGTGCGCGGCGTACGAACAGGCGGCGGGCTCGAAACCATGCGGGCCGAAGTGCTCGTGAAGCCCGGCACGACCGACCAGCAATGACGAAGGGCGCCTCGCCCACAAGCGCGGATTGATCGGCTACGCTCGCGCCCCATGACTTACTGTGTTGCCATGCGGCTGCGTGCCGGCCTGCTGTTCGCGTCGGATTCCCGCACCAACGCGGGCGTGGATCACATCGCCACCTTCCGCAAGATGAATGTGTTCGAGCAGCCTGGCGAACGCCTGATCACGCTGCTCAACGCCGGCAACCTGGCGACGACGCAGAGCGTGGTGAGCCTGCTGCGCCAGCGCGCGGTCGGCCAGGGCGCGCACCTGATGAACCTGACCTCGATGTACGACGTCGCGGAGCTGGTGGGCAAGACCCTCAAGGAAGTGGTCGCGCGCGACAGCGATGGTCCCGGCCAGCTCAACCAGGGCGTGGACTTCGGCGCCAACTTCATCGTCGGCGGCCAGATCCGGGGCGAGGCGCCGCGGATCTTCCATGTCTATCCGCAGGGCAACTTCATCGAGGCCACGGAAGACACGCCCTACCTGCAGATCGGCGAATCCAAGTACGGCAAGCCCATCATCGACCGCGTGATCGATTTCGACAGCTCGCTGGCCGAGGCCACCAAGTGCGCGCTGATCTCGTTCGACTCGACGATCCGCAGCAACCTGTCGGTGGGCCTGCCGATCGACATGCTGCTTTACAAGACCGACAGCTTCGCGCCCGCGCAGCCCCACCGCATCACGCGGGAGGATCCCTACTTCATGAAGGTGAGCCAGGGCTGGGGCGGCGGCCTCAAGCGCGTCTTCGAGCAGCTGCCGGACGAGGACTGGTTCGCGTGAGCGAGCCCGGCTGACGCTCAGCGCTTGCAGTCGCAGACGTCGCTGCCGTTGTCGAAGACGACGCGCCAGCGGCCATCGGGATCGAGTCGCCAGGTCGACGCGAAGCGCGCGACCAGCTTGCCCTTCGCATGCACCGGTCCGGTCGAATAGGCGAGCGTGCCGTCCGGCAGCGCCTCGACGAGATCGGGCGCCCATGAGAACGGCGCCTCGGCGCCATCGAAGAAACGCTTCCATTCCGCGAGCACGGCTGCCCGGCCACGCAGCGGCTTGCTGCCGTTGATGAAGACCGCGTCCTCCGCAACGAATTCGGCGAATGCCTTGAAGTCGCGTTTGGCCATGGTCGCGGCGAAGGCGATCTCGGCCTCGCGCACCGCGGACGCGCCACCCGGCGCCACCGCCTGCGCCTGCAACGGCGCCATGAACGAAACCGGCAGCATGCCGGCGGTCAATGCCAAGGGGGATCGAAGGATCGAGCGGCGGTCGGGCATGGCGAGGCTCCTGGTGACGTAGGCCGAGGAGTCTAGGCCGCGCGCGCCCTCATGCCGATGGACACGCCCCTTTCGACGGCCCCCTCCCGAGCGACTCACTCATCCAGCGACTTCAGGAACTGCCTCAGCTCCGGCGTCCTCGGCGCGCCGAAGATCTCGGCCGGCGGTCCGATCTCGTGCACGCGGCCCTGGTGCATGAAGATCACCCGGTCCGCCACCTTGCGCGCGAAGCTCATCTCGTGCGTGACCATCAGCAGGGTCATGCCCTCCTCGGCCAGCGACTCCACCACCCGCAGCACCTCGCCCACCAGCTCGGGGTCCAGCGCCGAGGTGATCTCATCGCACAGCAGCACCTGCGGCTCCATCGCCAGCGCCCGCGCGATCGCCACGCGCTGCTGCTGACCGCCGGACAGCTGGTCCGGCATCGCGTCGAACTTCTCCGCCAGCCCCACCCGCGCCAGCAACGCCCGCGCCTGCGCGGCGGCGTCCTGGTCGGAACGCTTCTTCACCAGCGTCGGCGCCAGCATCACGTTGCGCCCCACGCTCAGGTGCGGGAACAGGTTGAAGCCCTGGAAGATCATGCCCACCTGCTGCCGCAGCGCGCGCATCGCCATCGCGCTGTCGTGCAGCAGCGGCTTGTCGGCCACGCGCAGGGAGCCGTCCTGGAACTGCTCCAGGCCGTTGATGCAACGCAGCAGCGTGCTCTTGCCCGAGCCGCTCTTGCCGATCAGCGCGATCACCTCGCCGCGCATCACGTCCAGGTCGATGCCCTTGAGCACCTCGTTGGTCCCGTAGGACTTGCGCAGCGCGGTGATGCGCACGATGGGCACGCCCGGCACGGGCGTGGAAGCGGCGGTCGCGACGTCGGCGGCGTTGGCGGTATCGGCGCTCACGGTCTCAGGCAGCACGGCCATGTTGCTTCCTCTCCAGATGTTGGGCAGCCAGGCTCACGGGGAAGCACAGCGCGAAATAGAACAGCGCCACGCAGCCGAAGACCAGGAAGGGCTTGAAGCTCGCGTTGGCGATCATGCCGCCCGCCTTGGTCAGCTCGACGAAGCCGATCACCGAGGCCAGCGCGGTCCCCTTGATCACCTGCACCAGGAACCCGACCGTCGGCGCGATCGCCAAGCGCGCGGCCTGCGGCAGGATCACGTGCCGTAGCTGCTCGCCGAAGCTCATGGCCAGGCTGCGCGCGGCCTCCCACTGGCCGCGCGGCACGGCCTCGACGCAGCCGCGCCAGATCTCGACCAGGTAGGCGCTCGTGTAGAGCGTCAGCGCCAGCGACGCCGCCGTCCACGCCGACACCTCGATGCCCAGCAGCGCCAGCCCGAAGTAGGCGAGGAACAGCTGCATCAGCAGCGGCGTGCCCTGGAACAGCGCGACGTAGGCGCCGATCAGGCGCTGCGTCTTGCGGCCCAGGCCGATGCGCAGGCACAGCAGGGTGCCGCCGACCAGGCCACCGCCGATGAAGGCGATCAGCGACAGCGCCACCGTCCAGCGCAGCGCGAGCGCCAGGTTGCGCAGGATGTCCCAGAGGGTGAACTCGATCATGGACGGCTCCCCGTGCCGGTGCCGGCCAGGCGTCGCCACAGCGCCGGCCGTGTCGGCGCCGGTGCGCCGCCGAAGAACCACCGCGGCCCGGCCCACAGCAGCAGGCGCCGCACCAGCACGGACAGCGCCAGGTAGATCAGCGTCGCGACGATGAAGGCCTCGAACGCGCGGAAGTTGCGGCTCTGGATCAGGTTGGCGGCGTAGCTGAGCTCCTCGGTGGAGATCTGCCCGCACACCGCCGAGCCCAGCATCACGATCACGATCTGGCTCGTCATCGCCGGCCACACCCGCTTGAACGCCGGCGGCAGGATCACGCGCGTGAAGACCTGCGTCGGCCCGAGCGCCAGGCTCTGCGCCGCTTCCCACTGGCCCTTGGGCGCGGCCTGGATGCCGGCGCGCAGGATCTCGGTGCCGTAGGCGCCCAGGTTCAGCGTCATCGCGATCAGCGAGGCGCTGGTCGGCGACAGCTTCACCCCCAGCGACGGCAGGCCGAAGAACACGAAGAACAGCTGCACGATGAACGGCGTGTTGCGCAGCAGCTCGACATAGACGCCGACCAGGCGCCGCGCCCAGGCCGGGCCGCAGGCGCGCGTCCAGGCGCCCAGCGTCGCGATCGCCAGGCCCAGCGGCACCGCGATCACGGTCAGGCCCACGGTCCACGCCAGGCCGCGCAGCAGCAGCGGCCATTCGGCGAGGACGGCGCCGAAGTCGAACTCGATCATGGGCGGCTCCCGGAGGGACCAGCGAATGGCGCGGTCGGTCTCACGTCAGGCACGGCGGCGATCCGCGTCCGCTCAGAGCGGCAGCTCGCCAGCGCCGCGGCCCAGCCACTTCCTGGACAGCGCCTCGAGTTCGCCCGCCTGCTTGGCCGCCGCGATGATCGCGTTGACCTTGGCCAGCAGCGCGTCCTCGCCCTTGGCGACGCCGATGAAGCAGGGGCTGTCCTTGAGCAGCAGCTTGTATTCGACATTCAGGCCGGGCTGGCGCTGCATCAGGTTGCCGGCGACCGCGGCGCTGGTGGCCAGCACCTGCGTCTGCCCGGCGGCGAACGCGGCGATGGTCGCGTTGTTGTCCTCGAAGCGCTTGAACTCCAGCGTCGACGGCGCGACCTTGGCCAGCTCCTGGTCCTCCATCGCGCCGCGCGTGACCGCGACGCTCTTGCCGGCGAGGTCGGCGAAGCTCTTGATCGCCAGGCTCTTGGGCGCGAAGACCGCCTGGTAGAAAGGCGCGTAGGCCGAGCTGAAGGCGATGACCTTCTCGCGCTCCGGGTTCTTGCCGAGCGTGGAGATGACCAGGTCGGCCTTCTTCGTCTGCAGGTAGGGAATGCGGTTGGCGCTGGTCACCGGCACCAGCTCGACCTTCACGCCGAGCTTGGCGGCGATCAGCTCGGCCATCGCGACGTCCAGGCCCTGCGGCTTCATGTCGGGACCGACAAAGCCGTAGGGCGGGTAGTCGGTCGGGATGGCGATCTTGATGGTCTTGGCCTTGGTGATCGTGTCCAGCGCGGTCTGCGCCTGGGCGCCCAGCGCGAGCAGGCCCAGGCCCGCGGCCAGCAGCAGGCGGCGCGGCAGCGCGCGGACGGAGGAACGGACGGCGTGGCTCATAACAAGGCTCCTAGGTAGGCGGGGGCGGGATCGGCGGGGTCGGACCCGTCGCGGCGCGCGGCGCGCGGGCGGCGGGAGGTCGAAGGAGCGACGGACGCGGCGGTGGCGGCCGGCGACGCGAGCGGCGTCAGCGCCTGCCGCAGTTGATGCAGCGGGTCGTCGGTCTGCGTGTCGAGTTGAAGGCCCGACTGCACGCTGGCCAGGTGGGCGGCCATCAGCGCTTCGGCGCCCGCGGCGTCGCCGCGCTCGAGCGCCGCGACGATCGCGACATGCTCCTGGCAGGACTGCGCCGCCTCGTGCGACGACTGGTAGAGCATCGCGATCAGCGTGGTGCGCGCGGTGTAGTCGCGCAGCGTGTCGGCGAGCAGGCTGTTGCCCAGGCACTCGGCCAGGCAGACATGGAAGTCGCCGAGCAGGAAGCTGCGCGCGCCGACGTCGTCGCCGCGCAGCGCGGCCTTCTCCTGCGCCAGGTGTTTCTTCAGCCGCGTCAGCGCCGGCTTGTCCAGGGCGCGGCGGCCGCGCAGCAGGCCGAGCTCGATGACGCGGCGCGCCTCGAAGGCTTCACGGGCCTCCTCGCGCGAGGGCGCGATCAGGTACCAGCCGCGCCGCGCGCTGACCGTGACGATGCCCCGCGCGGCCAGGCGCGTCAGCGCCTCGCGGACGATGGTGCGGCTGCAGTCGAAGAGCAGCGCCAGCGGCTGCTCGCCGAGCCGCGTGCCCGGCGCCAGCTTCTGCGCGAGCACGGCGTCGATGATCCGTTGGCTGATGTCGGTGGCGGTGATGCCCATGCCCAGGGCATTGCAGCTTCCGTGCCAGCGGCCGCCACGCGTGCCTCACTGGCGCATCTGTCTTGTATGCAAGCCAGGACGACACACGCGTGCCGCCGTTGCGCACAAGCTTGGTGTTCGAGGCACCGTCCCGGTGCCTGGCCTCAGCCCTCGACCCGCATCGAGTAGTCCACCGCCTTGGCGTCCTTGGTGAGGCGCCCGACCGAGATGCGATCGACGCCGGTGGCCGCGATCCAGCGCAGCTGGTCGATGGCCACGCCGCCCGACACCTCCAGCAGCGCCCGGCCGCCGGCGATGGCCACCGCCTCGCGCATCATCGGCTCGCTGAAGTTGTCCAGCAGCACGCTGACCGCGCCGGCGGCCAGCGCCTCGCGCAGCTGCTCCAGGGTCTCGACCTCCACCTGGATGGACACGCCGGCGTTCAGCGCCTGCGCCTGCCGCAGCGCCTGCGTCACGCCGCCGGCCGCGGCGATGTGGTTTTCCTTGATCAGGATGCCGTCGTACAGCGCCAGGCGCTGGTTCGCGCCGCCGCCCACGCGCACCGCGTACTTCTGCGCCAGGCGCAGCCCGGGCAGGGTCTTGCGCGTGTCCAGCACCGCGCAGCCGCGCGGGTTCGGACTGGCGCCCTCGATGGCGCGGGCATGGGCGCGCGTCGCCGTCGCGGTGCCCGACAGCAGCTGCAGGAAGTTCAGCGCCGGCCGCTCGGCCGAGAGCAGCGAGCGGCCCTCGGCCTCGATGCGGCAGACGAGGGTGTCAGGCGCCATGTCGGCACCCTCGTCGTACAGCCACTCGATCCGCGACGAGCCGTCCAGCGCCAGGAACACGCCCTCGAACCAGTCGCGGCCGCACAGCACCGCCGCCTCGCGCACCCGCACATGGGCCTGCACGCGCCGGCCCGCCGGCACCAGCCGCGCGGTCCAGTCGCTGATGCCGATGTCCTCGAACAGCGCGTCGCGGATGTTGCGCGCGCGGGCCTCGTCCAGGGTCTCGTTGTGGTCGAACATCGTCGCGGTCCCGGCTGCCTCTGGATTACTCGGCGTCGCCGATGGTGATCGACAGCTCGCCGAAGCCCTCGATGACGCCGGTGATCACGTCGCCCGGCTTCACCGGGCCGACGCCTTCGGGCGTGCCGGTGTAGATCAGGTCGCCCGGCGCCAGGTGATAGAACTGCGACAGGTTGGCCACCAGTTCCGGAATGCTCCAGATCATGTCGGACAGGTCACCGCGCTGCTTCTCGACGCCGTTCACCGCCAGCGTGATCGCGCCCCGGGACAGCTCGCCCAGCTCCGAACGCGGCACCAGCGGAGTGATGACGGCCGAATGCTCGAAGCCCTTGCCCAGGTCCCAGGGCCGGCCGATGGCCTTGGCCTCGTTCTGCAGGTCGCGGCGCGTCATGTCCAGGCCGGCGGCGTAACCCCAGACCGCGTCGGCGGCCTGCTCGGGCGTGGCCTTGAAGACCGGCTTGCCGATCGCCACGACCAGTTCCATCTCGTAATGCAGGTTCTTCGTGCCGGGCGCGTAGGGGATGGTGCCGCCCGACGGCGCCAGCGCGCTGGCCGGCTTGGTGAAGTAGAACGGCGGCTCGCGGTCCGGATCGCTGCCCATCTCGCGGGCATGCGCCGCGTAGTTGCGACCGACGCAGAAGATGCGGCTCACGGCATAGCGCGCATCGCTGCCGCGCACGGCCACGGCGGCCTGCGGCGCTGGGGGGAAGACATAAGTGCTCATGGCGTGCGGAGGTAACGATCGCAACGATCGTGCAAGGAAGGAGGGGAGCGCGGAGCATAACCTTGGCAAATCCACGCGGCATTGCTAGGGTTGCGGCCATGTTTGAAGCCCGCCCCGCCGGCCAGCGCCTGGCCGTCCTGACGTGTGCCCTGATCCTGGCCGCCTGCGCCAGCCGCGGTCCCACCCCCAGCCGCCCCGCCCCGGGCGGCCCCAAGCCCTCCTCCTGGCCCGACCGCGACGGCCCCGACGCCGTCGTCCCGCCCGACCTGCAGAAGGTGCCCGACGCGGTGCCGCGGCTGGAATCCATCCGCAAGGGCGGCCCCAACAAGCCCTACGAGGTGCTGGGCGAGCGCTACGAGCCGATCGCCGACGACAAGCCGCTGGTCCAGAAGGGCCTGGCGTCCTGGTACGGGCGCAAGTTCCACGGCCGGCCGACGTCCAGCGGCGAGATCTACAACATGTACGCGATGACCGCCGCCCACGCGACCATCCCGATCCCGAGCTACGCGCGCGTGCGCAATCCCAAGAATGGCCGCGAGGTCATCGTCCGCATCAATGACCGCGGACCGTTCCACAAGGGCCGGATCATCGACCTGAGCTACACCGCCGCGCTCAAGCTGGGCGTGCTGAACGGCGTGGCGCCGGTCGAGATCGAGCGCATCACCTACGAGGACATCCGCACCGGCGCCTGGACCCGCGACCGCGACACGCTGTCGCCCGATCCCAAGGTCGCGCCCGACACGCCGGTCTATGCCGCCGCGACGCCCAGCGGCGCGCCCGATCCGACGACGACCGCGCAGCTGCGTCCGCCGGCCGCGCCGGTGACCGTGCCGGCGCAGGTGCCGCTGCCGGTGCCGGTGGTTCCGGCGGTGGCGCGCGCCGACAAGCCGGGAACGTCGACCGGCGCGGCGACGGGCACGGGCACGGGCACGGCAACGGGCACGACGCCGTCCGCCAATCCGGACGCCAGGCCGGATGCCAGCCTGACGCCGATTCCCATCACCGCGCTGCCGCCCGGCAGCGACCTGCCGCCGTCCGGCCAGTCCAAGGCCGAGGCCATGGCGGTCGCCACCGCCGGCGCCATCGCCGCGGCCGATCCGCAGGCGCCGGTACCCGCGCTCAAGATCGCCGCGGCGGCGCAGGGTTTCTGGTTGCAGTTCGGCGCCTTCTCGCGGCTCGAAGGCGCGGAGCAGCTGCGCGAGCAGTTCACCCGCGGCATGGAGGAGATCGCACCGATGCTGACGATCTTCAAGGACCGCAACCTGCACCGCCTGCAGGCCGGCCCCTTCGCGAGCCGCGAGGACGCGCGCGCCGCCGCCGACCGGGTGCGCACCGCGATGTCGCTGACGCCGGTGCTGGTCGAGCGCCGCTGAGCGCCGCGGAACACTGGCGAGCGCCCGTCGGTCACCCTGACCGGGCGCGGCCCGCACGCCGATTGCCCCGTTCCACGCGGGGCGCCGTGGGGCGCTTCGCCCCTGGGAGAGGAAGCCGGGGCCGGTGACGACGGCGCGATGGTGCGCCGCGCATCGCCCTGCGAAGATGACCCGCATGCCGCCGCTCGACGCCGCCACGCTGCTGATGGTGATCGCCGTCATCGATACCGTCGCGTGCATCGTCTGGCTCGCGCTGGGCGAGGTGCTGCGCATCGCGCCGCGCGCGGCGCGTCGGCTCTCCGCCTATCACGGCGTGTGCGCGCTGGCCTGGTGGCCCGCCTTGCCGGCCGCGATGGAGCGCCTGGTCGCGCTGCCGCTGGACGTGATCGCGGCGGGACTGCTCGCCGCCGGCGTGCGCGGGCTGATGCGGGTGCGCTACGGGGCCCCGGACATCCTCGCGATCGTGACGCTGGGGCTGGTGGCGACCGCCCTCACCGCGGGCGATCCGGACCTGGCCTCGGCGCGTGCCGTCTCCAACATCGCTGGCGGCGTGCTCGCGCTGATGGCCGCCTGGGACGTCGCCCTCGGCGCCGGCTTCCGCGCCGGCTTGACCGCCATCGTCGTGACGCCCTACCTCGTGCTGGCCGGCGGCTGCCTCTGGCGCGCGGGCGGGCTGCTGGGCTGGACGTCGGCCGGACTGGGCCTCACCGGGCTGGGCGCCAACGCGCCGCTGGCGATGCTGCGGCTGGTCGTCGACCTGACCATCGCCACCGGCCTGATCGCGCTGGTGATGCAGCGCCTGATCGCGCGCGTGCGCCACCTGACGCGGCGCGACGCCTTGACCGGCCTGCTGAACCGGCGCGCCATCGAGGACCATCTCGCGCGCCTGCAGGCGCTGACCGAGCGCGGCTGCGCCAACGCGGTGATGGTGCTGGACGTGGACCACTTCAAGCGCATCAACGACGAACTGGGGCATGCCGGCGGCGACGCCGCGCTGCAGCACCTGGCCGCCGTCCTGGGCGCGACGCTGCGCGACACCGACTGCTTCGGCCGGCTCGGCGGCGAGGAGTTCGCCGTGCTGCTGCCCGACACCGAGCTCGACGGCGCGATGCTGGTCGCGGAGCGCCTGCGCGAGCTGCTGCAGAAACACCCGCTGGCCTGGGGCGACAAGCTCTGGCCGATCAGCGCGAGCTTCGGCGTGGCCACCATGCGCGCCGGCGACACCCTCGGCCACGGTGCGCTGTCGCGGGCCGACGCGGCGATGTATGCCGCGAAGGCGCGTGGCCGCAACCGCGTCCTGCGCGCCGCCGGCGAAGCGGAGTTCGCGTGAGTCCACCGACGATGGAGACTGCCTGATGCTGCCCGCCGCCGATCCGGTCTCGCTGATCGCCGCGCTGGTGGTGCTGTTCGGCATCGCCGCGGTGGTCTGGCTGATGATCGCCGCCGGCCTGCGCGAATCGCCCGGCGCCTGTGCCTGCCTGTCGGGCGCCAACGCGGCGCTGGGCGCTTCGTTCCTGCTCCACGAGGCGCTCGGGCTGGTGTCGCCGCAGCATTACTGGTGGTCCGACCTGCTGTCGCTGATCGCCTTCGCGCTGATCCGGCTGGCGGTGCCGGTGGTGGGCGAGCGGCCCGCGCCCTGGCGCACGGTCGGCGGTGCGACGCTCGCCGTGGGCATCGTCGCCGCGCGCTTCACCGGCGGGCCGGACACGCTCGGGCACAAGCTGCTGATCTATGGCGCGATGGCGGCGCTGGCGATGCTGGCGGCGGTCGATGCCTGGCGCCTGCTGCGCGCGCGCGACCTGGCTCCGCGCGCGGCGCTGGCGCTGGCCGCGCCGCTGATGGCGGTCGGCCTGCTGCTGCTGGCGCGGCCGGTGGAGGCGCTGCTCGCGCCGGGCCGCACCGCGGACATCGACGTCGCTTCCGACTTCAACATCGCCTGGTTGTGGGCGTCGCTGGTGCTGGCGCTGCTGATCAACGGCTGGATCGCCTTCCTGCTGCTGATGAAGCTGGTGCTGGAGATCCGCCGCCTCACCGAGCGCGATCCGCTGACCGACGCGCTGAACCGGCGCGCGCTGTCCGAGGCGGTCGATGCCGAGCACTCGCGCCAGATGCGCGGCCACGGCTACGCGCTGGTGCTGCTGGACATGGACCGCTTCAAGCAGCTCAACGACACGCTGGGGCATGCGGCCGGCGACGCGGCCTTGAAGGCACTGGTGCGGGTGCTGCGGCCCTGCCTGCGCGAGGTCGACCGCCTCGCGCGCCTGGGCGGCGAGGAGTTCTGCGTGCTGCTGCCCCACACCGGCATCGCGGGCGCCGCGCTGGTGGCGGAGCGCATGCGCGCGCTGCTGGCCGGACACGCCTTCGCCTGGGAAGGGCAGGCCTGGACGTTGACGGCCAGCTTCGGCATCGCGGAGTCCTCGGCCGCCGACGTCAGCGCCGCCGAGGTCCTGCGACGCGCCGACCAGGCGCTCTACCGCGCCAAGGCGCAGGGCCGCAACGTCGTGCAGGCGGTGGAGCTGGAACCGGCGCGCTGATGGCGCGTCACGATGCGCGCTTGAGCTTGCCGTCGTCGAACTCGTAGAAGTCGGGGTTGCGTTGTGCAACTAGCTTCAGAAGATCATCCAGGACATCGCTGAGCGGGACCTCCTCTTTCGGTGCACCGACGGCGAACGCTCGCAACCCAACATTCATGGGAGAGGCATCAAGCAGGATCAAGTAGAACCGCTCAAACTGCTCTTCGCGACCCGCCGGATCACTACGCCCTGAAAACAACTGAAGGCGAGCGTGTGCATTCAGGAAGGTCGACCGGCGCTGAAGCGTCCCGTCGTGCTCGGCACCATGATCCAGAAAGAAGAAGCCGGCGAGCACCGCATAGGGAAAACGTCGATGCAACGTGACAGCTTCCATCAGCATGTCGCCGCGCCGATTGATCAGATTCTTCTGGTAGTTCTTCGTTCTACTGTCCCTGAAATTGATCGTCTTGACGGAGACAGCACAGAGCAGACCCGACTCTTCCGTCGCCCACGTGACGTCAACCTTCTTGGCGCCGAGGCCCCCAGCCATGCGTCGCTCTGCGCCGGAGTCACCCGATTTGTCAGAGGCATATGGGCGAGCTTCCTTCAGCCCTCGATCACGCAGCTCATCTGCAATTGCCAACGCCACTTGCTGAGACACCAGCTCGCTATAGCGCTTCTTGGACTCCTGCTTCGCGTCATCCGTTGGCTTCTCAGGCAATTGCCGCAACGCAGCGGCGAGCACGTCATCGATCCGAGCCATTCTTTCCCTTCCCCCTGGTAAGGCGTCGCTGCACCAAGGTCGCCCTAGCCTCACGGATTGCCTTCAGACGCGATTCGGTCCAACCTAGTCGTTTTCGGAGGAAGACATCGTCAACGACTGAGGCGGCCGCCTCGACTTCGTTGCGCTCCAGTAGCGAGTTCACGCAATCTTGGACGCTCTTCAATGGATCCGCCATTGCTTCCAGCGCTGCATGTGAGGGCAGCGGAATCTTTCCTGCTTCCGTGGGCTCGTGTTTGAGCATGCCGCCACCATAAGCGCGCCCCACGATCTCTGAGCCAAGCAACGTAAGGCTATTGAGCATCGCCAGCGGAAGCAGCTCCTGGCCAAGCTTGCGCCGAGTAGCTTCCAGCTTGACTCCGTAGATCGAGTTGAGCAGTTGTATGCCTGCTCCGTTCCGCACCAGACGCGGACGATCATGATTCATGTAAGGCATCAGCAGATCGGGCTTGGCCACGACCGGCACGACCCACCATGGCTCTCGCACCCGACACTTGTAGGCGTTGTGTACCCCAAGGGATTCGCCGTACGCAATGTAGTCGCGAGCCGCCTTCGAAGGCTCAGATCCAGGCTTGAAGAGATAGCAGCGCTCTCCGCCCTTGACCATGCTTCGCCAAGCCTGCGCAGAGAAGTTCAATCCCCGCAAATGGCGTGCGCCCGGCGGCGATATCTTCATGAGCTCAGCGGATCCCAACTTCATCCGCTCGACGTCAACCTCGCTCAGGGTAAAGAAGTCATTGTTGCCTGTGACCGCTCCAAGATAGGTAGAGCCCCATGCCGACATCGTCTCGATGTCAGCACTGCCTACTGCCTCGTCATACAGGCGATAGGCGTCGGTTGAAAGCAGTGCTCCCGTCCACTTGTCGTCGGTCGCCGGTTTGAACTTCAACCACTGTGCAGGAAGTTTGGTCGCCAAGTCAGCCGCAGAGCGCGCTTGAAAGACTTCAAATGATTGAGCGCCGCCACTGCCTTCCGCGAGCAAAAGCACTACATCCTCTAGGACACCAGGAAAGACAAGTGTTTCAAACAACACGAGCCTGACGCTTGCGAAGCGATCGAGCAGAAAACGTCGAATCTGGGTTGCGTACTTGACCGACAGTAGCTCAGCGGGAATGACAAGCGCCAGTCGGCCTTCAGGCCGGAGAAACGCAGATGCATGGACCGTAAACGCAGCCCACGAGCTCGCCAACTGCGTCAGGCGCACTCCCTGCCGTAGCGCTGCCTGTAGAGACGCCGCGCGCGATGCCCCACCGAACTGTTGGTATCGCACGTAGGGTGGATTGCCAACAACTGCGTCGAAACTGGGGGACGCAGACTTCAAAAAGAAGTCACCCACGTCGGTCTTCGCTCCAAAGCCCTCGCGCGCGAGGACTTTCTGCGCTTCTTCGACAGACGCCTGGTGAATGTCTCCCGCCTCCAATTGCTGACTGATTGCACGCTTTGTCGCTCCCAAGGCATGGAGACGTCGCGCAGCAGGCAGAAGAAAGGCTGCCTCCCCACACGAAGGCTCCAACACTGCGTCTCCTTTGGAGCGCACGGCCCAGTCGACCATGAAGCGTGCGATCTCAGGAGGCGTGAAGAAGGCTCCACGAGCCTTTCGATCCTCCAGCCCATCCAGACTCAATTGCTGTAACACGCTTCCGCCCCTCGCCTTGCATCGAGCGACGCATCATCCCGATGCGGAGCGCCCCTTGAAAGCTGTGGATATTAACAGTGGCCTCTGAAACGCCCCGGCGCTGAGAGGCGATTTCAGCGAAGAGACAACAAACTTGACGGTCAGCGTGGCATCAGGTCAGCGGCATCAGAATCAGCAGCGCCGCCAGTCAGCCCCCTCCGCCCGGCGGCCTTCCAGGGATCTGTTGGCTCTGCTGCGCCGAGCGCAGCTCGAGTGGAAGCCGTAAGAGAACTCGCCCGCGCCGAAGGTGTTGTACGCACCTTCGGTTCTCCGGCCTTCGCGGATCCGGCCTTCGCCGTGGCGGCATTCCCAGCCATGGTCAGAAGCGGCCGCGCACGCTCAGCATCACGCTGCGCGGATCGCCGTAGTTGGGATAGTCCAGGTTGGTCCAGTAGGTCTTGTCGAGCGCATTGCGGATCGACAGGCCCAGGCTGAAGCGCTCGTTGAGCTGGTAGGTCGCATGCAGGTTCAGCAGCGCATAGGCGCCCTGGGTGACGGTGGTCGTGCCCAGGGTCGGATGCGCGATGCCGTAGCCGGTGACGGTGCTCTGGTAGTTCACGCCGCCGCCGACGCTCAGCCGCTCCCAGGCGCCGCCGAAGCGGTAGCTGGTGCTCAGCTGCAGCGTGTGGCGCGGCAGGTTCGCGTAGATCAGGTCCAGCGCGTGGCGGGTGATGCGCGTGTTGGCGTAACCGGCGCTCAGCGTCCAGCCCGGCGCGATCTGGCCGGCGACGTCGACTTCGAAGCCCCGCGTGCGGGTGCCGTTCACGCCGACGTAGGCGGAGCTGCCGTCCGGCAGCGAGCCCTCCGGCACCGCGACGTCGCGCACCGCGTAGTTGTCCTGCTTGGCCTCGAAGACCGCGACCGACATCGCCAGGCGCTTGTCGAGAAACTCGCCCTTGATGCCGAACTCGGTGTTGCTGCCGCGGATCGGCGAGAGCAGGTTGTCGTTGCGGTCCTTGTAGTTCTGCGGCTTGAACAGATCGGTGTAGCTCGCATAGAGCGACAGCGCATCGCTCAGGTCGTAGACGATGCCCACATATGGCGAGACCTCGTTGGTGACCTTGTAGGCGCCGGTCGTGCCGGTGTAGGTGCCCGCCGTGTTGAAGGCGTCGGTGGCGGTCTTCCAGTAGCTCAGCCGCGCGCCGGTCACCAGCGACAGCGGCTCCAGCAGCTTCCATCGGCCCATCGCGAAGAGGCCGCTCTGCTCGGTCTCGGCGACGCGCTTGGCGCCGGTGGCGCTGAAGGTCGGCGCCGGCGCGCTGCCATCCCAGCTGCGGATGTCGGGGATGGCGTAGCTCCAGGCGGCCACCGAGGTGAGCGTGGGCGTGACGGTCGTGGTCTTCACGCCGTTGGCGCCGATCACCAGGTCATGCTTGCGGCCGAACAGCGACAGCGTGCCCGCGGCGTAGACGTCCAGGCTGTCGCGGCGCTCCCAGCTCTTGCCGACGGCCGCCAGCAGCTTCAGCCCGGCGCCGGTGACCGGGTCCGGATAACCGCTGGCGTAGGTGGCCAGCCGGAAGGTGTCGCCTTCGCTGTGGTTGGCGATGGCCTTGAGCGTCCAGTCGTCGCCGAGCTTCTGCTCCAGCTGCGCGTAGAAGGTGCCGTTCTGGCGCGACCAGCGGGTCCAGGACGGCGAGAAGCTCGTCTCGCGCGGCAGGCCCGCGAGCGAGCCGTCCGAGGCAAAGCGCGGGATCGTGCCCCAGATCGGGCCCTGCGGCACGTTGTTCTGGTCCTGGTAGCCGAGCGTGACGGTGGTGCTGGCGCCCAGGTCGGCCTCGACGGTGGCCATGAAGGCCGTCTTGGTCTCGCTGTGGCGCTGGCGGAAGCCGTCACGCTCCTGCGCCGCCGCGATGAAGCGCGCGCGCAGGCGGCCGTCCTGGGTCAGCGGCGTGTTGACGTCGGCCTCGATGCGGTGGAAGTCGTCGGTGCCCATCACCAGGCCGCCGTAGGCGGAGAAGGCCTTCTCGGGCCGCTTGCGGATCATGTTGACGGTCGCGGACGGGACGCCCGCGCCGGTGGTCAGCCCGTTGGCGCCGCGCACGACATCGATGCGCGAGTAGAAGACGGTGTCGAACTCCTGCTGCGTGTTGCCGCTGTAGGTGGGGATGCCGTCGATCTGGAAATCGGTGATCTGGAATCCACGCGCGAAGTACAGCGGGCGCTGCGTGTCGTAGAAGGACACGTTCACGCCGGTGATGTTCTGCATCACGTCGTTGATGCTGATCAGCGTCTCGTTCTCGAGCCGGCTCGCGTCGATGCTGCTCATCGACTGCGGCGTCTCGCGCGCGCTCAGCGGCAGGCGCGTGCTGGCGCCCTCGAGCTTCTTGCGCGCGGCGCTGATGGTCACGCGGTCCAGCGCGTTGCGGCGACCGGCGCGCGGGCCGTCTTCGGCCGCGGATGAGGACGACGGCTCCGCCGCGTCGGGGGCGACCGCGACGGCGGCGTCCGCGGAGACGGTGGACCCGGCGGGTTCAGCCGCCGGCGCGTCGGCGGCGCGGACGGCCAGGGGGTGGGACTCGGCCAGTGCCAGGCCGGTGGACATCAGCAGCGCGACGGCGGCCGCGATGGGGGACAGGGAAGAACGCGACATGGGAAAGAGCAGCAGCAGGCGGGCGCAAGCCCGCACACCGGCGCGCTCGGGCGCACCGGCCCCGAAGGGAGGTGGAGGGGAGGGGCTTGCGGGTCCGGCTCCGGCGTCGCGTGCGACCAAGGTCGCGGGGCGCGGTGGAGCGTGGGAATCAGGCTGGCGCGAGGCTCAACCGCGCCGGTTTACCGGCCAGATGAGAACTCTTCTCATTGTAGAAACAGGCGCGGAGGCGCCACAGGCAAAACCTGTCCCCGTGTGCGGTCTTCAGGCCAGCGCGACGCGGTTGCGACCCAGGTGCTTGGCCCGCTCGACCGCGGCGTTGGCGCGCGCGATCAGCAGGTCGGTCGCATAGGGCGGCGCGTTTGCCAGGCCCATGCTGAGGGTCACGTCCAGGCCCGCCGCGAGCTGGTGCCAGGGATGCACCGACACGCTGGCGCGGATGCGCTCGCAGACCTCGAAGGCGCGGTCCGCCACGGTGTCGGGGAAGACCACCAGGAACTCCTCGCCGCTCCAGCGCAGCAGCAGGTCGGAGCCGCGCGTGTTCTCGCGCAGCAGCTGCGCCAGTTCCTGCAGCACGCGGTCGCCGGTCTCGTGGCCATGCCGCTCGTTGATGTTGCGCAGGCCGTCGGCATCGATCAGTGCGACGGTCAGCGGCCGCGCTTCCTGCTCCGCCGCGCGCAGCAGCGGCGGCATTCGGGCCTCCAGGCAGCGGCGGTTGCCCAGCCCGGTGAGCGGATCCTTGAACTCGGCCGTGTCGCGCGTGTCGCCGCTCGTCGCGCCGCTGGCGAATTCCGCTTCCATCCGCGACACGAAGTACTGGGACTGCGCCATCAGCTGCCCGACCGCGCGACGGCGCTCCAGCGTGCGCGCCTGCTCCAGGTGGAACAGCGATGGCCCCAGCAGCGCCAGCGCCCGGGCCGCGCGGTAGCTGGCGTGATGCAGACGCAGGCTCAGGAACAGCGGCACCTGCGAAGGCGCGGCGGGCGCGGTCGCCGCGGCGTGCGGATCGGCACCGGCGTTCGCGCCGAGCGCCACCGTCTCCTCATGCAGCGCCTGCAGCTGCTGCCACGCGGCGCTGGACTGGCCGCGCGCCAGTTGCAGCTCGGCCAGCATGCAGCGCAGGCGCCAGTCGAGCAGGCGGAAGCCGGCGCGCTGGCTGTCGTCGCGGGCCTCGGTCAGCAGCGGCTCGGCTTCGTCGAGGCGGCCCATCAGCAGCAGCACCTCGCCGAAGTTGGAGGCGGTCAGCGCGATGCCGTAGCGGTCGCCGAGTTGCAGCGAATGCGGACGCGCCTCGCGGGCGAGTTCCAGCGCGCGCTCGAGCGTGCGCGGCGCCTGCTCCGGCGCGGCGCCGTCGCGCTGCAGGTGGTACGCGCCGAGCGCGACGGTGCACAGGTTGGTCAGCGTGACCACGCGCTCGTAGGGCGTGGGGTTGGTGCGCAGCAGGCCGGCCGCCTCGCTCATCAGGCGCTCGGCCTGCCACGGGTCGCCCATGCGCTCGAAGCAGGCGCCCAGGCCGTTCAGCGCGACGGCGTGCAGCCGCAGGTCGCCCAGCTCGCCGGCGAGCTTGAGCGCCTCATGCGCGCAGGCCAGACCTTGCTCGTAGGCGCCGAGCTCGCAGGCGGCCAGGCTCATCCAACGCAGCAGTTCGCAGGCGGCGGGACTGGCGCCGAGCGGCCGCATCAGTCGCAACGCGCGCTCGCCGACGTCCAGCATGCCCGGCAGGTCGCCCATGCGCAGGCGGAAGAAGCCGCGCAGCTTGCCGGCTTCGGCCTGCTCGTTGATGAAGCCTTCGGCATCGGCGCGATGCCAGACGGCATCGGCCAGCGCGAGGCCGTCGTCCAGGCGCGCCTGCTGCTGCGCGAGACGGGCGCGCGCCAGCAGCTCGCTCAGCGGCACGCCGTCGAGGGCTGCCGGGGACATCGGATCGGAGGAGGGATCGCCGCTCGGAAACATCCGGCAAGCGTAGCTGATCGGGCGGCGCGCTCACCACCGGCCCAGCGGCGATGGCAGTCCCGACCCGTCTACTTGCTGGTGGGCATCACGAACTCGGCGCCCTTGGCGATGCTCGCCGGCCAGCGCTGCATGACGCTCTTCTGCTTCGTATAGAAGCGCACGCCCTCCTCGCCATAGGCATGCATGTCGCCGAAGAGGCTCTTCTTCCACCCGCCGAAGCCATGCCAGGCCATCGGCACCGGGATCGGCACATTGATGCCGACCATGCCGACCTGCACGCGACGCGCGAACTCGCGCGCCACGTTGCCATCGCTGGTGAAGCAGGCGACGCCGTTGCCGAATTCATGCCCGTTGACCAGCTCCAGCGCCTCGCCGAAGTCCTTCACCCGCACGCAGGCCAGCACCGGGCCGAAGATCTCCTCCTTGTAGAGGCGCATCGACGGCCGCACGTGGTCGAACAGCGTGCCGCCGGTGAAGAAGCCGTCCGGCAGGCCCTCCACCTGATGGCCGCGGCCGTCGACGACTAGCGTCGCCCCTTCCTCGACCCCGTGGGCGATCGCGCCCTCGATGCGGTCGCGCGCCTCGCGCGTGACGATCGGTCCCATCTCGGCATCCAGCGACATGCCGTTCTTGATCTTGAGCGCCTTCGCCCGCTCCGCCAGCTTGGGCACGATGCGGTCCGCGACGTCGCCGACCAGCACCGCCACCGAGATCGCCATGCAGCGCTCGCCCGCCGAGCCGTAGGCGGCGCCGATCAGCGCGTCGACGGCCTGGTCGATGTCGGCGTCGGGCATGACGACCATGTGGTTCTTCGCGCCGCCCAGCGCCTGCACACGCTTGCCGTGGCGGGCGCCGGTCTCGTAGATGTACTGCGCGATCGGCGTGGAGCCGACGAAGCTGAGCGCGCGCACGTCGGGGTGGTGCAGCAGTGCGTCGACGACCTGCTTGTCGCCCTGCACGACCTGGAAGATGCCGTCCGGCAGGCCGGCCTGCTGGAACAGCTCGGCGATGGCCAGGCTGGGCGACGGATCGCGCTCGCTGGGCTTGAGGATGAAGGCGTTGCCGGTGGCGATGGCGATCGGCGCCATCCACATCGGGACCATGAAGGGGAAGTTGAAGGGCGTGATGCCCGCGACCACGCCCAGCGGCTGGCGGGTGGTCCAGTTGTCGATGCCGGTGGAGACCTGCTCGGTGAAGTCGCCCTTGAGCAGCTGCGGCACGCCGCAGGCGAACTCGACGACATCGATGCCGCGCGAGACCTCGCCCTGGGCGTCGGTGAAGACCTTGCCGTGCTCGGCGGTGATCATCGCGGCGAGGCGGTCGCGGTGCTGGTTCAGCAGCTCCAGGAACTTGAACATCACCCGCGCGCGGCGCAGCGGCGGCGCGTCGGCCCAGGCCGGGAAGGCGGCCTGCGCCGCGGCGACGGCGGCATCGACGTCCGCCGCGCTGCCCAGCTGCAGCTGCCGCGCCACCTGGCCGGTCGCCGGGTTGAAGATCGCCTGGCTGCGTCCCGAGCTCGCCGGGCGACGCTCGCCGGCGATGAAGTGGGTGATGTCGGCGTTGTCGGTGAAAGCGACGGGGGCGACGGGGGCGCTCTGGCTCATGGCGGTCTCCTGCTTCTTGGGGGATCGCCATGAGTCTAGGCAGCGCGCCCTGCTCCGCCTAGGCCAGATCGCCGATCACATTGTTCGATAGACTGAACAAATGGCCCCGCGCTCCCCTGCCCCCTCCCCCGTCCGTGCCGAAGTCCGGGACGAACTGCTGTGGTCACAGCTGCAGGCGTTGATCGCGGTCGCGCGGCTGGGCAGCTTCACGAAGGCGGCGCAGCGGCTCAACCTGTCCAAGGCGGCGGTGAGCCAGCGGATCGCCGACCTGGAACGCCACCTGGACCAGCAGCTGGTGCAGCGCACGACGCGCTCGGTGCGGCTGAGCGAAGCGGGCTCGCGCCTGGTCGAGCAGGCCGAGCCCGGCCTGGCCCTGCTCAGCCGCAGCCTGGGCGAGGCCCGCGAGTCCGCCGGCGCGCCGCGCGGCCTGCTGCGCGTGACCGCGCCGGTGGCGCTCGGGCGGCAGCATGTGGCGCCCGCGCTTCCGGCCTTCTTCGAGCGGTATCCGGAGCTGCGCATCGAGCTCGACCTGTCCGACCGGCTGGTGCCGCTGGCGCAGGAGGGCTTCGACCTGGCGATCCGCCACACCAGCGCGCCGCCGGACACCCATGTCGCGTTCAAGCTCTGCCCGTCGCGCGCGCTGCTGACGGCCAGCCCGGCCTACCTCGCGCGCGCGGGCCGGCCCCAGCATCCGGCGGAACTGGCGCAGCATCACTGCCTGCCCTACCTGCGCCCGGGGCCAGCGCAATGGTTCTTCGAGCGCGCCGCCAGCGCGCCGGCGCCCGAGCGCCTGCGCGTGCCGGTGCAAGGCCTCTTCCGCGCGAGCAACAGCGAGGTGCTGCGCGACGCGGCGCTGTCGGGGCTGGGCATCGCGCTGCTGCCGGACTTCAGCGCCCGCGACGCGATGCGCGACGGCCGTCTGGTCGAGGTGCTGCCGGACTGGCGCGCCGTGGGCTTTTTCGGCGACGCGATCTACGCCATCCATCCGTGGAGCAGCCACACGCCGCAGGGCGTACGGCTGCTGGTGGACCACCTCAAGGGCGTGATGGGCGGTGGCTACTGAGGGCTCAGCGCGTGACCTTCACCGCGCTCAAGGGCACCAGCGCGAGTAGCGCAGCCAGCAGCCAGAACGCGGTCGACAGTCCGACGCCCGCAGCAAGGAAGCCGATCAACGCCGGCCCGAGCAGCACGCCCGCATAACCCGCGGTCGTCACCGCCGAGACGGCGAATGCAGCGGGCATCACCGCCTGCTGGCCGGCGCGCCGGAACAGCACCGGCACGAGGTTGGACGCGCCCAGGCCGATCAGCACGAAGCCCGCGAAGGCCACCGCGCGGACCGGCGCGAGCAGCAGGGCCGCGACGCCCAGCACCGCGACCACGCCGCCCACCACCAGCGTCCGGCGATCGCCCAGGCGCGCGACCACCACGTCCCCGGTGAGCCGGCCCGCGGTCATCGCGATCGAGAACAGCATGAAGCCGATGCCGCCTTGCGCCGGCGCGACCAGCTTCGCCTCGGTCAGCAGCAGCGCGCTCCAGTCCAGCACCGCGCCTTCCGCGAGGAAGGTCACCGCGGCGAGCAGCGCCATCAACCACACGAGGCCGCGCGGCATCACGAACAGCGGACCGCTGGACGAGCGCGCCGTCTCCAGCACGTAGGGCCAGGCCACCACGACTGCCAGCGCCATCAGCGCGGCGCCCAGCAGCGTCGCATGCAGCGGCTCGAAGTCCATCGACAGCAGCAGCGTCATGAAGGCCGCGCCGATGAAGCCGCCCACGCTGTAGAGCCCATGGAATCCGGACATCAGCGGCTTGCCCGCCGCGCGCTCGACCTCCAGCGCGTTGATGTTCATCGCGACGTCGAGCGATCCCAGGCATGCACCGAACGCCGCCAGCGCCAGGCCCAGAGTCCAGGGCGAGCCCGCGAAGGCCAGCAAGGGCAGCAGCGCCGCCATGCCGAAGCCGCTGCAGACCATCACCAACCGCGTGCCGAAGCGCGTGCTCAGCATGCCGGCGGCGACCATCGCCACGACCGAGCCCAAGCCCAGGCACAGCAGCAGCACGCCGAGCGCGCCTTCATCGACGCCCAGCCGCTGCCGCGCGAAAGGCACCAGCGGCGCCCAGCAGGCGACGCCGAAGCCCGCCACCAGGAAGGCCAGGCGCACGGCGAGGCGATGCTCGGGTTTCTCGACCACGGGCTCGGCGCCCGTGAGGCTCTGCGGCGCGGCGCTCATGCCGCGGTCTCCACGGCGATCACGTCGACCCCGGCTTCGCGCAGGCCGCGCACCACGCCGGCATCGAGGTCCTGCTCGATCACCGCCGTCTTGAGCATCGCGAAGTCGGCGATGTGATGCGGAGCGGAAGCACGTGCCTTGTCGCTGGTCAGCAGCGCCACGACCTGGCGGCTGTTCCGGATGAGCGTGCGTTTGAAGGCGGCCTCGCTGAACTGCGTCGTCATGACGCCGTCCGCCACCGACAGCGAACAGACGCCGATGAAGCACCGGTCGATGCGCATCCGGGAGAGCGCGTCGACCGCGGCCGCGTCCACGCAGCCGCCCAGGTGGCGGTCGACCTCGCCGCCCAGCATCAGCAGCCGCAGGTCCTGCCGGCGCAGCACGGCCGCCGCGACGTCGACCGCGTTGGTGGCGATGGTCAGCCCGGCGTCCTCGGGCAGGAACTCGACCAGCGCGAGGTTGGTGCTGCCGGTGTCGATGAACACCAGTTCGTCCGGCCGGACCGTGGCCGCCCCCGCCCGCGCGAGCGCCGACTTGCGCCCCGGCGCCTCGCGCAGCCGCGCCGCCAGCGGACGGTCGCTGTCCTGCACCGGCACCGCGCCGCCGTAGACGCGGCGGCACAGGCCGTCGGCTGCGAGCGCGCGCAGGTCGCGGCGGATCGCGTCCTCGGAGAGCTTGAATTCGGTGGCGAGGTCCGCCGCCACGACGGACTGGCCCGCCGAGAGGCGCTCGGCGATGAGCTGTCGGCGGGCTTGGGGAAGGTCGGGTTGCGTCATGTCGCGCCTCGGTTGAAGCGCCGGAGTATGCATGATCAATCCCGTTCTTGCACGTTTATGCATGGTTTGTCAGCCGCTGCTCGCACGGCAGCCGGCGGCCGTTTCGCCCCTGCTGCCTCCCCCGCCGTGGGGAAACATCCCTGATCCGAGGGGCCTCGCCTTCCCTCCCATGGGGGTCGGCCTCCCTAGTCCATGGGTTTTTTCGTGAAGCGCCGCCGCCGAAAGTCGCCCCGGGCGGTCGATGTTGGCCGTCAGGAGACAGGTATGACTTCGTTGACTGTGATGCGTCGTCGCATGGCCGCCTGGGCGGCCCTGTGCGGCGCGACCGCCGCGCTGCTGGGCATGACGCCCGCCGCGGCACAAACCCTCAAGCCCGAGACCGACGTGGTCCAGGGCGTGACCCTGCGCACCGGCGAGGCGCTGCGCGTGGGCGGCTACTCGGCGCTGCGCGCGAAGGCGCTGCAATCGCCGCGCAAGCTGCGGGTGATCGCGCGGCTGTCGGCCTACGCGACCGGGGCCGGTCCCGCCGGCGAGCCCTTGCGCGCGATCGGCGAGACGCCCGCGATCCGCGGCGCGCGTGACCAGCTGGTGCTGCGCCTGCGAGCCCGCGGCGCCGACGCGGTGGAAGGCCTGCCCGACACCGCGCTGGTGGTGATGGAGGTCGATGCGGCCCAGCTCGATGCGCTGGTCGCCAACGGCGAGATCGCCGAGCTGACCGAGGACGTGCCGGTGCCCGCGACGCTGGCCGAGTCCGGCCCGCTGGTGCGGGCGCCGCAGGCCCATGCGCTGGGCGCGCGCGGCGCCGGCACGACGGTGGCCATCCTCGACACCGGCGTGCAGGCCAATCATCCGTTCCTGAACGGGCGCGTCGTCGAGGAGGCCTGCTTCTCGACGACCTCGGCGGCCAACAACTCGACCTCGGTCTGCCCGGGCGGCGCGTCCAGCAGCACGGCGGTCGGCTCCGGCGCGGCCTGCGCGATCAGCGGCTGCGACCATGGCACCCACGTGGCCGGCATCGCCGCCGGCCGCGCCACCGGCGCCACCACCTTCAACGGCATGGCGCCGGACGCCAACCTCATGGCCGTGCAGGTGTTCTCGCGCTTCACCGACTCGCCGGGGAACACGCCCTGCGCGAACTCGAACAAGGCCTCGCCCTGCATCCTGAGCTTCACCTCGGACCAGATCCGCGGCCTGCAGCGGGTGCTGGAGCGGCGCGCGGCGCGCAACATCGTCTCGGCCAACATGAGCCTGGGCGGTGGCGTCAACGCCGCGGCCTGCGATGCCGATGCCCGCAAGGACGTCATCGACGACCTGCTGGCCGTGCGCGTGGCCACGGTGATCGCGTCGGGCAACAACGGCTCGGCCACCGGCGTCAGCGCGCCGGGCTGCATCTCGACCGCGGTGACGGTGGGCTCGACAACCAAGAGCGACCTCGTCTCCAGCTTCTCCAACAGCGCGGCGCTGGTGGACCTGCTGGCGCCGGGATCGGGCATCACCTCGTCGGTGACCGGCAGCGGCTTCGGCGCGAAGAACGGCACCTCGATGGCGACGCCCCATGTGGCGGGCGCCTTCGCGGCGATCCGCTCGGTCGTGCCCGGCGCCAACGTCGGCGACATCCTCGGCGCGCTGCAGGCCACCGGCGTCGCGATCACCGACACGCGCAACAACCTCACGCGCCGGCGCATCAACCTGGAAGCGGCGGTGAACCAGCTCGCGCCGCAGCCCTTCGCGCTGTCCAGCGGCATGCTGTTCCAGATGCATGCCGACGGCCGCATCTGGGCCCACACCGGCGTGGCCTGCAACGGCGCCGGCTGCCCGGGCTGGGTGCTGCTCGACGCCAACCCGGCGACGCGCGCGATCGCGGCCGGCGGCAACGCGCTGTACCAACTGCACGCGGACGGCAAGGTCTGGCGCTACACCGGCATCCGCTGCGGCGGCAATGCCTGCCCGGGCTGGCAGATGCTGGACAACAACCCGGCGACGAAGCAGATCGCGGCGGGCGGCACCTCGCTCTACCAGCGGCATGCGGACGGGAAGATCTGGCGCTCGACCGGCGCGGCCTGCTCCGGCAACAGCTGCCCCGGCTGGACGATGCTGGACAACAACCCGGCCACGATCGACATCGTCGCCGACGGCACGCGGCTCTACCAGCTGCACAACACCGGCGCGATCTGGCGCTCGACCGGCGCGGCCTGCTCCGGCAACAGCTGCCCGGGCTGGACCCAGCTGGACAACAACCCGCATGCCAAGGCGCTGGCCGCGGCGGGCGGCCAGCTGTACCAGCGGCATGACACCGGCGCGATCTGGCGTTCGACCGGCGTGGCCTGCTCCGGCAACAGCTGCCCCGGCTGGACGATGCTGGACAACAACCCGGCGGCGCGCGAGATCGCGGCCAATGTCGACGGGCTGTTCCAGCGCCATGCGGACGGCAAGATCTGGCGCTTCACCGGCCAGGTGTGTTCCGGCAACAGCTGCCCGGGCTGGACGATGCTCGACAACAACGGCGCGACCGTGCAGATCGAGGCGGCCACCAGCGGGCTCTACCAGCGCCATGGCAATGGCCGAATCTGGCGCTCGACGGGCGCGGCCTGCTCGGGCAACAGCTGCCCGGGCTGGGTGATGCTGGACAACAATCCGGCGACCAGCACCATCGTGACGGCCCAGCCATGAGGTCCCGGTCACCGCGTCTGTCGCGCCTGCGCATGCCGGCGTGCATCGCCGCCGCCCTGATGGGCACGGCCTGCGCGCTGATGGGCGGCGACGGCGCGGTGGCTGGCTCACCGGGTGCGCCGCTGTTTTCTTCCACCGTGGAGTGCCCTGCCATGGAGGCCATCGAAGGCGCCGCGGCGCTGCTCGCGTCGCTGGACCGCAGCCCGGACCGCACGGCCCGGGTGCTGCTGCGGCTCAAGCCGGGGCCGGCCGCGATGGCCGGCGCACGGCGCGCGCTCGACGCGGCGAAGGCCGTGGGCGAGCCGATCGGTGGCCGGCCGCTGCTGGTCGCCGAACTCACCGCCGCGCAGCTGCGGGCGGTGCTCGCGAGCTGCGAGGTGATTGCCGTCCAGCCGGACGAGGCCGCGCCACCGAGCTGACCTTCGGCGAGGCGGAAGCGGCGCTGTCATGATGTCTCCCAGCCGAGGCCCATCCCGGGCCGATTGCCAAGGAGCGCCCATGAGCACCGCATCGATGCTGTCGACCCTGTTCCGCTACCAGGCCTGGGCCCACGACGGGTTCCTGCGGGCGATCGAGGACCTCGATGCCGAGCGGTTCGGGGAAGCGCGCCACCTGGCGCTGCGCGTGCTGAACCACGTCTACGTGGTCAACCAGATCTTCACCGGCCATCTGACCGGCCAGCCGCACGGCTACGAGGCCAACAACACCGTCGACACGCCCACGCCGCAGGCGCTGCGCGCGGCGCATGCGGCATCGGACCGTTGGTTGCTGGAGTACGTCGCGGCCATCACGCCCGAGCAGCTGGCCGAGCGCATCGCGTTCACCTTCACCGACGGCGGCCGCGGCGCGATGACGCGCGAGGAGATGCTCTTCCACGTGGTGACCCACGACGGGTACCACCGTGGCGAGGTGGGACGGATGCTCAAGCAGATCCAGTCACCGCTGCCGTGGGACACCTTCGCGGTGTTCCTGCATCAGGATCAGCCGGAGCGGCGCGGGCAGGGTTGAACCGGGCTCACCCGACACGGACCTCCGATGACTTCGGGTGGCCAATTCGTGCCCCCCGCCATCCCCCAAAAAAGGACGCCCGACCAGCGGAGCTGACCGGGCGTTGCAAGTCCTAGAAAGGACGTCGTTGGGATCGGTGCCGTCCATCGGGGCTGAAGGCCGCGCCGTTGGAAGGCGTGAGGTGGACTCTAGGGCGAACCCTGAGGACGCGGCATCCCCTCAAGGTGGGATACCTGGGGAAATTGGTCAGCAGGTGTAAGGAGCACTCCGCATTACGGAAAACTGCGGCGGATCTCACGCCGCGACCCATGACTTCCGTTCGCCGGCGCACACAAGCCATCCCGGTCGCCGTGCCCCGGCGCGGATCCTGCCGCTGCTGTCGTGGACAACGCGGTTGTGCCGGGGGTCGCTTCAGGCGGCGTACACGCGCGCCGGATAATCCCGCCCCATGACCGCGCCCAAGCCTCCCAAGAAGTCCGCGCCCCGGCCGCCTGCAAGCAAGACCTCGGGCTCGCCCGCGAGGGCCGGCACGCCGTCGCACGGGCCGCGTCCGCAGCCTCACCGCCCCGCGATCGACGCGCCCAGCGCGCCGCCGGAGCCCTGGAGCGACGACGACCTCGACGAGCTGCAGTCGCTGCTCGACGAAGTCCCGGCGCCGCTGGAGCCGCTCGATGCCTCGATGCTCGACGGCTTCCTGGTCGCGCTGATCCTGCAGCCCAAGCCGGTGCCGCTGTCCGACTGGTGGCGCTGGGTGCTCGACGCCGAGGAGGGCCGGCCCGCCCCGGCGCGCTACGACGCCCAGCCGCTGCTGCAGCTGGTCCAGCGCCGCGAGCATCAGCTCAAGCAGGCCATCGCCGATCGGCAGTGGTTCGACCCCTGGGTCTTCGAGCTCGACGAGGACGCGTCCCCGTCGGAGACCGTGCTGCCCTGGGTCGCCGGTTTCGCGCTGGCCGCCGACCTGTTCCCGGCGCTGATGAACCTGGACGAGTCCGAGCTCAACGAGCCGCTCGCCCAGCTCTACATGCATCTGGATCCCGAGGACCTCGAGGACGCGGACGCGCTGCTCGAGGAGATCGAGAGCCTGGAGCCGCCCGAGGAACTGGACGAGGCCGTCGAGAGCCTGGTGCGCGCCAGCCTGCTGCTGGCGGACATCTCGCGGCCGCGCCCCGCGCCGAAGCCGCAGCGGTCGGGCGGTCCCGGCGGACCGAGGGGCCCAGGCGGCCCCGCCGGTCCGCGCCGCGGCGGACCGCCGCCCCGCCGGCCCCGCTGAGGCTCAGCGCGCGGCGGGCGGCTTGGGCTCGGCGTCCGCGGCTTCCGCAGTGGTCGGCGTCGCGATCGGCGCGCCGGGCCCCACCTGCCGCTTCATCCACTCGCTCATCTCCCACAGCGTGTGCCCCACCGACTCACGCGCCGAATAGCCGTGCGATTCGAAGGGCAGCGTGACGTAGCGCACCGAGCCGCCGGTGCCCGCGAGCGCCTGGTACAGCCGCGCACTCTGCATCGGGAAGGTGCCGGGGTTGTTGTCCAGCTCGCCGTGGATCAGCAGCAGCGGCTCCTTGAGCCGGTCGGCGTAGTTGAACGGCGAGAGCTTCTGGTAGACCTCCTGCGCCTCCCAGTAGGTCCGGCGCTCGCTCTGGAAACCGAAGGGCGTGAGGCTGCGGTTGTAGGCGCCGCTGCGCGCGATGCCCGCCTTGAACAGCCGCGTGTGGGCCAGCAGGTTGGCCGTCATGAAGGCGCCGTAGCTGTGGCCGCCCACCACCATGTGGTCGCGATCGCTGACGCCCAGGTCCACCGCCTTGTCGATGATGGCCTGCGCGTTGGCGGTGATCTGCGCGATGAAGCTGTCGTTCACCGTCTTGGGATCGCCCACCACCGGCATCGTCGCGTCCATCAGCACGACGTAGCCGTCCAGCAGCAGCATCAGCGGGCTGGTGCCCGGGAAGACGTTGAAGCGGTTGCTGGAGCCGCTGACCTGGCCCGCGGTGGAGGCGTCGGTGTACTCCAGCGGATAGGCCCAGACGACGGTCGGCCGGCGCTCGCCGGGCTGGTAGCCGGGCGGCTTGTACAGCCAGAACGACAGCGCCACGCCGTCCTCGCGCTTGAAGCGCACGAACTCGCGCTGGATCTCGCGCAGCTGCGGCGCAGGGTCCTTGACGTCCGTCAGCGGCGTCAGCTCGGCCAGTGACGGACCGCTGCGCAGCACCACGTTGCCGGGTTCGCTGACGCTCTCGCGCACCGTCAGCACGCGGCGGCCCTCGCCATCGAGCACCGCCAGCGGACGCTCATGGTGGGCGGCGTCGCCGCCGTTGACCGGCGCGCCGGACTGGAACACCCGCGACTTCTTGTTGTCGGCGAGCCCCAGGCGGTCGATGAAGGGCTTGTCGCCCTCGGGGCTGGCGCCGGTGCCGAAGTACCAGAGCGCGCCCTCGTCGACCCGCACGACCGCGCGGCCGGTGGGCAACATCCGCTGCAGCGGCGTACCGGGATCGCGATAGCGGTCGCGCACCGAGCGCTCGATCAGCCGCTGCGCGGCCGCGCCGCCGTCCATCGTGACCAGCTCGGTCGAGGTGCGCATCTTCGCCAGATCGAAGTCCTGCACCAGCGCCTGGCGACCGCCCTCGAGGAAATCGAGCCGGCTCAGCCGCTGCGCGACGCGGTGCACCTCGCGCGCCTCGCCGGTGTAGGGCGGGTCCAGCCGCATCAGGCGGTCGCGATGCGGCGCGGGCACGCGGGTGTCGCCGCCGTCGAGCGCCTCGACCCAGTAGACGGCGCCGTCCGCGCCCGGCGAGGCGAAGAAGTGACGCGGCCCGGTGATGACGCCCTCGACCCGCACGCCTTCCTTCAGCCGCGTGCGGCCGATGGGCACGACCTTGCCGTCGACGCCGCGCACCTCGGCCTGGGCCGCGAAGTCGTCCCAGCCGACCTGGTAGCTGAACGGCTCCAGCAGCCGCATCGTCAGCAGCTGGCCCGGCGTGCCCAGCGCCTCGAGGTGGCTGAACAGGCCCGGCTCCCCGATCGGCCGCACCGCGCCAGTGTTCAGGTCGACGCGCGCCAGCTGCGAGCTCGCGTGATGCGCGAAGACGGCCGCCTCCTGCGCGTTGCCCAGCAGGTCCTGCTGCGTGCGCTCCGGCGAGTTGCGGCCGATGGATTCCTGGATCGACGGCCCCGACGGCGCGTTGAACACCGGCGCCGGCCCGCGCTTGGCGGGCACCGTCAGCGTGACCAGCTCATGGTCGTTGAGCCACACGACGTCGTTCTCCAGCATCGTGTGCAGCTTGAGCCGGGGCACCGCCTTGAGCTTGCCGGTCGCGACCTCGCCCACCCACAGCTCGACCGCGGTGTCGGTGCGGCGGTTCAGCAGGAAGCGCTTGCCGTCCGGCGAGAAGCGCAGCTGATGGAAGGCGCCGCCGGCCGGCAGCGCGACGGGACGCTCGGTCCCCTCGGCACCGCCTTGCAGCGGGCGCAGCGACAGCGACTCGATCGCGGTGATCAGCTGCGGGCTGTCGGTCGCCGGGTCGTAGCGCAGGCCGGCGTGGCGCAGCACCGGCCGGGCCAGTTCGGCGACGGTGCGCAGCTTGCGCGGCACCACGATGGCCAGCGTGCGCTGGTCGGGGGAGACCAGGTAGCTCGGCAGCGCCTTGGCATCGAGCACCGCGCGGATCGCCGGCGAGGGCTGCTGGTAGATCTGCGCGAGCGTCGCGGCCGAGGTCAGCGCCGAGGTGGCGGCCGGCTCGTCCGCCGGCGCGGCGCGGGCGGCGCTCGCGGCAAGCCCGCCGAACGCGGCGGCCAGGGACAGGGTGAGCGGGATCAGCGACGGGACGCGCGCTTGGGGCATGGATCGACACCGTGAAGCAAAGGAAGGCGGCAATCTAGCAGCGCCCTCCGCCGCTGACGGGGCGTGTCGCTCGGGGTGATCCCGAGGTTTCAGGCCCGCTCGCTCACGTCCGGATCACGCAGCGAACAGACGCGCGGCGTGCAGCCCGAGTCCGGTGGCGACGGAGGCGAAGCGGTCGCCGCGCACGGGCCGCGCCGCGGGGAAATCGGCGGCGATGCGGTCGGCCAGCACCGTCAGGCCGGTCGAGCCGCCGGTGAAGTACAGCGCATCGACGTCCGAGGGCTGGAGCCCCGCCCGCTCGACGGTCTCGCGGCCCGCCTGCGCGATGCGCTCGATGTCGTCGCGCAGCGCGCCCATCGCGGCCGCCTCGGACAAGGCGACGGACAGGCCCGATTCGATCAGCCCCAGGTCGATCGTGCAGTCGCCGCCGGCCGCGACCTCGATCTTGGCCTCCTCGGCCCGATGGGCGAGCTCATGGCCCAGGCGCTCCTCCAGCACCGTCATCAGGCGCTGGTGATGGCGCGGGTCGCCGTAGAAGCCCTTCATGTTGCGCAGTTCGATCACTCGCTGCGGGCTGTAGCAGGTGTTGATCAGGTGCCAGGTCGCCAGGTCGAAGTAGACGCCGCTGGGCACCTCGCGCGGCGTCTGGGCCGGCTTGGCGGGACCGAGGGCGCGATAGCCGAATTCGCGCAGGATGCCGGTCAGCTCGATGTGGCGGTCGAAGTCGGTGCCGGCGATGTGGACGCCGTGGTTGGCGAGGATGTCGTCGCGGCGGTCCAGTCGCCGGATGCGCTCCGGCCCGACGCGCACCAGCGAGAAGTCGGAGGTGCCGCCGCCAATGTCGGCCACCAGCACCAGCTGCTCGCGATCGGCCTGCTGCTCGAAGTCGAAGGCCGCGGCGATCGGCTCGAACTGGAAGTGCACGTCCTCGAAGCCCACCGCCCGCGCCGCCGCGGCCAGCGAGGCCTGCGCGGCCGCATCGCGCTCGGGCTCGCCGTCGACGAAGTAGACCGGGCGGCCCAGCACCACGCGGCGCGGCTCGTGTCCATCGCGCGCGGCCTGCCGGCGCAGACGCTTCAGGTAGCCGGCGAGCATGTCGGCGTACTTCACGCCCCGTCCGCCGCCGACATCGGTGACCTGGTCGATCAGGCTGGAGCCGAGGATGCTCTTCATCGAGCGCATCAGGCGCCCGTCGACGCCTTCCTCGTAGGCGGCCATCGCCGCGCGGCCGAAGGCGCGCGGCGGGCCGTCGGCATCGTGGCGGCCCTCGGCGTAATAGAAGACCGCGGTCGGCATCGTGACCTTGTCGTCCTCCAGCGGCACCAGGCGCATCGCGCCGGGGCGCGCGGCGTCCGGCACGGCGACGGCCGAGTTGGAGGTGCCGAAGTCGATGGCGCAGAAGTCGCGCGGCAGGTCGGTGGGCGGGGAGGACATGGCGCGGCGGTCGGAAATGCGAAAAGGGCGCGGATTCTAGCCGCGCCCTTTTTTCGGGGTCCCGGCGTGCCGATGACGCCGGCAGGGGCTCCGCCGGTCGGGCGGGCCGGCGCTCAGGCGGCCTGGAGGCTGCGCACCGCGCGCGCCGGCAGCGCGTCGCCGTAGAAACCGAAGTCCAGGTCCGGACGCTTGCCGCTCATCAGCTCGGCCAGCGCGCGGCCGGAGCCCGCGCCGTGCGTCCATCCCAGCGTGCCGTGGCCGGCGTTGATCCACAGGTTCGAGGCCTTCTGGCTGCGCCCGATGTAGGGCACGTTGGTCGGCGTGCTCGGTCGCAGGCCGGTCCAGTAGTTCGGCTCGGACAGGTCGGCGACGCCGGGGAACAGCTCCTCGTAGCGGCGCACCAGCGACTCGCAGCGGACCTTGGAGGTCGGGCTGTCCAGGCTGGTGTCCAGGCCCACCAGCTCGGCGGTGCCGGCGATGCGGACGAAGTCGCCCAGCCGCGAGATCGCGATCTTGCGCGCGTCGTCCAGCAGGCTGACGCTGCTGGCCTGCTCCGGCCGCTTCAGCCGCAGCGTGGCCGAGTAGCCCTTGGCCGGATAGATGTTGAGGTGCTCGCCCAGCGGCTTGGTCAGGCCGGGCGCGTAGGAGGCCAGCGCCACGACGTAGGCGTCGCCCTTGAGCCATTGCGTCTGGCCGGTCTCGCGGGACTGGATCTGCACGCCGGCGACCTCGTTGCCCTGCGGCTGCAGCGTCACGATGTCGTGGTTCCACAGGAACTGCGCGCCGCGGCGTTCGGCCAGCTTCGCCAGCGCCTGGGTGAAGACACGCGCGTCGCCGGATTCGTCGCTGGGCGTGTAGGTGCCGCCGAAGACCGCGTGCTGGGCCGAGCGCAGCGCCGGCTCGATCGCCAGGACCTCGTCGCGGCTCAGCACCCGGCGGTCGACGCCGTGACGGCGCATGATCTCGGCGCCCTGCGCGCCGGCCTCGAAGTCGGCCTCGCTGCCGAAGAAGTGCAGGATGCCCTTCTGCAGGCGGTTGTACTGGATGCCCGTCTCGGCGACGAGCGCCTGCAGCGACTCGTGGCTGTAGCGGCCAAGGCGCACCAGCTGCTCGACGTTGCGCTCGAAGGCGGCCGTCGTGCACTGGCCCAGGAAGGACAGGCCCCAGCGCCATTGCGCCGGGTCCAGCCGCGGGCGGAACAGCAGCGGGGCGTCGTCCTTCAGCAGCCACTTGGCGACCTTGAACGGCGCGCCGGCATTGGCCCAGGGCTCGCAGAAGCAGACCGAGATCTGCGCGCCGTTGGCGAAGCTGGTTTCCAGCGCCGCATCGGGCTGGCGGTCGACGACGACGACATCGTGACCCTGGTCCAGCAGGTACCAGGCGGTGTGGATGCCGATGATGCCGGCGCCGAGGACGATGACCTTCATGGGAGAGCTCCAGGTGAACTTGTGGTTCCGCTTCGATGCAGCGTGGGGCGGGCTTCAGGCCAGCGGGCGCAGGATCAGCTGCAGTCCCAGGATGGCCATCACGAGGGCGATCAAGGCATCGATGCTGCGCCAGACCGCCGGGCGGCGCAACGGCACCGCCACCGCCGCCGCGCCGAAGCCCAGCAGCGAGAACCACATCCACGACGCCACCGAGGCGCCGGCCGCGAAGGGCAGCTGCATGCCGGCCGGCTGCTGCGCGCCAACGGTGCCCAGCAGCACCACGGTGTCCAGGTAGACGTGGGGATTCAGGTAGGTCATCGCCAGCGTGCTGCCCAGCACCGCCGTCAGCGAGCCACTGCCCGCCTGCGCCTGCAGGCCGGCCTGCGGCGACATCGCGCGCAGCGCGGCCTTGAGGCCGTAAGCCAGCAGGAAGGCCGCGCCGCCCCAGCGGAAGACCTCCATCAGCAGCGGGCTCGCGGCGATCAGCCGGCCCAGCCCGAACACGCCCAGCCAGATCAGCAGCATGTCCGACAGCGCGCACACCAGGACCACCGGCGCCACGTGCTGTCGCATCAGGCCCTGGCGCAGCACCAGCGCGTTCTGCGCGCCGATGGCGACGATCAGGCCGGCTCCGGTGAGCCAGCCTTGCAACAGGGCTGCGCTGGGGGACGACATCGGGGGTGTTTGGGCGGGCGGGTGGAGCAGCGGATTGTGGTGAGCCGCCGTCATTCCATGAAGCGGGATTAATATCTCAGCGCATACATTAGGACCGCTAATAGAGCTATTGGAGGCCTCGATGAAGGATCTGGACGCTGCGGGGCTGGACTGCCTGGCCGCGCTGGCCGACGAGCGCAGCTTCGAGCGCGCCGCGGAGACGCTGGCGATCACGCAGAGCGCCGTCTCGCAGCGCCTGCGCAATCTCGAAGCGCAGGTGGGCCAGTTGCTGGTCGTGCGATCCCGGCCGCTGCGGCTGACCGAGCCCGGCAAGCGCCTGCTGCGCTATGCCCGCCAACTGGCGGCGCTGCGCTCGGACGTGGTGCGGGAACTGGGCGTGCAGTCGGCCCAGGCGGAACGCTTGCCGATCGCGGTGAACGCCGACAGCCTGGCGACCTGGGTGCTGCCGGCGCTCGATCCGCTGGTGCAACGCGGCCTGCGGGAGGGCTTCGGGCTGGAGCTGGTCGTCGACGACCAGGACTTCACCCACGACTGGCTGCGGCAGGGCGAGGTGCTGGGCTGCGTCACCACCGTGCCGCAGGCGCTGCGCGGCTGCATCGCGCAGCCGCTGGGCGTGATGCGCTACATCGCCATCGCCAGCCCGGACTTCGCCGCGCGCATGCTGCCCCATGGGCTGGGCGAGGCCAACTTCGCGCAGGTGCCCTTCCTGGTCTTCAACCGCAAGGACGATGCGCAGCAGCAGTGGGTCCGCCAGGCGATGGGCCTGCGCTCGGCGCGGCTGAACGCGCGCTATGTGCCGTCCAGCGAGGGCTACGTGAACGCGGTGCGGATGGGCTGGGGGGTGGGCGTGGCGCCGGAGCTGCAGGTGCGGCCGCTGCTCGCGAGCGGCGAGCTGGTGGCGCTGCGGCCGGAGGTGCAGGTGGCCGTGGCCCTGTACTGGCACCAGTGGAAGCTGGGCGGCGAGACGGCCGTCGGGGGAGAACCCCGGCGCGCGGCCCCTGAAGGAGGGACACCGCCGGCCTTGCTGGATCAGATTGGCGAGGCCTTGGCGCGGGGCGCGCGGGAGGCGTTGATGCCGGCCTGAGGTTGGCGGGTCAGTGCGTTGACGCAGCGCGTCAGCGCTTGACCGCGGCCAGCTGGATCTTGGTCTGGGGCTGGAGCTGGGCGGCCGGGACGGCCGAGGCCGGCGCGGCGCCTTGCTGGGCCAGGTGCAGGCGGAAACCGCCACGCTCGTGCTTGTCCTGGACGGAGCTCGCCAGCCACGCCGAGGTCAGCACGACGCTGCTGACGATGGCCCAGGTCATCGACTTGTGGATCAGCGGGGACATGAGGGGGGCCAGGCGGCGGAGGTATTAGGGAAGGCCCGGAGCATAGTCACCCCCGATTGAGGGGGGGATCACACCTAAGTGGGGTGCGTGGTTATTCCGCCTCAGCTGTGGCGGGGTCACCCCAATCTGTGTGTATTTGTGAACACGATTCCGGAGCACCCGCGATCTGGGGATTCTCCCGAAGACGAAGGCGCGCAAACTGGGGCTCACCGCGCGGCGCTCCGCATCGGCACCGGGCGGCGGACTCACCCCGTGCTTTTCGACGAGGTCCCATCATGCGCATCACCTCCGCCCTGAGCCTTTTCCGTCGCCCCAGTGCCGCGCGAGAGCCGGAACCGGCCGACATGGGGACCGCGTTCGGCATGGAAGCGAGCTTCGGCGACGACAGCGAGTACGAGGACTTCCGGCGCAGCGACTACGGCCTGGAGTCCGAAGCCGTACCGCCGGCGACGGTCAGCTCGCCGCTGTCCTGGATGGCGGCCCGCCGCGGATGAATCGACAAGGCGCCCCGTCGGGCGCCTTTTTCGTTGGGCCAGGCGGTGTCAGCGGATCAGCAGCACCGGCACGTCGCTGTGGGCCATCACCTTGGTGGCGACCGAGCCCAATACCAGCTTGCCCAGCGCCGTGTGGCCGTGCGAGCCCATCATCAGCAGGTCGAAGCGGCCCTTTTCCGCCACAGCGGTGATCGCGTCCGACGCGTGACCGGTCTTGACGACGTACTGGGCCTTGATGCCGCGCTTGTCCATGAAGGCACGGATCGGCTTGAGCACCTTCTCCGCCTCTTCCTGGTAGTAGTCGGCCAGCACGGCCTTGTCGAGCACCGCGGCCGCGCGGGGCGGCACGCCGGCCACCACGTGCACCACCGTGTAGTCGTGGGCTCCGCCCAGCCATTCGTCGTGGGCGGAGAGATAAGCCAGCATGCGCTTGGAATAGGTGCTGCCATCGACGGCGACCAGGATCTTCATGATGGTGTCCCTCTCTGTCGGCCGACGACCGGCCGCGGGGCAGTGTGGCACAGAGCGCTCTCTGGAAAGCCGCACCCTGGGCGCAGGCCGCGGCTGAATTGACGTTGGACAATGCGGGCTCCCCGGCCGGTCGCGAGCCGCCCGGGCCGCGTCCCCGGACCCTTCCGCCGTCATCCGCCCAACCGTCCCTCCGCCGTGCGCCTGCAACTGATCTCCGACCTCCACCTCGAGCGCCAGACCGACTTCCAGACCGTCGCCGCGCCCGATGTCGATCTGCTGGTGCTGGCGGGCGACGTCGGCTCGTACCAGGCGGGCTCGCGGCTGGTGACCGACGACTTCGGCCTGGGCCGCTTCTCGCCGCGGCGCGCGGACGCGCCATGGCGGCGCGTGCTCTACGTGCCGGGCAACCACGAGTACGACGGCCTCGACTTCACCACCGCCCAGGCGCGGCTGCGCCAGACCTGTGCCGACCTCGGCATCGAGTGGCTGGACCGCGAGCAGATCGTCATCGGCGACGTGCGCTTCATCGGCACCACGCTGTGGGCCGACTTCGACGCGCTGGCCGCGCGCGAAGCCACCGTGACGAAACAGCTGGCGGCGCGCGAGAAGGCCTTCCGCGCCGCGAATTTCTACCTGCGCCGCTACTCGACGCTGGTCGACGGACAGCACCTGCTGGCCGAGGGCCAGCGGGAACTCGCGCTGGACTGCCAAGCCTGGCTGCGCACGGCGCTGGCCGTCCCGTTCGACGGCAAGACGGTGGCCGTCACGCACTACGCGCCGAGCCTGCGCAGCGCCGATCCCCGCTATGGCTTGACGCCGGGCACCGCGGGTTTCTGCAACTCGCTCGACGAGCTGCTCCCCTTCGCCGACCTGTGGCTGCACGGTCACCTGCACTGCGCCCACGACTATGTCGTCGAGTGGCCCTCCGGCCCGCGCGGCGAGCTGCCGCACCGCTGCCGGGTCGTCGCGAACCCGCTGGGTTACGCGAGCAAGGGCGAGCAGGAGGACTACCGGCCCGAGCTCGTCATCGAGGTCTGACGGGCGGCGGGCCGTCGTAGGTCCAGAGGTAGTCGCGCGGCATCGGGCCCTTGTTGCGGCCGCCCTGCTGCGTCTGCTCCCACGCGTGGGCCAGGATGCCGACCGAGCGCGACAGGCAGAACAGGCCGCGCGCCAGCGGCGCCGGGAAGCCGAGCTCGGCGTAGATCACCGCCGTCGCGCCGTCGATGTTCATCGGGATGCGCCGGCCGTCCTTGCGCCGTTGCAGCTCAGCCTCGACCGCGCGCCCGATCGACGCGAAACGGCCCGACACCACGCCGAGCTGCGCGGCTTCGTCCACCAGCGCCAGCAGCCGCGGCGCGCGCGGATCCACCGGGTGGAAGCGGTGGCCGAAGCCCGAGACGAACTTGCCCCGCAGCGCGATAGCCTCGTCCAGGCCCGCGGCGACGGCCGCCTCCAGCGTCGCGCCGTCGTCCATCCGCGCCGCGATCGACTGCAGCATCTCCACGCATTGCTCGCCCGCGCCGCCATGCACGTCGCCCAGCACGTTCATCGCCGACGCCATCGCGTTGTTCAGGCCCACGCCGCAGGTGGCCGCCATGCGCGCGATCGCGATGCTCGGCGCCTGCGGCCCGTGGTCGACCGCCGCCATCAGCGCCATGTCCAGCAGCTGGGCCTGCTCCGCGCCGGGCAGCTCGCCGCGCGTCATCAGCCAGATCATCTGCGCGAAGCTGACCTGCCCGATCAGGTCCTCGATCGCATGACCGCGGTAACGGATCACGCCCGGCGACATCTCGATGATCGACGTCCGCCACCAGTCCGCCACGCGCGGATCGCGAGCGGACGCCTGCATGTCGCCATCCGCCGCCGGAAATTCCTGCCCGCTCATACCGCCTTCTCCTCGATCAATGCCGCCCGCTCGGCGGCGCCGTAGCCGAGTTCCTCCAGGATCGCGCCGGTGTGCTCGCCGAGCCGCGGCGGCGGCCGGTCCACCGACGGCGCCTCGCCATTGAGCTTGAAGCCGGTGCGCAGCACGTGGATGTCGCGGCCGACGCCGGGCACGTCCTCGAAGCGCTCGACCAGGCCGCGCTGCGCGATCTGCGGCTGCTCGAGCGCCGCCTTCACCGACAGCACCGGCCCCGCCGGCACGCCGGCCGCGTTGAGGCGCTGCCACCACTCGCTGGCCGGCCGGGCGGCCAATGCGGCCTCGAGCCGCTGCTTGAGTTCGGCCCGATGCTGCAGCCGCGCCTGGCGATCGACGAAGCGCGGATCGGTCTTCCACTCGGGATGGCCGGCCACGTCGCAGACGGCCTCGAACTGCTCCTGCTTGTTGGCCGCGATGTTCAGCAGCCCGTCGCCGGTGCGGAAGGCACCGGACGGGCTGGCCGTCACGTTGTCGTTGCCCATCGGGCGCGGCTCCTGGCCCGCGACCAGCAGGTTCGACACCGCCCAACCCATCGTCGCCATCGCGGCTTCGAGCATGGAGACGTCGATGAAGACGGCCTCATCGCGGTCGCGGTCGGCCAGCGCCGCGGCGATCGCCATCGCGGCGGTCAGGCCGCCGATCGTGTCGGCGACCGGATGGCCGACGCGCAGCGGCGCCGTCGCCGCGTCGCCGGTGATGCTCATCATCCCGGACATGCCCTGGATGATCTGGTCGTAGGCCGGCAGGTCGCGCAGCGGGCCGTCCTGGCCGAAACCGGAGATCGCGCAGTAGACGAGCCGCGGCTGGATCAGGCGAAGCGCCTCGAAACCGACGCCCAGCCGCTGCATCACGCCGGGACGGAAGTTCTCGACGACCACGTCGGCGGTCGCTACCAGCTTGCGGAACACCGCCTGGCCGGCCGGGCGCTTGAGGTCGATGGTGATCGAGCGCTTGCCCGGGTTCTGGGCCAGGAAGGACGCGCCCATCCGCGCCTCGTTGAGCGCGGGGTCGGCACCGAGTTGCCTGGCCAGGTCGCCGGTTTCGCGCGCCTCGACCTTGATGACATCGGCGCCCAGGTGGGCCAGTTGGTGGCAGGCGAATGGGCCCGCGAGGACGTTCGTCAGGTCCAGGACGCGGACGCCGCGCAGCGGGGAAAGGCTCATGGTGGGCTCCGTCGCGCATGCCTGCGTTGTGTCCGCATGCGTTGGTGAAAGTTCTATCTGACAGAACGTTGATTTGTCTGATAGAACTCTAGGACGACTTGATCCGCCTGAACAGGGCCTGAGACAAGGGAATTACGAGGGAATACCCATGGCTGACCGCAAGACCGCCCCCGCCCGCCCCCCGGAACCCGCCGATGGAGGGGGCTCGTCAGCGGACGTTGACTCCAGCGGGGTGGCGGTGCTCGACCGCGCCTTCGCTCTCCTGGGGGCCTTCGGTCAGGACGACGACAGCCTGTCGCTGGCGGAACTGGCGCGCCGGACCGATCTCTACAAGAGCACGGTGCTGCGGCTGCTGGCTGCGCTGGAACACGGCGGCTTCGTGCGCCGGCTGTCCGACGGCCAGTACGCCATCGGCCCGGCGCCACTGCGGCTGGCGACGATCTACCAGCGCTCGTTCCAGGTCGGGCCGGCGGTGGAGCCGCTGCTCAAGCAGCTGAGCGCGGAGACCGGCGAGACGGCGTCCTTCTACGTCCGGCACGGCGACGCCCGCATCGCGCTCTACCGCTGGGAGCCGGCGCGTTCGGTGCGCGCCGCGGTGGCGGTGGGCCAGCAGTACGCCTTGCGCCAGGGCGCCTCGGGCAAGGTGCTGTGCGCGTTCTCGGAGGACCGGAGCGCCGGCTTCGAGGCCATCCGGACGCGGGCCTGGGCCGATTCCTACGGCGAGCGCGAGCCGGACACCGCCTCGGTCGCCGCGCCGGTGTTCGCGGTCGACGGACGGACCCAGGGAGCGATCGCAGTCTCCGGACCGCGCATCCGCCTGTCGCCCCCGACGACGATGCTGGCGGCTTGCCAGGCGGTGCTGGGCGCCGCGCGAGAAGCGACACGATTGCTGGGAGGCGACGTCGCGCGGCTCGAGGCCGCGTCGCGCGCGCTCAGCCTCGACCAGTTCAGCGGCGGCGCCTGAGGGCCGCGCGCATCAGCGACCGCGGCCCCCGGCGAGGCGATCAGGCCGCGCCGTGGCAGTTCTTGAACTTCTTGCCCGAGCCGCAGTGGCAGGGATCATTGCGGCCTAGCTTGGGGGCGTCGCGGCGGACCTGCTCGACGTGATACCGCTGCGACTCGGTCGCTTCCTGCAGGTCGACCACGGTCAGGATCAGATCCTCGATCGCCTCGTCGATGTTCTTGAGCGGGTGCTCGCGATCCAGCAGCTCGACGACCTCCCGCTCCTCCGGCGTTTCGGCCGGCAGGTGGCGGTACAGGCGGGCGAGCAGCGCGTTGACGTTGTCGTCGGCCTGCTCGTGCAGGTCGGGGAAGGTCACCGCGGCGTATTCGAAGCCGCCGACCCACGGCAGCAGCGCGCGGGTGATCGGGTCCTCGGGCAGTGTCACCGCGTCGGGATCGATGCCTTCGGCGGCCGCGATCTCGGCGGCGGCCTCGACGGCGTCTTGCGCCTGCTCCTCGGCCTCACCGCTCCCCTCGCCGCCCTCGCCTTCGGTCGCGTCCTCCGCGTCCAGGTCCAGCACCAGCGGATAGAACCAGCCCTGCTCCAGCATGCTGTGGTTCAGCGAGGCGAAGCGGCGCTCCACCAGCGAGCGGATGCGGGCGAGCCAGGCCGGGTCGACGTCGTCAGGCAGCGGGCGGCCTTCGTAGTCGAAGACCGGCGGCAGCCACTCCTCGATCGGGATCAGGCGCGGCTGCACCAGCACGCCGGCCAGGTAGCCGTCCAGCATCGAGGCATCGAGCGGCTCGAGCGGCGCGGGCGTGGCGGCGAGAAGGTCGTCGAGTTCGTCGAACTCGGCGTCGGAAAGGTCGTGGGCAATGCTCATGGGGCGCGATTGTCGCCGGGCGCGACCGATTCGATCAGCCGTTCGCGCATCCAGCGCTGGGCGCTGCGGTCTTCATTGCGCAGGTGCCAGAGCAGGTCCACGTGCACCGGCGAGAGCTGCATCGGCAGCGGCCGGTAGATCAACGCGTCCTGGTAACCGGTGGCGGTGATGAAGGATTGGGGCAGCACCGTCAGCAGGTCGGAATGCGCGACCACCCGTCCGGCGGTGAAGAACTGGTTGACCGTCAACGCGATCCGGCGACTGCGCTTGAGCGCCGCCAGCGCTTCGTCGACGAAGCCGTAAGGCCGGCCGGAGAAGCTCACCAGCAGGTGATGCGCCTGGCAGAAGGCGTCCAGCGTCAGTTCCTGGTCCGCCAGCGGATGGCCCCGCCGCATCACGCAGACGTAGTACGAGTCGTAGAGCCGCTGCTGGCGGATGGCCGCCATGTCGCCCTGCCCCTTGAGCGCGGCGACGGCGGTCGGAAAGTAGCCCAGCGCGAAGTCGGCCTCGCCCTGCTCCAGCAGCGAGCGGGGATCGCGGGTCGTCAGCGGCAGCACATGGACATTGGCCAGCGCGCGCAGCCGCTCCAGCTGCTGCATCAGCGGCGGCAGGATCAGCGCCGCGGTGGCGTCGGCCATCGCCAGCCGGAAGGTGTATTCCTCCGAGCCGGGCTGATAGTCGCCGGGATCGAGCGCCACCCGCAGCCGCGTCAGGGCCGACCGGACCTCGGGCCACAGGCCCTCGGCGCGGGACGTGGGCTTCATCCCGAAGGCCTGGCGCACGAACAGGTCCTCGCCCAGCGCCTCGCGCAGGCGCTTGAGCGCATGGCTGACCGCCGGCTGCGTCATCGACAGCCGCTCCGCGGCCCGGGTCATCGAGCGCTCCGCCATCACGGCGTCGAAGACCTTCAGCAGGTTGAGATCCAGGTTGCGGAAGCTCACGGGGGGCCCTCCAAAGCAGGCACTTCTTCACGGGAAACGCGCGCACATCGGTGCGGCGACGCGCTCCAACGACGGCACTCCAACGGGTGATTCGCGGCGCGAATTGCGCATTCCTTCGCGCTTGGCGGTGCACACCGTGATGCCGGTCACGGTCGGAACGCGGGCCGCGCAATGATATGCACGGTGTTTATACATTCGATGCCCATCTTTCATTGGCGTCATGTCTAGGGGAAACCCTATAGTTCGTTCCGTCGGTTCTACAGAGCCGCACAACCAAGCCAATCAAAGGAAATCGCCATGAGCGTCGCTACCCAAACCTTCGGTCTGCCGCTGAGCCGCACGGTGCGTCGCGGCGGCACGTTCGCCACCATCGGTGCCCGCGTCTGGGCCCGCACCATCACCAACGTGAAGGCCCGCATCGAGTCCGCCAAGATGGCCCGCGCCGAGCGCGAGCTGCTGGCCCTCGCCGCCCAGTACGAAGAGAGCATGCCCTCCTTCGCCGCTGAACTGCGCGCCGCCAACGCCCGTCGCAACGGCTGACACGCCGCCCCACCGGGCGCCGTACAGGCCCGGTCGCGAAGCCAGGAACCCTCGTAAGGTGAGCGCAGGCTCTCCTCGAAAGGCGCTCCAGGCCGAGCAAAACAAAAGCCCGCTTCGAATCGCTTCGAGCGGGCTTTGCCTTTTGCGGCGCCGATGAAGGCACCACCCCGTTTGCGGGGCAGCGGGGCTGCGGGCCGGGTGGCCCGCCGTCGATCAGGCCTGGGCCAGGCGCTGTTCGATCCTGGCCTTGGTGGCCGGCAGTTCGGCCGGCAGGCCCTGGGCCAGCTGGGTGAAGAGCTCATCGTGCAGCTTGAGCTCGGTCGCCCAGTCCTCGTTCGAGATCTGGGTGACGGTCTTGAACTGTTCCGGCGTGAAGGCCAGGCCCTGCCAGTTCAGGTCCTCGTAGCGCGGGCTGGTGCCGAAGGCGTGTTCGACGCCCTGGCCCTGGCCGTCCACGCGTTCGAGCATCCACTTCAGCACGCGCATGTTCTCGCCGTAGCCGGGCCAGACGAACTTGCCGTCGGCGCCCTTGCGGAACCAGTTGACGCAGAAGATCGCCGGCAGCTTCGCGCCGGACTGGGCGAGCTTGGCGCCCAGCGTCAGCCAGTGCTGGAAGTAGTCGGCCATGTTGTAGCCCATGAAGGGCAGCATCGCGAACGGGTCGCGGCGCACGACGCCCTGCTGGCCGGCGGCCGCGGCGGTCGTTTCCGACCCCATGGTGGCGGCCATGTAGACGCCTTCGGTCCAGTCGCGGGCCTGGGTCACCAGCGGCACGGTGGTCGAGCGGCGCCCGCCGAAGATGAAGGCGTCGATCGGCACGCCGGCGGGGTTGTCCCACTCGGCGTCCAGCGCCGGATTGTTGGTTGCCGCGACGGTGAAGCGCGCGTTCGGATGCGCGGCCTTGGCGCCGGTTTCCTTGGCGATCGCGGGCGTCCAGTCCTTGCCTTGCCAGTCGATCAGGTGCGCGGGCGGCGTGTCGGTCATGCCTTCCCACCAGACGTCGCCATCGTCGGTCAGCGCGACGTTGGTGAAGATGACGTCCTTGTCCAGGCTGGCCATGCAGTTCGGGTTGGTCAGCGAGTTCGTGCCCGGGGCGACGCCGAAGTAGCCGGCTTCCGGATTGATCGCGTACAGGCGGCCGTCCTTGCCGGGCTTGATCCAGGCGATGTCGTCGCCGATGGTGGTGACCTTCCAGCCCTCGAAGCCGGCCGGCGGGATCAGCATCGCGAAGTTGGTCTTGCCGCAGGCGCTCGGGAAGGCGGCCGCGACGTGATGCTTCTTGCCTTCCGGCGAGGTGACGCCCAGCACCAGCATGTGCTCGGCCAGCCAGCCCTGGTCGCGGCCCATGGTCGAGGCGATGCGCAGCGCGAAGCACTTCTTGCCCAGCAGCGCGTTGCCGCCGTAGCCGGAGCCGTAGGACCAGATCTCGCGCGTCTCGGGGTAATGGACGATGTACTTCGTCTTGTTGCAGGGCCACTTGACGTCGGCCTGGCCTGGTTCGAGCGGCGCGCCGACGGTGTGGACGCAGGGCACGAACTCGCCGTTGTCGCCCAGCGTGTCCAGGACCGCGCGACCCATGCGGGTCATGATGCGCATGTTCACGGCGACATAGGGGCTGTCGGACAGTTCGACGCCGATGTGGGCGATCGGCGAGCCGATCGGTCCCATCGAGAACGGCACGACATACAGCGTGCGGCCGCGCATCGCGCCCTTGAAGAGCGCCTTGTCGCCGGTCTGCAGCAGCGCGCGCATCTCGGCCGGTTCCATCCAGTTGTTGGTCGGGCCGGCGTCGAGCTTGTTCTTCGTGCAGATGAAGGTGCGGTCCTCGACGCGGGCGACGTCGCTGGGGTCGCTCCATGCGAGGTAGCTGCCGGGGCGCTTGGCCGGGTTCAGCTTCTGGAAGGTGCCGGCGTCGACGAGCTGCTGGCACAGGCGGTCGTACTCGGCCTGGCTGCCGTCGCACCAGTAGACGTCCTTGGCTTCGGTGAGCGCGGCGATCTCGGCGACCCAGGCGATCAGGCGCTGGTGTTTCACGTAAGCCGGCACGTTCAGGCGCAAGCCTTCCATTACAGGTCGGTTCATGGCGATTCCCAATTTGAGGATATGAAAAGCGGAATTGGGTCAGCTCCGATCCGGTGGCTTCCCGCTCTGCCTACAGAGGAGAAGACCGCGGAGCTGACCCAATGCCGCACGCCATGGCTGGTGCCTCGCCGAACACTGGTTCCAATGTAATCACGCCGTAACTCGCGTGCTCGGCGGGGTTATGCGTTTCTGGAATGGATTGATGCTCGGGTGCCGCTCGCGCGGGAGGCCGCCCGAGGTGGGACCGATGGTGCCGGGAACTGGCACCATGTTTTCCTACATTGGGCTTCCCCTCACCCACCGGAGCCCACCATGCATCCCGTCCCAGCCGCCATCCAGGCGGTCGATCAGTCCCCTGTCGAAGCGTCGCCGCGAAGGACCGGCCCGCAATGAAACGCATCCAATACGACCAGTACGGCGGCCCGGGCGGCATGAGGCTCGCGGACTTCCGGCTTGCTGCGCCCGCCAAGGGCGAAGTCGCCGTCGACGTGAAGTTCGCAGCGATCAACCCCGTTGACTGGAAGATCCGCAATGGCTACTTGAAGCTGGTGACCGGAAAGGCCTTTCCGCGCGCCATGGGCAGTGACTTCTCCGGCGTGGTGACCGCGGTCGGGCCCGGCGTCACCCGCTTCAAGCGCGGCGACGCCGTCTTCGGCTCCGCCCGCATCAAGGAAAGCGGCGCGCTCGCGCCAGCCGTCATCACGAGCGACGCCTTCCTGGCAAAGAAGCCTCGCAACGTGACATTCGAGGAGGCGGCGTGCCTGGGCACACCGGGCGTGACGGCCTGGAACGGCCTTGTCGACAAGGCCCGGCTGAAGCCCGGCATGCACGTCCTCATCAACGGCTGCACCGGCGCCGTGGGCGAGGCCTCCGTGCAGCTCGCACGCCGATGGGGGGCGACGGTGTTCGGCATCTGTGGCGCGGACGCCATGGAGCGCGCCCGCGCCCTGGGCGTGATCGCGGTCCACGACTACCGCACCACCCGGATCGCCGACCTCGAGGAGCGCTACGACGTCGTCTACGACACGGCGGGCACCATGACGGTGGCCGAAGGCCTGGGCCTGCTGCGCAAGAACGGCGTGTTCCTCGACATCGACCCGACCCCGGCCAAGTTCCTGCGCGCAATCCTGAACCGGCGGCTCAAGCCCATTGTTTGTTCGCCCCGGTCCGAGGTCCTCGATGGCCTGGCCCGGGCCGCCGGGGAGGGCACACTGCGCCTGCCCGTCGCGCAGATCGTGCCCTTGAGCGACGCCATCCGCCTGCTCACCGACCTCGAGGCAGGCAAGAAGCTCAACGGAAAGGGCCTCGTTGCCATGGAGTAGACGTGACCCGCAGCCACCGATTGTTCGATCTCATGCAGGTCTTGCGCCGGCACCGCGGAACGGTGTCAGGCCAGACGCTCGCCCAGGAAACCGGCGTGTCGCTGCGCACGATCCGGCGTGACATCGCGACCCTGCAGGCCATGGGCGCGGACATCCAGGGCGAGGCCGGCATCGGCTACATCCTCCGTCCCGGCTTCCTGCTGCCGCCCATGTCGTTCACCACCGAGGAAATCCAGGCCCTGGTGGTCGGCGCGCAATGGGTGAGCCGCCAGACGGACGATGCGCTCGCGCTCGCGGCCCAGAACGCGCTGGCCAAGATCGGCGGCGTGCTGCCGCCCGACGCGCGGCGCGTGCTGGACGACGACTCCATGTACGTCGCCCGCGAGCGCGAGGACGAGTCGGGGCTCGATCTGGCAAGAGTGCGGCAGGCCATGCGCGAGCAGCGCAAGATGCGCATCGCTTACATGGACCAGGACGGCAGCCGGACCGAGCGCATCATCTGGCCGGTCGTGCTGGGCTTCGTCCAGTCCCAGCGCTTCATCGCCGGCTGGTGCGAGTTGCGGCAGGACTTCCGGTTGTTCCGGGCGGACCGGATCTCCAAGGTCGAGTTCCTGGAAGACACTTATCCGCGCAGCCGTCGGCAGATGGCGAAGGAATGGTGCGCGCAGGTCGACGCCCGGCGCATGGCGGACGCCGACCTGGCGTCCCGTCCCACCGACGCCGGCCTGCACGAGCCATCCCTCGCCACCTTCCGGCCCGAGCCGCTCGAGGGTGGTGGCGAAGGATCGCCTGATGCAACTGAGCCGCACCATAGATGAAAGGCGGAATGGGGTCAGCTGCGATCCGGTGGCTCACTCCCCTGTGCGAGGCCCGCGGGTGATCCGCTTCGTCTTCAAATCCAGGCTCGGAAACACCACGCTGCGCTTCACCCGCCCATAGGCGAAGCTCGTGTCGATGGACTGGATCCCGGGGATGGCGTGCAGCTCCTGCCGGACGAAGCGCTCGTAGTCCTTCAGGCTCTGCGTCAGGACGCGCAGCAGGTAATCCACCTGACCGGTCATCACGTAGCAGTCCAGCACGGCGTCGACCGCCTGGATGGCGCGCTCGAACTTGCGCACGGCGTCGGCGGTGTGCTCCTTCAGCTTCACACCGACGAAGGCGGTCACCGGCAGGCCGAAGGCCTCCTCGTCGACGACCGCCGTGTAGCCGCGGATCATCCCGGACTCCTCCAGCATGCGCAGCCGGCGCAGGCATGGAGTCGGCGTCAGGCTCACCTGCTCCGACAACTCCTGGTTGGTCATTCGCCCGTTGGCTTGGAGGGCGGCGATGATTTGGTAGTCCTTGCTGTCCATACGCACGACCTTAGCAGTTTCTGCCAACTGGACGACCAAGCGCTCGCGACTTTGAACGCTTCCGCTGGACCTGCGAATCGAGAATTCCCAGGTCACCCGAGAGCGTCATGAAGTCCCTCCAGTCCACCACCGCCTCCCCCCTGCCCACCGCTGTCCCACCCCGCCCGTGGGTGGGCTGGCTGACGATGGGCCTGACGCTGGTGATCTGGGCCAGCTTCTCGCTGTCGATCCGCGCCATCGGTAGCTCCAGCCTCGCGCCCAGCGACGTGGCGCTGATCCGCTTCCTGGTGCCGGCGCTCGCGCTGGCGCCCTTCCTGCCCTCGCGGTTCGCCGCGCTCCGGGCGCTGCCGGTGAAATGCTGGGTCATGGTGGCCTGTGGCGCGGGACTTCCCTTCTTCCTGATCGCCTCGCTGGGCGGCAAGTTCACCTCCGCCGCGCACGTCAGCGCGCTCATCGCCGGCACCACGCCGGTGTCCTTCGCGGTGATCGGCTGGCTGCTGTGGCGGGAGCCGGTCTCGCCCGCGCGGATCCGGCGGCTGGCCCTCATCCTGGTGGGCGTGGCCCTCATGGTGTGGGGGTTCGGCGCGCCATCGCCGCATGCCATGGTCGGCGCGGGCGTGCTGCTGCTCGCCAGCCTCCTCTGGGGGATCTACACCCACGGCCTGCGGCTGGCGGGGCTGGACCCGCTGTCCGGCGTCATGGTCGTGACCTACCCGTCGGTGGTTGCGCTCGCCGCCCTGGTCGGCTCGGGGTTGGTGGAGTCACGGCTCGCGGCGGCGCCGGTGAACGAGCTGCTGATGTTCGCCGCGGTCCAGGGCGTCGGCGTCGGCCTGTTCTCGACGCTGCTGTATGGCATGTCGATCCGACTGCTCGGCGCCGCGAAGTGCGCGATGGTGGGCGCGCTGGCGCCGGTGCTCGCGACGCTGCTGGCCATCCCCCTGCTGGGCGAGTCGCCCACCGCGCTGACCGCCTTTGGCGTGATGGTGGTCAGCCTCGGCGTGGTGCTCGCCGTCCGGGCCAGCACGGCGCCCCGCTGAAGGCCCCCCGTAAGCGGGACCTGAGCTCACCCGGCGAGGCACTCCGCCGGTGACAGGCCAGCGTTGTGCCCCCACGCTGCTCGGGCAAGTCCCGACCCGCCGGGGCCGCGCCGGCACGTCGAAAGCCCCTATGCTCGGCGCGTCCACCGCGAGGTTCCCGACGCTCATGTCCGCTCCCACCGGCCTCAGCCTCCGCGCCCGCCTGTACCTGGTCCTGGGCCTCGCGCTTGCGCTGGTGGCCGCGTCGGCGCTGCTGGGGTGGTGGCAGTCGAGCCGGCTGGCCGGCATCGCGCAATCCCTCTATGAAGACCGCCTCGTGCCGGTGGACCTGCTGCGGGAGATCGAGCACACGCTCGGCGCACAGCACCTGGGCGCGCTGCTGATCGCGCAGGCGCAGCAGCCCGACGCCGCGCAGCTGGACAGCGCCGGCCGTCGCCTGGCCGATGCCACCCGCGCGCTCTGGCGCCGCTACCTGGCCACCCGCATGGCGCCGGCCGAGACCGCCCTGATCGCCCGCACCCAGCCGCAGCTGGACCAGCTCTGGGCCGCGCTGACCGCCAACCTGCCGCCGACCCCCGAAGCCCTGCGCGAGCTCAACCAGCGCCGCCTGGCCACGATGCGGATGCTCGACGAGCTGATCGCCTTCCAGCTCAGCCAGGCGCGCGTCGACACCGAACGCGCCCGGCAAGGCGCCACCGACGCCGCCCACCTCGGCCTGCTGCTGGTGCTGCTCACCGCGGGCCTGTGCGGCGTTGTCGTCTGCACCGTCTGGACCCGCTACGACGAGGAGCGCCGCGCCGGCCAGGAGTCGCGCCAACGGCTGCAGCGGCTCTACCAGGCGCTGTCGCAGACCAACCAGCGCATCGTGCGCCGCGAGGCCGAGGCGCTCCACGATCCCCGCGCGGAGCAGCACCTGTTCGAGGACCTGTGCCGCATCTGCGTCGAGACCGGCCATGCGCGCTTCGCCGCGGTGGTGCTGGTCGATGGCGATCATTTCGAGCGCGTCGCCGACCACGGCCCCGCCGACCGCCTGATGCCCGGCGCGCCGCAGCGCTGGCGTGCCGATGCGCCGTTCGCGCGGAGCTCGATGGCGACCCGCGCCGTCCTCGAGGGCACACATCAGGTCAGCAACCGCGCGCTCGAGGATCCGAGCCTGACGGCGCCCGGGGCGCCGCTGATCCCGCCGGGCGTCGAATCGATGGCGGCCTTTCCGCTGCGCCGCGGCGGCGAGGTGGTGGGCGCGCTCAGCCTGCTCGCGGGTGAGCCGGACTTCTTCGATCCCCAGGTGATGGGACTGCTGGACGAGATGGCCGGCGACCTGTCCTTCGCGCTCGAGCACCTGCGGCGCGAGCGCCATCAGGCGCGCGAGCTCGATGCCCTGCGCGAGGCGCTGCGCCAGCGCGAGCCCGGCCTGGTCGAAACCACGCCTGCGGCAGAATCGCCGGATGCAACTGATCAGTCTGAACACGGCCCGCGCTGAACCGCTGCTCATCGACGGCCGGCCGGTGATGACCGGCATCCGCAAGCAGCCCGTGGCCGAGGCGCGCGAGGTGCGCCCCCTCGGCGTGGAGGGCGATGAGCAAGCCGATCCCAGCGTCCACGGCGGCCTGTCCAAGGCGGTCTACGCGTACCCCGCCGAGCATTACGACTTCTGGCGCACGGTGCGCGCCCAGGCGCAGGTCGCGGGCTGGGAGGCGCCGCTGCCCTGGGGCGCGGTGGGCGAGAACCTGTCGATCACCGGCCTGCTCGAAGGCGACGCCTGGATCGGCGACGTGCTGGTCTTCCCCGACTGCGAGCTCGCGATCAGCGAGCCGCGTTATCCCTGCTTCAAGTTCAACGCGGTCATGGGCTTCAACAAGGCCGCGAAGATGATGACCCAGAGCGGCTGGTGCGGGTTCTACCTCGCGGTGCGGCAGCCCGGCACCATCGCGGCGGGGCAGGCCTTCACCGTCCGGCCCGGGCCGCGCGAGGTCTCGATCGCCGAGCTCTTCCGGTCGAAGACGAAGGGCAAGGATTGACCCTCGCCCTGCGGCGCCCCGCTCAGTCCGCCAGCGCCGGATAGTCGGTGTAGCCCTCGGCGCCGCCGCCGTACATCGTGGCCGAGTGGGCCTTCTGCAGCGGCGCATTGAGCCGCAGCCGGCGCACCAGGTCCGGATTGGAGATGAAGCTGCGGCCGAAGGCCACCGCGTCCGCGTGGCCGTTGGACACCGCCTCGATCGCCATCTCGCGGGTGTAGCCGTTGTTGGCGATGTACACGCCCTTGAAGCGCTCGCGCAGCGCGCCGTAGTCGAACGGCGCGACATCGCGCGGACCGCCGGTGTGGCCCTCGATCACATGCAGGAAGGCCAGCTTCATCGGCGACAGCTGCTCGACGACATGGTTGAACAGCGCCTGGGCATCGCTGTCCTGGCCCGCGTCGTTGACCGGCGTGACCGGCGACAGGCGCAGCCCGGTGCGGTCGGCGCCAATCGCCTCGGCGATGGCCTGCATCACCTCGAGCAGCAGCCGCGCGCGGTTCTCGATCGAGCCACCGTAGGCGTCGCTGCGGTCGTTGATGCTGTCGCGCAGGAACTGGTCCAGCAGGTAGCCGTTGGCGCCATGCACCTCGACCGCATCGAAGCCCGCGGCCATCGCCGCATGGGCCGCGTGGACGTAGGCCTGCACGATGCCGGGCAGTTCTTCGGTCGTCAGCGCCCGCGGCGCGGCCACGTCGACGAAGCCGTCCTTGGTGAAGGTCTTGCTCTTGGCTTGACGGTCGGTCGCTGACTGCGGCGGGGCACCCGCGGGTTGGAAGTCCGCATGGGAGATGCGGCCGACGTGCCACAGCTGCACGGCGATCTTGCCGCCGGCTTCGTGCACCGCGTCGGTGACCTGCTTCCAGGCGGCGATCTGCTCGGGCGAGTGGATCCCCGGCGTGTCCAGATAACCCTGGCCCTCGGGAATGATCTGGGCGCCCTCGCTGATGATCAGGCCGGCCGAGGCGCGCTGGCGGTAGTACTCGACGGCCAGCGGCCCGGGCACCAGGCCGACGGAGCGGTTGCGCGTCAGCGGCGCCATCACGACGCGGTTGGACAGGGAGACGGCGCCGACTTGCAGGGGGTCGAAGAGACTGGGCATGGTGACTCTGGAATGCGGAAGGGAAGGCGAAGGCGCCCACGCGGGGCGCCGGTTCAGGATGGGGTGCAGCTTAGCGAGCGGATCCGGCCGGCGCTGCGCCTAGGCGACAGCCCGGACGCCCGCTGGGGGTTTGCCGGCGGGTCGATGACGGGCAAGGTCGCTTGGCTACACTCGCCCGTCCGCGCGGGGGCGCCACGGCCATCGCGCGCTGTCCCGCCTGGCGCGCCTGACCGGGCTTTGACGTGTGCATGACGCGCGCCCCCGCGCCCTGCCGGCCCGGCGCATGTCCCGCGATGCTGATCCCGCCATCACCTGGGAGGCCCCGATGACATCCGGTTCCCCGTTCGATCCCCATCGTGCCGTCCTCGGCGTCGACCGTCGCCAGTGGCTGCGCACGGGTGCCCTGCTGGCGCTGCCACCCTGGCTCATCGGGGCGCGAGCCCAGGCCCCGGCCGGCGCGACGGCGGTGCTGCGCGTCGGTCCGGACCATCCGGTGAAGACCCTCGCCGCGGCCGCCGCCCAGGCGCGGCCCGGCATGACGGTCGAAATACAGGCCGGCGACTACCCCGGCGACGTGGCCGTCTGGCCGCAGGACGACCTGACGCTGCGTGCCGTCGGCGGGCGGGTGCGGCTGCTGGCCAATGGGGCGCACGCGCAGGGCAAGGGCATCTTCGTCACCACCGGCCGACGGATGACGATCGAGGGCCTGGACTTCATCGGCGCCCGCGTGCCGGATCGCAACGGCGCCGGCGTGCGGCTGGAGCGCGGATCACTGACGCTGCGCGACTGCCGCTTCCAGGACAACGAGAACGGCCTGCTCGCCGGGAACGATCCGACGATGGAGCTGCGCATCGAGTCCTGCGACTTCGGGCCCATCGCGCCCGGCGAGGGCCGCACCCACACCTGCTACGTCGGCGCGATCGGCCGCCTGACGGTGCTGGCGAGCTACTTCCACCACGGCGCCTCGGGCCACCTGCTGAAGTCGCGGGCGGCGGTGAACCACATCTTCTACAACCGGCTGACCGACGAAACCGGCCGCGCGAGCTTCGAGCTCGAGTTCCCCAACGGCGGCCTGGCGCTGGTGATGGGCAACCTGATCCAGCAGAGCCCGTCGACCGAGAACTACCACCTGATCGCCTACGGCAGCGAAGGGCTGACGCACCGGCGCCATGAGCTGCACCTGATCAACAACACGCTGGTCGACCGGCGGCAGGCCGGCGGCGTCTACCTGCGGATGGCGCAGCGCGCGCAGCAGCTGCGGCTGATCAACAACCTGCTGTGCGGCAAGCAGGAGCTGCCGGCCGGGCCCGACCGGGAACAGCACCACAACTACTTCGTCGAGCTGGACAGCTTCGTCGATCCGGACCGATTCGATTTCCGGCTGCGGCCGGCCTCGCCGCTGATCGGGCGCGCGGTGGACGCCGGCACGGTCGACGGGCAGCGGCTCAAGCCGGCGATGCAGTACCTGCATCCGTGCGCGCTCCAGGAAGTGCCGGCGGGAACGCCGTATTCGCCGGGCGCCTTCCAGCTGTGAGGCCCGGGCCGGCACGCTACAGTCCTGCCCATGCTCGCTTACCGACACGCTTTCCACGCCGGCAACCATGCCGACGTGCTCAAACACCTGGTGCTGGCCGAGGTGCTCCGCTACATGGCGGAGAAGGACAAGGCCTACACCGTGGTGGACACCCATGCCGGCGCCGGCGGCTACGCGCTCGACGGCCGCTACGCCCAGAAGAACGCCGAGCACCTGGGCGGCATCGCCGCCCTCTACGCGCGCAAGGACCTGCCCGGGCCGCTGCAGCAGTACGTGCAGCTGGTGCACGACTTCAACCCCGGCAAGAAGCTGGAGCAATACCCCGGCTCGCCGGCGATCGCGCGCATGCTGATGCGCTTCGACGACCGGCTGCGCTGCTACGAGCTGCATCCCACCGACCACCGCATCCTCGCGAGCTACCTGGAGGACCGGCCCAACACCCAGGTGCTGCAGCAGGACGGCTTCGCGTCGCTGAAGGCCGAGCTGCCGCCGCCGTCGCGCCGCGGCGTCGTGCTGATCGACCCGCCCTACGAGATCAAGGCCGACTACGGCAAGGTCGTCGCCGCGCTGCGCGAGTCGCTGCAACGCTTCGCCGACGGCACGGTTGCGATCTGGTATCCGCAGCTGCAGACGGTCGAGTCGGTGCAGCTGGTGCAGCGCCTGAAGGCCGCGGCCGAGCCCGTCGCGAAGAAGGGCTGGCTGCATGTGCGCCTGACCGTCGCGCAGGCGGACGAACGCGGCTTCGGGATGATGGGCAGCGGCATGTTCGTCGTGAATCCGCCCTTCGTGTTGCACGACAAGCTGGCCGAATGCCTGCCCACGCTGGTGGACACGCTCGGCCAGTACGACGACGCCAACTACCTGCTCGAGCAGCAGAGCGCCTGAGCGCCCGCGCCCGCGGGCGCGGACGACGCGATCAGTACCCGACGGTGAAGCGCCGGCGGATGTGCTGCGGGCGCTCCAGCTCGTCGACGATCGCGACGGCCAGGTCGGCGGTCGACACATGGGCCGGCCCCTGGGCGTCCATCACCGGCGTGTCCAGGCTGACGCGGTAGCTGCCGCGGCGCTCGCCCGGCTCCAGGTGCACGGCCGGCGACAGGAAGGTCCAGTCCAGCGAGGACTCCTCGCGGATCAGCTTGAGCGCCTCGCGCGCGGCCAGCGCGCCCTGCTTCCACTGGTCCGGGAATTCCGGCGTGTCCACGAGCTGCACGCCCGGCGCCACGTACAGGCTGCCCGCGCCGCCGACCACCAGCAGGCGCTTCACGCCGGCGCGCTTCACGCCGGCATAGATGGCGCGGGTGCCCTCCAGGAACTCGGTGTGGATGTCCGGCACCGACCAACCCGGGTTGAAGGCGTTGACGACCGCGTCCGCGCCCTCGACGGCCGCAGCCACCTGGTCCGCCTGCTTGGCATCGGCCCGGACCACGGTCAGGCCGCTGCGCGCTTCGAGCTTCGACGGATCACGCGCGAGCGCGATCACCTCGTGGCCGCGGGCCAGCAGTTCCTTGAGCACTTCGCTGCCGACAAAGCCGGTGGGTCCGATCAGGGCGACTTTCATGAGGGGGTCCTTTCGAGGGAGATTCCGAGAGTGGTTCCGAGGAATTCGGGGGGATGCGACAGGAGCGTCGCGATGGGATCCACTGTAGGAACTTCACAATCGCCGATGAAGTCCTCAGAATCCGCCTTCATTCTTTAGACCATCTACACAATCCCCCCGATGCTGGATCAACTCCGCCGCATGGCCGTGCTGGCCACTGTCGTCGAGCAGGGCAGCCTGGTGGCGGCGGCCCGACAGCTGCAGACGACCACCTCCGCCGTCAGCCAGCAGCTGCGCGCGCTAGAGCGCGACATGGGGGTCACGCTGCTGCACCGTTCCACGCGCCGCATCAGCCTGACGCCGGCCGGTGAGCGCTTCGTGCAGGGCTGCCAGGCCATGCTGGCGGCCGCGCGGGAAGCGCAGTCCCAGCTGAACCACCTGCGCGACGCGCCGGAAGGCGAGCTGCGGATCAGCGCGCCGGTCGGCGCGGCGCGGCAGATCGGGCCGGCGCTGGCGCCGCTGCTGGCGGCGCATCCGGGCTTGAGCCTGCACCTGGAGGTCGACGACGGCTTCACCGACCTCGTCGCCAAGCGCATCGACCTGGCGGTGCGCTTCGGCCGCTTGCCCGACAGCAGCTGGGTGGCGCAGCGGATCGGGCAGAAGACGGTCGGCCTCTACGCGGCGCCGGCCTACCTGGCGCGCCGCGGCGTGCCGGTGTCGATGTCGGACCTGACGCGGCACGACTGGCTGCTGCTGCGCTCGGACACGGGCGCGATCCGGAGCTTCTCGCTGGTGGGCCCGGAGGGCCGCGAGGAGATGCTGCGCATCAGCCCGCGCGCCAGCAGCAACAACCAGCTCAGCCTGCAGCAGTTCTGCGAGGCCGGCATGGGCCTGGCCATGCTCGGCGCCGAGGACGTCGACGAGTCGCAGGCGCAGGGTCGCCTGCTGCCGCTGCTGCCGGGCTGGTCGCTGCCGACCCTGCCGGTCTACGTGATGACGCCGCAACGCGATGCCCAGCCGGCGAAAGTCCGGCACGCGATCGAGGCGCTGCGCCATGCGTTCGGCGCGGTCCGCGATGTCGGCGGATGATCGACGACGGCTTCCCGCAGGCAGGACGACGGCGACGATGGTGGCGACGGCGATGACGACCATGACGACGACGGCCGTGAAGGCCAAGGAGGCGGACGGCGCGACGCACGCGGCCTCGGATGGTCATTGGCTCCAGTTGCGGCGGGACGCACGCACCGGCATCGAGACCGTGCGCGCCCATTTCGACGGCCACGCCTACGACCCGCACGGACATGACGAACTGCTCATCGGCGTCACGCTGCAGGGGGTGCAGCGCTTCCGCTGCCACCGCTCGCTGCACACGAGCACGCCCGGCCGGGCGATCCTGATCGAGCCGGGCGCCATCCATGACGGCCATGCGCCGGAGGCCGGCGGCTTCACCTACGCGATGCTGTACCTGCCGCAGGCCTGGACCGCGCAGTTGTTGGCCCGCCATGAGCTGGGCGGGCTGAGCGCGCTGCAGCCCGCCTTCCGCCACACGCTGGCCGACGACAGTCGGCTCTGCGCCGCCATCCGGCAAGCCTTCCTGGCGCTGCACCTCGACGAGGGCCGCCTCGCCTGTGACCAGCAACTCGATGCGCTGATTGGCCTGCTCGCCGGACAGCTCGGCGAGTCGCCGCCGCGCGGCGACGCCGCCCGCCCGATGGTGCGCGCCCGGGACTTCCTGCACGACGGCATGGCCGGCGACATCGGCCTGGACGAGCTTGCGGCCTACACCGGCATGGACCGTTTCCGGCTGACGCGGCAGTTCAAGCAGGCCTTCGGCCAGTCGCCGCATGCCTACCTGGTGAGCCTGCGGCTGCGCGCGGCGCGGGCGCTGCTCGCTGAGGGCAAACGGCCATCGGAGGTCGCCACGGCGGTCGGCTTTTCCGACCAGAGCCACCTGGGCCGCTGGTTCCAGCGCGCCTACCGCCTCACGCCGGCCGACTATCGGCGCCGCTGCACAAACGTTCTAGACCCCGAGCCGGGCACGCGCAGACGATGACGGCTTCATTGTTGAAGCACGCCGTGCGATGTCCATGTTTGATACGAAAGTGGCGCTCATCGTCCGCGACGACCTCGCGACCTGGCAACGATTGAACGTCGTGGCCTTCCTGGCCACCGGCGTGGCCGCCTCGGCACCGGAAGCCCTGGGCGAGCCCTACGTCGATGCGCGGGGGCGCCGTTACACCGCGATGCTGGGTCAGCCGATGCTGGTCTTCGAGGCGGACCTCGCCGGGCTGCAGGCGGCGCACCGCAAGGGCCTGGACGCCGGTCTGACGCTGGTGCCCTATGTCCACGCGATGTTCTCGACCGGCCACGATGAGGCCAACCGCCAGGTCTTCCTAGCCGGCGACGCGGATCGGCCGGACCTGGTCGGCCTGGCGCTGCGGGGCCCGAGGAAGGCGGTCGACCAGGCGGCCAAGGGCCTTTCGCTGCACCGTTGACCGGGGCTCGGTTGTCCGCATGGAGCTGTCGCGCCGGGCCGCTACATTCGCCGGATGCCATTGAGTCAAGCCGCCTGGGCCCGCATCGTCCCGTTCGCGCTCTTCATGTCGCTGCTGGCGCTGCGGGGCGCCCTGCCCGAGGAAAACGCCTGGGGCCTCGACCCGCGCTGGATCTATGCGCTGAACCTCGTCGTGGTCGGTGGCGCGCTGGCCTGGTTCTGGCGCGCTTATGGCGAGTTCGCCCGCCAGAACCGCCCCACGGCCGGCGAGGCGGGACTGAGCGTCGTCGTCGGCCTGGTCGTCTTCGGGCTCTGGATCTCGCTGGATGCGCCGTGGATGCGGCTCGGCGACGCGACCGCCCCCTTCGTGCCGATGACCGCGGCGGGCACGCCGGACTGGCCGCTGATCGCGGTGCGCTGGATCGGCGCGGCGCTGGTCGTGCCGGTGATGGAGGAGCTCTTCTGGCGCAGCTTCCTGATGCGCTGGATCGCCAGCCCGCGGTTCGAGAGCGTCGATCCCAGAGCGGCGGGCCTGCGGGCGATCGTGCTCTCGACCTTCGTCTTCATGCTCGCGCACACGCTGTGGCTGGCGGCGATCGTCGCCGGCGCGGCCTATGCGTGGCTTTACGTGCGCACCGGCAAGCTGTGGACGGCCGTCATCGCGCACGCGGTGACGAACGGCGTGCTCGGGATCTTGGTCGTGTACAGCGGGCGCTGGGAGTTCTGGTGACAGGCGCGATCAGCGGCTCATCGCCTTCGTGACACCGGCCGCTGCAGGTGCTTGAAGCGCTCGAACAGCCAGCAGCGCATGCCCATCACCAGCGTGAACTGGCGCTTCTCGTGGTCGGGCAGCTTCTGGTCGAGCAGGTGCTGGCGGGCGAAGTCCTCGGCGACACGCTGCAGCCGGTCGCGCAGTTCGCGCGCCATGCCGGGGCTGAGCTGGCCATGGACCAGCATCAGCAGTTCCGCATCGTTGTCGAAGCCGCCGGCGAAGAAGTCCTGCATGACGTGCTCGCGGAAGAAGCCCATCACCGGCCCCTGCGGTCGCCAGCGGAAGGTCTTGGCGACCTGCAGCCGATAGCGGTTCAGCGGCCGCAGCTCGATGATGCCGAGCCGGTCCAACTGCGCCAGCGCGCGCGTCACGTCGGCCTCGCTCATCCGGTAGGTCGCCACGATCTGCTCGAAGCTCCATTGGCTCAGGCAGCACAGGGCGGTCAGCAGCAGCTTCTCGTCGGCGACGACCTCGCGTTCCTGCTGCAGCGTCAGCTCGCGGCGCAGCGGCTGGGATTGCGCCAGGCGCTGCGACAGCTCGGCGAAGTCGGTCTTGAGGACGCGGCACAGCTCGTCGATCCGCGACAGCGGCATCTCGCCGCCCGCGGCGAACATACGCTTGACGCTGGACTCGGACAGGTCCAGCGCCGTCGCCAGTTGCGCGTAGCTGATGCCGGCCTGTTTCAGCTCGGCCTTGATGAGGTCGATGAGGGATTGCGTGCTCGCCATGGCGGCGGACGTTAGCGCAGTTCGGTAGCGCCGATCGACCCCGCGGGGGCCGCCTCGCGATACCGCCGCAAGCCGATCGTGTGACGCCGCACGGTCCTGCCGACGATCGCGGCCGTGTTCACTCCTGCGGACGCCACCATGCTCCGACGACGTCATCTCCTGTGCTGCGGCGCCGCCGCCGCTGCCGGCCTCTTCTCCGCGCTCGCGGCCGATGCAGGGCCGTTGCGCAATCCCTGCGGCTCGCCCGAGGCGCCCATCGCCGGCGTCGATCCCGACTGGCTCGCCCGGATCTGGGACGGCCTGGACCCCGCCCAGCTGTGGGACGTGCATGCCCACCTGATCGGCACCGGCGACTCCGGCTCAGGCTGCTGGATCGCGCCCTCGCTGTCGCAGTGGTGGCATCCGGTCGAGTTCGTCCGCAAGCACGCGATCCTCAACGGCGCCTGCGTGGACGCCCGATCGGTGGCGGACGGCGAGATCGACCGGGCCTACGTTCGCCGCCTCACCGCGCTGGCGGACGCGTTCCCGGTCGGCGCGCGCTGGCTGCTGTTCGCCTTCGACGAGGCCGTCGACGGCGACGGCCGACGCCGGCCGGACTGGACCACCTTCCACGTGCCCGACGCCTACGCCCGCTCGGTCGCCGAAGCGCGACCCGACCGCTTCGGCTGGGTGGCGAGCATCCATCCGCGGCGCGAGGACGCCCTCGCCCGCCTGGACCGCGCGATCGCTGGCGGTGCGCTCGCCCTGAAATGGCTGCCCAGCAGCATGGCGATCGACCTGCGCGACCCGCGGCTGCGGCCGTTCTACGACCGCCTCGCCGCGGCGCGGCTCCCGCTGATCGTCCATTGCGGCGAGGAGCACGCCGTCCCCGGCGCCAACCGGCAGGACCTGGGCAATCCGCTGCTGCTGCGCGAGCCGCTGCGTCACGGCGTGCGGGTGATCGCGGCGCATTGCGCCTCGCTGGGATTGGCGATGGACCTGGACCTGCCGCGGCCCCGTCCCGCGCCGGCCTTCGAGCTCTTCGCCCGCCTGATGGACGAACCGGCCTGGCGCGAACAGCTGCTTGGCGACATCTCGGCGATCTTCCAGTTCAACCGGCGGCCGGAGGTCTGGCGGACCGTGCTGCGCCGCCAGGACTGGCACGACCGGCTGCTGCATGGCTCCGACTACCCGCTGCCGGGCGTGCTGCCGCTGGTGCGCCTGCCGCAACTCGTCCGGGCGGGGGTACTCGATGAGAGCCACGTCGCTCCTTTGGGGGCGTTGCGGGACCACCACCCCCTGATGTTTGATCTCGCCCTCAAGCGGCTGGCTCGCTGGCAAGGGCAAGCGCTGGGGGCGTCGGTCTACGCGACCGCCCGGCATTTCGGCCCGACGCCCGCCTGATCGCCCCCCCTGAACCGGGCCGTCCCGCGCGGTAGCACGGATCGATACCGGAACGGGCGGCGCGCGATACTCGCCGCCAAACATCAGGGGGGCCCGGGCGAGGACGGCGACAGTCGCGCCATCGCCACCGGCAACCCATCGGTCCCGAGGGACCTTTCATCGAGGAGGAACGACGACATGAACACCCCGCACATCCGCGTCCAGCGCGACACCCAGGCCTGGCGCTACCAGGTGTGGATCTCCTTCGGCATCAGCGTGGCGCTGTGCGCCATCGGCCTGGCCTGGCTGCCGGGCGCCGACCTGGACCGGGCCTTCATGGTCATGGGCTATGTGTTCTGCCTGTCCACGGCATTCGCGCTGTCCAAGTACATCCGCGACAACCAGGCCACCCGCACCGACACCCCGATGTGGGGCCTGGTGGTGTGGAGCGGCTTCGGCCTGGCCATGGCGCTCACCGGCTGGGGCCTGTGGCGCATGGAGATCCAGCCCGTCTGGAAGGCCTACCTGCTGGTGTGCTGGCTCTACCTGATCTCCAACGTGTTCACGCTGGCGAAGATGCTGCGCGATGCACATGAGGCCGACCTCGCCGAGGCCCGCCTGCAAGGCCGCCGCGAGGCCCACCGCGAAGCCGTCGCGGCCGCCGAGTGATGCGCCCTCCCGCCTCGCCGCCCCGTCCAAGCCCCGCTCGCCCGCCTTCCAGGAGCTCCGCCATGCGTGCCCGCCTGTCCCTGATCAGCGTCCTGACCGCCACCACCCTCGCCCTGCTGGGCGCCAGCGGCGCGGCCCGCGCCCACGGCGGACCGAGCGACGCCAGCGCGGCGCTGTCCGCGGTGCCGGTCGCCATCTCGGTGGTCGCGCCGTCGGTGGTGCTGTCCGCCGGCGCGGCTTTCGTGGTCGTCGCCATCGAGAGCACCGCCCGCGGCACCGTCTGGGTGCTGGAGCGCGCGTCCGACGGCGCGCGCCTCAGCGTCGAGTTCTCCGGCAAGGTGGTCGCCGGCGCCGCGACCTCGATCGGCACGGCCGTCGTCGTGACCGCGATCAGCACCGGCTACGTGCTGTCCGCCGCCGGGGAGGCCATCGCCTTCATCCCCAACGAGATCGGCGCCTCGCTGCTCCACAACGAACGCGTCACCCACCGGGACCGCGTCACGCCATGAGCGGCGCGCACCCCAGGGGCTTGCTGGTCGCCGCCGCGCTGGGCGCGCTGCTGGCGGCGGGTCCGGCGCAGGCCGGCCGGCCGTGCGAGGACAAGCCGCCCTCGCCCGACCAGATCCGCCGCGGCATGGACCTCGCCCAGGCCACCGCCGCGGCGCTGGACCGCAGCGGCGCCGAGGTGGTGCTGCTCGCGCGCGCCGGCCAGGACCTGACCGAGTACGGCCTGCGCTGGTCGCATGTGGGTTTCGTCTACCGCGACACGGCGGGCAGCGGCGCGAGCGCCAAGCCGGTCTGGCGCGTGATGCACAAGCTCAACCAGTGCGGCACGGCGCTGGCCGACCTGTACCGGCAGGGCCTGGGCGAGTTCTTCATGGACAACCCGACCCGCTACGAGGCCGCCTTCTCGGTGCTGCAGCCCGAACTGCAGCAGGCGCTGCTGCCGCTGCTGCGCGAGAACGCGCGGGCCGCGGCCATGCACACGCCGGCCTACAGCATGGTGGCCTACCCCTGGTCGCGCGAGTACCAACAGAGCAACCAGTGGGCGCTGGAGACCCTGGCCGCGGCGGCCGCGCCGCGCGAGGTCTTCAACCGCGCCCAGGCGCAGGACTGGCTCAAGCGCCAGGGCTACACGCCGTCGGACCTGCGCCTGTCGACCGCGAAGCGGCTGGGCGCGCGCATCGGCATGGCCAACGTCGCCTTCGACGACCATCCGTCGGCGCGCCGCTTCTCCGGCCACATCGAGACCACGACGGCCGACACGATCTTCAGTTGGCTGAACCGCACCGGCCGCGGCCAGGCGACGCAGCGCGTCACGGCCGGCCCCTGACCGGGCCCTCCCCCCGACGCCCCCACCCTCCCCCCTGACTCCCTCAGCGAGCCCTCCCATGAGCGACTCTTCCCACACCAGTCAATTCGCCCTGCTGGGGCAGCGCAGGTTCGGACCGTTCTTCGCCACGCAGCTGGCCGGCGCGTTCAACGACTCGTTCCTGAAGCAGCTGGTCATCCTGCTGGTCACCTTCCACGCCACCGAGTACACGACGCTGTCCGCGGGGCTGGTCGCGAACATGGCAGCGGGTCTCTTCATCCTGCCGTTCGTGCTGTTCTCGGCCTACGCCGGGCAGTTGGCCGACCGGTTCGACAAGGCCCGCGTCATCCGCGCGGTGAAGGCCGCCGAGGTCGCGATCATGGTCGTGGCCAGCGCGGGCTTCTACATGAAGAGCCTGCCGGTGCTGCTCACCTCCATCTTCGCCATGGGCTGCCACTCGGCGTTCTTCGGCCCGGTCAAGTACTCGCTGCTGCCGCGGGTCCTGGCCAAGGAGGAACTCACCGGCGGCAACGGCCTGCTGGAAATGGGCACCTTCCTCAGCATCCTCCTGGGCACGCTGGTGGCCGGCGTCATGGCTGCGATGACGACCAACCCGCTCTGGCTGTCCATCGCGCTGCTGGCCTTCGCCATCCTGGGCCTGGCTTCCAGTCTGTTCATCCCCGCCACCGGCGAGGCGGCGCCCGACCTGAAGCTCCGCTTCAGCGTGGTGTCCGAGACCCTCGCGACGGTGAAGATGGGCAAGCGTGAAGGCGAAGGCGTCTGGAACAGCCTGCTCGCCATCTCCTGGTTCTGGTTCGTGGGCGCCGTGGTCCTCTCGCACATCCCCGGGCTCGGCAAGGAAGTGCTGCAAGGGGACACCACGGTGGTGACGGTCCTGCTGGCCACCTTCTCCATCGGCATCGCGGCGGGCTCGCTGCTGTGCGAGCGCCTGTCGGGCCACAAGGTGGAGATCGGCCTGGTGCCCATCGGCTCCATCGGCCTGTCGCTGTTCACCGCGGACCTGGCCTGGTCCTGCGACAGCTTCGCCGCGGCGCTGCAGGCCTCCTCGGCCAGCCTGCCGCTGACCTGGACCCAGTTCCTCGCCACCAGCGGCAGCCTCCGCGTCCTCGGCGACGTCGCGCTGCTGGGCCTGTTCGGCGGCCTCTTCATCGTCCCGCTGTACGCCTTCGTCCAGCTGCGCACCGCGCCGGAGCGGCAGTCGCGCATCATCAGCGCGAACAACATCCTGAACGCCGTCGCGATGGTCATCGCGGCCGGCATGTCCGCCGGCCTGCTCGCCTACGGCGTCTCGGTGACGAGCATCATCCTGATCTGCGCCGGCCTGAACGCGCTGGTGGCGATCTACATCTACCGGACCGTTCCGGAGTTCCTGTGGCGCTTCCTGAGCTGGTTCGTGGTCCACACGATCTACCGGCTCCGCACCACGGGCGCCCACCACATTCCCGAGGAAGGACCGGCCCTCCTGGCGCCCAACCACGTCTCCTACGTGGACGCGCTGGTCCTGAGCGCGCTCTGCCCGCGGCCGATCCGCTTCGTGATGGACGCGAGCATCTTCCGGGTGCCGGTGCTGTCGTGGTTGTTCCGCCAGGTCAACGCCATTCCCATCGCGTCGGCGAAGAAGGAACCCGAGACGCTCGAGCGGGCGCTGGCCGCGGTGGATGCGGCCCTGCGCAACGGTGAGCTGGTGTGCGTCTTCCCCGAGGGCGCGCTGACCCGCGATGGTCAGCTGGCGGAGTTCAAGCCCGGCATCCGCCGGATGCTCGACGCCAACCCGGTGCCGGTCATCCCGGTGGGCCTGAGCGGCTTGTGGGAAACCGCGTTCGCGAGGAACGGCAAATCGACCGCCGCGCGGCTGGGGAGCCTGCGCCCGGGACGGCGGCTGGAGGTGAAGGTCGGGGCGCCGTTGCCGCACGACGTGAGCGTCGAGGAGCTTCGGGCCAAGGTGCAGGGCCTGCTCGACCCGGTTGCGGCGGCGAGCCGGCCGCAGCCGTCGGAGGTGCGGGGCTGAGTGGTGTCCCGTCTGAGGGAGGCTGCAAGGGGGTCAAGGGTGGGTGATCAGGTCGGGACGAAGATTCCTTCGCCGCGTTCATCCCTCAGCTTCACTGGCATGTCGCGCTGGACGACGGCCGCGAACCCATCGCTGAAAGCGGTCGCGTCCAGGGCCGTGGGATGGGTCACATGGCGGCAGTCCTTGAATCGCCGTACGCCACGCGGAGACAACAGGAAATCCAGCCTCATGCGCCAACTCGACGTCCGGATGCTCGCGTGGAGTAGCGGAGACAGCGACGTGATGGCCTCGTCATATTGCTTCATCAGACGCTCGAATCGGGCCAGGGTCGTTGCCTCGTCCGTCGACGCGGCGACCAGCTGTGTGGCCGGGTTGGGTGCGGTGTCCAGCACGGCAGCGAATTTCCAGAGCGGCTCGTGATGGGCAATGCGATTCCTGATTTCGCTGAACTCGAGAAACTGCCGGACCGCGCGCTGCCGAGCAGGTGCGTTGAACCAGTTCAGCTTGGCGCCAGGTTGGCTCAGCGGATGCGCTGGAAGGATCTTCGACGCCACCTTTGGCCGCTGCTTGGCGATCCAGGCCAGTAGGTTGGGCCAGAACCCGAAGCTCATGCGGGAAACGATCTCATCCGGACTCAGGAGCACGTGAGGTGACTTGTCACGGACCTTTCGGATCTGGCTTCGCGCCTCGGGCTTCAGTTGACTCGAGACACCATCCCACCAATGGACGCTCCGGTCGGCCCCGCCCGAGACGTGAAAACTCATTTCTCGATGAATGTTGTTGCGGAGGCAAATCTCCAGATAGGAGAGCAACTTCGACATCTCGCCGCACACCTCGCCGTTCCACATGTACAGACCGACGGCCGCGTCGCGGCTCACCTTCCAATAGCCTCGATAGCTGTCGAGGCGTGGTTTGGAGACGATCTGCTCGAAGGCGACTGCGGGGGGCAACATGCTGGAGCGGTTGACCAGGCGGTCATCGGCGGCATACAGTCGCCCCCGACGCGCTGGCTAGACAACCCGAAAGGGCGCGACCCAGTGTAAAGAGTGTGAAGGCCTCCGAAAGGAGGCCTTCCGCTTTCCGGGGTCAGGTGTTGCGCCGGCTTCTCACATATTCCTGCATGGGTGCAGGGGATCAGGTGTCGCGCAGGCCACGCTGCGCCGGCCAATGGATCCTGGGCTTGGGCGTCGGCGCCAAGCGCCACACCGCGCTGACTTCGCGCCAAGGTTCAGGCGCGGGCGAAGTGATCCCTGTCCAGCGTCAGCGGCAGGTCGCTGATGCCATCTTGAAGTCGCTGTTCCTCGAGCGCTTGTAGACCACTTCGCAGCTGGAATAGCCGTCCAGCGAGCGAGCCAGTTCGACGCGCGTGCGGAAGTAGCTGCAGACGGCGAAACCACCGGACATCCCTTGCAGGTTCCAGCGCTGCGTGCGGGTCGCACCGCCCTTGCCGTCCTTGCGCTCTTCTTCCTTGTCGTAGATCTCGCCATTGGGAGAGCCGACCGGGCCGCCGTTGACGGCGAAGTTGGTGAGGTCGTGCTGGGTGCGCTCGCTGCCCGCGGTGGTCGCTTCCCAGCCGGAAGGCGCAGCCGCCAGCGACTGCTGGGTCAGGGGAATCTGCATCGGGCAGCTGAAGGGCTCGGGCGCGGCGATCGCGGCGACCGTCCCGGAGAGCAGCGTGGCCGCCGCGACGACTTGACGGAGCTGAAGCGGGATTCGCATGAGGATCACCATGGGACGGTGGCGTGGTCGAGGCTCGGGGGGCCGATAGCCAAACCCGCCACCAGCTTCGGCGTGGGATTCACTTTGCCGACTCCAGGCTCAGGCGCCACGGGCGCTGCGCCGAAACACCCGACGGATCCGCAGCCGCAGCGCCCGCGCCGATCGCCACACCGCGCTCGCCCGGACCCAGGCGAGCAGCGCTTCCTTCCAGACGGTCCAGCGGCCGTAGAGCCGCGCGAACCACGGCAGGGTCATCAGCGCAGGATGCGTGAGCGCGAAGATCCGCGCGACGATCGCGGTGCCGATGACCTTCGCCAGCACGATCACGGCGAGCCCGAGTCCCGGGCGGCCGATGCCGATGAGCCACAGCGCCAGCAGCTTGATCGGCAGCAGCATCAGGCCCGGCAGCAGGAACACGACGAGCGCCAGGTACGGCGGCAGCCGTCGCACCGCGGCTTCCAGCTGCCGCAGCACCGGCAGCCGGCCGATGGCCGCCATCACCCGCTGCAGCGGCTCCCAGCCCCATTCCTCGAAGAGGATGACGAGAGCCAGGATGACGCGGATCAGCCAGCGCAACGGCGCGAGCAACGACTTGAGCATGGCCGGGATCATGCCAGGGCCGCCGCCTCGACCCGCGTGCCAGAATCGCCGCCCGCCCTCCGACGGCCCTCCATTTCCATGCAAGACCCCGTTTCATCCTTGCGCGACGCTGCTGTCGACCATCTGGCGGCCGGCCGCCCGTCGCAAGCGATCGCCGCCTACGAGGCCTTGTTGCGCGTCACTCCCGGAGAGCCGGACGACTGGTTCAACCTCGCATATCTGCAGCGGCTTCAGCGCGACTTCGAGGCCGCGCTGGTGTCCTACGACCGCGCCCGGCTGCTCGGCGCCGTCGAGCCGGAAGAGATCTATCTGAACCGCGCTGTGATCCTGGCCGAGGATCTGCGCCGCCCGGACGAGGCGATGACGGAGCTCGAACGAGCGCTTGCGATCGCTCCGCGCTTCTTGCCTGCACTGGTCAACCTCGGCAACCTGCATGAGCAGCGCGGTGAACGCGCCGCCGCCCATCGCCGCTACGAGGAAGCGCTGACCGTCGAGCCCGGCCACGCGCTCGCGCTGTCCCGTCTGGCCAACCTGCGCCATATCGACTCGACCGCCGACCCGCTGATCCATCGCCTGCGACATGCGCTCAGCGTTCGGGGGAGGCGCCCGGCGGAGCAAGCCGACCTCGCCTACGCATTGGGCAAAGGCCTCGATGACGCTGGCGCGTACGATGAAGCGTTCGCCGTCTATGGCACCGCCAACCAAGCTGCGCGTTACAGCTATGGCCGCACGCCACTGAGCTATGACCGCGAGGCACATGCGCGGCTTATAGACGCGCTGATCAGCCAGTCGCGCCAGCCGGCGCCAGCGGCCGTGGACGAAGCACCGTCGCCAGCGGTCTTCATCTGCGGCATGTTTCGATCGGGCTCGACGCTGCTCGAGCAGATCCTCGGCAGCCATCCGGGTGCGACCCCCGGTGGAGAGATCGACCTGCTGCCAGAGCTCGCCCAGCGCCACTTTCTTCCGCGGCTGTCACAGCCGGACCGACCGCTGCCCGCGGAGCTCGCGGAACTGATGCGCCGCGAGTACCGCAACGGCGTCGCACTACGCTTCCCCGGTGCAGCACTGCTCACCGACAAGCGGCCGGACAACTTTCTATTCGTCGGACTGATCAAGCAGCTGTTCCCCAGCGCGAAGATCCTGCACACGCGCCGCGCCGCGCTGGACAACTGCCTGTCGGTGTTCTTCCTCCACTTGGGGCCCTCCATGCCATACGCGCTGGACCTTGAGGACATTGCGCATTGGTACGGCCAGTACCGCCGGTTGATGGCGCACTGGCAATCCCTTTACGGCGAAGACATCCACGACGTGGACTACGACGCGCTAGTCACCGATCCCCGTCCTCAGATTGAGGCCGCGCTAGCGCACGCCGGTCTCGGCTGGAACGACTCCTGCCTGGACTTCCACGCGAGCAGGTCGACCGTCGCCACACCCAGCAATTGGCAGGTTCGGCAGCCGCTGTACCAGCGGTCGTCAGGTCGGTGGCGGAACTACGAACGTCACCTCGGCGCATTGCGCACCGCACTGGGAGAATTCGTCGGTGAATGAGAGGCGCTCATACAGCGAAGACGCGCGCCTCGCGCAATAGCTCGAACACGGCGTCCGCAGCCTCGTCCGGCGAAAGCATCTGGGTTTGCAGAAGCAGCTCTGGCGCCACAGGCGGCTCATATGGGGAGTCGATGCCCGTGAAGTCCTTGAGCAGGCCTGCTCGAGCCCTGCGATAGAGACCCTTCGGGTCGCGCTGTTCCGCCACTGCCAGAGGCACGTCGACATGCACTTCAAAGAATGCGCCCGGTGGAAAGCGCTCACGCACCGCCTGGCGTTCCAGCCGGAACGGCGAGATCAGCGCCACGATCACAACCAGGCCTGCATCGACCATGAGCCGCGCAACTTCGCCGACACGGCGGATGTTCTCGATACGGTCCGCAGCGGCGAAGCCAAGGTCGCGGTTGAGACCGCCACGCATCAAGTCGCCGTCGAGGAGGTAGGTGTGCAGGCCTCGCGCATGCAGGCGTTGCTCGAGCCGGTCGGCAACCGTCGACTTGCCAGCGCCAGATAAGCCGGTGAGCCAGACGACCGCCGGACGGTGCCCCTTGAGCGTGCTGCGGGCAGCAAGGTCCACCTGCAGTCGCGGGGCGAGGGGCAACGGCGCTGTCATCGGACCGGTCCTCAGATCCCGCGCGCCCGATCCGCCAGGAAGCGGGTGCGGAAGCCCTCGAAGTCGCCGGCGTCCAGCGACTCGCGCACTTCCTTCATCAGGTTGAGGTAGTAGTGCAGGTTGTGCACGCTGGTCAGCATCGGGCCCAGCATCTCGCCACAGCGGTCCAGGTGATGCAGGTAGGCGCGGCTGAAGTTGGCGCAGCAGTAGCAGCTGCAGGTCTCGTCCACCGGCTTCTCATCGGCCTTGTAGCGCGCATTGCGCAGCCGCAGGTCGCCGAAGCGCGTGAACAGGTGGCCGTTGCGCGCGTTGCGGGTCGGCATGACGCAGTCGAACATGTCCACGCCCTGGCGCACGCCCTCGACCAGGTCCTCCGGCGTGCCCACGCCCATCAGGTAGCGCGGCTTGTTGTCGGGCAGCTGGTGCGCGATGTGGTCCAGGATGCGCAGCATGTCCGCCTTGGGCTCGCCGACCGACAACCCGCCGATCGCGTAGCCCGGCAGGTCCAGGTCCTTGAGCCCGGCCAGCGACACGTCGCGCAACTGCTCGAACATGCCGCCCTGCACGATGCCGAACAGCGCGTTCGGGTTCTGCAGCCGCGCGAACTCGTCCTGGCAGCGCTTGGCCCAGCGCAGGCTCATCTCCATCGAGAGACGGGCTTCCTTCTCGGTCGTCAGCTGACCCTTGGTCTCATACGGCGTGCACTCGTCGAATTGCATGACGATGTCGCTGTTGAGGATCGTCTGGATCTGCATCGAGATCTCGGGCGTGAGGAACAGCTTGTCGCCATTGACCGGGGACGCGAACTTCACGCCCTCCTCGCTGATCTTGCGCATCTCGCCGAGCGACCAGACCTGGAAGCCGCCCGAGTCCGTCAGGATGGGCTTGTTCCAGCTCTCGAACTTATGAAGGCCGCCGAACTGCTTCATGATGTCCAGGCCCGGCCGCATCCACAGGTGGAAGGTGTTGCCCAGGATGATCTGAGCGCCCATCTCCTCGAGCGAACGCGGCATCACCCCCTTGACGGTGCCGTAGGTGCCCACCGGCATGAAGATGGGCGTCTGCACGACGCCGTGGTTGAGCGTCATGACGCCGCGTCGCGCGCGGCCCTCGGTCTTGAGCAGTTCGAACTTCAGCATGATGGCCGCGATTATCGGCCCCCCTTCGATGGGGGTTTCGCCCGACCGGCTCCCCCAGGGGCGACGTAGACTCCCGTCCCAATTGGGGGCGCAGACTCCTGGGAGAAGCATCTTGAGGTCCTGGATCGCCGCCCTGGCCGCGACGGCCGCCTGTCTGGTCGCGACGAGCGCGCACGCCTGTGGGCCGTACACGGTCGGCCTGTACGAGTACAGCGCCCTCTACTATCGCGACGCCCAGGGCCGCTGGACCGGCATCGACAAGGACGTCATCGATGAACTGGCCCGCCGCAGCGGCTGCAAGCTGGTGGCGCGCACCGAATCCCGCGTGCGCATCTGGGCGCAGATCGGCGCCGGCCAGATGGACATGACGGTTTCCGCGCTGATGACGCCCGAGCGCGAACTGCTCGTCGAGTTCATCCCCTACATCGAGTCCCGGCAGTACGTGGTCCTGCGGCCGGCGCTGGCGGGCGCGCTCACGACGCCGGCGGCCTTCCTCGCCGACTCGAAGCGGCGCCTGATCGTCGTGCGTGGCTACGCCTTCACGCCGACGCTGGAGTCCTGGATCGCGACGCTGCGCACCCAGGGCCGCATCGACGACGCCCCCGACCAGCCGACCGCGGTGCGCATCTTCAAGGCGGGCCGGGGCGATGCCGTCGTGCTGGGCGCCCACAGCCTGGCGAGCGCCCGGCGGGCCGATCCCGCCTTCGCGTCCTTCGTGGCGATGTCCTACGCGCCCCACGAACGCAGCATCGGCGCGCTGGCGCTCTCCCGCCAGCGCGTGCCGCAGCAGGACCGCGACCGCATGCGCCACGCCATGGACGAGATGCTGCGCGACGGCACGGTGGAGTCGATCAAGCGGCGGCATCTCGGCGACCTGTCCGACATGCCGTGAGCGCGACCGCATGACCGGCGCGCCGCGACAATCTCGCCCATGCCCTCGAGCCTTGCCGCGCCGGTCCACGCCGAACTGATCATCAAGAAGAGCCGTTTCCTCGGCTGTGTCGAGGCCGTGCCCGACCGGGCCGCCGCGCTGGCGCGCGTCGCGCAGCTCCGCGCCGAGCACCCCGGCGCCGCGCATGTCTGCTGGGCGCTGATGGCGGGGGGCCAGTCCGCCGCCAACGACGATGGCGAGCCCGGCGGCACCGCCGGCCGGCCGATGCTGGAGGTGCTGCGGCACCAGGATCTGGACGGCGTGCTGGCGACGGTGGTGCGCTACTTCGGCGGCGTGAAGCTGGGCGCGGGTGGCCTGGTGCGGGCCTACACCGACGCGGTGGCGCAGGCGCTGCTGAAGGCGGAGAAAGTGCCGATGGTGCGGCTGCGGACGCTGCGCTGCACGCTGCCCTACGCGCAGGAAGGCCTGCTGCGGCGCGAGGCGGAGAAGGCGGGCGTCGAGCTGGTCGAGGTGGCGCATGACGCGCTCGTCGAGGTCACGCTGAGGCTGCCGGAGTCGGCGGCCGAGGGCTTCATGGCCTCGCTCGGCGAGTCAGGGCAGGGCCGGATCGGGTGGCTCTCAGGCCCGGAAGATCCACTGGCTCCAGCGCGATAACAGCCCTTTTAGGGGCCATTAGCCCCTGAATCCTGGGTTAGCGGCCCTTAAAAGGGCTGCTATCGGCGCCACCTCTCCATCGCCCATCCGCGAAGCCTGCCCGCCGGGCGCGCCCTAGAATCGCCGGCTGTTTTCCCACTTCCGCGCGAGACTGCCCGTGGCCGCAACCATCCTCCAAAAGATTCCCGCCGGCGAGCGCGTCGGCATCGCCTTCTCGGGCGGCCTGGACACCAGCGCCGCGGTGCACTGGATGCGCGGCAAGGGCGCGATCCCCTGCGCCTACACCGCCAACCTCGGCCAGCCCGACGAGTCCGACTACGACGAGATCCCCCGCAAGGCCAAGGCCTATGGCGCCGACATCGCCCGCCTGATCGACTGCCGCGCGCAGCTCGTGGCCGAAGGCATCGCCGCCATCCAGTGCGGCGCGTTCCACATCAGGAGCGGCGGCGCCACCTACTTCAACACCACGCCGCTGGGCCGCGCCGTCACCGGCACCGCCCTGGTCGTGGCCATGCGCGAGGACGGCGTCAACATCTGGGGCGACGGCTCGACCTTCAAGGGCAACGACATCGAGCGCTTCTACCGCTACGGCCTGCTCGCCAATCCGGCGCTCAAGATCTACAAGCCCTGGCTGGACCAGACCTTCATCGATGAACTCGGCGGCCGCAAGGAGATGAGCGAATACCTCATCGCCAATGGCTTCGACTACAAGATGAGCGTGGAGAAGGCCTACTCGACCGACTCCAACATGCTGGGCGCCACCCACGAGGCCAAGGATCTGGAGTTCCTCAACAAGGGCATGAACATCGTCAACCCGATCATGGGCGTGGCCTTCTGGAAGGACGACGTCGCGATCAAGGCCGAGACGGTGACCGTGCGCTTCGAGGAAGGCGTGCCCGTCGCGCTCAACGGCCAGCAGTTCCCGAACGCCGTCGAGCTGTTCATGGAAGCCAACCGCATCGGCGGCCGCCACGGCCTGGGCATGTGCGACCAGATCGAGAACCGCATCATCGAGGCCAAGTCGCGCGGCATCTACGAGGCCCCCGGCATGGCGCTGCTGCACATCGCCTATGAGCGCCTGGTCACCGGCATCCACAACGAGGACACGATCGAGCAGTACCGCATGAACGGCATGAAGCTCGGCCGCCTGCTGTACCAGGGCCGCTGGTTCGACCCGCAGTGCCTGATGCTGCGCGAGACCGCCCAGCGCTGGGTCGCCCGCGCGATCACCGGCGAGGTGACGCTGGAGCTGCGCCGCGGCAACGACTACTCGATCATGGACACCGTCAGCCCCAACCTGACTTACGCGCCGGAGCGCCTGTCGATGGAAAAGGTGGAAGACGCGGCGTTCTCACCGGCCGACCGCATCGGCCAGCTGACGATGCGCAACCTGGACATCGCCGACACGCGCGAGAAGCTCGGCGTGTACAGCCGCGCGGGCCTGCTGGGCAAGAACTCCGAGGGTTCCATCCCGCTGCTGACCGGCGGCGACGAATAAGCCCTCCGCGCCTCTGGCTCGAAAGCCGCCATTCATCGGCGGCTTTTTCGTTGGGCGGCCGGCGGCGCAATGAAAAAAGCCGCTGATCACTCAGCGGCTTCTGCTCATCAAGCGTGGGGCGTTCAGCCGCGGCGGCGACGCGCCACGAAGCCCAGCGCGCCCAGGCCGGCCAGCATCAGCGCGTAGCTGTGCGGCTCCGGCACCGACGGCGCGATCGTCGCGTTGACGTTGGAGCTCAGGAACTCCGCGCGCAGGCCGGTGAAGTTGTAGGTGCGGTCGACGTTGTCGGTGACGACGAACTGCAGCGTGTTCACGCCCGCCAGGAAACCGGTCGAGGCGGCGAACGAGGTCCAGCCCGCGTAACCGCGCTGGCTGGAGATCGTCGAGATCACGTTGCCGTTGAGCAGCAGCACGCCTTTGTTGTCCGCCGCCCACTGGCCGGTGAACGACGCGCTGCTGGCGTCGAAGCCGGTCAGGTCGAAGCTCAGCGACCAGGTGAAGACCGAGTTCGAGGTCGGGCTGTAGTTCGTGTTCTGGTTGGCGCCGGGGATCAGCCACGAGGAGCTGGCCGTGTTGGCCAGCCAGCTCGGGAACGGATCCAGGCTGCCGTTGCTGACGATGCCGTTGCCGGTCAGGCCGGCCGCGTTGCCGATCGCGGAGAACGAGTAGTTGCTGTCCTTGCTGCCGGCAGCCAGACCGGCGCCGGTGTTCACCAGTCCGCCGATGGTGGTGGCGGCGGCCAGGCCGCTGAACAGCGTGGCGGCCACGGCGATGGAAGTACGAACCAACGGCGTCATGAGAAGTCCCGAGCAGTGAAGAGGTCTTGTGGCGGCGATTGTCCCTAAAGGTAGGGATTCACAACCCCCCGTGGGCGCGGGGGGACACCACAGTCCGCATCGGGGGTCGGGACTTGCGTCACGCCCCGGATGGGCGCATCCCGCGCTTCAGGGGGGCGTGTCCGCACCCGGGTCGGGCATTGCGGGCCGATCCGGTGCGGGGAGCGCCAACGGATCGATGCGGGGCAGGTGGCGCAGCTTGTCCGGATTGCGCTGGACGTAGATCGCGCTGATGCGGCCGGGCGCCGCCGCGGGTCGCAGCGCCACCGTCTGGATCGGCTCGCCGGCGGTGTCGTAGACGATGTAGCCCGGCAGCCCGTTGATCTGCGCCGGCCGCACGCGCCAGTCCCGGCTGGTGCGCATCCGGACGAAGCCGACGAAGGTCCGCGCCACCAGCGCGCCGCCCTCGAGCATCCGCGGCACCGCGGACGCCTTGCCGCCGCCGTCGGCCAGCAGCACCGCGTCGTCGGTCAGCACGCGGGCCAGGCCCTCGACGTCGAAGGACTGCAGCGCCCCCATGAAGGCCTGGAACAGGCGCTGGCGCTCCTCGTCCTCGACCTCGTGGCGCGCGTAGTCCGCCTTGACGTGCTGCCGCGCCCGGCTCGCCAGCTGGCGGCAGGCCGCGGCGCTGCGACCCAGGCGGCGCGCGATCTCGTCGAAGTCCAGCTCGAAGACCTCATGCAGCAGGAAGGCGGCCCGCTCCAGCGGCGACAGCCGCTCCAGCGTCAGAAGGAAGGCCACCGACACGTCCTGCGCGAACTCGGCCTGCGCCTCGGGACTGGGCGACCAGTCGCTGGCCTCGTCGACCAGCGGCTCCGGCAGCCAGACACCGACGTACTGCTCGCGCCGCGCCGCCGCCGACTGCAGGCGGTCCAGGCAGAGGTTGGTCACCAGGCGCGACAGGAAGGCGCCCACGTGCCGCACCGTGGTCTCGTCGACATCGGCCCAGCGCAGCCAGGCTTCCTGGACCATGTCCTCGGCCTCGGCGCGGGAGCCCAGCATCCGGTAGGCCAGCGCGCGCAGCGGGCGCGCGTGCTCCCGGTCGAAGCGCAGCGCGCGGGCCGCCGGGGACTGGTCCGCCGCCGCCGACGCGGCGTGGCCGCCATCGGAAGCAGCGGCTGAGGAGGAATCGATGTCGGGCATGGCGCGTCGTCCGGTGTCGTCTTGCTCACAAGACGACGCAGCCTACCCGGTTGTGACACCGGCGGGGGCTCAGCCGCGGGCGCGCTCCAGCAGCATCGCGTCGCCGTAGCTGAAGAAGCGGTAGCGCTGGGCGATCGCATGGCGGTACAGCGCCATGATCGGCTCGTAACCGGCGAAGGCCGAGACCAGCATCATCAGCGTGCTCTTGGGCAGATGGAAATTCGTCACCAGCCGGTCCACGACCTGGAAGTCGAAACCGGGCGTGATGAAGATGTCGGTCTCGCGCGCGCCGGCCTTCAGGCCGCCGCCGAGTGCGGCCGACTCCAGCGCCCGCAGCGTCGTGGTGCCGACCGCCGTGACCTTGCCGCCAGCGGCGCGGCAGCGCGCGATCGCGTCGACGGTCTCGGGCGTGACCTGGAACCACTCGCTGTGCATCTTGTGCTCGGCCAGCGACTCGACCCGCACCGGCTGGAAGGTGCCGGCGCCGACGTGCAGCGTCACATGCGCCGTGCCGATGCCGCGCTCGGCCAGGCGCGCCAGCAGCGCCTCGTCGAAGTGCAGCGCGGCGGTCGGCGCGGCGACGGCCCCGGGCTCACGCGCGAACACGGTCTGGTAGCGCCGCACGTCGTCGGCGGAGTCGTCGTGGGCGATGTACGGCGGCAGCGGGACATGGCCGTGCCGCTCCAGCAGCTCGAACGGATCACCGGACAGGCGCAGGTGGAACAGGCCGTCGTCCGGCCCGCAGCGGCCCAGCACCTCGGCATCGAAGGCCTTGGCGAAACGCACCACCGCGCCCGGCTTGGGACTCTTGCTGGCGCGCATGTGGGCCCAGACCTCGCGCGTGCCGGGCAGCACCCGCTCCACCAGGGCCTCGACCGCCCCGCCGCTGGCCTTCGCGCCGTACAGGCGCGCCTTGATGACCTTGGTGTCGTTGAACACCAGCAGGTCGCCGGGATGGAGCAGCTCGGGCAGCTCGCGGAACACGCGGTCGACCGGTGGGTCGGCGCGGCCATCGAGCAGCCGCGAGGCGCTGCGCTCGGCGGCGGGATGCTGGGCGATGAGTTCGGGGGGCAGAGCGAAGTCGAAATCGCTCACCGTGAAGTGACGGGACATGCGCGTTGAGGGCCGGACGGACCCGTGCCAATCGGAGGGGAACGGAGGGGGAATGGAAGCGGCGATTCTCCCATGGGCGCCCGGCGCGGCCGGGCCGCGGGGCCTCACTGCCAGCGCGCGCCCTGGTGCAGCAGCGCCGCCAGCCGGCCAGTGCCCTGCAGCTCGCCGACGCCTCGGGAAAGCGCGGCGGCGAAGCGCTCGCCCTCGGGCCGGACCTTGGAGAACACCGTGTACAGCGGAATCTCCGAGACCGCCGGATCGAGCCAGGTCAACCTGCCGGCCGCCTCGCGCAGCTGCGTCTCCAGCAGGTGGGCGCCGACGCCCTTGTCGATCAGCACCAGGTCGACGCGCCCGGCCAGCAGCTTGCGCAGGTTGGCCAGGTCGTCCACCGCGCCTTCGACGGACAGGTTCGCCGCGTCGAAGCGGGGCGGATTCACGTAGCCGTGGACGACGCCGATGCGCAGCCCGGCCAGCGCGCCCAGGTCATCGATGCGGCGCCTGCGGTCGGTCCGCGCCATGAAGCCGACCTGGTTCACGATGCCCAGCGGCGGCGGGAAGCGCATGGTGCGCTCGCGTTCCTCGGAGCGCCAGGTGCCGATGACACCGTCGTGATCGCCGCGCTGGAACTCGAGCAGCGCGCGCGCCCAGGGCCGGAAGCTGAGTTCCATCTCGCGACCGGCCTGCCGCAGCGCGGCGCGGGTGATCTCGCAAGCCACGCCGCCGCCCGGCAGCGCGCTGCCGGTGTAGGGCGGGAACTCGGTCGCGACCAGGCGCAGCGGTCGCTCCGCCGCCCGCGCCGGGAGCGCCGGCAGCAGCGGCAAGGCGGCGGCGGCGAGCCGGAGGAGGCTGTCGCGGCGGGTGGTCATGATCGGTCGGTGCGGGCGGGCCAGGGAGGTCGGCACAGCCTAGCAGCGGACCGTGGCGGCGGTCGCCTCGACGACCCGGGGGAAATGCCCGGTTGCGGGCCCGGAAGCGGCAATCGATCACGCAGGGCCGTGAAAAAGCCGGCCGGGTCTCGCGACCGGGCCGGCTTCAGGGGACGGGCGACGGCCCGTCGAGGACCGTCGAGGGTCGTGCGACGGCTTACTGGCCGCCGGTGCCGGTGCCGGTGGCGGTGGCGGTGGCGGTGGCGGTGGCGAGCAGCGTGCCGGCGCCGGCCAGCTGCAACGAGGCACTGATCAGCGCGCCAGCCCCGGGTGCACCCGCTCCACCCGAACGGGGGAGACGCCGAGGCAGAATCGCGGCCATGTCCGAGGCCCGCAGCACCGTCCCGCCGCCGTCGCCCGCCGCGAAACGCGCGGGGGCCGATCCGAGCGGGCGCGCGCCGGCGACCGAGGCGCCGGCCGCCAAGTCCGCGCCGCAGAAGGCGATGGAAAAAATGGGGCTGACGCGCGACATCGACCTCGCGCTGCACCTGCCGCTGCGCTACGAGGACGAGACCACGCTGACGCCGCTGGGCCAGGCCCGCGATGGCGACACGCTGCAGTGCGAGGGCGAGGTGATCGAGAGCCGCATCGAGATCCGCGGCCGGCGGCAACTGCTGGTCAAGCTGCGCGATGACGACGGCGCCCTGCTGACGCTGCGCTTCCTCCACTTCTATCCCTCGCATCAGAAGACGCTGGCCGTCGGCACGCGCGCCCGCGTGCGCGGCGAGATCCGCGTGGGTTTCTTCGGCCGGGAGATGGTCCATCCCAGCTTCCGCAAGGTCGACGCGGACACGCCGCTGGCCGCGTCGCTGACGCCGGTCTACCCCACCAGCGCGCAGCTGCCGCAGGCCTACCTGCGCAAGGCGGTCGCCTCGGCGCTGCGCCGCGCGCCGCTGGACGAGGTGCTGCCGCAGGCGCTGATTCCGCGCGGCCTGCCGCCGCTGCGCGAGGCGCTGAACTTCCTGCATCACCCGCCGCCGTCGGCCGGCCTGTCGACGCTGGAAGATCACACCCATCCGGCCTGGCAACGGCTCAAGTTCGAGGAACTGCTCGCGCAGCAGCTCAGCCAGCAGCGCGCCCAGCGCGAGCGCGCCCATCTGCGCGCGCCGGTGCTGCGCGGCGCGCCCGGTGGGCTGCATGAACGGCTGCTCGCCGCCCTGCCCTTCGCGCTGACCGGCGCGCAACGCCGCGTCGCCGAGGAGATCGCCGCCGACCTCGCCCGCCCCCAGCCGATGCACCGGCTGCTGCAGGGCGACGTCGGCTCCGGCAAGACGGTGGTGGCGGCGCTCGCGGCGGCCGTGGCCATCGACGCCGGCTGGCAGTGCGCGCTGATGGCGCCCACCGAGATCCTGGCCGAGCAGCATTTCCGCAAGCTGATCGGCTGGCTGGAGCCGCTGGGCATCCGCGTGGCGTGGATCACCGGCAGCGTCAAGGGCAAGGCGCGGCAGAAGATGCTCGACGCCGCCGCCTCGGGCGAGGCGACGCTGATCGTGGGCACGCACGCGGTGATCGAGGACAAGGTCCGCTTCCACCGGTTGGGGCTGGCCATCATCGACGAGCAGCACCGCTTCGGCGTGGCGCAGCGGCTGGCGCTGCGCAAGAAGCTCGCGGACGAGGCGGCCGGCGCGGCGGCCACCGCCGGGCCGGGCGTGCCGCCCGGTTCAGGCCCGCTCGAGCCGCACCTGCTGATGATGAGCGCCACGCCCATCCCGCGCACGCTCGCGATGACCTACTTCGCCGACCTGGACGTGTCGACGATCGACGAGCTGCCGCCCGGCCGCAGCCCCATCGTGACCCGCGTGTTCGCCGACAGCCGGCGCGACGACGTGATCGAGAAGATCGCCGCGGCCGTCGACGACGGCCGCCAGGTCTACTGGGTCTGTCCGCTGATCGAGGAGTCGGAAGCGCTCGACCTCAAGAACGCGACCGAAACCCACGCCGAGCTGGGCGACGCGCTGCCCGGAAAGATGGTGGGGCTGCTCCATGGCCGCATGGCGCCGGCGGAAAAGGCGGCGGTGATGTCGCTGTTCAGCGGCGGGCAGATGCAGGTGCTGGTCGCGACGACCGTCATCGAGGTCGGCGTCGACGTGCCCAATGCCAGCGTGATGGTCATCGAGCACGCTGAACGCTTCGGCCTGTCGCAGCTGCACCAGCTGCGCGGACGCGTCGGCCGCGGCTCGGTCGCCAGCGTGTGCGTGCTGATCTACACCGGGCCGCTCTCGGACACCGGCAAGTCACGCCTGCGCGCGATGGCCGAAACCACCGATGGCTTCGAGATCGCGCGGCGCGACCTCGACATCCGGGGGCCGGGGGAATTCATGGGGGCGCGGCAGAGCGGCGCGCAGTTGCTGCGCTTCGCCGACCTGCAGGAAGACGCGCCGCTGCTGAGCGCGGCGCGCGCGCTGGCGCCGAAACTGCTCGACGAACAGCCGCGGGCGGCGCGGCTGCAGGTGGAGCGGTGGCTCGGTCACAAGACCGAGTACCTCAAGGCTTAGCCAGGGCCTTACTTCAGCTGGATGGCCCAGTACAGCAGCACTTCGGTGGCGGTCACTTCGGAACCGCTGTAGAGCTGGGGCTCGGCGTTGATCTTGTCGACCGTGGCCTGGCCCGAGATCACGCGACCGAAGACGGCATAACCCGGCTGCGAGGCGCTCTTGTAGTCCAGCGCCGCGCTGTTGTCGACCGAGTTGAAATAGAACTGGCTGGTCGCCGAGTCGGCCGCAGTGCCACGCGCCATCGCGATCGTGTACTTCGTGTTGGACAGGCCGACGTTGGTCTCCAGCTTGATCGTGCCGCCCAGGTTGGCGCCAGGATTCTTCGCCACGTAACCCGTCGAGAAGCCGCCACCCTGCACCACGAAGTTCGGCACGACGCGATGGAAGATGGTGTTGTCGTAGTACTTGGCGCTGACGTACTTCAGGAAGTTGTCGGTGGTGATCGGCGTGCGGGCGTCCAGCTCGATGACGATCTCGCCGTCGCTGGTCAGCATGCACACGGTGCGCGCGGCAGTGCTGGCGTTCGACGCGGCAATGCCGGCGGCGCTGCAGGTGAGCGTCGGCGGCGTCGTCACCGGGTTGGGCTTGGGGCTCTGCGCCGGGCTGCCGCTGTCGTTGTCATCGCCACCGCCGCAGGCGGCCAGCATCAGGGCACCGCCCAGGGCGGCCGAGAGGGCCAGCCACCGGGGAGCGGCGGCGATCGAGGAAGAGAAGGAAGTCGTCTTCATGGGGGCTCGCAATGGGAGCTTGTGGCCCCCGCTTCTGGCAAAGAAGCGCGAAGTATCGTGGTCGCCTCGACACACGTCATGGCCCCGGTGCGCGGCCCGCACGAAAACCGATCGGGCTTTCCCTAACGACGCCTTCACAGGGTGATGGGTGTCACCCAGCGTCGCCATCCGCGCCCCGGAGCGCCCAGGATCGGCGACGGAAAGACACCGTCGGTTTCAGAACTCGAGGTTGTCGATGAGGCGCGTCTGGCCGATCCGGGCGGCCGCCAGCGCGACCAACGCCTCGCCCTCGCGCGCCGGGCCGAGGTCATGCCGGCGGCGCAGCGTCAGGTAGTCCGGCGCCCAGCCCGCGTCGCGCAGCGCCTGCATGGCGTCGGCCTCGATGCGATCCAGGTCGCGCTCGCCCGCCTGCCAGCGGCCGATCATCGCCTTCAGCGTGCGCGACAGCAGCAGCGCGTCCTGCTTCTGCTGCTCGCTCAGGTAGCCGTTGCGCGAGGACAGCGCCAGGCCATCGGCAGTGCGTTCGGTCTCGCCGGCCAGGATGCGGATCGGCATTGCCAGCTGGTCGACCATGCGGCGGATCACCATCAGCTGCTGGTAGTCCTTCTTGCCGAAGACGGCCACGTCCGGCTGCACGATCTGGAACAGCTTGGCCACCACGGTGCAGACGCCGACGAAGAAGCCGGGGCGGAAGTGGCCCTCGAGGATGTCGGCCAGCTCGGTGGGCGGATGGACCTTGTAGCCCTGCGGCTCGGGATACATCTCGTGCTCGTCGGGCGCGAAGACGAAGTCGCAGCTCGCGCCCTCGAGCAGCTCGGCATCCCTCGCCAGCGTGCGGGGGTAGCGGTCGAAGTCCTCGTGCGGCGCGAACTGCAGCCGGTTGACGAAGATGCTGGCGACGACGAGGCCGCCCTCGCCCACCGCCGCGCGGGCCTGGCGCACCAGCGCCAGGTGGCCGTCGTGCAGGTTGCCCATCGTGGGCACGAAGGCGACCGGGCGGTCGCCCGCGAGCGCGGCGCGCAGGCCGGCGATGTCGTGGTGGATCTGCATGATCAGTAGCTGTGCTCGGGCGCCGGGAAGGCGCCGGACTTGACGTCGGCGACGTAGCGGGCGAAGGCCTCGCCGACCGAGGCCGAGCCCTGCATGAAGTCGCGCACGAAGCGCGGCTTGCGGCCGCCGCCCACGCCCAGCATGTCGTGCATCACCAGGACCTGGCCGGAGCATTCCGCGCCGGCGCCGATGCCGATCACCGGCACGCCCAGCGTGCGCGTGAGCTCGCCGGCCAGCGCGGCGGGCACCATCTCGAGCAGCAGCATCTGCGCGCCCGCGTCGACGAGTTCGCGCGCATGCGCCCGGATCTGCGCGGCGCCGGCTTCATCGCGGCCCTGGACCTTGTAGCCGCTCAGCGCGGTGACGGTCTGCGGCGTGAGTCCGAGGTGGGCGCAAACGGGGATGCCGCGCTCGGTGAGGAAGCGCACCGTGTCGGTGGTCCAGCCGCCGCCCTCGAGCTTGACCATGTGGGCGCCGGCCTGCGCCAGCTGCATCGCATGGCGCCAGGCGACCTGCGGCGACTCGTGATACGTGCCGTAGGGGAGATCGGCCACGATCCAGGCCAGGCGGCGCGCGCGGGCCACGCAGGCGGTGTGATAGACCATGGACTCCAGCGTGACCGGCACCGTCGTCTGCAGCCCCTGCACCACGTTGCCCAGCGAGTCGCCGATCAGGATCGAATCCACGCCGGCCTCCTCCATCGCATGGGCGAAGGTGGCGTCGTAGGCGGTGAGCATCGCGATCTTCTCGCCGGCGGCATGCATGTCGAGCAGGCGCTGCAGCGTCACGGGCTTGCGGTCGGCGGTCGCCTGCGGGCGCGGCGCGGCGTAGGGGGGGGTCGGTTCGGTCATGCGTGTCCCCTGGAGGATGGGCCGGGGCCCTTGGGGTGGGGCGGCAGTGTACGGGACGGTGCCAGAAGGCCGCATTCTGAGGACAATGCCGGCCCATGACCCTGACCGAATTGCGCTACATCGTCGCCGTCGCCCGCGAGCGCCACTTTGGCCGCGCGGCGGAAGCCTGCTTCGTCTCGCAGCCGACGCTGTCGGTGGCGATCAAGAAGCTGGAGGAGGAGCTCGACGTCAAGATCTTCGAGCGCGGCGCCAACGAGGTGACGATGACCCCGCTGGGCGAGGACATCGTGCGCCAGGCCCAGTCGGTGATCGAGCAGGCCAGCGCGATCAAGGACATCGCCAAGCGCGGCAAGGACCCGCTGGACGGCCCGCTGCGGCTGGGGATCATCTACACGATCGGACCCTACCTGCTGCCCGAGCTGGTGCGCCACTGCATCGACCTCTACCCGCGCATGCCGCTGATGCTGCAGGAGAACTTCACCCAGAAGCTGCTGGACATGCTGCGTACCGGCGAGTTGGACTGCGCCATCATGGCCGAGCCCTTCCCCGACGCCGGCCTGGCGGTGGCGCCGCTGTACGACGAGTCCTTCGTCGTCGCCGTGCCGGCGGTGCATCCGCTGGCGAAGAAGGAGCGCATCAGCGCCGAGGAGCTCAAGGCCGAAACCATGCTGCTGCTGGGCAACGGCCATTGCTTCCGCGATCACGTGCTGGAGGTCTGCCCGGAGTTCGCGCGCTTCTCCACCGACGCCGAGGGCATCCGCAAGAGCTTCGAGGGCAGCTCGCTGGAGACGATCAAGCACATGGTGGCCTCCGGCATGGGCGTCACCGTGGTGCCGGCGCTGAGCGTGCCGGAGCATGTGCCGCCGCACCTGCGCTACGTGCCCTTCGAGGACCCGGCCCCGACGCGCCGCGTGGTGCTGGCCTGGCGCCGTACCTTCACCCGCTACGAGGCGGTCGCCGCGCTGCGCAACGCGGTCTACGCCTGCAAGCTCAGCGGCGTGAAGCTGCTCTCCTGACCGGCCCTCGATAGGCCCGCCACCCGCCGCGACGGGCTGGCAAGACCCGCCCCCCTCGAAGCGGGGGTCGTCAGGGTATCCGTGAATTTCTCACGAAGTCGTCACCGATAGCCTCGCTATGCGCACGGCGCCCACCCGGCTCCGTGGCCGCGCTCGCCCCGGACGCAGGGTCCTGGGGGCGTCGCCATGTCCAACCATCGCATCAGGGGGAAATCTTGAAACTTCGACCCACCCTCCTCGCCGCCGCGCTGCTGACCGCGGGCGTGGCGCACGCGGGCCCGACCACCGTGTCGGGCTCCGCCAATGGCCTGAGCTGGACCGCCGCCAGCACCATCGTCGGCGTGACCTCGACCGCCACCGCCGCCGGCGGCGGCGATCCGCGCTACTTCGCGCCGCGCTCGCAGTACGGCGGCGTCGCGACGCTGATCATGGATTACGGCGCGGCCGGCCAGTTCATCTGCTCCGGCACGCTGCTGCCCAACCAGCGCTCGATCCTGACCGCCGCCCACTGCGTCAGCGACGGCACGAACGCGCGCCCGCTGAGCACCTCGGTCTACTTCTATACCGGCAACGACCCCGACAACATCACCTGGAACCAGCCCTCGTTCTCCTACCAGGTGACCAACTACGCGGTCCACGCCGCCTACACCGGCGAGGTGATCGACCAGAACGACATCGCCGTGCTGTCGCTGGACAAGCTGGTGGACTGGTCGATCAAGTCCCACGGCCTGTATGAAGGCGATGACCTGACCGGCAAGGACTTCAACATCGCCGGCTACGGCGCGCGCTCGGACACCGGCGGCAACGTCGGCGACAACCTGGGCACCGGCCGCCTGCGCCAGGGCGACAACCGCTATGACTTCCGCCTCGGCGACGCCGACTTCGGCGGTGTCTGGGCCGACATCCTGGGCGAGCCGGCCGGGCAGATCGAGCACACCTACCTGTCGGACTTCGACAACGGCCTGCCCGCCAACGACCTGGCCTGCAACATCGCGGTCGACGGCCTGGGCCTGCCGCCCAGCGCCAAGTTCTGCAACACCGGCCGCGGCGCCAACGAGGTGTCCTCGGCCGGTGGCGACTCGGGCGGTCCGGAGTTCATCGACGGCAAGGTGGCCTCGGTCACCTCCTTCGGCCTGACCTTCGGCAGCTTCTGGGGCGACGTGGACGACGAGCTGAACAGCAGCTTCGGCGAGTTCAACGGCTTCGTGCCGGTGAGCATCCACCGCGACTTCATCAACGCCAATGCGGTGCCGGAACCGGCCTCCTTCGCGCTGGCCGGCCTGGGCCTGCTGGGCCTGGGCTGGAGCCGCCGCCGTCGCGTCCAGGCCTGATCGCCCCACGCGCCAGCGAAGCCGCCTCCGGGCGGCTTTTTCGTTGGCGCCGCCGCGTTTGATTCTGGCTATGACATTGGTGAAGCTATTCGAATTGCGATATCAATAGCCAATCACTAAAGTAGCAGCTCATCGGCCGCCGGCATCCTCCGTCCGGGAGATGTCGGCGGCGAATCGAGGACCTACAAACGCGACCAGCGCCCGAGGCACGTGCCGTCGCGGGTTCATCTGCAAGGAGCAAGACATGACCCTTCGATCCGGGCAACGCACCGTGGGCTGGCTGCTGGTCGCCGCTGGCGCCGCGCTGAACACCCAGACGCTGATCGACTGGATGCGCCACAGCGTCGTCTGACATGCGCGCGCCGTTCACACGACCGCGGCTGTGGATCAGTTAGGCTGCGCAGCGTCTTTTGTCTTCCATTCCCAGAAGGAGTCCCTCGATGGCCAAGAAGAGCCCCTCTCCCGCCAAGGCGCCCTCCGCCAAGGGTGCGCCGTCCCTCCAGATCGGCATCAGCGACAAGGACCGCGCCGCGATCGCGCAGGGCCTGTCCAAGCTGCTGGCCGACACCTACACCCTGTACCTGACCACGCACAACTTCCACTGGAACGTGACGGGGCCGATGTTCAACTCGCTGCACGCGATGTTCATGGCCCAGTACACCGAGCTGTGGAACGCGGTCGACCCGGTGGCCGAGCGCATCCGCTCGCTGGGCCACAAGGCGCCGGGCTCCTACGCCCAGTTCGCGCAGCTGAGCTCGCTGCCGGACGCGCCGGCCACGCCGCCCAAGGCGCTGGACATGGTGCGCATCCTGGTGGACGGCCATGAAGGCGTGGCCCGCACCGCGCGCGCGCTGTTCGACCTGGTCGACAAGGCCAGCGACGAACCGACCGCCGACCTGCTCACGCAGCGCCTGACGGTGCATGAGCAGACCGCGTGGATGCTGCGCTCGCTGCTGGAAGAGTGATCGCCGCGACGGCGGGCGCACCCGCCGCCGGCAGCCCGGGGGACCGCGAGGTCCCCTTTTTCGTGGGCCGGCACCGGGGCCTCCGGTCGCGGTCTCAGCCGATCGCCTTGATGCGCCCGCCGCGGCGGGCCTCGGCCAGCATCGAGGCCAGCGCGCAGGACGCCAGCCGGGCGGTGCGCGAATCGGCGCGGCTGGTCAGCACGATGGGCACCTTCGCGCCCAGCACCACGCCCGCCGCGTAGGCCTGCGCCAGGAAGCTCAGGCTCTTGGCCAGCATGTTGCCGGCGTCCAGGTCCGGCACGATCAGCACGTTGGCCCGGCCCGCCACCGGCGACACGATGCCCTTGATGCGGGCCGCCTCCGGATCGATGGCGTTGTCCATCGCGAGCGGGCCGTCCAGCACCGCGCCGGTGATCTGTCCGCGGTCGGCCATCTTGCACAGCGCCGCGGCGTCGATCGTCGACGGCACCTTCGGATTCACCGTCTCCATCGACGAGAGCAGCGCCACCCGCACCTCGGGCAGTCGCAGCGCATGCGCCAGGTCGATCGCGTTCTGGACGATGTCGACCTTCTCCTCCAGCGTCGGCTCGATGTTGATCGCCGCGTCCGAGATGATCAGCGGCTGGGGATGCCCCGGCACGTCCATCACGAAGCAGTGGCTGATGCGCCGGGCGGTGCGCAGCCCGCCCTCGCGGCGCACGACGGCGCCCATCAGTTCGTCCGTATGGAGGCTGCCCTTCATCAGCGCGTCCACGCTGCCCTTGAGCGCCATCGTCACCGCCATCTCGGCGGCCGCGTGGCTGTGCGGGACATCGAACAGCGTGAAGCGGGCCAGGTCCACGCCGGCGGCCGCCGCGGCCTCCGAGACCTTGCCCGCCGGGCCGATCAGCACCGGCTCGATCAGCCCGAGCGAGGCGGCCTCGGTCGCCGCCAGCAGCGCCACGTCGCTGCACGGATGCACGACGGCCATGCGCAGCGGCGGCAGGTGCCGCACGGCCTCGATGAGGCGGTCGTAATGGGGGTGCGCGCTGGGCGGATGCGCGATGGACGGCACCGATGACGGCGCCTGGCCGGCCGGCCCGCCGGCGCTTCGGAACGAGGTGATCACTGGCTGGCTCCCTGTGCTGGAGGACCGCGCGGCGTCCCGTTGTCGCCGCGCATTCGGACAAGTTTTCCGACGCCCCGACCCACCGCGCGCTTGACCCTGTTTGTTCCTCGGGCTTTCACGACGAGTGGCGGTCGATGATGCATGCTGCGCTGCAACAAATCAAGCGACGCGGGGTCGCGCGGCGGTGCCGGAAACGGGCAGATGTCTGGCATCGGCGGCGGCCTCATGAAGGGGTGAGCGATGGGTCCAAGGCTGGAAGGCGAGTTCATCGCGGTCGTCAACGCCGGCTCGTCCAGCATCAAGCTGTCGATGTTCTCGCTGCACGACGATCGCCGGCAGGGGCCCCTGCGGCTCGAACTGCGCGCGCAGGTCGAGGGCCTGGGCACCGCGACGCCGCATTTCGAAGCCGCCCATGCCGACGGCACGAAGGCGGGCTCGCGCGACTGGCCGGTGGGCGAGCGGCTCGGCCACGAGGGGGCGCTCGAGCACCTGGTCGAATTCGTCCGGCACGAATTCCCGGGCCTCTCGATGCTGGGCATCGGGCACCGCGTCGTGCACGGCGGCACGGCCTTCCAGGAACCGGTGGTGGTGACGCCGGCGGTGCTCGGCCAGCTGGAGACGCTGATCCCGCTGGCGCCGCTGCATCAGCCGCACAACCTGGCGCCGATCCGCCGCGCCTTCGCCGCCCTGCCCGGCTTGCCGCAGGTGGCCTGCTTCGACACCGCCTTCCACCGCGGCCAGTCCGACGTCGCCGACGCCTTCGCGCTGCCGTATGCGCTGTTCGAGGCCGGCGTGCGGCGCTACGGCTTCCATGGGCTGAGCTACGAGTACATCGCGTCGCGGCTGCCGGCGCTGTCGCCGCGACTGGCGGACGGGCGCGTCGTCGTCCTGCACCTGGGCAACGGCGCGAGCGCCTGTGCGCTGCATCGCGGGCGCAGCATCGCCAGCAGCATGGGCTTCACCGCCGTCGACGGATTGCCGATGGGCACGCGCAGCGGCGCCGTCGACCCGGGCGTGCTGCTCTACCTGATGGACGAGCACCGCATGGACGCGCGCGAACTGGAGACGCTGCTCTACAAGGAGTCCGGGCTGCTGGGGCTGTCGGGCGTGTCCAGCGACATGCGGCAGCTGCTGGCCAGCGATGGGCCGCGGGCGCGCTTCGCGGTCGACGTGTTCGTGCATCGCGTCGCGCGCGAGATCGGCGCGCTGGCCGCCGAGATGGGCGGCCTCGACGGCCTGGTGTTCACCGCCGGCATCGGCGAGCACTCGGCCGAGATCCGCCGCCGGGTGCTGTCGCGCTGCCTGTGGCTGGGGGTGTCGGTGCAGGAGGCCGCCAACCGTGACGGCCCGCCCGAACGCCGCCTCAGCACCGTCGACAGCCGCTGCGAGGCCTGGGTGATCCCCACCGACGAGGAACTCATGATGGCGCGCCACACCTTCCGCCTGCTGGCCGGCGAGTGAGCCCGCGGCAATAACCCCACCGGCTTGGGCGGCGCGGGTGTGAGCGCTACAGTCGGCCGCATCGCCTGGTGGGACCTCCGATGCGCATCGCCATCCTCTCCTTCGACGGCTTCAACGAGATCGACAGCTTCCTTCCGCTGGGACTGCTGAACCGGCTCAAGCCGCAGGGCTGGTCCGCCGAGCTGTGCGGGCCGGGTCCGGCGGTGACCTCGATGAATGGCGTCACCGTGCAGCTGAAACGCCCGCTCGAATGGGCCAACGAGGCCGACGCGGTCTGGTTCGGCTCCGGCATCTACACGCGGGCGATCGCGGAGAACTCGGCGCTGCTGGACCGGCTGCAGATCGATCCGACGCGGCAGCTGATCGCCTCGCAGTGCTCCGGCGCGCTGCTGGTGGCGCGCCTGGGGCTGCTGGGCGACGCACCGGCCTGCACCGATGCGAGCACCCGGCCCTGGCTGGTGGAGGCCGGCGTGCGGGTGCTCGACGAACCCTTCCATGCGCGCGGCCCGGTGGCCACCTCGGGCGGCTGCCTGGCCTCGCAATACCTGGCGGCGTGGCTGATGTGGAGCAAGGCCGGCGAGGCCGCCACGCGCGACGCGCTCGCCTACGCCGCGCCCGTCGGCGAGAAGGCGGACTACGTGGAGCGCCTGCTGGCGCGGGTGCGTCCGTTCATGACGCCGGACTGAGGGCCAGGGCACGGCAGGGAAGAACCCCGATAATCGCGGGTTCGCCGCCCAAGAGCCGTCATGTCCACCGATCAGCCCAGCCGTATCCAGTCCGAAGTGCGCCGCCGCCGCACTTTCGCCATCATTTCGCACCCTGACGCGGGCAAGACCACGCTGACGGAAAAGCTGCTGCTGTTCTCCGGCGCGATCCAGATCGCGGGCTCGGTGAAGGCGCGCAAGGCCTCGCGGCATGCGACCTCCGACTGGATGGAGATCGAAAAGCAGCGCGGCATCTCGGTGGCCTCGTCGGTGATGCAGATGGAGTACCGCGACTGCGTCATCAACCTGCTGGACACCCCGGGCCACCAGGACTTCTCGGAAGACACCTACCGCGTGCTGACCGCCGTCGACGCGGCGCTGATGGTGATCGACGCGGCCAACGGCGTGGAGCCGCAGACCCGCCGCCTGCTGCAGGTCTGCCGCGCGCGCAACACGCCGATCCTGACCTTCGTCAACAAGCTGGACCGCGAGGTCCAGGAGCCGCTGGCGCTGATGGACGAGATCGAGCGCGAGCTGGGCATGACGGTGGTGCCCTTCACCTGGCCGGTCGGCATGGGCAAGCATTTCCACGGCGTGATGGACCTGCGCCAGCAGCGCATGCGCGTGTTCTCACCCGGCGAGGACCGCGCCGCCGGCACCGAGGAAGTGCTGGAGGGCCTGGACAACCCGGCCTATGTCGAGCGCTTCGGCATGCAGTACGAGAACGCGCAGGGCGAGATCGAGCTGGTCAACGAGGCGGCCCCCGCCTTCGACGAGGACGCCTTCCTCACCGGCCGGCAGACGCCGATGTTCTTCGGCTCCGCGGTGAACAACTTCGGCGTGCAGGAAGTGCTGGACGCGCTGGTCGAGCTGGCGCCCGCGCCGGCCGAGCGCGCCGCGATGCAGCGCGTGGTGCAGCCCGAGGAGCCCAAGTTCACCGGCGTGGTCTTCAAGATCCAGGCCAACATGGACCCGGCGCACCGCGACCGGATCGCGTTCCTGCGCGTGGCCTCGGGCCACTTCGAGCGCGGCATGCGGCTCAAGGTCGTGCGCTCGGGCAAGGAGCTGCGGCCCAACACGGTGGTGAGCTTCCTGTCGCAGCGCCGCGAGCTGCTGGACGAGGCCTTTGCCGGCGACATCATCGGCATCCCCAACCACGGCGTGCTGCAGCTGGGCGACACCATCACGGAGGGCGAGGCGCTGCAGTACACCGGCCTGCCCTTCTTCGCGCCGGAAATGTTCCGCTCGGTCGAGGTGGCGGACCCGCTCAAGACCAAGCAGCTGCGCGAGGGCCTGCGCCAGCTCGGCGAGGAAGGCGCGATCCAGGTCTTCCGCCCCGAGGCCGGCAGTGTGCTGCTGCTGGGCGCGGTCGGCCAGCTGCAGTTCGAGGTCGTCGCCCATCGCCTGGAGCACGAGTACGGCGTCAAGGCCCGCATCACGCCGGCGCGCTACAACGTCGCGCGCTGGGTGACCTGCGACGAGGCCGACGGCGGCGAGAAGGAGCTGCGTCGCTTCATCGACCACAACGCCCATCGCGTCGCCTGGGACGCGGTCAACGCGCCGACGGTGCTGCTCGAGTACGCCGGCGAGCTCCGCGCGATGCAGGAGAACTGGCCCAAGATCAAGTTCCACGCGCTGCGCGAGCACGCGGGCCTGGTCTTCCAGAAGCAGATGGACGCCTGAGACGGCGCGGGGTGGACCGGGGGCCGGCGCTGCGGCGCCCCGGCGACCGGTGGCTCAGTACGCCAGCTGCCAGCCCACCAGCCACAGGCCGGTGTTGATGCCGGAGAAGCGCTCGTAGCCCGCGGTCAGCGCGACGTGGCGGCCGAACTCCAGCGCGGCGCCGACGCCGGCGGTCACGGTGGTCTTGTCGCTCGGGTTCACGCCGTCGTCGCGGGACATCTTGGTGCGGCCGATGCCGACGCGACCGGTCAGGCTGAACATCCGCGCCAGCGGATAGCGGCCCACGGCCGCGATGCCGACATGCGAGTCCGGATATTCGAAGTCGCGGCGCGGGCCGAAGATCTTGAACTCCAGGCTGCGTGAATACAGCTCGACGCTGTAGTTGGCATTGAAGCGATAACCCAGCCCATAACCGATCGACAGCTGGCTGCCGTCGCGCTTGTAGGACTCATGGCTGCCGTCGACACCGCCCACGGCGATCGAGGCATAAACGAGCGGCTCGCCCAATTCGGCGGCGGTGGCGGCCATGGTCGAGGTGGCGGGGGTGGCCCCGGTGGCCATCAGGGCGGCCATCGCGGCGACCCGAAGCGTCTTCATGTGGTGTTCTCCCTGGGAAATGTGGCGCGGCGCCGATCCTGGCGACTTCGCGGCGGCGCGCAGGATAGCCGTCGCCGCGCCGACGGGCGCGCGCCTGCACGCCGTTCCCCTCTTCGGAGGGAAAGGGCTTCCCCGGGCTTGATGCCGTGACCTTGTTGACGTTTCACCGGGCGCCCCGTTGGCGCCGTGTCATCACCGCTTCCTACACTGCGCCGATGCCGAACGTGATCGAGCCCCTGCAGGAGCGCCGTCTGAGCTGCCTCCTGCTGGCAGCGGGCCTGATCGCGGGCGCGATGCCGACGGCGATCGCCGCGCAGGTGCCGGCCAGCGCGGTCCAGGACGCGCCGCGCGAGCTGGTCGCCTTCACCGAGAACCTGCCGCCGCTGAACTACGCCGAAGCGGGCGAGGCGAGCGGCTTCAGCACCGAGCTGCTGCGCCTGATGAGCGCCGAGGCCGGTGTGCGGTTGCGCATCGAGGTGCTGCCCTGGCAGCGCTCGGTGCAGGAAGCGGCGCGGCGCGCCGACAGCGTGCTGTTCTCGCTGGTGCGCACGCCCGAGCGGGAGAACCAATACCGCTGGGTCGGGCCGATCAGTCCGCGCCGGATCCTCGTGTACCGGCTGCGCCACCGCACGGACGTGCGTCCGGCCAGCCTCAAGCAGCTCAACGGGCTGCGGCTGGGGGTGTCGCGGGACTCGGCCGCCGCCCGTCAGCTGCTGGCGGACGGCCTGCGGCCGGAGCAGGAGCTGGAACTGGGCCTGGACGACGCCACCAACCTGCGCAAGCTGCTCGCCGGCCGCATGGACCTGATCGTGATGCTGGACTGGGCCGCGGCCTGGCACCTGCGCGAGTTGAAGCTGCCGTACTCGACGCTGACGCCGGTGCTGTCGATGGACGTGGACAAGGCCTACTGGTTCGGCCTGCCCGCCGACAGCGACCCGGCGGTCGCGCGGCGGCTGCAGGTCGCGCTGGACCGCCTCAGGCGGGATGGGCGCTACGAGCGCCTGCGGCAGCAGTATTTCGATTGAGGGCGCCGGCGGGCGGCCCGCCCGCCGTCACCCTGCCCCTCAAGGCTTGATGCTGTAGTTCACCGGCACCCAGCGGTAGCCCTTGCCGTCGGCGGCCACGTGGCCGATGCCGGGGAAGGACACATGCGCGATCGCCACCCAGTAGCCCTGCTTCGCCGCATCGGCGTAGGCCAGCTTGCGCTGCGGCATCGCCGCCTTCGAATCGGTGTCGAAGGCGATCGTCACCGACGGGTCCGGGAACTGCACCGCGGCGACGTGCATCAGATCGCCCCACACCGCCAGCTTCTGGCCCTGGCTCTCGACCATGTAGACCGTGTGGCCCGGCGTGTGGCCGTAGGCCGCGTGCGTGCGCACGCCCGGCACCAGCTCGGTCTCGCCGCTGAACGGCTTGAGCCGGCCCGCGTCCTTGTAGGGCTTGAGTGCCGCGATCGCGGCGGCGAAGAAGTCCTTGTGCCCGGCCGGCGCCTTGGCGGCGTTGTCCAGGTTCAGCCAGTAGTCGGCGTCGTGCTGGTCCATCCGCACCACCGCGTTCGGGAACAGCGCCTGGCCGTCCTTGCTGAGCCCGGCCGCATGGTCGGGATGCAGGTGGGTGATGTAGACCTCGTCGACCTGCTCGGGCTGGTAGCCCGCCGCCTTCAGGTTGGCGAGCAGCTTGCCGGTGGTCGGGCCGAAGGCGCCATTGGCGCCGGTGTCGATCAGCACCAGCTTGGTGCCGGTGTTGATCAGGTAGCCATTGATCGAGGTCTCCACCGGCGGCTTCAGGAACTGCTTGCCCAGCGCCTTCACGACGCTGCCGGGCTTGGCCTTGTCCATCAGCTGGTCCACCGGCAGGTCGACGGTGCCGTCGCTGAGGGCGGTGACTTCGAAATCGCCCAGCATCAGGCGGTAGTAGCCCGGCGCCTGGGTCTTCACCTGCGGGGCCGCCGCCTGCACGCCCGCCGCGGCCAGCGCGAGCGCGAGACCGAGGGCGGCGAACTTTCCGGAACGGATCATGAGGAACCTCCTGTGCTTGTCATGTCGTGTCGCGAGGCGCGTCCGGCGCGCCTCGGGGATGTCCTGCGTTCGAGCAGGCGCGCAGCATAGCCACGCGGCCCGCGGCGCGCGCTCCCCGGTCGGAAGAAGCACCGCTCTCCCGCAGGAGATTCCGGTGACACGCGTTCGCTGTGCCGCTGTTGTGGCACGTCCTGGCCCCCGGTCGTCAGCCTCGTGAAAGACGCCTGTTGCGTGATCCGAACCTGCCGGGCACGCCCTTGACGAAGGCCCCCGGGTTAGCCCTTGCGCAATGCTGCGTAAAGGGTTTTACGCTGTCGAGGGCGCCCGCCGGGGCCCTAAATTCCTGGCTCCACTACAGAGGCTCCGCACACCGGCGCCCACCTTGCGCCGATGAGCACCCTCATCCTGGAGACACGCAAACTGACCAAGGAGTTCAAGGGCTTCACCGCCGTGGACTCCGTCGACCTGCAAGTGCAGCGCGGTCACATCCATGCGTTGATCGGCCCCAATGGCGCCGGCAAGACCACCTGCTTCAACCTGCTCACGAAGTTCCTGACGCCCACCCGCGGCCAGATCCTCTTCAACGGCCACGACATCACCGGCGAGAAGCCGGCCCAGATCGCCCGCCGCGGCGTGATCCGCTCGTTCCAGATCTCGGCGGTGTTCCCCCACCTGACGGTGCTGGAGAACGTGCGCATCGGGCTGCAGCGCTTCACCGGCACGAGCTATCACTTCTGGAAGGGGCTGAGCGGCCTGCGCCAGCTGGACGGCCGCGCGCTGGAGCTGCTGGAGCTCGTCGACCTGCGCGACATGGCCGCGCTGCGCGCCGCCGACCTGCCCTACGGCCGCAAGCGGGCGCTGGAGATCGCCACGACGATGGCGATGGAGCCGGAGCTGATGCTGCTCGACGAGCCGACCCAGGGCATGGGCCACGAGGACGTGGACCGCGTCACCGCGCTGATCAAGCGCGTAGCCGAAGGCCGAACCGTGCTGATGGTGGAACACAACATGAAGGTGATCAGCAGCATCGCCGACCGCATCACCGTGCTGGCGCGCGGCGCCGTGCTGGCCGAGGGCGACTACGCCACCGTTTCCCGCCATCCGAAGGTGCTCGAGGCCTACATGGGCTCCGAGGCCGCCGAGCTGCAGGGAGCGCATTGATGGCTTACGCGCTCGAGATCAAGGGCCTGCAGGCCTGGTACGGCGAAAGCCACATCCTGCACGGCATCGACCTGGCCGTGCCGCAGGGCCAGGTGTTGACGCTGCTGGGCCGCAACGGCGCCGGCCGCACGACCACGCTGCGCGCCATCATGGGCCTGACCGACCGCCGCAGCG